>Ga0307417_10000173_pt1 | contig 27700 bp, 25 predicted proteins | sample SalMarWE160210MG_2_FD_202514 | JGI IMG/M metagenome (GOLD analysis project Ga0307417, IMG submission 202514) | Salt marsh sediment microbial communities from the Plum Island Ecosystem LTER, Massachusetts, United States - WE1602-10 | ecosystem: Environmental > Aquatic > Marine > Intertidal zone... | reverse complement strand
GGCTTCGCCTCGGGCGATCCCTACCATCTCGATCCGATCGGCATCCGAGAGCGCTTCCCAGTCGCCCAGTACCAGATCCAGATACCCCTGCACTGCCGTAAGCGGGGTGCGCAACTCATGGGAGACGACTGATACGAGCTGGGTTCGCTCAGTGTCGAGGAGATGCCGATCCTCGGCGACGGCGAGCAGTATCCGCGCAATGACGAACATCCATAGCACCGAGAAGCCGACCTCGTAGGGCAGACCCGACACCTCACCCGCTATCACCTTCTTGCCGACATAGACACTGTTGATGAGAAACACAACGGCGGCCGGGATCAGAACGTGAGCAAGCGGCAGCCGCCGCTCACGAGGTCGGCGTCGTGCAACCACATCCGGGAGCCATACCGCTGCCAGGGCAAACAACGAGTAGGCGCCCAGCCACGTGGCATCTACCCACGAGCCGGACACATAGGAGTCCGACCAGCTCTCCGTGAGGTAGACGAGGTCTCCGATCGCAGTCACCAGCAATGCCCCGACAACACACCACAAGGATCGGTCGCGGAGACGCCAGCTCCTTCTTATCCCGATGGTCACCGCAGCGACCACGACCAGCACATCACCCACCGGGTAAGCAGCTCCGACGATGAACTCGGCCAGTGTGCCCTCCCCGGCCGCCCGGTACATCGGCCCGAGCACCGCGACCCAGGCGATGAAAGACAAACCCGCCGTAATGATCACGCCATCTATCAGCTGCTGACTGCGCTGGTAACGGTTGGCTGCGAGCCGGGGTGTCACCAACATGGCGCTCACCAGCACGGGGTACGCTGCAAGGTAGAAGATGTCGGGGAGCCCGGGGAACGGCGGTTCGCTGTCGAGCACCAGCTCGTACCAGATCCACGTGAGCTCGCCGAGCCCGAGCAGGACGACACCAGATCCGACTAATAGCCATGAAACCCGCTCAGCCCCGGTCCTGCTGAAGGCACCCGCGATCAACAGCAAACCAGCACCGATGGCGACAACCGGGTACACCACGTCGCTCGCCACGACCGAGGCGTCGGCGGAGAGCATGCCGAACGCAAGGGCGAGCGCGACAGCGGCCCCAACGACGGCGAGGGCAACACCGACACGTCTTATCAGAACCGGAGTCATCGCCTTACTCGTCGGCAACTCGAGACGCGAATTCACCTATCTATGCAGCGACTCTTTCCCGGGTGAGCGGACCGTTCACTCTCTGGAATGGGTGTCGAGGAACTCGTAGATCTCCGTGGTGTCAACTCCCGGAATCGTCTCGACCGGCATGGCGGCGAGGACGTGGCTGTTGGGGCGCACCGACGGAAACGCCCAACCATCCCACGTGGCCGCAAGCTCATCGCTCGGCCGGCGACAGCACGGGCCCTCGGGACACCGCGACACCGACCGGTGCTCCGTTTCCCGTCCCCGGAAGTACTGGGCATCCTTGAAAGCCACTCCGACGGTGACCGCATGCGCCGGCGCGGGCGCCTCCTCGACCCGGGTTGCGCACCAGAACGTCCCGAGGGGAGTGTCGGTGTACTGGAAGCGGATCGAGTAGCGGTCTTCCGACTTGAAGGCCTGACGGGTGCCCCATTGCCTGCACAGCCGCTGTCCCTCGATGGCACCTACTGAATTGCGTGGAAATGGGACGCCGTTGTTCTCGTATGCCTTCCAGATGATGCCCTGCTCGTCGGATCTGACAAAGTGGACCGGAATCCCCAGGTGCTTGGTGGCGAGGTTGGTGAACCGGTGCGCCGCCATCTCGTAGGAGACGTAGAACGAGTCCCTGACGTCGGCAACGGCGAGATTCCGCTCGTCCTTGGCTCGTTGCAGGAACGGCACCAGCGACACCTCAGGCATCAGCGCCGCTCCGGCAAAGTAGTTCGCCTCCACCCGCTGGCGGAGAAAGTCGGCGAAGTCTCGCGGCTCGGGATGGTCGAGGGCAAAATGGCCGAGGGTCTGCAGCACGACGGAACGGCTTGCGCGCACCGAGATGGAATCCCGCTGCGGGATGTATATGCGCCGATTGCGCAGGTCGGTCAACGACCGGACCGAGGTCGGCAGATCCCGCGAACGCTGAACGGCGAAACCGAAATGGGCTGCCATTGCCTGCATGGTGCCCTCGGTGAATCCGCCGCCGCCGTAACCGGCCGCGGCTACCGCCTCGGCGGCCACCTTCTCGATCTCCTCGAAGTAGTTGCCTCGTTCCCGCATCTCGGCGCGCAGCTCGGAGTTGGCGATCCGAGCCTCCTCGCGGGTGGCCATCGTCACCTGCTCCCTTCCCTTTAGCTGACCGAACAGGGCCATGATGTGCTCGAGAGCGAGATCTGGCACCCTGGCACCCGGTTTGAGCAGTGGTAGTTCGAGATCCCGGTAGATCGGATCGCCCTGAGCCCGCACGACGCCGATCTCCAACCGGGAGCGACGATTCGGTGCGTCTGCGAGCAGCAGCTCCGAGACCGATACATCGAGCGCCCCGGCGAGTGCGTTGATCATCCCGAGGCGTGGCTCACGCTTCCCGTTCTCGAGCAGCGAAAGAAACGGGGCGGGCTTGCGCACTCTCTCCCCCAATTCATCGAGAGTGAGCCCGGCGACATGGCGAAAATGCCGCACCCGGTGCCCAAATACGAGCGGATCGATGCCGTCATGCATGTCTAATCCTCACCATAAGTGTCGTAGATTATAAGAAGTCATGTTCTTACGGGCAACATTTCTTGTCATCTTTCGTGCTGGTGGTGGAATGTGCACAACCACAGGAGGAGCAGCACCATGAATGTCGAGATCTTCGGGCCACCGGGACCCCGCCACGAAGAGGTACTGACACCGAAAGCTCTCGACTTCGTTGCCGCACTTCACGAACGGTTCGATGATCGCCGGATGGCGCTTCTCGAGGCGAGACGCACCCGTCAGATCGCGTTCGACAACGGCGACCGACCGGACTTCCTGCCCGACACGAGCGAGGCCCGCTCCGGTGACTGGCAGGTGGCACTCCCTGCGACGGATCTCACGGACCGCAGAGTCGAGATAACCGGGCCCGTCGAACGCAAGATGATGATCAACGCGCTCAACTCGGGGGCAAAGGTGTTCATGGCCGACTTCGAGGACAGCGCCTCACCCACCTGGTCGAATATCGTGCAGGGTCAGGTCAACCTCATCGAAGCGGTGCGGCGAACCATCGCCTACGACGCCCCCGACGGCAAGCAGTACCGGCTCGACGAGAATACGGCGACGCTCATGGTGCGGCCCCGGGGATGGCACCTCCCGGAGAAGCACGTTGTCGTGGACAGCCGGCCGATCTCCGGCAGTCTCTTCGACTTCGGGCTCTATTTCTTCCACAACGCCATCGAGCTGATCGAGCGCGGCACCGGCCCGTACTTCTACCTCCCCAAGCTGGAGAGCCATCAAGAGGCCCGACTGTGGAATGATGTGTTCGCAACCGCCCAGGACATGCTCGGCATCGATCGAGGGACCATCCGGGCGACCGTCCTGATCGAGACGATCCTCGCGGCCTTCGAGATGGAGGAGATCCTGTTCGAGCTGCGTGAGCATTCGGCTGGTCTCAACGCCGGGCGCTGGGACTACCAGTTCTCCATCATCAAGAAGTTCCGCAACCGGCCCGAGATGGTGCTCCCCGACCGTTCTCAGGTGACGATGACGGTCCCGTTCATGAAGTCGTACACCGAGCTGCTGATCAAGACGTGCCACAAGCGGGGCGCACACGCCATGGGTGGCATGGCGGCGTTCATCCCGAGCCGCCGCGACGAGGACGTGAACCGAAAGGCGTTCGCCAAGGTCCGTGCCGACAAGGAGCTCGAGTCCCGGAACGGCCACGACGGTACCTGGGTCGCTCACCCGGATCTCGTGCCTCTGGCCTCCGAGGTGTTCGCCGAGGTCCTCGGAGACCGGCCCAACCAGATCGAGCGACAGCGCGACGACGTCGCGGTGAGCGCCGACGATCTGCTCGATGTCACGGTGCCCGGCGGGACAATCACCGACGCCGGTGTGCACATGAACGTCGACGTGGCGATCCAATACCTGGCCTCATGGTTGAGGGGGAACGGTGCAGTCGGCATCTACAACCTGATGGAGGACGCCGCTACCGCCGAGATCTCCCGCTCACAACTCTGGCAGTGGCTACACAACGATGTCGTCACCGCGGAGGGAACACCGGTCACCCCGTCCGCGATCCACCGGATTGCGGATGAGGTGCTGGCTGGAATGCGAGCCGAACACGGTGAGACGAACTTCGCCGCGGGCCGCTTCGAGGAGGCGAGGCGACTTCTCGAGGACGTCGCCATTTCCGACGAGTTCCCGGAATTCTTGACCCTGCCCGCTTACGAGCTGATCGACTGACCACAGAGGAGACGAAATGAAGACGTTCGAGGAGCGGGTCGAGTCGATCCGCAACGATTGGGCGAACAACTCGCGCTGGAACGGTGTGACCAGGGACTACACGCCCGAAGACGTGGTCCGTCTCCAGGGGTCGTTCACGGTGGCGCACACTCTCGCCGAGCGTGGCGCCGTGCGGCTATGGGACCTTCTCGCCACCGAGGACTACGTCAACGCACTCGGTGCGATGACCGGTATGCAGGCCGTGCAGATGGCCAAGGCGGGTTTGCAGGCTATCTACCTGTCGGGGTGGCAGGTGGCCGGAGACGCCAACCTCGCCGAGCAGGTCTATCCCGACCAGTCTCTATACCCGGCCAACTCGGCACCGTCGCTGGTGCGTCGCATCAACAACGCCTTCACCCGGCTCGATGAAGTGGAATGGGCCGAAGGCAGACGTGATCACAACTACTTCCTCCCGATCGTCGCCGACGCGGAAGCCGGGTTCGGTGGCAGCCTGAATGCTTTCGAGCTGGCCAAGAGCCTCATCACCGCCGGCGCGGCCGGAATCCACTACGAGGATCAGCTCGCCGCTGAGAAGAAGTGCGGCCACATGGGGGGAAAGGTGTTGGTGCCGACCTCCCAACACGTGCGGACCCTGACCTCGGCGCGACTTGCCGCCGACGTGCTGGGTGTGCCCACGGTCATCGTCGCCCGTACCGACTCGCTGGCCGCAACGTTGCTCACCAGCGACATCGACGACCTCGACCGGCCGTTCCTCACGGGGGAACGCACCAGCGAAGGCTTCTACGCCGTACGCAACGGCCCGGATGCAGCCATCGCACGTGGCCTGGCGTACGCACCGTACGCCGACCTCATCTGGTGCGAGACGTCCGTGCCCGATCTCGGCGAGGCTGCCCGTTTCGCCGCCGCCATCAAGGCGGAGTACCCGGACAAGATGCTGGCGTACAACTGCTCACCATCGTTCAACTGGAGGGCGCACCTGAGCGACGACCAGATCGCCTCCTTCCAGAAGGAGCTGGGAGCGATGGGTTATCGCTTCCAGTTCATCACCCTGGCGGGATTCCATGCCCTGAACGCGGCCATGTTCGACCTGGCCAGAGGTTATGTGGCAGACGGCATGTCGGCATACGTCCGGCTCCAGGAGGAGGAGTTCGCCATGGAATCTTCCGGCTACACGGCGACTAGGCATCAGCGGGAGGTGGGTGCCGGGTACTTCGACCTGGTTGCGACCGCCATCAGCGCCGGCAAGGCCTCCACACTTGCGCTCTCCGGGTCGACCGAGGAGGCCCAGTTCTAGCCCGTTTCGGACCGATCGGGTGTGTACTGGAGGACGAACTCCCGTCCGTCGGGGTCGCGGATCGTGTACAGCGTTGTGCCCCAGTGGCTGACGATGGGCTCTCCTACGAGGTCAACCGGCGGACTGATCGGCGCCTCGGGATCGTTGAGGCGCAGGTAGACACCCTCGGCCAACGGCGCTTCGGGCGACACCTCCTCGAGAAACACTCCGGGACCTCCCCCCGGTGGCTCGAGCCGTCCGGAACTGCCCAGGTCGAGCACCAGCTGCCAGCCGAGGCGTTGCCAGAACTTGACGCTTTTCCCCCAGTTCCGGGTCTCCAGGTAGAGATAATCGATCCCATCAACCGCCATCGCCAGACCTCCCGTTCATGAGTCTCGTTTCGCACTCAGCTGATCGAGGTACGCCCGGATCGCATCGGCCACGAACGAAGAGAGCGACTGCTCGGTTTCGACCGCGGCGTGCTTCAGCAGGCGGATCAGGTCCGCAGACAAGTAGACCTTGAATTGCTTCACCTCTTCAGCCATAGTCTTATAGTACTATAGTACCGCATCGGTCACCGGGACCCGTCCGGGACAGCCCGCGGTTACGACCCCGCGTATGCGAATCTACGCATGCGTGCTGTGGTAGATTCGGCCGCCGCAGAGTCAAGGAGTTGCTGTGCGTGGCTGGCAAATGAGCCCTATCGAGCAGGTCGCCGCGGGTGACTGGGAAACGTGGCTCGATCAGAACAATGGGATCTTGCTCGACGTGCGCGAGCCAAACGAGTGGGCCCAGGGCATGCTCCCGGAAAGCCTTGCGGTCTCGCTGGCGTTCCTGCCGGGCAGCCTGAATCGCCTCGATGCCGACCGACCTATCCTCGTGGTGTGCCGCTCGGGCAACCGCAGCATGATGGCTGCGGGCTTCTTGCAACGAAACGGATATCGTGCCGCCAACCTGAAGGGCGGACTCATCGCGATCGGACTTGCCACATGAGACAGACATACGCCCCCGTCGCCGCCCTGCTAGCCGCTGTTCTCCTGCTCGGTGCATGCGGTGACACCGGTGGCTCGGCCGCAACCAAGGCGCGGCTGGAGCTGACCTCCGTGTCGGACGTGGCCAACATCGTCGCATCACCGCCCGATGGTCTGCTGATCCTCGACATTCGCACGCCTGACGAGTTTGCCGCCGGGCATATCCCCGGCGCCATCAATATCGACTACTACTCCCCCGACTTCGAACAGAAGCTGCGCACACTCGGCCTCGAAGTGCCGTACGTGATGTACTGCAACTCGGGCAACCGCTCGGCCAATGCCCTGCCGCTCATGGATTCGATCGGGTTCCAGGAGGTATACGAGCTCGACGGCGGCATCCAGGCATGGTATTCGGCCGGACAACCGCTCGAGCAGTAAGGCTTCCGTACCTGCCCGCACCTACGCTGCCCGACATGAGGTCACTCGCGCTCGCCGCGCTGCTGCTGGCCGCCTGCTCCTCCCCCGGTGCTGATGCGAACCAGCCACCGATCTCCCCAACGAGCGCCACCGTTTCCTCACCCCCTTCCTCACCCGCGGGTGCAGTGGCACAGGTCGTCCGTGTTCTCGACGACGACTCGCTGGTCGTCAAGATCGACTCGGCAGAGGCCGAGGTTCGTCTCATCGGCGTCAACGCACCCGAGGGATCAGAATGCTACGGCGACGCCGCCAGGAGCAAGCTGGAACGGCTACTCGCCGCCGGTGACCCAACCCTCGTCGCCGACGGCGAGGACACCGACCAGTACGGACGGCTGTTGCGCTACCTGTTCGTCGGCGGCACCAACGTCAACATCTCCTTGTTGACCGGGGGCGATGCACTCGTGCTCCAGGGTGACTACCGGGCCGAAGGCTGAGTTCGTCGCCGCTTCGGACACGGCGGCCGACTCCGGGATCGGGATGTGGGCGCACGACGCATGTGGCCCCACCAACCCGCCCGCCGGTGTCGCCGTCTCCCGCTATCGGTACAACCCTGCCGGTCGCGATGAGAATGTGGATGAGGAGAATATGGATGAGGAGTGGGTTGCCATCGCAAACCGGGGCACCGACCCGGTCGCCATGACCGGGTGGATTCTGCGCGATGAATCGACCCAGCATCGATACACGTTCCCTCGACTCGTGCTGGCCGCGGGTGCCGAAGCGTTTGTTCACTCGGGGTGCGGCAGCGATACCACGACCGACCTCTACTGGTGCGCCGACGGTCCCGTATGGTCCAATGGCGGGGACACCGTGATCCTGCAACTCCCCGACGGCACCGTTGTCGCCCGCGACCGTCATTCCGGGGACTTCTAGCGGCGCCGGCGCCGACTGGCGACGGCGCATCCCGCTCAAAACAACAGCAAATCACTCCATATTCTGTCTGTCGCGAAAAGCGTTCTTGCATTAAGAACACGAAGTCACTTAATCTCACAGCAACATACTTGAGGTCTACGGGCGGAAACCAGAGAACTCGCACAGCGTTTTCTCTGGCATGGGGCATGATCGGCACCTAGACAACGAAGGTTTGTGGAGCGGTCCGGGCCGGGTGATCCATTCCGAGCGAAGCGCAATACCCCTGTGTAAAACCATGTTTCACACGGAGAAACCTGATCGGACGTGATCTCATGCAGGGTGTCAAGGTTGGCTACGGCGTTAAAGTTGGCTACGGCGTCAAGGTTGGCTGAGGCTGTGTCTCGACCCGACCCTCCACAGGTACACTTGTTAGGTTCGCCTAACCGATCATCACATGGCCTTCTACGAAACCCCATACCCCATACAGCGACGCCGGAAACGCATCTACGGCGCAATTTCCTTTGCGGTGGGTGTCGCCATAATTGCCGCCGCGATCACCGTCGCGGGCTTTCCGGATCAGATTGGCCTGTGGCTGGCGTTTGCGTCGGTGTTCCTGGTTCTCGAGGTCTTCGCCGTCGAGGTGAACGACCGGATGATGACGACCCCGACAATTGCCGTGACGATCACAGCCGGCATTGTCCTCGGCAAGGAGCAGGTGATCGGTGGCCTTGTCGTCATGGCCGCGCTCGGTCTGGTGCAACCCCAGGACATCGTTGAGAGGCGGTTCTTCCAGCCAGCCGTCAATCTAGGAATCGTCGCGACCAGTACGGGACTAAGCGCCACTGTCCTCTACGTTCTGTTGCCTGCCGACGCCGCGGCCGCAAGCATGCTTCACATCGTTGTCGTTGGTGCTGTCGCCGCCGCCGTAGGTGACTTCGCGAGCTTCTTGATCACGCGGGTCGTGGTCAGACAGGTATTCGGGTCGAAACTCGCCGGCCCCTGGTCGAATGTCGGCCAGATCCTCGTGAGCTTCATCGGACTCGGAGCCGTGGGTGGTCTCCTCGGATATGCATATATCACTTATGCGGCCGATCATGGCACCTACAACGCCATGCTGATCCTGGTCATCGGCATGTTGCTGATGAGCCGGCTGTTCTACGCCTCGTTGGCCAAGCTGCGCGTTGCCCGCGAGGGCATGCTGGCAACGCTGGTCAAGACGCTGGAGGCCAAGGACCTCTACACACGAGGCCACACCGAGCGTGTAGCCAGATTTGCAGTCCAACTCGCCCAGGAGCTCGGGCTCGGTGGTGATATGCAGGAGCGGATTCGCCACTCGGCCCTCATCCACGACCTCGGCAAGCTGGCCGTGCCTCGCGATCTCCTCAAGAAGCGGGGACGTCTCACCGCCGAGGAAACGGCGACTATGCGCGGCCACGTCCACCACATCGACGCGCTGCTCAACGACGTCGAATGGCTCCACCCGCTGGTCCGCATCGCGTCGGACCATCACGCCCACTTCGACGGAGGCGGGTACCACGGCTCACACACGAGCGAAGGCGACACGCCAAAACAAGAGTCGCGAGTCCTTGCGATCGCCGATGCCTTCGACGCCATGACCAGCAACCGGCCCTACCGGATGGCGCTCACCCAGGACGAAGCGTTCAACGAACTCCGAGAAGGCGCCGGCGCCCAGTTCGATCCCGACATGGTCGAGGCGTTCGTCCGGATGATCGAGCGCGGCAGCCTCCGCTACGGCGCCGTGGTGCGGATGACCGACGAGGAAGCAAGGGAACTCGCCGAGCAGCGTGGCTGGATCTTCCGCGACTGAGCCTGCATCCGCGGTTGCAGATGGTCAGATCGCTCGATTGTCGATCTGATGATGGCGACCTCAGCGTCGACTCATTTCACGCTTTCGGTGCCCCCAGCCTGTTGCGCCGGCCGCGCCGGTTGGCGCTACTGATCCTGTTCGGGGATGACACACTGCGGTCGTGCGTCACCACTACCGGCATCGCCGTTCCAGATCTCCGGATCGGAGTCGCTCGCCGTCCCGGTGTCGTCTGTGGTGAGAAACCGGATGAGGGCCCGGTAGACGGCCGTGGCGTAGGCCTGACGGAAATCCGCCGTGGCCAGCAGATCGGCTTCCGACTGGTTTGCGATATAGGCACCCTCGGTGATCACGGTCGGCATCTCGCTGCGACGAAGAATGCCGTAGTACTGCGGGTTCCCCTCATGCGGGCTGAGACGGGACTTTGCTCCGGCTACATTCGCCCCAACCCAGTCAGCTGCGAACGACGAGAAGCTGCGCAGCAGTTCCTGAACCATGATCCTGGCGAACCGCCGGGACTCGACGATCTGAGACTGGTAGTAGACATCGGAGCCGGGATGGTCGAGGCGGACCTCCCATCCGGCGTTGTTGTGGATCGCCACCATGGCGTCGGCGTTGGCGGCATTGGCCAGCTCGGAACGAAATGTCAGCCCTGCCTCGTAGTCACCGGTCTCGGCATCGCCGACACGGGTGATCAGCACCCACCCGGCCGCCGGGACCTCGTCGCCCACGAGGATCTCACCGGTGTTCCAGTCGACACTGTGGGGCACGCGGAGCAGATCGACGACCCGCCTGGCGATGTCCAGGTTGATCGTCTTCTCGACGAGCCCGGATGGGCTGGCCGCACCGGTGTTCCACGGCCCTCCGTGCCCCGGATCGATGACGATGGTGGCGTTGCCGAAGTCGAACCCGGCTCCGATCTCGCCAGACGCGGCCGGGGGTTGTGCCAGGACCCGGGAGGCTCTCACCCAGGCCGTAGCGTCGCACGATGTGAATACCTGGATCCAGTCGTCCTGCATGGTCTCCGCGGCGAAGACGAGACCTTCGCGGGCTACGACGAACGGCTCTCCCCCGATGTCGTCGTACAGCTCGGCTCCCCCGGCCGCAATGGTCACAACCCCTCTCCCGGTGAACCCGTCGAGCAGCTTCGGCTCGGGAGCGGGCGCTGGTGGGTCGGGGTCGGCGGGCACCCCGAGCGGAACCGGGACGATCGTCGTGGTCGTGCTGGTTGTGGTGGGCGTCGTTACCTGTGTCGTCGCCGGCGGTAGCGGCGTCAGCTCGGCGGCCGTAGTCGTTGGCGCTGCCTCGGTGCCCGAGCATGCGGTCAGCACAAGGACGAGCGCAGCCACGAAGGGGGCTTTGTGCATCCACCCAATCTAATGCTCTGACATCACAAGTCGGCTATTGACCGCCGGCGGCCGGCTGCGCCGGAAGCTCACAGCCGTTACCGGTCACGGTCCCGGCATCCTGATAGAACAACTCGGGTTCGTGTACCCCCGTGCCGCTGTCGTTCGTGGTCAGAAAGCGCACTAGTCCTCGATACACGGCTTCGGCGTACGATTGGCGGAACTCGGGGGTGGCCAGCAGGGCCTCCTGCTCGGCCTCCGAGATGTACACGCCCTCGACTATCACCGCGGGCATCGTGGCGCGGCGGAGCAGACCGTAGTAATCGTCACCCGTCTCCGGGTCGATCCTGGCTCTCGCACCCAGCTCCTCTCCCCCGGTCCAGGCGACATCGTATGGCGAGAAGCTCAGCAGCAGCTCCTGGTAGATCAAACCGGCGAGACGATCCGATCCCTCCGCTCCGATCGAGTAGTAGACCTCGGATCCTGGCATGTCGGTCTGGGACCGTGGCAGCGTATTGTCGTGGATGGACACGAGTGCATCGGCACCGGCGGCATCGGCGACGGTGGCCCGATACCCGAGCCCCAGCTCGTAATCGCCCTGGTTGGGCCCGTCCGGGCTCCGGGTGAGAACGACATGGCCAAACGCGGGTACCGCGCTGCCGGCGGTGACGGTTCCGGTCGTCCAGTCGACATCACGTGACGCCGACATCAGGTCCTGCACCCTGACAGCGATGTCGAGGTTGGTCTCCTTCTCGGTCAGCCCGGTCGGTCCGACTCCGCCCCAGTCACGAGCTCCGTGCCCGGGGTCGACGACGATGGTTGCCTGAGAGATGTCGAATCCAGGCCCCGGCGTCTTCGGCGTCGCCTGTTGGTCCTCCACCACGACATCAGAGGCGTTGACCCAGGCGGTATCGTTGCACATCGTCGTCACCAGCAGCCAGCCGTCGCGGCGATACAGGTACGGCAGGAGGACGCCTTCGGCGAGTGTGAAGTAGGCGTTGCGGTTCGGGCCCTCCCACAGCTCGACACCTCCGGCAGGCACTGCTGCAATACCGGCGGGCGCGGCGGACGTAGCCGGATCGGTTTGTTGCGGTGCCACGGTCGTCACCGGGGCGGCCTCGGCAGTACGGACTCCCACGGTGGAAGTCACGACCGCAATGAGGGCAACCGCAGCTGCGACCGCCAGGGCGACCAGTATCGGTCGACCGCGACCATCGAGATGTAGGTCCATATGTTCACCCGGGGAAGGCGGTTGGGACCATTGTCGCACCGCCGGTGCGTTACCCCTGGGATTTCACATATGTCTCACAGTTCCCGGATCGCCACCGTCTTCATCTCCATGAAGAGGCGCAAGTAGTCGGGACCGCCTGCCTTGGCGTTCGAGCCCGACATCTTGAACCCACCGAACGGTTGCACACCAACCAGGGCGCCCGTGATCTTGCGGTTGATGTACAGGTTCCCGACGTGGAACTCACGGATCACCCGATCGATCCGCTCCTGGTCACTCGAGATGAGACCACCGGTGAGCCCGTACTCGGTGTCGTTCGCCATCCTGAGCGCTTCGTCGAAGTCGGCAGCACGTAGGAAGGACAGCACCGGCCCGAAGATCTCGTGCTGAGCCAGCCGGTGCTGGGGCTCGACCCCGGCGAAGATCGTGGGCTCGATGTAGTAACCACCGTCCATGTCGACACCGGTGCCGCCGAGCACAAGGGTGCCTTCGGAGCGACCACGCTCGATTTCGTCGAGGATCGTCCTGCGTTGGGTAGCGGAGATAACGGGCCCGACCGGTTTGTTCTCGACCGCGGGCCCGATCTCCAACGCGGCGGCTTTGGCCACAACTCGATCGAGCAGATCGTCGTGAACGGACGCCACCACCATCGTTCGGGAACAAGCCGAGCACTTCTGGCCCTGGTATCCGTAGGCGCTGCGCACGATGGCGTCGGCCGCCAGATCGAGGTCGGCGGTTTCGTCGACGATCATGCCGTCTTTGCCGCCCATCTCCATGTAGGCGCGCTTCAGCCACCGCTGGCCGGGGTGCACCGCTGCCGCACGCTCTGCGATGCGGAGCCCGACCTCCTTGGAGCCCGTGAAGTTGACGAATCGCGTCGCGGGGTGGTCGACCAGGAAGTCGCCGACTTCGGAACCGGGGCCGGGCAGGAAGTTGATGACACCCTCGGGGAGGCCCGCCTCGGTCGCAATGTCCATGAAATGCGCTCCGAGAACCGGGGTGTTGGACGCCGGCTTCAACACCACCGTGTTACCTGCGGCGACCGGGCCTACGGTCATCCCAACGAGAATCGCCAGCGGGAAGTTCCACGGCGGGATCACTACACCCGCTCCGATCGGCAACAGGAACGACTCGTTCGTCTCGCCGGGATATGCGTGAACGGGCACCGGTTCATCGAGTCGCACGGCCTCGTGGGCGTAGTAGCGGCAGAAGTCGATGGCCTCGGCCACATCGGCCTCCGCCTCCGCCCAGTTCTTGCCAGCCTCCAGGGTCATCCACGCGGACATCTCGAGCTTGCGTTCTGCGATCAAGTCTCCGATCCGGTGCACCAGCTCAGCCCGTTCTGCCGACGGCCGTCGCGACCAGTCCACATATGCGGTCGTGGCCGCATCAAGTGCCAGCTGCGCCTCGGCCTCCGATGCGCATGCCGTCGTCCCCACTACTTCCTCCGGCTTGGCCGGGTTGCGGGAGACGATGCGCTCGTCCGTGTCGACCGGCTTGCCGCCGATCACGAGCGGTACATGACCGCCAAGCTTGGACTCCACGACGTCGAGAGCTTGCCGATAGGCGCGTTGTGGTTCGGAGACGGTGAAGTCGGAGTACGGCTCGTTTCGGAACGGCTCCATCGCAGGTCTCCTTTGCTCGCCGGATCGCACATATCAAGGCTACGTGGGAAATCATCTCAAGGCTACGTGGGAAATCATCGTTGTGCCATTTGGTCACGGGCGACCCTTGCACCGACACACGCCGTGGAGCCGAACACCCAAAGAAACCGCTGCAGTGGGACGACAATCCGCCGATACTGTCGGGGTGAGCGACTCAATCCTGATTGTTGAAGACTCTGCAAGCGTTCGCCGGCTTATCGAAGTCTGCCTACGCGAGTTGAGCCTGAACATCATCGGCGCGGCCGACGGCATCGCCGGTCTCCAAGCCGCGAGGGAGATCCTGCCGACGGCCATCGTCCTCGATATCGGGCTGCCTGGCATGGATGGCTGGGAGGTCCTGCGGAGACTGAGGGCCGACGACGCCACTCGTGACACCAAGGTTCTCATTCTCACCGCACACGCCCAACCCGAGGTGGCCGTTCAGGCCCAGGAGGGGGGTGCGGATGACTTCATGACGAAGCCTTTCCGTCCCACCGACCTGCGCGATCGCGTCGCCAAGATGATCGCCTCGTAGCGCCACCTCCTCACACCAACAGCGCCACCACTTCCTCATCGTCGACCTGGGTAAATATCTCGTACCACTGCCCGACAGAACGGAACCAGCGCGGACGCTGCGGGCACACCAGAACATCCGCCTCTGACTCGAGCCCGGCGGTCGCATCGATTGGCCCGACCGGTATCGCACCCACCAGCAGGCCCGGACCGCTCTTGCGAATCGTCTGCAAGGTGGCACGAAAGGTCGCACCGGTCGCGACCCCGTCATCGATTACGACAACCACTCTCCCGGCGACCTCGGGTGCCGGCTTCACCGCGCGGTACACCGCCAATCGCCCGGCAAGCTCGTGCTGTGCGGTCCGGGTCAAGTCGTCGAGTGTCGCGGCCGAGACCCCGAAAGCTCGAACGATGTCGTCGACCAACACGACCGTCCCGGTCTCCCCTACGGCTCCGAGCGCCAGCTCGGGCTGGCCCGGGGCGCCTATCTTCCTGGCGAGCGCGACGTTGAGATCTCCGCCCAGGCGCCGCGCCACGGGTCCGGCAACGACGACCCCACCGCGGGGGATGCCGAGGACGAGCGGCGACGACGTCTCCCCCATCTGGGCCAGCACTTCGGCGACATTCCCGGCCAGAATGCGACCGGCGTCTACCCGGTCAACATATCTCATAGCACCAAGCGTACCTGTATCGTCCCCCGGGTATGCGCCGGCTCCTGCTCATCGCCAACCCTTCGGCATCCGGATTCACCGGGGCGGCTCTTCGCGAGGTTGAAACGACGCTGGCCACCTCCTACGCAGTAACCACGGCGTGGCCAAACAGCCCCGCCGAGTCACGCCAGGCCGCTGCAGACGCCGCCGCCGCCGGCTACTCGGTTGTCGCGGCGATGGGAGGAGATGGTGTCGTCCACCACGTAGCGAACGGTTTGGCGTTCACCGGAACCGCGCTCGGTGTGATCCCCACGGGAACCACCAACGTGGTTGCCCGTATCCTCGGCATTCCCACCAACGCGGGTAAGGCAGCCTCCCGTCTCATCTCGGGCAGACCGCGACTGCTCACCCTCGCCCACATCGCAACCGAGAATCCACTGGCGGCTCGCTCGGAATATGCCGTGTTCTCGCTGGGAATGGGCCTCGACGCCGACGTCGTTGCCATCTCGGATCAGCGCCCCACCGCGAAATATCACTTCTCGTCGCTTAACTTCGCCGCCATCGTCACGGGACAGGTGCTCGGCAAGTACCGGACCCGGCTCCCCGACATGCTCGTCCAATGTGAAGGCGCCCGGGTCCACGCTGCAACCGTGCTGGTCCAGATCCACGACTCGTACACGTACTGGGGCCGAGTGCCACTCCGCATCGACCCCGAGCCGATCGACGGGCTGACCGCAGTTGCCATCGAGCGCGTCTCGCCAACCTCGGCCATCGGTCTCGTCGCCCGGGGGCTACTCCGACGGCCGATGGCCCGCCGGACGGGAGCACACGTGTTCACCGGGTTCGACAAGCTGATCATCGAAGCAGAACCGCCGGCGCGCTTCCAGGCCGACGGGGAGTTGCTGGGCACTGCTGATTCGGTGGAGATAACGCCGGCATATGATGCCCTCACGGTTGTCGTCCCCGGCCGTCAGTCTCGCTGAGGCTCCCCCTCATCGTCGACCCGCCGACTCCGTCGCAGTTTTTCCTCGAGCTGGGCGGCACCGACGACCGCGTGCGTGACGGTGGCACCAAGGAGGGCACGCTTCCACAAGATCTCGCGTAGGGGCTCGCCGAGCACCCGATCCAGCAACTGCGCCCGCGGGCCGGGTGGCGGCTTCTCGTCGTCCGCTCCGGTGAGGCGTTGCCAGAGGCCCTGGCTCTGCTCTCGATCAGCCGGACCGGCCGTCGCGAGGTCGGCGACGAGGGCTTCGATCGTGTCGCGATCTGCTGCAGCCCGAATCTTGTTTCCCAGTAGCGGACCTGCCTTGACGGCAATGGCCGCGGTCAGGTCTTCGAGACGGCATAGCGCATCCTCGCGATCTGCATGCGTCGATTCGGAGCCGACCCCGGCCAGCACCTCTCGACGGACTCTCGCCCATGCCTTGTCAAAGTCGAGCGAGGCCCCTTCCCACACACCGGCCTCGATACCGATCGCACGCACGATCCGGGCGCCGTCTCGTATGACCTTGCCCAGCATGACCGTCTTGGTGTCGATCCTCTCGGTTACGTACTCTCGGAACAAGTCGATGCCACGCGGAGACGCACCCGGTGGATCGGCCGCCAAAGCAAACAACGCCGGTCGTGGATAGCCGTCCGCTGCCAGCGTGTCGATCAGATCTTGCCGAACCGTCTGGAGGTCGTCCGGGCGCAGCTTGTCGATCTTGTTGAGAGCGAAGATGAACTGGCTCTTGTGCACCGCAAGCTGTGTGAGGAACTCGTCGTGGACAATCGGGTCGCGGTACTTATCGGGATCGAATAGCCAGATGACGCCATCGACCCGGGGAATCAGATCCTCAACCCGCTCACGATGCCAGTCCGCTATCGAGTCGATATCCGGCAGGTCGATGATCGCGGTGCGAGTGAACCCCGCGTGCTCATGACGGTAGGCAACACCCAGTGTGTCGAGGAGGACCGTCACAGCAGGCTCTGGATTCTGCGGCACCACCGCAAACGGCTCGTCGGTGTGGGGCCGCAGCACGCTGACCGAGGTGATCACCTCACCGGCGAGAGCGTTGACCAGGCTGGACTTGCCGGTCCCGGTACCCCCGGCGATCGCCAACACCAGCGTCTCGCCGAGAAAGCCACGCCGCTCTCTTATCTCACCTGCGAATTGGCGCGCCTGGTCGAGAACACCCTGCGGCACGATTCCTCCGGCACGAGCGAGAACCAGGTCGATCGCGTCAAGCAGCTCCGGCACGTCACGCATCGTCGTCACCGCCACCCGTGAGCGACTCTCCGACATCGAGCACGGACTCGAGCAGCTGCCCCTGCTGGTCACCCTCGAGTAACGACGAGATCGCAGCCAGTTGCCGCTCCAGTCTCGCCGCCGTCCGGGCTGGATCGCTCAAGTGGCCACGGAACCTGCTCGCATCGAACTCGAGTGCCTCGGCGACAACGGCCGACAGGCTGCTCTGGGCATCCTCGATGAAAGCGTCGAGCTTGTGCTTGAACCTTCGTCGCACCGCCCGGGGCGGTGCCGTTGCGGGATCGACAACGACTCGCCAGGCCTTGCGGGCGAGCCGCGCTGCCGGACGTGGCCCCAGAGACCCCTTCTTGGAGTTTCTGGACACGACCTGTGCCAGAGCCTCCTGCCATTCCTCGAGACGGCCCTGAACGTCCCAGGACGTGTCCTCCGTGTGCCTCCACAGCGAGGTCCCCTTGCCGGCGAGCAACGCGTCGCCCGTCTCGTGACTCATCCATATGCCGGCCGTTTCCTGGGCGGCAACCCCCGCCCTTCTGGTTACGATCGCGGTCAGGTCGACGGCCGCTTCGGACCAGGTCTTGTGACGCGCCATGTCGCTGAGAGCACCGTCGGCAACCAACCGCGTGATCTCTGCGACCTGGTTGCCGTATGCGTCGCTCACCGCCGAGTCGAGCTCGGTGGAGATCGCCGCGATGTCAGCGAACTCGTCGCTGATCACCCGGCACCGATCGACCAGGTTGCGACCAGTGGTGTATGCGGTCATTGCGACAAGCGTGTTGCGGTAGCCGGTGTTCGAAACGGCACCGAGCTCGTTGCGTAGCGCCCCAACCGCACTCGGGTCGAGACCCCCATGCCAGCGGTCTCCTACCGCTTCGTCGACACCGAACACCATGGCGGCGTCGGGTTCGAGCAACAACCCGTTGTCGTGGAGGCGACGGGCAAAGTCGTTCAACAGCGACGCGGCCACGTCCCGATCCGACGGGAGCCGGTTCAGGACGAACAGCATCGGTACGCCTCGCCAGCGGATCTCGCGGAGGAACTCCCAAGCCGAGATATCCGCATATCGCGACGGGCTGGTGACGAACACGCAAAGGTCGGCAAGGGCAAGAGCATCAACCGCTGGTCGCCTTCCGGATGGGGCAACGTACTCGGCGGGCGGGGTGTCGATGATCGTGAGGTCGCCGATCAGCTCATCATCCCCGATCACCACCTCGACTGTCGGACCGACACGGTCCCGCACCCGGGCCACGAACTCGGACCAATAGCGTGAACCGTGCTCGCGATGAGCCCAGAGAACCGCGTTCCTGGTGGTCGGGCGCAACGGACCGACGTCGCTGATCCTGTCGTTGGCGAGCGAGTTGACGATCGTCGACTTACCCGTGCCCGATGCACCGATCACCGCAGCGACCACGGGCGCCTCCGGCTCGTCCAGCCGGGGAATCAGGTACTCCTGAACCGTGCGGATGACCGCGGTGCGAACACGCTCGGCGTCGTCCCGGCCCTGGGTCGGAAGACTGAACTCGACACTGTCGAGCAGTTCGGCCAGCTTTTCGAGCCTCGGTCGGAGCGCGGTGATCGCCACGGCGTCTGCCTGCATGAGACGATTACACCACATCGCGAGCCGATGACTGGTACTCCGGCTCGGCGGCGACCCTCAAACGACCGCGAAACGTGTCACACCCGCCCGGTAAGTTGCCGGTATGGACACAACAGAGGCTTCCCCAAACCACCAGATGCCCGGCGCAACCGTCACGGTTGATCACGACCGGGTCATCGTCTCCAACCTCGTGCTGACCGAGCCTGCGGTGGTCGAGCATCTCGGTTCACTCCATCCCGAGCAGCGAGCTGCCGAGCTGACGAGAGCCATCGGTATCGGGCTGCACGGTCTGGCGACGGCCACGATGCGGGCGACTGTGGACGAGATGGAGAATCGGGTGCGCGACATTCTCGTCTCTGCGGCGACCGCCGCCGAGACCCATTTCGGAGACGCGATGCGGACCGGGCGAAATGAGCTCATGGCACAACTGGATCCGGAGGTCCGCTCGTCGCTGACTTACCGGACCCTCGCAGAGCTCGCACAACTGCATCAGGAGACGCTCGCCCGGCTCGACCCCGATCGTGCGGACAGCCATACGGCCAAGCTCGTTGACGCCATCGAAGACATACTGGGTCCCGGCGGGCCGCTGGCACAGCGACTTACCGACGTCTTCGACTCCGCAGAGGCCGACCACGGTCTCGGGCGATTGATCGACACCTTCGAGCGCCGCTTTCGCGAATTGCGCGACCTGCTGGTAGGTGAGCAGGAGCGCCGTCAGGAAGCGGCGAAGGGAACGGCCAAGGGTGTCGAGTTCGAGGACGCGGTCGAGGACATGCTGCGTGCTGAAGCGCGGAGCATGGCCGGATGTATCGTCGAGCGAACCGGCAATCTGTCCGGGACGTTGGGACCCGACGCCAGGGTCGGTGATTTTGCGCTGACGCTCCCCGACGGCACCCGGATCGCAATCGAGGTCAAGAACAGCTCCCGGATCGCGCTGGGTGGAGCTTCCGGCATCTTGTGCGAGCTGGACCGGGCGATGGACAACCGTAACGCCACCTGGGCGTTGTGCATCTCCCACGAAGACGCCTTCCCGTACGAAGTGGGAAGCTTCGGCGTCTATGGGAATCGGCTTCTCGTCGTCGATCCCGGCGACGGAACACTCGCCAGAGTGGCCCTTCGTTGGATCACCGCGGCGGCACGTGGCACGTCAGGTCATGTCGAGAGCATCGACACCTGCGCCGCTCTCGACACGCTGGAGCGGATCAGGGGGCTGGCCCAGCACTTCTCCCGCAGCAAGAAGGTGCTCACAACTGCGCAGACCGGGCTCGATTCGGTGCGCGAGGAACTCGACTCGCTGCGCCGCGAATTGCTCGATTTGGTCGACGATGCGGCACGAGCGCTCCATCCGCAGCCTCCTGCGGAGCGGCGGGTTGCATAGGGCATGGGAGGGGCGCTGCTTGAGCGCGTGAAGGGTCGCCGGGCCCGATGCATCACCATTGTGCGCCACCGATGTCGGGCCTGGACTGGAGCCGCCCGGCACACACCCGGGCACAGGGTTGTCACGCCGTCGTGATCCTGACCGCGGCGGCGCCCTCGGTACAGGAGTCGAGCAGCGGGCAAAAAGAGCACCAGGGCCCGCCGATCCGCTCCAGCTCGTCACGGCCCTCATCGGCCGCTCGCCGGAGCATGGTGACCATCGCCGCGACCGACGCGGCAGTCTCGGTGACCGACGCCAGAGACGGCTCGGCCTCGAAACGCTCGCCGGACGCTATCGACAACGCCTCGACCCGCGTCGGGAGTTCGCCCCGATCGAGAGCCCACAACATCGCGTAGAACCCGAGCTGCGATCCGGTTTCGTGGAGACCACCGGTCTTCCAGTCAACGAGACAGACGCCGCCGGCATCGTCGAAGACGGCATCGATCGAGCCGCGCAACGTCACGCCTGCGGCAGGTTCGAGCTCGATGAAGACGTCTGCGTCCCGAAAGCCCTCGCGGATGACGGCCTTGAATCGCTGGTACAGGTCGCCCACCTCCTTGACCACCGGAGCGAGCTGAGACGGCCGCAGCCCCAACGCTCCCAAGCTCGGGTTCAGCCCGGTGCCTATCTCCTCACGGCATACCTTCTCGAACTCGTCGCTCCCGATGGGACCTCGCTCGAGATGGCGAGCGAAGACGCGGTGGGCGAGACCTCCACGAAACGATGCAATCGTTTCTTCGGGGTAGACACCGTGTACGCGACCCAGCGCCTGGTCAGGACACCGGGTGAACGTGACGTACAACGTTGCAGATATGCTGAGCGCCTTGCCCGGGGCAACACGTGGAAACGAGAGCACGAGCCCGATGGTATCGCCTCCGACTCGCCTGCCGGGTGTGTGACCGCGTTCGGTTGCGTAGCTGCTACGCTCCGTTCCGCCGGGCTGGTGTTGCCGGAGGCTCGATAGACAAGAGCCGGTTGGCAGCCGGCACATTACATTCCGGATTCGCTCCGCTCTTCTTTTTCTACATGACTCATCAACTTCGACGGTGGATAATTATCGGTGCTGTGGCGGCCGTCGTGCTGCTGCCAGTGCTCCTATTCGCCATCGACGGCGCACGAACGTCCGGCGAGATCGCGCGCAACGTGTCGGCAGCCGGGGTTCAGCTCGGCGGGCTCGGCGAGGAAGATGCGATCGCTGCGCTCCGCGAATACGAGACCGAGCTGGCCAACACCCCTGCGATCTTCACCGTCGCAAACACCCAATTCACGCTCATTCCGGCAACCATCGGCCTCAACATCGACGAACAGGCGATTGTGACCGAAGCGATGCAGCAGCGCCGGGACAAGGGATTCCCGGGCAGCTTCTTCTCCTGGTTCGGAAGCTTCGGAGACCACATCGAGCTCGACATTCCGGTGACCATTGATTCGGAGCTGCTCGACGAGGTACTGAGCGAGTGGCAGACCAAGGCTATTGCCATGCCGGCGTATGACGGTGGAATCATCGTCGAGGACACCCGCATCCTCCCCGATTATCCGCGACCCGGTGAGGGTATCGACCGCGATCAGGCCTACCAGGAGGTACTGGCTTCCGTCGAGTCGATCGACAGATCACCCGTGACGCTCGAAACCACCCAGCTGCAGCCCGAGCTGACGCGGGACGACATCGACGCGGCAACCACCGAGGCCGCCCGCTTGATCGACGAGCCGGTGACCCTGGCCTCCGACGACCCGGAGGTGTCCATTACCTTCGCCCGGGAGGAACTCGCCAACGCGTTGGTCTCCAAGGTCACCAAGGACTCGCCTGTCCGGCTCGAGGTGTCGTTCGACCAGGCCAAGATCGAGTCGCTGCTGGCACCGCACAAGAGCGAGATCGAGCAACCCGCCCGCGACGCGCAGTTCCTGATCAACGAGGACACAAGAGAGGTGAGCCTGTTGCCGTCACGGGACGCCACGCTGATGGACGCCGGTCTCGTGACCGACGCGTTGGAGAAGGCCGCAGCCTCATCCACCAATTCGGGCGTCTTTCCGTTTGGCAAGGGCGCGGAGGCCGATTTCACGACCGCCGACGCCGAGGCGATGGGCGACATCGGGTACGTATCAGGATTCACGACATCGCATCCGGCGGGCCAGCCTCGCGTAACCAACATCCACACGATCGCCGACACCGTGGATGGCGCCATGGTGATGCCGGGCGAGGAATTCTCACTCAACGAGTACGTGGGCCAGCGGACCGCGGAGAAAGGCTACGTCTCGGCTCCGATGATCCTGGGCGGCGAACTCGTCGACGACGTGGGCGGCGGTGTGAGCCAGTTTGCCACCACCTTCTACAACGCGGTCTTCTACGGATGCTACGAGGACGTGACCCACAAACCGCACAGCTACTACTTCAGCCGCTACCCGGAGGTCAATGAGGCGACCGTCTCCTGGCCGGAGCCCAATCTGATCTTCAAGAACAACACCGATACAGTCGTCATCATCAAGACGCATTACACGGCGACGGATATCACGGTCGAGTTCTATGGGAACAACGGCGGTTGCCAGGTCGAGCGTCAGCTGGGGAGCCGGTACAACTTCACGCAACCAGAGGAGCAATACGTCGCAGCCGATGATCTCAACCCCGACGAGCAACGTGTCACCCAGAACGGATTCGGCGGCTTCTCCAATACCGTCAAGCGGGTCATGACATGGCCCGACGGGCGGGTTGAGGAAAAGGAATATCAGTGGACCTATCGCGCCGAGCCGAAGATCATCGAGGTGCACCCGTGCATGGTTCCCGACTCCACAGTCGAGTGCCCGATCAAGGTGCCGTCGGTCATCGGCGGCTCGGTCGAGAACGCCCGGGCGGTGCTTCAGGGTGTCGGGCTGAGCCTGGTCGAGGGACCGACGGTCGAGATCAGCGAACAGGGCTCGGATGGGCTCATCGTGTCGATGACACCGGGTGCGAATTCCTGGGTTGACGCCGGGTCTGCGGTCACAGTGAACGTCGGCGTTTACGTCGCCCCGGAGCCGCCACCGGGTGAGGGTGGGTAGAACCGATAAAGATCGGTGATCGTCTGCTGGGCGGCCGCCATTCTGTCGGGATCCCAGCCGTCGGATCGGCCGACGATGACCTCGCTGGACGCCACCCACACGCTCTCGACTCCGGCGTCCGACCCGAACAGGCGTTGCGCCAACAGAGCAAGAAAGCCATCCCCGGCCTCAGCCGACCCCGCCGACTCGTAGCGCACTCCGTCCTGGCCGGTCAGCACCCGGTCGGTCGTGAACACGCAGAAATCATCGATCCTCTTGGCGGCGACACTTATCGTCTGGCCCATCGGTCCTCCTCGGCACGGCGCAGCCGTGTTCTACGAGCGTGCTGATTGATCCCGGTGCCGGCTCACGCCCCTGATCAACACAACAGATGTGTCCGGGGCATGCAACCCTTCACAGCGATCAATCACCGCCGTCCTAGGCGGCTGCGGCGCCGGTCATGATAGCGACGGCCTCCGACATCGTATGGGTCTGCGGAGTGACTATCGCGGTTCGCTTACCGAGCCGTTGGATGTGAATCCGGTCGGCGACCTCGAACACGTGGGGCATGTTGTGGCTGATCAGGATCACGGGAAGGCCCCGATCACGTAAATCACGGATTAGTTGCAGCACCTGACCCGATTCGCGGACACCGAGCGCTGCCGTCGGCTCGTCGAGGATGACCACCCTGCTGCCGAATGCAGCGGCACGGGCGACGGCTACCGCCTGCCGCTGGCCACCGGAGAGTGTCTCCACGGCCTGGGTGATGTCCTGCAGCGTCCCGATCCCGAGCTCGTCGAGCGCGTTCTTGGCATCTCTCCGCATGCCTGCCTTGTCCACCATCCGGAACACCGAGCCGATGATCCCGGCGCGGCGCCGCTCCCTCCCTAGAAACAGGTTGGTGGCGATATCGAGTGCCGGCGCCACGGCCAGTGTCTGATATACCGTCTCGATGCCGGCTTCCCGCGCGTCGGTCGGCCGGCGGAAATGCAGCTGCTTGCCATCGAGGTACATGGTGCCCTCTTCCGGAACCATCGCCCCCGACAGACACTTGATCAGAGTCGATTTACCGGCGCCGTTGTCACCGATGATGGCGAGCACCTCGCCCGGATAGAGCTCGAGGTCGGAGCCGTCGAGAGCGACGACCCGCCCGAACCGTTTGACCAGGCCCTGTGCGGTCAGGATGGGCTCACGGGTTCCGTCGCTCATCTCCCTACCCTCCTAATCCACTGGTCGAGCGCCACCGCGATGAGAATCAGCGAGCCGATGGCGAAGTTCTGGTAGTAGGCGTCGACACCGCCCAGCTTGAGGCCGATCCTGAACACCGTCACGATCAGCGCTCCGACCAAGGTACCCCAGATGCGGCCCCGGCCGCCGAACAGGCTGGTGCCGCCGATGACAACTGCGGTGATGGTCTCCAGGTTGACGTCTGTGGCGGCGTTCGAGCTTGCCGAGAGAGACCTGCCGAGTTGCACCCAACCACCGAGGGCGTAGATGAGACCGGCAACCACGTAAACGCTGAATAGCACACGGTTCACATTGATACCGGCGAGCCGTGCCGCCTCCGGATCGTCACCGGTGGCGTAGACGTGAAGACCCCAGGAGGTGTTTGCCAGTACGTATGCGACCAGGATGTAGAGGCCGAGTGCGATGATCACCCCCCAGGTGATCCGCATCGAACCGATGCTTATCTGCCTCCCGGTGAACAGCAGCAAGGACTGCTGACCTCCGAGCGCTTCCTTGGAGGTGGTCTGGGCCTTGCTGTAGACCAGACCGATCGAGTTGAAGATGTAGAACGTGCCGAGGGTGACGATGAACGGCGGCAGCCTCACCTTGGTGACGACAAAGCCATGAAACGCACCCAGGCCCAGCCCGACCAGGGCGCCGATCAGAAGAGCGAGGATTGGGGCCACACCCTGATCGGCCACCAGCTTGGCGATAACCAGATGGGTGAGCAGCATGCCCGTGCCGACGGCGAGGTCGATGCCGGCAGTGAGAATGATGAGGGTTTGGCCGACGGCGAGCGTCGCCATGACAGCCGTCTGCTGAAGGATGATGCCAATCGTCTCGGGACGCTGGAAGCGCCCGTTGCCCATAATCGTGAATACGATCGCCGACCCGAACAGTACGAACGCCGGGCTGATGACCGGGTAACGGTGGAGGAGGTGCTGGATACGGTCGAGCACCGTCCTGGGTTGATGGGTCAGGTTGGCAAGGGTGTCGTCCGCACTCGGGTTGCTATCCGCAGTCGGGTTGCTATCCATTGGACTCCCACATCCACGCGAACATGTGCGTGAGCGTACAGAGATTGAGCAGGGCGGTGCAACCGGAGGGCCGTTGAACCGCCCTGCTCGTGTCTACGTGCTAGCTAAATGGCTCATCCGCCCCAGCAGATCCCCTGGCCCTCGGCTACGGAGATGCTGTCGACACCGGCAACCGGTGCATCCGTGACAAGGTTGACACCCGTGTTGTAGAAGTCGAGACCGGGAGTCACCTCAGGAGCTGCGCCGCCGTCGGCCAGAGTCTTGATCGCCTGCATGCCCAGCGTGGCCATCTTGCCGGGATACTGCTGTGACGTGGCGCCGATGACGCCCTCAGACACGAGACGAAGACCGGGCTCACAGCCACCGTCGACCGACACGATGATGACACCCTCGGCAGCACCTGCTGCAGTCAACGCATCCTCGGCGCCCTGCGCCGCCGGCTCGTTGATGGTGTACACGACGTTGATGTCGGGGTTCTTGGCCAGACAGGTCTCCATGGCGGACTTGCCGCCGTCCACGGCACCGTTGGTGGGCTCGTGGCAAACGACCTCGTACTCGCCACCGCTGTAGCTGCCGGTGGCCGGCTCGTGACCGTTACCGCTGGTGTCGACCGAGTCGACGATGCCCATGCCGTTGAGGAATCCCTGATCCCGGTAGTAGTCGACGGAGACGACCTGATCGTTGAACAGGTCGAGCATGGCGATTGTCGCCTTCTCTCCGTTGAGGGTTCCCGCGGTCCATTGACCAATCAACTGACCGGCCAGGTAGTTGTCAGTAGCGAACGTGATGTCGACTGCTGTCGCCGGATCCGGTGGCGTGTCGAGGGCAATCACATACAAACCGGCTGCCCGTGCCGAATCGAGGGCAGGGACGACTGCCGGGCCGCTCGGGGTGATCAGGATGCCCTTATCGCCACGGGCGACGGCGGCTTCGATCGCATCGATCTGGCTCTGCGTGTCACCGTCTTCCTTGCCGGCCGCAACGGTCAGGCTGACGCCGATCGAATCGGCTTCTGCCTGCGCCGAATCGGCCATAGACACGAAGAACGGATTGCTGGTGTTCTTGAGGATGAGCGAAACGCCGACGGTGCCACTCGTGGCTTGCGTCGTTGTGCTTCCTCCATCCGCAGGTGCCGCGGTTGTCGTGGTGGACGCCGTGTCGTCACCGCCACATGCCGCGATCACCATCACCAGAGCGAAGACCATTGCGGCGAGGCGCCACGATAGCTTCGACGTGGGGACGTTGCTCATTTGTTTCCTCCCAATTGAGCTTTGCAACGTGTCTTTGACAACGTTGTCAGCGCAATCATACGAATACATTGACAACGTTGTCAAACTTTGCGAACCTTGCTACATATATCCACCCGAAAGCCGGTTCTGTCGACCATGCCGTCAAGACGTCCCACAATGCACGATGTCGCCCGCAGGGCCGGTGTGAGTCTGAAGACGGTGTCGCGGGTAGTCAACGGCGAGGGCGGCGTCAGCCCCGATTTCACCAGGCGGGTCGAAGCTGCCGTCGCCGAGCTCGACTACCGGCCGGACGATCGAGCCCGGCGTCTGCGCCAGTCGGCAGCCAGAACCGGCACTATCGGGTTCGTTCTCGCCGACGTGGCCAACCCGTTCTTCTCATCGATCTTGCGCGGCATCGAAGAGGTGGCGAGTGCTCGCGACTATCTGGTACTCGCCGGGAGCACCGACGGCTCCCCCACCAGAGAGCGGCAACTCGTCGAGCGCTTCATCGGGCGCCGGGTCGACGGCATGGTCGTCATCCCCTCCGGTGGTGGCGACGATCTGCTCCGCGCCGAGATCGAGCGCGGCTCGCCGGTGGTGCTGGTCGATCTCGACATCGAGTTCGAGGAACCCGTCGACCTCGTTCGCAGCGATCACTATGGAGGCGCCCGGACGGCTACCGAGCACCTACTCGGCCACGGCCACCGCAACATCGCCTACCTGGGTGACAATCCGGACATCATGTCGGCGCGGCACCGGCTCCGCGGATTCGCCGATGCCATGGCAGCGGCAGGGGTCGAGGTCCCCGATCATCGCA
>Ga0307417_10000172_pt1 | contig 27797 bp, 27 predicted proteins | sample SalMarWE160210MG_2_FD_202514 | JGI IMG/M metagenome (GOLD analysis project Ga0307417, IMG submission 202514) | Salt marsh sediment microbial communities from the Plum Island Ecosystem LTER, Massachusetts, United States - WE1602-10 | ecosystem: Environmental > Aquatic > Marine > Intertidal zone... | reverse complement strand
GATGGAAGACCCCCCCAAAAAATCGCATGGATTCAATGTGTGGGATCGCGCAGCCTTCATGAAGGCGCTGCTTCGTATTGTTCCAGCGCGTGTTGTATGTTTGCATTAAAAGAGTGCATCGTCACCAAGGAGCGCTTTCAGGACAGCATCGAAACCGCAATTTTTTATATGGACATGAGAACGTTCGGAAAAGATTATGAGTTGTATTTAAATCGTGCAAAAAACGATTATGGTATTCGTCTAGTCCGAAGTCGTCCACATAGTGTGTTACACGATCCGGAAACAGCAACGCTGTCCATTACCTATACTCCCCATGACGGCAATATCAATGTCACCGAAAATTTCGATATGGTGGTGCTTTCCACCGGCTTCAAGGTTTCCCAGGACGTGCAGGAACTGGCTCAAAAACTGGGGATTGAACTGAACGTACATCATTTTGCAAAAACAAACGGTTTCAGCCCGGTGGCAACTTCCAAGCCCGGAATTTATGTCTGCGGGATGTTCGAGAGTCCGAAGGATATTCCCGAAACAATGGTCCAGGCTAGTGCAGCGGCATTTTGCGCTTCAAAAGATATTCGTATGCCTTCTGATTCGTCAGAAAGCAATGAAGAATTTTTGCCGGAGCGTGATGTCAGCCAGGAACCCTTAAGAATCGGTGTATTTGTTTGCGACTGTGGATTAAACATCGGGGGGGTAATTAATGCAGAAGGACTGGCGGATTATGCAGGAACACTTCCCGATGTGAAGGTATCTGAAATGATCGGACATGGATGCAGCCGGGAATCCTTGGCACATGTTGAAAACGTTATCATCGAAAAGAATTTGAACCGGGTGGTCATCGGTGGATGTTCTCCAAGAACTCACGAAACCAAGTTTCAGGACACCCTTCGCAGGGCAGGTCTCAATAAATACCTTGTAGAAATCGCCAACATACGGGATCAGGACACATGGGTTCACTTCGATCAATCCGATGATGCATCCATTAAGGCCCAAGAGCTGATTCGTATGGCGACGGCCAGTGTGGCACTGTCTCGACCACTTACGGACAATGTTTTCCCTATGAACAAAGATGTTTTAGTGGTTGGCGGCGGAGTGACCGGAATGAACGCTGCTCTGGGTATGGCCGATATAGGGTTTAAGGTATATCTGGCAGAACGATCCGGAGCTTTGGGCGGCATTGCTAAAAAGATCCGAAAGACCCTTGAAGGGGATGATGTACAGGCTTATATGACGGATCTGATCGATAGGACCACCCGGCATGCTCTGATCGAGGTCATCACCAACGCCTTCATTGTCGATCATACCGGGATGCCGGGTATGTTCAAAACCGGTTTCCAAGTTGCACCACAGATGTTTTATCGGCAGATCACACACGGCGTGACCATTTTGGCCACCGGGGCCCTACCGAATCAGCCCGAAGAATATCTTTTGGGGGAACATAAAAAGGTTATGACCCAGCTCGATTTGGATGCCGTGCTCGAGGATCAACCGGATAAAATCAAGAATGCTGCCAATGTTGTTATGATCCAGTGCGTTGGGTCCCGATGTTCGGAAAACCCCAATTGTTCGCGTATTTGTTGTCAATCGGCCGTAAAAAACGCTCTCAGAATGCTGGAACTCAATCCAACGGCCCGGATCTTCATCCTTTATCGGGATATGCGGACCTACGGGTTCCAGGAAGATTATTATAAAAAAGCCCGTGAAAAAGGCGTTATTTTTGTTCGATATGAAACAGATGCCCTTCCCGAAGTTCAGGCCGATGACGAGCGCCTGGAAGTCATATTTAATGATCCGATATTAAAACGAAAGGTATCGGTTTATGCGGACTGCCTTTGCCTGAGTACAGGGTTCATTTCCGATGAAGAATCTACGGAAGATCTGGGAAGAATATTTCACATTCCGAGAACCTTTGACAACTATTTCCTTGAGGATCATATCAAGCTCAGACCCATAGACTTGCCAATCCCTGGATTTTTTGTGGCCGGCACTGCCCATGCACCCAAAACAATCCGTGAATGTATTGCCCAGGCCCAGGCAGCAGCAGGCAGGGCCCAGGCTCTTTTAGCCAAAGATACGCTGAATCTCGGTGCTGTGGTGGCACGTGTGGAAGAAGAGAAGTGTGCAGCCTGTTTGATCTGTGTTCGGGCTTGTCCTTTTAACATCCCATTTATTAATGCGGACGGATATTCTCAAATCGATCCGGCCCAGTGCCATGGATGTGGCATATGTGCCGCTCAATGCCCGGCCAAGGCTATTCAAGTCATGCAATATGAAGATGACCAGATCATGGCCAAACTGACCGGACTTTTGGAAAGGGTAAACTAATGAAACATTTTGAACCGGTTATCGTGGCTTTTTGCTGCCACTATTGTGCGTATACGGCGGCGGATATGGCTGGGAGTCAACGACTTTGCTATCCTCCCAACGTCAAGATTGTAAGGGTGCCCTGCTCAGGAAAAGTCGATGCCATTCACATCATGAAAGCCCTTGAAATGGGGGCTGACGGAGTTTATGTGGCGGGTTGTTTGGAGGGAGACTGCCATTTTAAAACCGGCAATATCGATGCCGCAAAACGGGTGGCCTATATTAAAAAATTACTTGATGAAATCGGCATCGGCGGAGAAAGGGTGGAAATGGTTTTTATGTCGGCCGGCATGGGGGAACGTTTTGCACAGACGGCTGCCGATATGACGAAAAAAATCCGTAAACTGGGACCCAACCCGGTTAAATTTGCCTCCACGGATAAAGCATCTAACGCGATATAATTGTAAATTTTATATAAAAGGAGAGTGAACAACAATGATCACTGCTGAACGTAAACCAATGGAAGAACTCATCGAATACCTGAGACCGTACCATCGCATTCTGCTCGTTGGATGTAACGAGTGCGTAACGGTATGCTCAGCAGGGGGGAGAAAGGAGGTTGGAATTTTATCTTCCGCTCTCCAGATGGCATTTCTGAAAGCAGGAAAGACCCTCGATGTGAAAGAAATGACCCTCGAAAGGCAATGCGATCCTGAATATGTAGAAGAACTTGTCAATCAAATTGATCAAGTGGAAGCGGTCATGTCCATGGCTTGCGGATGCGGCGTCCAGGAGATTGCCAGGCGGTTCAAAACCAAACCGGTTTTTCCGGCTGTGAATACAGGATTCATGGGTGCTTCGGAACGTCAGGGTGTTTGGGTTGAAAGATGTCAGGGATGCGGAGAATGTGTTTTGGGATTGACCGGGGGGATCTGCCCCATTGCACGATGCTCAAAGCGGCTGTTGAACGGCCCTTGCGGTGGATCCACAAACGGCAAGTGTGAGGTGGACTCGAGTATTGAATGTGCCTGGCAGCTCATCTGGGATCGACTGAAAGCGTTGGGGTTGGAAGATCGATACGAAGAAAATATAGCGGCAAAAGACTGGCGGACAGGCCGTGGTGGTGGACCCCGTAAAATAATAAGAGAGGATTTGATGAAATGAAGACCGAAAGTGTACTGGAAAAAGTTTTTACTTCAGGCGAGTTGGCGGTGACTTCCGAATGCGGACCTCCACGAGGTGCCGTGCCGGAAAAGATCATCGAAAAAGCCAAAATGCTTCAAGGATATGTGGATGCGGTCAATGTTACGGATAACCAGACAGCCATGGTCCGAATGTCCAGCTTTGCCGCCTGTGTGTTTATTAAACAATTGGGGATGAGCCCTATCCTTCAGATGGTGACCAGAGACCGTAACCGGCTGGCCATGCAGGCGGACATCCTAGGTGCCTTTTCACACGGCATTAACACCATGCTCTGTTTATCGGGTGATCATCCCCACTTTGGCGATCACCCCATGGCAGCCAATGTGCATGACATCGATTCTGTTCAGTTCGTTCAAATGATCAGAGATATGCGGGATAAGGGGACTTTTCAGGGCGGAGACGATATTTTGAATCCACCTAAAATGTTTATCGGTGCGGCAGCCAACCCGTTTGCCGACCCTTTTGAGCTTCGGGTGGCTCGCCTGGCCAAAAAGATTAAGGCAGGGACTGATTTTATTCAAACCCAATGCATTTACAACCTGGATAAATTTGAGAAATGGATGGAGGGTGTCCGGGACAGGGGCCTCCATGAAAAGGTCAATATTATGGCCGGAATTACGCCCATGAAAACCGTGGGTATGGCCAAATATATGAAAAACAGGGTGCCTGGAATGGATGTGCCGGATGAAATTATCAAGCGTATGGCTGGTGTCCCCAAAGAAAAACAGCCGGAAGAAGGAATTAAAATCAGTGTGGAAGCCATCGACCGGTTGAAAACCGTACAAGGCGTGAAGGGATTCCACATTATGGCGATTGAGTGGGAGCAGAAGGTTCCAGAAATTGTCGAAAGAGCCGGACTTCTTCCAAGGCCCAAAATTGATCTTTAGTGCAATTGTTCACCATATAAAAGAAACGAGCAACCAATTATAAATATAAAAGGAGGAAATTCAATGAGTAACAAGCAACATATCTTAGTGGTAGACGATGATCCCGATCTGGTTGAGTCGATTACCATGAAGCTGGAAAGCAATAATTTTCGTGTAACCAAGGCGTATGATGGGGTTGAAGCTTGGGAAAGGATTAAAGAAGATCGGCCGGATTTGATTCTTTTGGATGTCATGATGCCGAGAAAAGATGGATATGTGGTGTGTGACGAGATTAAAAAGGACGATCAATACAAAGATATCACGGTGGTTCTTCTTACCGCGGTTGGAGATGCCGTAACAACAACCAACTATACTCATTTTGGCGGTAAAACGACATTGGCTGAGGATTTTATTCCAAAACCGGTCGATTTGGATAAATTGATGGACATCGTAAAAGAGAATTTCGAATAATTGAAGAATACCCTGCAGCTCCGCTGAAACGGAATTTCTGCTTCATTTCGACAAGCTGCAGGGAATCTTCCCGGAAAGGTATTTTATCTATTTAAGATTTGCTCGCTAACCCTGTAGCACGGCTTAAACGGGATTTCCACAACCGAGTATTGAAATGACGGAGCGATGGCGTGTTGAGAAGATAAACTTGCTTTGAGGTACAATAATTTCAATACTCCAACACGCCAAAATCAGAACAAGTTGCATCGTATGAATTTGGCATCGGAAATTAAACTGGGATTTACTAAATTCTAACGTAAATTTCTTATGGACAATACCCTTGAAATTATCGACAAAAAAATACGGATCAACGGTATTAAACTCAGTACGGAATTGGTTCAGGTAAATCTTTTGAATCGTTTCTTCCCGCAGGATTCCAAGGCTCTTTTTTTTCGACTTCTGGCGCAACATCAGATAAACATTCCTCTTATTTTGGTCAGCGGTATGGGAGAAAGAATTATAGGGTCATGCTGTGTGGCAGCTAAAGATATCGATCGAATAAAAATAATTGTCGCAGGGGAACCTAAACTGAAAGAAAACCTGGAATTTATTCCAGGTGTCGGCACGTTGTCCATATTTCCGCATCATTCGAACTTGAAACTGCTGGGTTTGTGCTTTTATCTCTTAGGAAAGTTACACCTGCCGTTATACGGTATGGCTTCATCGATATCTTCCCTGACATTTATCACGGATTATTCACAATTGGACGAAGCTGTTTCAACTTTATTGGAATATATAGACCTGCCACCGAATCATTCACCGTTCAGACCGGAAGTTCATGTGATACAAAAAAAACGATGATTTAAGGAAAAAGCAGTGGAAACGTTTGCCGTTTATTGGGAACCTAAACCTAAAACATATGGTTTTAAAGAAGTTGTTGATTTATCTCTACTTGATATTGAAATTAGACCGGGGAAAATGTCCCAATGGGGTCTTTGGCTCATGGAATTGGCAGATCTTGATATCGGTTTCCATCTAATTTTCGCAAAGTATTCAATGCATCAGAAATTAAGATTTTATATTTTACTTGAGAATCGTTGGGTAGATAGCCTATTATCTTATATTGGTAAGGAAACTGATCAGGATTCTGAAAAAGATTTATATTTAAATTATCCGGTGGAACTCATAAGTTTTCAGGGCCCTCATTTCGGGGACAGATACGGGATCGCCGATACGGCTTTTAAAGCATTGAACGGGCAAGGCGTTCCGATTTTAATAACGGTATGCTCCGGGGCCGCCGTTTACATTGTACTGCCAGAAAAAAAGCTTCAGGATGCCAGGCCTCTTTTACTAGAGGCATTTGAAGTTCCATAACAATAAGACTTGGGGCCTCGCCGCTATTGGGATAACGGAATGATAGGAGTAATCGGTTGGTGATCAAATGCATATCAAAATATGTGGGGTTCAAGCAGGAAGCTCCAATAAGTTTAAATAAATTAAGTAGTCACAATATCCATAGCCGTTTAAAAATCGGCATCAGCTCGAGAATATGAAATATATTACAATTACCGAAGAGTTCGACTGGAGATTGAAAGTTTTCAATTCCCTACCTTTTCCTTCCCTGATTCTCACACCGGAAAAAGTCATTATCTCTGCGAATCAAGCCTTTTTGGGGAAAAAAAACACCGATTTAAAAAAAATTGTCGGCAAAACATGTCACCAGGTTTTTTATGATACTGAAAAACCTTGTTCTCCGGCAATCTGTCCTTTTTCCAAGGTGATCGCCGAAAAAAAATCGCAGTCCATACTAAGACGAACGGAGTTTGATGGAAACGAGGAAGTATGGGTAGACCGAATGTTTTCACCCATTCTGGATGACAATGGTGATGTCAAATTTATAATGGAAAGCGTCCGCGATGCCTCACGGGTGATCACTTTGGAGAAACGGTCCATTCATATCCGACAGTTTTTGGATAAGGTCATACAAAGTTCGCCCAATGCAATTATCTCTGCAGATAGAGATGGAAATATTTTATTAATGAATCAGGCGGCGGAAGATCTATTCGGCTATCCTATGGAAGAAGCCATTCGTACCAAAAACGCGGAGGACTTTTATCCATTCGGAAAAGCAAGGGAAATCATGAAGAAGTTGAAGAACAAAAATTTTGGCGGAGAGGGAAAGTTATCCGCCACGCGGGTTGATGTCGTTAACGCAACCGGCGAAGTTATCCCTGTTGAAATGACCGCCAACCTTATCTATGAAGGTGACAAGGAAGTGGCCAGCACCGGAATTTTTTATGACCTCAGGGAAAAAATTGCTGCGGAAAAGAAACTTAAGGAGATATTAATCCAGGTTGCTCAATCGGAAAAAATGGCATCCCTGGGTCAACTGGCGGCAGGGGTGGCCCATGAAATCAATAATCCGTTGACCGGTATTCTTTTGTACGCAAACCTGGCGCTTGAACGTTTTGAGAATGATGATCCGGTTGGGAAATATTTAAAATCTGTGATCGATGATGCGGGCCGGTGCAGGGATATTGTGAAAAACCTTCTGGCGTATAGTCGCCAGGCAAGCCCGACCAAAGAAATATTTCAAGTCAATTCCCTGGTGGAGCAAAGCTTGAATCTTATAAGAGATCAGGAACTTTTTTTGAATATAACGGTCGTAAAAGAGATGTGCGATGAGATGATGCTGATTCATACAGATAAAAATCAGCTCAGCCAGGTCATCATAAACATAGTAATGAATGCTGTCGACGCCATGGAGAAAAAGGGGACCCTTACCTTCCGGACATATCGGAAAAAACCTTTCAAAAAAGTATACATCGAAATTTCGGATACCGGATGCGGTATCTCTAAAGAACATTTGTCAAAAATATTCGATCCGTTTTTTACGACAAAAGAAACCGGGAAAGGTACCGGCCTTGGTCTGAGTACCTCCTATGGAATCATAAAAGAGAACGGCGGCAAAATTTCAATCAAGCAAACGAGCCCCAGGGGAACAACTTTTTTGATCGAACTTCCACTATATACACCTGATAAACAAATGCCGGTTTCAAAAACAATTAAGGGGAGGCGGCCGGAATCATGACAGAAAGACAATCCATTGGCATTTTATTTAAACCCAAAATCCTGGTGGTCGATGACGAAAAGGTGATTCGAGAGGGCTGCCGTGAAGTACTCACCCTGGATGGATTTGAGGTCGTCTTGGCCGAAAACGGAGACCAGGGCTTGGAGATGATTAAAAAGGTGCATTTTGATGTTGTCCTGCTTGACCTGATGATGCCGGGCATATCGGGTTTTGATGTTTTGTCACATGTTAAAGCACTCCACCCGGACACCTCCATTATCGTCATCACCGGCTACGCTACTGTTGAACATTCAATTGAAGCCATGAAAAACGGTGCCTTTGATTTTATTCCAAAGCCTTTTTCTCCGGATCAGCTCAGGGTGGTCGTCTCTAAAGCCATCGAACACACCGGCGCGCTTAAAGACATCGCCAACGAAAAATCCAGAATGCGCGTGCTCATTAATCTTTTGGCCAATGGGGTCATGGTTACGGATGTTGAAAAAAAGTTGGTGCTGGCCAATCCGGCTTTTATGAAAATAATGGGCTTCAAAGGAGATGATATCATTGGTCGTCCGTTTACGATGCTGATTAAAAATGAACAACTCCGACAAATGATCGAGAGTGCCCTTTCCATGACCGAAGATGTGCTCACTGAATTGACCGAAGAACTGGACATCGGAGAGGGCGAAGAAGATAAAAAGGCCATATATGTTGCCAAATGCCGCCCTTTCAGAGACCGAATCGGCCGGAATTTAGGCACCATTACCGTTCTGAGCGATATTACCTATTTAAAGGAAATCAATCAGCGCCAGTCGGATTTCGTGTCCATGGTGGCACACGAAATCCGAAGTCCCATGAACTCTGTTATGGCGCAGATCAAAGTCATTCAAGATGGGCTGGCCGGTGACGTTACGCAAAAACAAAGTGAAATTCTGGGCAGGGCCTCGGAGAAAATGAACGGACTCGTTTCCCTTTCTTCTGAGCTTTTGAATATGGCCTCGAGAGAGGCCGGATTGATAGTCTTAGAAAGAACCGAATGTGATATGGCTGAAGTTATAAAGGACCAGGTCGATTTTCACCAACCCAAAGCCCAGGCAAAAAAGATCCAACTCGAACTGGACCCGTTATCGGATTTTCCGCCGGTACTTGCCAACAAACAAAGCATGGAAGAGGTGCTTTCCAATCTGATTGCCAACGCCATCAACTATACCCCAGAAGGGGGAAAGATCACCATCGCCGCCCATACGGAAAAGCATCATTTGTGCATCAGTGTCAGCGATACCGGCATAGGAATTGAAAAAGAAGATTTGAACCGAATTTTCGACCGATTCTATCGCGTTAAAAATGAAAAAACCCGATACATTATCGGCACTGGTTTGGGGTTACCCATCGTTAAAAGTATTGTCGAAGCCCATGATGGAATGATCCGGGTCGAAAGCAAACCCAATCATGGAAGTACGTTTTATGTGTATATTCCTTTTGTTTCGCCGTAAAATTTATTTAGGTCTGCGGTTTCAGAGCTTTTTTAGACTCCATCCCAAAATTGCCCATCGTCTCATAGGCATAGCGGATTTTTTGGGATAAAAGATTAGTCCCCATCTCAAGGGATAGGGTAAGGGCGTTTTCTAAAGATCTCTGCACAAGGCCGGGACGGCTTTGGGATAAAAATCGGCTTTTGGCGAGAAGCGCGATTGCCTGGTGCTTCTTTGCCCCGCTTTTTCGCGCCAGATTCATCGCTTTGCCAATGAAGACAAGACTCTTCTTCTTATCTCCCAGTTTGCCGTAAAGCTCACCCAAGGCAATAAAAAGTCGGGTCTTATAACGCCAGCGTGTATACGAAATGCCGGGTTTTTTGACTTCTTTCCAGACGCCTTCCAGTACTTTTTTTGCTTCTGACAGGTCTCCCAACGCCAAATAATTTTCGCCTAAATTGATTTGGGCATTGTAGATGATCTCAGGATTGCCCGCATGTATTGCTTCTTTAAGAGATTGCTTGTTAAGTTTTACAGCATCCCGAAATTCACCGCTTTCAGCTTGAACCCAACCAAGGGTATTTAAAAACCTGGGTCGCCAAAATTTGTCGTCCACCCCCTCCAGTTGCTTCAGACCGGCCTTGAGTTGCTGCTTTGATTCCTCTATCTGCCCCAGGGCGCCATATGCAGATCCTTGGATAAAATATAACAATATCATAAAATAAGGACTTCGGATCTTTTGATTTAACATGTTGAGCTGCCGGCATAACTCAAGGGTTTTTTCGAATTCTCCGATCCAGTTATAATACCGCGCAAGATTGACAAGACTCCAGGCCTTGCCTTCAGATTTATCCAAATGAACCCCAAGTTCAAAGGCTTCTCTCAACAAATGTTCGGCATCTGTGAGATTACCCAGTGCAGCATAAACAAAACCCAAAAAGCCGGTCGCTTTCAGGAGAATCTCGGGAAAATCTTTTTGCCTGCTCAAATGAATGGCTTTGGTCAGCAGAACCTGTGAAAAACGGGGTTGATGGGTGTAAAAAGAAGTCCATCCAAGCCGAAAAAGTGCTTCGGCCTCTGTTTCACGGTCGCCTGAGCGTCCGGCTTCGGTCAGTAGATTTTTGAATACGGCTTGAGCGGCTTTCAATTGCCCCATACAAAAGAGCATTTTTCCTTTGCGCATTAAAAGATCAAGAATTTTTATGTTTGAACGTTCCCATCGACCTTTAGAAATAATATCAAGCGCCCTGTCAATGTTAGTCAATACTTCCTGACAGGAATAGGTATAACGGGCTTGTTCCATGGCCTTAAAAGTATATTCAAAAGCCTTGGGCCAGTTCGTTGCCTTGTAAAAATGATGTGCCAGCGAATCAAATTTGGTATGAAGGTTTTGTTGATAAAGGGTTTCTATGGCCTGTCCCAGCAATTGATGGTAATGACGCACTTCTCGGCGGAGAAGGCTGTGATACGCCACTTCCTGCATTAACGGTTGCTTGAATTGGTATTGCTGTATGTGATGAGAGGAACTTGGTTCCAAGATTCTTTCTTTTACCGTTTCTTCCAAGAAGTCGGATAGATTTTTCGGTGATTCGGCCAAAGATTCCAAAAGGTCATATGAGAACTCTGAGCCGATAACAGCAGCCAATTGTATCAAATGTTTCACATCCGGACGAAGCGCGTCTAGTCGTGCTGCCAAAATTCCATGAATACTGTCCGATATTTCTATGCTGTGGGCAGGCACTTTGATCGTGCATTTCGATGCATCACAGACAATCAATCCCTGTCGTTTTATGGACTCTCCCATTTCAACCAAAAAAAGAGGATTCCCTCCGGCTTTTGAGACGATTTCTTTGCAGATATCCGGGTCAAAATACCTGGTTTTCAGAATTGAAATAAAAAGGTCTGTGGCCTGTTTTTCAGACAGGGGATTTAGCCGGATAGGTTCCACCGGCAGGTCCGGGAACCAGAGATCCGGCTCGGATCTTCCCATGCATACGACAAAAATCGTTATTTTATCAGGGGATTGGGTCAGAAACGTTAGAAATTCTCGGGTGGACGCATCTGCCCACTGCATATCGTTTATGACCATAATCAACGGCTTATCTTTAGAGATGGCTGCCAGCACATTACGGATCGCTCTGAACAAGGCCTTCTTTTTCCATTCAACGGTGAATTGGAAATCTTCAATATTTTTTTCGGCACATGAAAAAAGATCAAATAACTGATTCAGAGAAACAGTCGGTTCGGGTCCTTTGAGCTTGCCGCGAATCTTAGATTTTATTTGTTCATCCGAGTCTTTCTCGTGAAGATTGAAATATGATCGAAACATCCGTTTCAAAGGGAACATCGCTGTTAATTGCCCATAAGGTTCACAACGCCCTTTGAGGAGAAGGGCGCTTTCTGTTTCAAGAGATTGGTAAAAATGTTTAAAAAGTCTGGTTTTGCCGATTCCTGCCTCCCCGGTAACGGCGGCAATTATCGGTCCATCCTTAATTGCTTTTTCAAATGATTTTTTTAAAAGAAAAATTTCTTTACTTCTATCGACAAAGGGGATATCGATATCTGTTCGTTTTTCATGTTCCTGCTCGACGTCCAACTCTCGAACCAGCCGGAATGCCTGAACAGATTTCTGCTTTCCTTTAACGGTCAGTTTCCCTTCATCCTGAAAAAGAAATTGGTCTTTCGCGTTTTGAAACACACGGTCTGATACCAGTATGCCACCTGGTTCGGCCAGTGACTCAAGACGAGCCGCCAGATTCGTGGTATCTCCGACAGCCGTATAGTCCAGACGCAGATTATCGCCGATGGCTCCTACGACCACAGGTCCGGTATGAATACCGATACGCAGCTTAAAAACAACCCCATACCGTTCGAAAATCTTATGGTGAAATTCTTTCATTCGCGTTTGAATTTGGAGTGCTGCAAAACATGCCGGTCGAGCGGGATTGTCACAGGCAATGGGGGCACCGAAAAGCGCCATAATGCCGTCACCGGTATACTGATTGATCGTTCCTCCTGCCTGGTGGATTTCCCGGCCCAGGATTGCAAAACAGCGATCCATTATTTCGTGAATGTCTTCGGGATCCAGTTTTTCTGCCATACCCGTAAAATTAGCAACGTCTGCAAACAAAACCGAGACCAGTTTTCGCTCACCGACCATGGCACTTTTATACTTGAGGGTTCTTTCCAACAAGAAGGGCGGCGTATATTCCAGTGCAGACCTTTTGGCATAGCCGGGCGCGGCATCATCATAAAAGCGTTTTCTCTTACACTGTTTGCAAGCTTTAAACCCTGCCGGATTGTGATATCCACAGGACGGACAGGCCATGGTCAGCGGACTACCGCATTTACCGCAAAAGTTCATCCCTTCAGGGTTGTCGAATTTACAGCTTGCACATTTCATGTTGCCGATATTTTGATAAAATGGTTTAGAAGTGGTTTCAAAACCCCCTCTCGGGCTCAATCCGCCAAAGGCGGACAAGTCTCTGTGTTGGACTGAGACGTCCAATCCTCGAAATATTCCCAATATTCCTGCGGTTGGCCGTTTCAATCCGCCTTGACCTTGAGCCCGATTGAAGCTTTTGAAACCACTTCTATAAAAAATCCTCTAATGGGAAAAAGCCGATCGGCCCTGAAAGATGATTTTGCAGAGCCGATCGGCAGAAGAAAAAGGGGTAATATGACAATGGAGGTAAGACCAAGTTTCACCCCGATAAAATAAAAAGCAAATTTCGTACCAAATTTTTAAGATGAATTTTCAGCGAATTCGCGAACCGGTTTTAAACCATATTTTTTCATCCGGTTCCAGACCGTGATCCGGGAGACTCCCAGAAGACGCGCTGCCTGGGTCTGATTGCCGCCGGTTTGTTTAAGGGCGTTGATGAGCCGGCTTTTTTGAATCTCATCGCGGTCTAAAGCGATATGTCCCTGTTGAGATGGCCGAATATTATTTTGGAAAACATCCGGAGGCAGATGCTGCGGTTCGATCACAGCGCCGTTGCAGGTGACGAAGGCATATTCCAGCGCGCTTTTTAATTCTCTGACATTTCCCGGCCATGCATAATTCATGAGCGTTTCCATGGCAGGGTTGCTGATGGCTTGGATATTTTTGTCGTTTTTAAGCCGAATCCTTCGAAAAAACGATTCCGCCAAAAGCGGAATATCGCTTCGTCTGTCTCTCAGGGGAGGAATGATGATGGGAATGACATTGATTCGGTAAAACAAATCTTCCCTGAACAATCCCGAGTCCACAAGGTTTTTCAAATTTTTGTTGGTCCCGGATATGATGCGAACATCGATGTGAACCGGTCGATTGTCCCCCACCCGCTCGATGACTTTTTCTTCCAGCACCCGCAACAGCTTGATCTGGGTCGAAAGCGGCAGGTCGCCGATTTCATCTAAAAATATATTTCCGCCCTGGGCCGCCTCGAACCGGCCTTCCCGGTTTTGAAAAGCGCCTGTAAACGCACCTTTGACATGGCCGAACAGCTCGCTTTCCAACAGGGATGCATTGAGTGCCGCACAATTGACTTTAAGATACGGTCTCTTGCGCCTGGAACCGGCATTATGAATCGCAGCGGCCACGAGTTCTTTACCTGTTCCGCTTTCACCAAAAACAATCACCGGCGCATCCGAACGTGCTGCATTGGAAATCAAATCGAATACTTGGTGCATTGGCCCGGAATCACCGAGAATGCCGTGAAACCCGTCTCTGGAACTTAATTCTCTGCGAAAGGCTTCGATTTGAGTTTCCTTTTTTAAAAGTTCGGAAATATCGGTCAGGGTTTCAACCGCGCCGATCACCTTGCCCCGGTTATCGTAAAGCAGCGAGGCATTTTTTAAGACGGTGATATAACTGCCATCCGCCCGCTGGACGGCACATCTGTTTAGTTTAACAGCGCCGGTTCTGAACAAAACACACCAGTGATCCCCTCTTGTTTTTCTTGCGGCTTCACAGGTATGACAGTTCAAACTAGTGCAAGGCTCTCCGATGATTTGGGTCTGAGTATAGCCGGTTATTTTTTCAAAAGCCTTGTTGGCAGAGACAATGGTTCCGGCTTTATCGACGATCATGATGCCGTCCTGGATGGTATCTACCACGGTCTTCCAGTATTCGTTCAACTCGTGTTCAAACATGTTAATTTCTCCTGTTAAGCCTTAACATATGTTAAGCATGACTCTTAACAATTTAACATTGTCATTGCAAGTGAAAAATTTAGGCGGTTGTAAAACCAATACGTTTTTTAAAAGGCTCAAATAACATGCTCGCCCATATTTTGCCGCCAATAATAACTGGTCATATTATAGAGAAAGACAAATCATTTCAGATTCCGTTTTCAAAAGCAGTCTCGGGAACATAAATTTAACTATCTATAATAATTAAATTATAGGATTTTACCAAATTGACTTTAAATACTGGCATCAACTTTGCACACATTTATGCAGACAGAAAAGAAAATAATTAGGGTGAACAATTGGAAACAGAAATAAAACATAAATTTGATCTTAGAGAAGCCATTGCGCCTTTTGCTTTTTTAAAAGTCACGCAGGCATTCAGGGATATGAAACCCGGAGATATCTTGCAGCTTACAGGAGACGACCCCAAAATTCGAATAGAGATTTTTAAGGTTTTACATACCGTTCATTACACCGTGGTCGATACCCAAGAGGAAGGGAATTATTATTGTATCAATATTAAAAAAGAAACTTAAAAGTCACTTTGGCGGCTAAAATAAAACGCGATAAAAAGGAGGAGATTATGTCGGATTTAGATTTAAGCACCATTGAAGCAGCAGGTACGGCAGATGCAAGGGGAAGCGCCTGTCCGGGGCCCCTTCTGGAAGCCAAAAAAGGCATCGGTAAGGTAAGAGTGGGGGAAATTCTGGAAATATTTTCCAATGACTCCGGCACCCGGATCGATGTTCCCGCATGGGCCAATAAGGTCGGTCACGAATATCTTGGTTTTTTGGAAGTCGACGGATACGACAAACATTATGTTCGTAGAAACAAATAGGTAAAACTATGCCATCCAGGGGAATTCCCAAAGGAAAGATTCTAATTCTGGCCACAGAAACCTGTGCCTATCCCGGAGCAAATTCGGTGGGACAAGCGCATTCTACATATCCTGCCAACACTTATATTCTAAGGGTTCGTTCGCCCGTACTCTTTCCGGAACACTTTTATCTGGACTGTTTCAAGAAAGGGATCAGCGGGATCTTAATCATGTCTTGCGGCGAAGAGTGTCCCTATGAGGGGGCTTATCATGCGTTGGCAAAGAGAGTAGACCGGGTTTATAAAATGATGAAAGAGAGGAATCTGGATATTCGAAGGCTTCGCTTGACGGCCATCTGCACAGTCTGCAATCGGCCGTTTCTCAAAGAAGTGAAGGACATGAATGCGCTTATCGAAGAAATCGGACCTCCTGAATATAAAGAGGTGGCTTGAACGGCAACTGCTGTATTTTCTTTCCGAATGACAATTGGGAGAAATGTATGGAATCGAATCAAATATTGAATTTTGATGCCCTTGTTGTAGGTGGTGGTATTGCCGGATTACAGGCTGCCATCGACGTGGCGAACCAAGATTTTAAAGTGGCGGTGGTGGAAAAAGACGCTTCCATCGGAGGGAAAATGATCCGTCTCTCCAAAGTTTTTCCCACGCTCGACTGTTCAAGTTGTATTACGACTCCCAAAATGTCGGAAGCAGCTCATCATGAAAATATCACATTGTTTACCTATTGTGATCTCTCATCGTTGACACGCAATGGAAAAGACATTACTGCCATCGTGACCCAGCGGTCACGGTATGTGGATCAGGAAAAGTGCATCGGCTGCCGTCGGTGTGAATATGAATGCCCGGTGTATGTCAGTGATAAAGAACAGGGCGGATTTTCTGCACGCAAAGCCATCTATATTCCATTTTCAAATGCCATTCCGCAAATTGCCGTGATAGACGTTGAACATTGCATGCTTTGTGGAAAATGTGAAAAAGTTTGCCCCACAGAAGCCATTGATTATTTTCAGAAACCCATCGATTTTATGATAAAGGCCAAAACAGCCATTCTGGCAACCGGTTTTGAGTTGACACCTGTTGAAAACAAACCGCAGTACGGCATGGGAAAAATCCCCAATGTCATTGATGCCCTTCAAATGGAACGGCTCCTGGCGCCACATGGACCTTATAATCGGGTCTTGAGGCCGTCAGACGGGATGGAGCCGGATTCCATTGCTTACGTTCAATGTGCCGGTTCTCGGGATAAAAGCATGGGGGTTTCGTACTGTTCGAGAGTTTGCTGTATGTACGCCATTAAGCAGGCCATGCTTCTGTCCGGTTCGCTGCCGTTGGCGGATATCGTTATCTATTACATGGACATTCGTGCATTCGGGAAAGGGTATGAACAATTTTATCAAAATGCCAAAGCCATGGGAATCGAATTTGTTAAGGCCAAAGTGGCCACTATCGATGGCGGTGAAAACGGAAATGTTACCGTGCGATATGAGGCCCAGGACGGTGAAGGAGTAACGGCTTCAGATCATGATTTGGTGGTACTTTCAATGGGTATAATTCCGGGTTGGAATCCGGAAGGGATTTGTCCGGTTTCGGCTGCAACAGACCGTTTTATTAAAACCATCCAACCTAAAATTTCACCCACCTTGACAGATATGGAAGGTGTTTTTACCGCCGGTGTCGCGGCCGGTCCCAAAGATATTGTGGATACCATTACCGAAGCTGGCGCTGCCGCCATGGAAGCGTCAAAGTATTTAGTGGAATTACGAAAAGGCCACGCGGCGTAGGGAAACCGCGGATGAACGCGAATAAACACAAATCTTTTGAAAAATAAGAAAGTAAGAAAGTGAAGCGCAGAAAGTGAGAAGGTGTGAAAATAAGATTCATCTGTCGTAGCCACAGTCTACTATGACGAAGTCGGCAGGCCGCATGTCCAACAGCCGCCGAGCTTCTGATAGAATCAGGAGAGAAATGCATGTCGTCTGAACCAAAAACAGAAAAAAAAGAAGAAAAAGTCGGCGTATACATTTGCTACTGCGGAGGCAATATATCCGATCATGTGGATGTTGAGGCGGTTCGTGATCGAGCAGAAAAAATTCCCGGAGTTGCGGTGGCCCGAACCAATATGTTCATGTGTTCGGATCCCGGGCAGGAAATGATCATGGAGGATTTGAAAAACGGTGTTGTCGACCGGGTGGTGGTGGCCTCCTGTGCGCCCAGCCTCCATGAATTGACCTTCCGTAACGCCATATCCAGAGCCGGCGCAAACCCCTATATTTATGAACATGCCAACATCAGGGAGCAGGTCAGCTGGGTGCATCACGGTGAAAATGCCACGGATAAAGCAACGGTTCTGGTTTCAGCGGCAACAGCAAAAGCGGGTCACCTCAAACCCCTCGAACCTATCCGCGTAGATGCCGTTCCCCATGCCGCCGTCATTGGTGGTGGAATTGCAGGGCTTCGGGTGGCAATCGATTTGGCTGATCGAGGGATTCGAGTTACCCTTGTCGAAAAATCACCTTTTTTAGGCGGTCAACTGGCTCTTTTGGATAAAATCGCTCCCACAAGAGACACGGCTGCCGTCCTTATATCAAATCTTTCCAGCCGTGTGTTGAATGATCCATCCATTACCGTTCATACATGCGCGACGGTGGAGAAATTTGAAGGGTATGTGGGCAATTTCAAATTGGGCATCAAAAAACAACCCCCGAAATCAGCATCATATCAGGAAAAACTGACACAATTCAATACATCCGATATGAAACCCTTTGAATTTATACCCTTTGCCGGCATTTATACAGGATCTGTCCCTGAAGCAATGGAAGCGTTTATCATTGATACCGGTGTCATTGTTCTGGCAACGGGGATTAAATCCTATGCACCACATCAGGGGGAGTATGGTTACGGTGAATTCAAAGAAGTCGTGACACTTTCCGATTTAATTCGGATCATGTCTGAAAACAGGATCGGTGGTAATTTGCTTGAAATTAACGGCCGAAAAATAAAAAGTGTGGCCATGATTCACTGTGTGGGCAGTCGTCAGATTCCGGGTATTCATCCCGAGGATGCGTCAGGACACCTGAACGAGTACTGTTCGCGGACCTGTTGCAGCGCCACTCTCAATGCGGCAAACATTATTCGTGAAACCTACCCGGAAACCCGTGTTTACGAATTTTACCGGGACATACGGACATATGGCCGTGGACAGGAAGAACTTTATGATCAGGCATCTGGAAACGGGGTTGTTTTTGTCCGTTTTGAAGCCCAAGAAGCTCCGGAAGTTTCGAAAAACAGTTATTCGGATGAGTTCCCTCTTCTGGTTAAAGCAAAAGATATGTTGACGTTTGGTGAAGAAGTTGAAGTGCCTGTTGACCTTGTGGTTCTCGCCGCAGGGGTTGAACCGAACAATGTATCCGAGATTGTGGATATGATGAAACTCCCAGTAGGGGTGGACCGGTTTTTACTGGAAGTTCATCCCAAATTGCGACCGGTGGAACTCCCGGTTTCGGGTATTTTTTTAGCAGGGACCTGTCAGGCGCCTATGGATGTCGGCGAAGCATGCAACGGCGCTGCCGCTGCTGCGGTTAAGGCTGCTGCGTTATTGAATCGAGGTTATGTGGAACTCGATCCTTTTGTGGCCGAAGTCGATATCCAAAAATGTAAAGGTACCGGCGCATGTGTTGAAGCCTGTTTGAGCGACGGTGCACTTGGTCTGGTGGAAATGGAAATCGACGGGCAAAAGATTCAGAGGGCTCAGGTGACACCGGCATTCTGTACAGGGTGCGGCGCCTGTGTGGCGGTTTGTCCTGAAAACGCCATCGATGTGAATGGATGGACGCTAAAACAATATGAGGGCATGGTGGACGCCATTGTCTCCGAGGAAGTTGCTCCCTGAAGCGCGACGTGCAAGAGGTTTTCTATGAACCGTGATGATGAAATAAAAAACAAGAAAAAAGAAGCCATGAAAAAGCTTCGCAAAGATCGAAATAAATGGATCACCCAGGCGTCTAAGATAGTTAAAGAACAGAGAAAAGAACGAGAGGCCATAAAGGGACATCTCGAAAATGAACCGGCAACCGTCCCGGAAATATCCAAGGCCGCCGGGATACCTCCGGACAGGGTCCTCTGGTATCTGGCGACATTAAAAAAATACGGGGAAATCATAGAAGGGAAGAAAGACGGCGGTTATTTTCGATACGAACTGGCTGAAAGTGCAGTTGAAAAAGCTGATGAATAAACAGGGCTCTCGAACGTCTCAGTTGGAAGCGTTTGACCTTTTTTATGGAGATATGAGTATGACGCTAATTAATCCTAATTTTGCCAAAGAAATGGAACCTTACGGAGAAAACTCGGCCCTGGAATGCTTTAACTGCGGGACCTGTGCGGCCATTTGCCCGTTGATATACGAGCATTTTCCCCGAAAAATGATTCGTTTTATTCAAATCGGTGCAAAGAATCGGATTCTTGAAAATGCTCAAGAACTCTGGCGCTGCCTTCATTGCGGGCTCTGCTCTCAGACCTGTCCCCGGGAAGCAGACCCGGGAGAAGTTATTCTGGGACTGAAACGCTACGTCGTCGCCAATTGGAGGAGATCCTGAAATGTATAACCCGAAAGATATCATAGATCTGATCGCCGACAACGTCAAAAAAACCAAGAGCCCTTTCGGAATTCCAAAATTTATGGCCAATACCTGGTGGAAGGATGCACCTGTGGGAAGAGACGGTGATGCGCTGCTCTTTACCGGCTTGATGTATCAGTTTATCCCGTATATCGACAAAACAACACACTATTTAGAACAGTATGAAGATACCGGCTGGGCGAATTATTTGCGCTATGCCAAATATATTCCCAAATTACTTTCGGGTATCGGTCTGGCCATGATGACATCCGGAAAAGAGAAGAAAAGATCCGACCGGATTCTACATGATATTGTTAAAATCTTAAAAAAATCGACTGTCGATTTTGGTTATAAACCGGAGCTGGATGATTACAGCGGCATTCTCCTTTATGACCTGGGCGATCAGGATGGTTTTGTACGGCATGCCGAATATGTTGCGGCAAACCTGAAAAAAGCAGGCATCCAAAAGATTATCACGGTGGATCCGCATACCACATATGCATTGAAAGTGCTTTACCCCAAATACATTGGTGAAAGTTTTGAAGTGAAAACCTATTTCGAGCTTATCGATTTCAGCGCACAGAACGGTTCCCGTCGTGTTACGCTTCATGACCCCTGTTTTTACGGCAGATACCTGGAATTATCGGATGTGCCCCAGAAGGTCTTGGGAAAACTGGATATCGAATGTGTCAACGTGAGAAATTCAGGAGAATTTACGAATTGCTGCGGGGGTCCGGCAGAATCCATATCTCCCAAGCTGTCCAAAGAAGTACTGGGCCGGCGGGTTGAAGAATTGCAATCCACCGGGCTTCCGATTATTGCCATGTGTCCCATTTGTTTGGGGAACCTAAGAAAGGCCGGCGCACAGGTTGAAGATTTGTCATCACTGATCGGAAGATATATATAGAACGATTTAACCGGAAACTAAATGAAAAAGGAGGTAAGACGAATCATGACTGAAAGACAGGAAAAAATCATGTATTTTTGCACCCATGCCAGTGGAAATCCCGAAAAAGCGGCCATGCCCTTTGTGATGGCCAATGCCGCACTGGCCATGGATGTTAAGGCGATGGTCGTATTGCAGGGCGAAGGCGTATATCTGGCAAAAAAAGGATATGCGGAAAGCATGCTGCCGCCCGGGGGATTTCCGCCGCTGAGCAAACTCGTCAAAGATTTCATGGACCTTGGGGGGGAGTTGAAAGTGTGTGTTCCCTGCATCAAGGAGCGGAACATTAACGAATCGACCGACCTGATTGAGGGCGCCGAAACAACGGCCGCGGGCGCCTTGACGGTTGAGGCCATCGAGGCTGATGCGGTTTTTGTTTACTAATTAAAGATTGCGAGTGCCCGAGTGATGCCTATAAATACGGAACGGATAAGAGAACGGCACTCGCAACCTTATAACATATCGAACGAGGTGGGACATGCAACCATTGGATATGAATAACCCCCCGAAACGAGTCACCGACCTTATCGAAATCAAACAAAGGGGGAAAAAGATAACATGTCGTACCGACTTTGAAATACTTCCAGTCGATTTTTCACATCGTGCCAATCCGTTTCAGGCCTATATTTTTCTGTGTTGTTATACCGGTACCATTGAAGGGAAAGAATTCACTTTCAGGAAATGCTATTCTCGAGGCTGTCCACATAACTTGTGCCCTCATGTGTCTCAGGCGGTAATGATTGCCAATCGGTATTTACAAAGAGATTATCGGCGGTTGGAGGCATGTGGTATTGATATTGAAAGAAGAATGTTCACACTTGAAGACATGATCGTTAAATTTAACGGTTATCATGAGGCGTATGGACCGATCCTTACGATTCATGACTATATCAACATTGCCAAAGAAGGAAACGATGTTGCTGTCGATATTAATATAGAATATGTACCGGCAGTGGAGCATTTTGTACATTATGAAAACAAACAGACCTTTCTGATGGTTGATTTTACCGTCACAACTTTAGGGAGGAGCGGCCGTTATGAGCGGTGTCTGGCCTGTTATCCCACTGGGGAAAAAGAAGAGGAGAGGCGGATAGCGATAGGAGTGGCCAATGAACGGTTAAGACTTCTTTACCAGGAATTTGATGACGCTTCGATAATTTATGAGAAATGTTTTTTTGAATAAAATCCGGAAGAACAAATAAGAACATATATCCTGCCGCCGATTTAAATATAAAGAATATAGTCTGTCTTTTCGAATACTGTATAACGATAATTTCAATTGAGCGTTTTTTACACCATGGAGATTGTAGCAATCTCTGAAAAGCTTACCTGAACAACCCATTCATAAAGGAGGACAGGATGACGGACAATGTTGTTATTGCGCTGTCATGCGGAACGAACAATACGAACCGGGCGACCCGCGCGATGCATTTGGCGACGGTGGCGCACAAGGAAGGCAAAAACGTAACCCTTTTTTTGCTGGATGAAGCCGTCTATCTCGCAAGGAAAGGAATTATCACTCACGTACGGGCAGCTACCGGAGATATTGCCGACGATCTTTTGGCGTATCTACAAAGCTATGAGGTACCCATCTTAGTTTGTACACCCTGTGCCAAAGCCAGACAGATTTCAGAAGACGATTTGATTGAAGGCGCCCGGATGGCAGCTGCCACGGAGCTCATTCACAGAGCCTGTGATGCAGCGGTGATCAGTCTTTAGTCTTCAGCGATAATATACGATTTTTCGATCAGCGTCACAATGAATCGAGGGAGAATCATGAGACAAATTGTCTTATTTGCATTTAATGGAGATTTTATGTGTTTTATTCATGTCTTATTAAATGCCTTAGACATGAAAGAAAAGGGATATGAGGTTAAAATCGTTATCGAAGGGGCGGCCACCAAGCTCATTCCGGAATTGATGAAAAAAGGCAATCCTCTGCATGTGTTATATCAAAAGGCCAAAGAGCTCGATCTTTTTGATGGGGTCTGCAGGGCCTGTTCCAATAAGATGGGTACGCTGGAAGCGGCCGGAACAGAAGGGTTTAAACCGTTGGATGATATGAACGGTCATCCCGGAATGGCTGGCTATATAGAAAAAGGTTTTGAGGTGATCACGTTTTAGATGTTTGGCAAGAGCAACGTTAAAGGAGGTAAGCCTATGAAAGAACTTAAAGTTGGATGTGGAAAGCCCACCGGCGCAACGGTAGGTGAAAAAACCGAAAAAAAGATACTCCCTGATCAAACTCAAGGGGAAAAGGAGATCGCTATGTCTGTTGTCAAAGTCGGCCAAAAGGCTCCTGATTTTGAAGCACCCGCCTACCAGGATGGGAAGTTCGGTCAAGTTAAGCTGTCTGATTATTTGGGCAAATGGGTTATCCTCTGTTTCTATCCGGGAGATTTTACCTTTGTTTGAGCCACGGAGTTGGCCGCAGTTGCGTCCAAATACAAAGACATCAAAGAACTGGGAGCTGAAATTTTATCCGTGAGCGTCGACAGTCATTTCGTTCACAAGATGTGGCAGGACAATGAGCTTTCAAAAATGGTAAAAGGCGGCGTTCCATTTCCCATGCTTTCCGACGGGCCGGGAAACATCGGCAAGGTGTATGGCGTCTATGACGAAAATGCGGGCGTCGAAATGCGGGGCCGGTTCATTATCGATCCGGATGGCGTGGTTCAAGCCATTGAAATAATGACACCGCCGGTAGGCCGCAATGTTGTGGAAATGGTTCGGCAGCTTCAAGCCTTTCAACATGTCCGAAATACCAATGGTGCCGAAGCAACACCCAGCGGATGGCGACCGGGAAAAGGAACCCTTAATCCGGGTCCCGATCTTGTCGGCAAGGTTTGGGAAGTCTGGAACGTTGAGAATGCTTTTGATTAAATCCTTCGTTTGTTTCCCGGCTTTTGAATTAAGAACACATCTTTATGAGAAAGCCGGGAACTTCGTCACGTCGTTGTTTCCAAAGATTATATCGGCCTCATCTTACCGGGGCATAAAGAAGATTTCATAATATGTTGGACAAATCGGTCTTTTATTCTTGCGTTGCGATTTTTTTTTGTTTTTAAATGGCGATGTTTTTGTATTTTTAAAGGGAGAGTTATTCTGAAATGGCGGATAAAAATGTCCTGATTATCGGTGGCGGTGTGGCCGGTCTCTCTGCTGCGGTTGAACTTGCCGTTTTAGGTATCCATGTTGAACTGGTTGAAAAATCGGACTTTCTGGGCGGACACGCCATCGGCTATGCTTGCAAGGCCATTGACAATACCTGCGTAAAGTGCGGTGCCTGTATGGTGGAAGAAAAATTACAAAGTGCGGTTTCTCACCCGAACATAAAAGTATTGAGGGGTTGTCAGATACAAGACATATCTAAAAACCATCGATTCTCAGCAAGTATCCGACAAGAACCTTTGGTTATCGATCGCAAAAAATGCACCAACTGCGGGTTGTGTCTTGATCGATGCCCGGTCGACAGGGCGATTCTTCAGGGCTTTTCAAAAAACAACCATCCCTTTTATGCGGTCAACAAAGAAAGATGCCTTTATTTTAAAGATCATTCCTGCACCATATGCAAGGATGAATGCCCTGAAACGGCCATTGATCTGGACAAAAGCGCCTCGGAACATACCATTGAAGCAGATGCCGTATTAATTGCTACCGGATTTCAACCCTTCAATCCCAAGAACAAACCTTACGGGTACGGGCGTTTTAAAAATGTTGTCACCGCTCTTGAGTTGGAAAATATGCTGAAACGGTCCGGCGGAGCAAAAAAACCGAGTGACGATAAACCTCCGCAAAAAGTGGCCTTTATCCAGTGCGTGGGATCCAGGGATGCCAAACTGAATCACCTGTGGTGCTCAAAGGTGTGTTGCGGTTCGGCGCTGCGTATGGCCAGGCTGGTCAGAGAAAGGCAACCGGAGACCGAGGTCACTTTTTTCTATATCGATGTCCAGACCTTTGGAAAGGACTTCGAACCATTCTACCGGGAAGTTCGAGAAGACATCCGAATGATACGGGCCATTCCCGCTGATATTTATGAAACCGAAGATCAGCGTCTGAAGGTGAATTTTGTGAATCATCCGCTGCATGAAACCAGAGAAGACATTTTTGATCTTGCGATACTGTCTGTGGGTATAACCCCTGGCGAGGATATTGGAACCCTGTCGCGGATATTCGAGGTGGATCCGGATGAATTCGGATTTTTAAAAGGCGAACACAAAAAAATGCCGGTTTCCCGAAACGGTGTATTTACAGCCGGAACCGTCCAGGGACCCATGAGCATTCCTGAGGCTATTGCCACTGCCGGAAGTGCAGTATGGGGAATCATTCAATATTTGAAAAGGTAGGAGAGTGAACAATACCACACTCATTTTAGGAAATGGGCCGTGTGCCGGTATCGTTGCTGAAAATCTTCTGACAGCGGGTGCGAAAATCATCATTGCAACCAGAGACGATACCTGCAATTTTGATGGATCCGCCGATACCGGCGCATTACAGATTATGACGCAGACGCGGTTAATTTCTTGCAAAGGTTCTGTCGGGAATTTTAGAATCCATGGGACACAAAAAAATAAACCGGTTACCATTGATGCCGGCCGCGTCATCATTTCCGAGGAAGATCAAAGAATGCCCAATTTTTCCCTGTATGGATTAAATGGGTCTTCCAACGTCATCACGCTGTCTCAAATGAAACACCTCCTGAAGGATTCATCGAGTGAAAAAACCATTCTTTCGGAAATAAAAAAGGTGGTTTTCCTTTCAGGCCTTGTAAAAGAAAGCACGCCAATCATTGCCAAAGACGTCATGTTATTTTCTCTGTTGCTTCAGAAAGACTCTAACATAAAGACATATATCCTGACGAAGAACTTAAAGGTGGCAGGAGACGGTCTCGAATCCCTATACAGGGACACCAAAAATGCCGGCACAATTTACATTAAATTTACTGATGTCGCCCCCGACATTCATCAAAACGATGAAGACCCTGTCCGAATCGAGTTTTTCGATGAAATAACATCCAAAAATTTCAGACTGACGCCGGACATGACGGTGGTTGACGAGTCCATCGTTCCTTCTGAATACGCATCCGATCTTGCAAAAATATTTGATATCGAAATAGATCTCAGCGGATTTGTCCAGGCGGACAATGTTCATAGATATCCTGTGTTGACCAACAGAAAAGGGATTATGGTTGCCGGTCCGTCGAGAAGCATACGGGATGTCGACGACCAAAGAATCGACGCTGAAAACGCCGCACTTGCCGTCACGGGTCTTTCAGGAGAAGAAACAAAAGCTCAAAAGGCACAAGTCCATGACGGACAGTGCATACGATGTCTGACCTGCTATCGCCTCTGTCCGTATCATGCGATAACACTGAATAGCCGGGTGGTGGTAATGCCGGATGCGTGTGAGCGGTGCGGCATCTGTGCGACGCACTGTCCAAGGCATGCAGTTCGTATCGCAGATCTTGAGCCCGAAGCCATGTCTGCGTTGATCGGAACCGGCGGCGGTATTGACAAACAACAAACCTTCGTGCCATTTATCGTGGCGTTTTGCTGCCGCCGTTCGGCGGCCCGGGCCCGGGATTTGGCGGTATGCATGGGATACCATCTGCCCCAGGGATTGAGGATCGTGGAAGTGCCGTGCTCGGGCGCCCTGTCCTACGACCATATTTTTGGGGCGTTGGGGAACAACGCTGATGGGGTGATGGTGCTGACTTGCCATAAAGGAAACTGTCATTCGGAACAAGGTAACATTTATGCGGATCAAACGGTGGCGCAAATACGAGAAATGTTTTCGCGGATCGGTTTTGAAAAAGAGCGAATTTTAATACAAACCCTTGCATCCAATATGGGAGCGGAATTCGCCCGGATAGCAGGTCGCTTTGAAGAAACCATTAAAGAGCTCGGTCCCAGCAGGCTGAAAAAAATCGGATTGTCGGAAAATTCGACGCCGACAAAATCAAAAATAGGAAAGAGGAAATAGGGGAGAGGAATAATAATTTATGACTTCACCGTCTGAAATCATCGATATGGATCGGCTCGATCATACCCGATGCAGAACCTGGCCGTTTTTGCAGGATTTTTGTGTGACGTGCGGCATGTGTGCAAGTTCTTGTCCGGCTTCGGGAATCGACGGATTTGACCCGCGCATGCTGGTTCGAATGGCTTCTTTTGGACTTGTCGAAGATCTGGTCGATGCCCGGTGGCCGTGGATATGCACCATGTGCGGCAAATGCGAAAATGTTTGTCCCATGCAGATCGAAATCCCGGATCTGGTTCGAAACATTCGATCCAGAAGAGACCGTGAAAAGGTTCCGGGAATTTTGCATAAGGGCCTTGTTGCGGCACTGGAGACCGGGAACAATCTTCGCCTGCCAAAGGAAGATTTTATATTTATTATCGAGGATGTGGCCGAAGAGGTCGCAGAGGAACCCGGTTTTGAAGGGTTTAAAGCGCCCATCGATAAAAAGGGGGCAAACATACTCACCACCATACACAACAAGCTGGTCAATACCCATACCGAGGATTTAAAACACTGGTGGAAGATTTTTCATGCGGCCGAAGAAGACTGGACCGCGACCTCGGAAAACTGGGAGGGAACCAGTTGGGGATATTTTACCGGCGACGATGACGCCATGAAGGTGATGGCCGGCCGGATCGTGGAGCAGATGGAGCGGCTGGAGGTCAACACCCTTCTCTGGCCAGAATGAGGGCACGCCTATCTTGCGACCCGGTCGGGTCTTGAAACATATTATCCCGAGGCGTTCAATAAATTTCGATTTGTGACGGTTTTTGATCTGCTGATAACGTATATCAAAGAAGGTCGTATCCGGCTGGATAAATCGAGATTCACGGAACGTGC
>Ga0307417_10000171_pt1 | contig 27819 bp, 24 predicted proteins | sample SalMarWE160210MG_2_FD_202514 | JGI IMG/M metagenome (GOLD analysis project Ga0307417, IMG submission 202514) | Salt marsh sediment microbial communities from the Plum Island Ecosystem LTER, Massachusetts, United States - WE1602-10 | ecosystem: Environmental > Aquatic > Marine > Intertidal zone... | reverse complement strand
AACACCGTACCCCGTTTGAGGCGCGTTGTGAAACCTTTCCGTGCTCCGCGCCTAGGGCACCAGAAACGATGACTGCCACGCCGGGCGTTCCCGAGTCCCTCCTTCGGGGCTCGGGAGGGTCATCGACGAGAGTCGATCGGGAGGACTTCCGGAGTCGAGCACGTCCCACCACTCCTCGTCGGTGAGGCGACCCTGGTCCTCGCTCCTCCAGAACTCGTAGTAGGAGTAAACGCCACCCAACGCAACCTGAAACCGTCCGTTGTCGTTGGGCACGAGCACGAGGATCTCGTCGATGGCGCCGGTTCCGATCTCGAGGAGATGGAAGCTGGTTCTTGCGATGTCGGCGACGAGCGCGTCCTTCGAGTCGGCCGCCGCTACCGCACCGGTGTCCGGATCGGTGTCGGCCGACGCGTACCACAGCCCTTCGAGCAGACTCCCGACACTGCCGAGCCAGTCGTTGTCAGCGTCGGAGATGGCACGCCCCGCCAGCTCGTCGCCGGCGATGCGTCCGAGACGATCGACGAATGTCTGAAGGTCGGTCAGGAGCGCATCGTCGGCAGCGTCGAGCAGGCCCCGGTCATGCAGTCCATCCTGAAGCAGCGACGCGACCTCGGAGATCCTGGCGAACGCTGCAGGCTCCGGCTCAACCCAGTGTCGTGGTGGCACGTCACTCCATTCGCCACCTCCCTCCGCGGCGAACGCCTGCTTGGCGTAGAGGATCGTGTCGTGCTTCAGCTCGGTGTAGGACCCGAGCCCCGTGTTGAGGTCCTTGGCCGTCCACTCGTCGGTCCGCATGAACGGGGGGTAGGTACTGCCATGCTCTCGCCAGACCGGTTCGAACGATGCGAGCCAAGCGTCATAGATCGTCCCTGCCCACTCGGACTCTGTTCGGGCGGAGATCATGGTGCGCATCGCGTCCATCTGATCGTCGTAGTGCAGGTAGAGGCTCTCTCCTGCCTGGTGTTGCACATCGAGCGCGAGGTCGGAACCCATGGCGGCCGCGACGTCGAGCGGTGACATATACACCCGTCGCTTCACTGGTTCCTCCTCTCCGACGTTCGGCCATGCCAGTTGGTCCAGAATGTACGAGTCGATGACGAAGCGCGCGCCCATGATCCTCACCGAGGCGGCCTCCGGATTGATGCCCACCGATCGAGCAGCGAGGAGAGTCTCGCCGACCTGCAGGAGATACGATCCGTCGTTGACATCCCCACCAGTGTCGGCAGCGGCCACCTCATACGGTGTGTAGTCGTCGGCGAGTCCCACCATGAAGGCAGTGGGCTCGTACACCAGCTGCCAGTCGTGCCGGATCGTGGGGTCGTCCATCACTCTCGAGAGAAGCAGCGCGAATTGCATCGATGGGGCGTCGACCGTGATCTGGCCGTTGAGATCCGACGCTATGAACGATGCACCCTCCTGGCCGAAGAGGGACATCGCCCGGAAGTAGCGCTCGAGCTCGGCGTTGCGGGTGTAGTGACCCCTCGGTTTGAACAGGCTGAAGTCGACACAGCCCCGAGGAGAGTCCGTCGGTTCACAGCCGTTGAACCCTGTGATCGGCGAAGCCGTCAGTTGTGCCGCCTCGGTGGCGAGGTCGACCTCAGACTGTGCGAGCGGACCGATATGGCCCACGTCAAGTCCAAGGAGCGTTCCTGCCGCTTCGAACAGCTGGGTGACCCGCGACGACATGTCCTCGAGCGCTGTCCCCTGGTAGCTGCTCTCTTGCGCACGGGCAGCGGCGAGCGCGTCGCCGACGAGTTGTTCGAGCACCGGCAGCATCGTGTCCTGTTCCGTGTCTCTCAGTACCTTGGAAAACGCGAGGTGGAGCATGTGATAGGCGACGTCGGTCGTCACGAACATGGCGTGGTTGTCGTACTCTGCCTTGCCGTACACGTCCTGAAACAGCGCCGCATACCCGGGAATCACGACGAACCCGTTGGCCAGGAGCGCATCCTTGACTTCCTCGCTCTGGAGCACGTACCCGGCATTCGGCGGAACGATCACATCGTCGAGCACGGTGGGCCACACGGGGCCCTGATACGAGCCAGTGTCGGGGATCGGTGCGAGCGTGAACGGCGCGAAGGGACCCAGCTCGCGTGGCTGCATGGCCAGAACCGCCGAGGTTGGTGCCGTGGTGGTCGTCGTCGGCGCCGAAGTCGTGGTGGAGGTGGTTGCCGTCGTGGTGGTCGTGACCGGTGGCGAAGTCGTCGCGGTCGTTGTCGTCGCGGAGCTGTTCGTGCAGCCGGCGACCATCGCCAGCATCACCACTCCGATGAGTGCGTTGCGTTTCATGGAACCCCCAGAACCGGATCGGTGGCGCCGTCACCATCGATGTCTGCACAGCCGAGCGTCGCATCACGATCGAGCATCGATGTCACGGTGAATCCAAACCCTCTCCATCGCCAGCCGCCGGAAGCCGGTGTGCCGTCATCGGCGACGTACTCAACTGCGAGACTACCGTCGCACGCGACGACCCGTTTAACGGGTCGAAAAAGGGTTCCCGCGATCCATTCAGGTCTCAGATCGTTGGATTGGAAGACCCCCAGATGAGCGCTTTGGCCTGTCGCGTCCATCCACGGTTGGTTGGGAAACAGCAAGTTGACAGGGTTCTCCTGGAACGGTCGGGAGAAGGCGACGACGATCTCATCGCGACCGTCAGAGTCCACATCCCCTCGTGACGCGTCGACGACCTCCCCGTACCGAAAACCGTCGATGTCACCAACGTCATCCGTGCCCACGAGTTGGAACGATCGCGCAAGGGACCACCACTCCTCCCCCACCATCGCCGCATTGCCCGTGGGCACCTCCCACTCGTCGAAGTGCACCCTCCGATCGTGGTGATCGACCATTGCGACTCGGTAGGCCGCGGCGCCTCCCGCGTCTGCGAGCACCTCGAGGACCGCGCCAATCTTCGTGTCGGAGTCCCCCTGGTCGAAGATGAGGTTTCCCAGGCTCGTGGCGACCACCGTCGGCCGGTCCCCATCGATGACATAGACCGGCTGTACGACGTGCGGACCTGTCCCCCACATCACATCGACACCCCACACGTGCAGTTTCTGGGCGATGCTCGCCATGTACGGGTCGGTCCATGTCCGGTACTCGACGCCTCCATGAACGGCAACGATCAGCACGTCGACCTCGGAGCGAAGCGCGATCACCGCGAGATGGGCCCGCTCCTCGTTCCAGCGGGTGATGCCGGGCCGGGTCTCCGTTGCCGTCGTTCCTGCACCGGTGGCGTCGTAGGAAAGGAACCCGATTCGGAGTCCCTCTTGATCCAGCACGACGGGCCGGGCGGCACTCTCCGAGTTCACGCCGCCCCCGATCTCCTGCATACCGGCCACCTCGATCGCCTCAACGGTGTCCACAACGGAGGCTCGTCCCGCATCGCCGGCGTGGTTGTTGGCGATCGATAGCAGATCGAAACCGGCCGAGGCGAGAATCGCGGCGGTCTCCGGAGGCGCCTCGAGGGCGTAGGGATTCGTCGCAATGTGGGGACGGTTCGTGAGCGGCGACTCCATATTCGCCCCTGTGATGTCGGCGTTGGACAGCATGAAGCGGATGTCCTCGAACACCCCATCAGGGTCGTTGGCAACGATTCGGCGGAGTCCCCGGCCAAGCATCACGTCCCCGGCCAGAGCAATACGCACCGTCGGTCGCGGCGCCGCGACCACCGGAGCAGTGGTAGTCGTGGCAGCTGTGGTGGGAGGGAACGTGGAGGTCGTGGTACTCGCCGGCGGAGTGGCCGGCACATCGAGGGTCCTCACGGTGACAGTCGTTGGTGCCGCTGATGGGCCTCGGCAGCCGACGAATGCCAGGAGCCCTGCGACCAGGATCGCGAGGTTTCGACGACTCATGACAGCGCCCGACTCGTCACCTCTCAACTCTACCTGGCAACAGGAAGGAATAGGCACGACGCAGGACTCGAAGGTGCCACCAGCGGTCGACCCGCCGAAGCTGTTGGAGGAACTCCCAGAGGCGGGCGTCTTTCGCGTAGTACCGACGGACCTCCTCAGGTGCTATCGGTCGTTCCAGCCGGGCATTGGCCCTGTCGAGACCGAGTGGGATCAGGTGCGCGAGGCGCTCCTTGTAGAACTGGGCGAGGAGATTGAGCATCGTCGTACGCACATCGAAGTATTCGTCGATGATGCCGCGAACCATGAAGCGCCTGACTGCGCCCCGTAGTGGCCACGGAAGCGACGCAAGGAAGATGCCGGTGTCGAGCCTGTCACGACCCGCCTCGTCACGCAGCAACGGCGTCGTCACGTCGAAGTAGACCACCGAGTCATCAACGAGCGCCCAATTGGAGATCTGAGCGTCCAGGCCCACGCCTGAACCGATCGCAGATTCGACCCCGTCGAGGACCCGATCGAGTAGCAGCACGACTGCATCATCTTCCTCGGCGTCGCTCAGGTACTTGTGGCCGAGGAGGCGCTCGTCGATCATCGGCTGAAGCAGGTACACCGCGATGTCGCCATTGCGGAGCGTCACCTGCTGTGCCGTGGTGGGCACGACGTCAACACCCGCGTCCCGAAGGCCCTCCACATAGTCACCAAACACGCCGAGGTAGGCGCTCACGCCCTCGCCTCCCGGAAACGCCGGCAGTCGCTTCGCTGCGACAAGACCGTCAGGTCCACTCCATGCGACGACACTCGTGATCTCGCCGTACCCGATCACGTCGAGACCGTCGTCGTCGCCCGTCATGAACGCGTGCTGGAAGCGCGACTCGAGCGCATCGAGATCGTCGACACGAACAGGTCTCACGCAAACGCCTTACGAACTCGACCGATGATGTCGTCGGCCTCATCGTCGGTCAGGACCAACGGGGGTAGGAACTGCAGGACGGAGCGATCGTTTTCGGCCCACACGGCGAACACGCCAACGTCGACCAGCATCGTTGCGGCCATCACACCCGCGTCGGGTGCATCGAACGCGAAGCCCATCATCAGACCCCGGCGTCGCAATGTGAACGGCAGTCCGGAGAGACCCGCCTCGAAGCGCTCTCCGAGTGCTCGTACCCGTTCGAGGAACCCCGGCGCCTCGACGGCGTCGAGCACCGCGAGGGCTGCTGCGCAGCCGGGTTCGGCCCCTCCGAACGTCGACAGATGGACGAACGGCAGCGGCTCGAAGAACGACAGCACCTTCTGGCTCATCAACGTCGCGCTGATCGGGTAAATGCCCCCACTGAGGCCCTTGCCGGTCACCAAGATGTCTGGGGTAATGCTGAGCTGCTGGTAGCACCACATCGATCCGGTCCTCCCGAGGCCGGTTTGCACCTCGTCCAGAACGACGAGCGCGCCGACGCTCTTGGCGATCTCGGAGACCGATCGGAAGTAACCGTCCGAAGCGATGGGCATACCCAGTGTGGCGGGCACCGGCTCGAGGAGCACCGCAGCAGTGGTGTCGTCAACGGCCGATTCGAGCGAGTCGAGATCGTCGAAGGGGACCTGTGTGAACCCCGGCAGATTCGGACCGAACGGCGTTCGGTACTCGGGGTCCCCGGCTGCGACTGCCAGGCCGGTGTGGCCGTGGTAGCCGCCCTTCGCCGACACCACGCCCTGACGTCCAGTGACGCCGCGAGCGGCCTTGAGCGCCAGATCCATCGCCTCGCCGCCACCCACGCCGAAGATCACCCCTGGAAGTTCCCCTCCGGTCGTCGCGCCGAGTCGCTCGGCAAGACGGGCCCTGAGACCCGAGACGAGATGGTGGTTGCCGATGTCGACGGACTCGAGGGCTTCGGAAACCGCTCTCAGCACCGCCTCGTTGCGGTGGCCGAGGTTGAATACACCACCGTTGCAGTGGCAGTTGTAGAGCCGATCCCCCGTGTAGGCGTCCGTGAAGGTCGACCCTCCTCGCTCGCCCATGACGAAACGCAGATCCAGTTCGCGAAAGAGGGCAACCTTCCCCGGTGAGATGTGTGCCCCGTAGGCCTCGTAGGTGGCGTCGCTCGTCGGGTACTGCCTGGCGTCCATCATCCCTCCTCCCGAGGCAGGATAGGTCCAGGAGTCGTCCAGTAGCGCAAAAAAGGTCAACCTAGACTCGCCGCATGATCCTGTCAGAACGAGTGGTGGTCGTCACGGGAGCGTCGTCGGGTATCGGTCGCGCGACTGCCGTAGCGGTTGGCCGGCTTGGCGCGAGAGTCGTGCTCGCCGCCAGGAGAGACACTCTCCTTCACTCCGTGGCGGAAGAGGTCGGTGATGCAGGCGGTGAGGCGTTGGTCGTAGCGACGGACGTTGCCGATGACGGCCAGATCCAACGTCTCGTCCAGACGACTGTGGATCGTTGGGATCACATCGATGTCGCGATCGGCAACGCCGGCATCTGGACCCACCGGACAATCGACGACACGAGCCTGAACCTCTGGGAGGAGATCATGCGGACCAACTACCTGGCGAACGTTTCACTGACCCTCGCCGCGCTCCCTCACATGAACCCTGGAAGTCAGCTCATCTTCATCAACTCTCTCGCCGGCAAGCGAGGCGTGCCGCAGGAGGGCGCCTACGCGGCGGCGAAGCACGCGCTCACCGGATTCACCGGCGTAGCACGCCAGGAACTCGCCTCGAGAGGCATTGCCGTCACCGGCATCCACCCAGGAAGGATCGACACACCAATGGTCGATCGACTCGATGTTCCTTCCATCCAGCGAAAGGGACCGGCCGACACGGTCGCGCGAGCCGTCGTGTCGGCGATTCGGCGACCTCGACCGGAGGTGTACATCCCGGCCGTGCGAGGACGTCTCTACGCCTGGTTCGGAGCGCTTGCACCCGGCCTTGCCGATCGCATCCTCACACCATTCCACCTCGAGGGACGGATGAACTAGCCGAACCTGGCAGCGAACCGGCCCAGTTCTGCGATCACCGCATCCCGATCCCGCTCGTTGACCAGTTCGTGGCGGTCCCCCTTGAAGAGCCGGATCGTGACGTCGTCGGACGGCATCCGCAGAACGGCATCCATCGAGATCTCATAGGGCACGAACGGGTCGTCGATACCGTGCATGAACAGAATCGGCATCGTCAAGCGACCGAGCTCCGCGTTGAAGCGGTCGAGTGCAGCGACTTCGGCCACGAGGAGAGGACGTTTGTACAAACCGTGATAGACGAGTGGATCGTTCGCGTACGACCGCTGCTCCTCTTCGACGCTCGACATGCCGGAAACGTCGGACGGGATCTCCATGAGGGACGGATCTTCGAGCGCCCTCCGAGCCCAATCCCAGTCACCGATGACAGCGCCCATGAACACGAGACCGGCGACGTTCTTCGGACTCCGTTCCGCGAATCGGGCACTCAGGAGCCCACCCATGGAGTGACCGGCGACGACGAGTGGCACATCACCCTGCTCCATCGCCGCGACCGACGCCACTCGTTCTAGGTCGTCAACGACATGCTCGAAGTCGCGGATGAGCGCGCGCTCGCCGTCGGTGTGTCCGTGGCCGATGTGATCCGGGGCATACACGGCCGCTCCTTGCGAGGCGAGTGCGCTCGCGACGTGCGCATACCGGCCGCCATACTCGGCGTAGCCGTGCACGATGAGCACGACCCTTCGAGGTCGATCGATCGCATCCCACACCCGGTAGTGGACGATGCCCTCGCTGCCCGGAACGGTCGCTTCCCTCATCGGTCCTCCGCGTCGGCGGCCAGAACTGTACTCCGAGCACGTGGCCGCTCGAAAAGGGCCTTTCGCCCCTGGACCGCATGGGCCGGCTCGCCCATCATATGGGACGACGCGGGTCGGCGGGCGCCACCAACCTGTCGACCCGAGAGAGCCGGGAGTGAACCGACCCCAATCGATCCCACACCCCTCCCGGCTCTCTCTACGCGTATGTGACCTTCGGCCCTTGTGGTACTCCCGGACGGTATGACACACTGCCCCGATGTTCGTCACCTACCTGTCACAGATACCGGTGCCGTTCGAGACTGCGGTAGGACGCTTCGAACCGGTGCTGGCCGAGTTGGGCGGTTGGGCCCACGAGGCCTACCGATCCGGCGACCTCCCGCGGGCGAAGGTCGGCCCTGGCAAGACGGCTCCGGTGCTCGCCAAGACAGTGGTGATGGAAACAGGAGAACCGGAGCACGGCCTCGATCTGTTCGCAGTCCCAATCACGTGGAAGGCGACAGGCACTCCGATGCTCTTTCCGATGATGACCGCCGAACTGCGTCTGACGAGGGTGGGTGACGATGTCACCCAGATCCGGCTCAGTGGCTCATACGCCGTTCCGTTCGGTTCGATAGGCCAGATCTTCGACGACGCCGTACTTCACCGCGTCGCAGAGAGCACTGTCCAGAACTTCGTGCTGCGAGTCGCCGACGCACTCCGTCAGTGACCTGACCGAGCCCTGCGGGCTACCGTCCTCGCCCTTCGGATCGGCTCTGGAGTGCGAAACCTCCCGATCACTCGTGTGACGAGATCGAGGGCTACCTCCGGCGTCGTCCGCCAGCCTGAGTGAACGCACAGGCTGCGCGCCGTCTCGCGGGCTCGCAACCGGTACCCAACTACGTCGCCGTCGATCCTCAGCGGTGATCGAGCGAATCGATCGGAATCTGGCTCAGGGCCTGACGCAACCAGCGATCGGTTCGTCACTCCGATCGTGGGCAGATCGAGCACTGCTCCGAGGTGGAGTGCGAGCCCTGCGCGACGGGGATGGTCTCGGCCGGTGGCGTTGACCAGAAGCACGTCGGGACGGACGGCGAGCGACACCACGGCTGCCTCGAGCAGCGGGCCTTCCCTGAGCGCGAGGAATCCTGGCTCGTAGGCAGCGCCCGCTTCCCCGAACTCCGTCGAGATGACGAGGCGACGTCCTTCCCTGACCGCAGCGCCCGCCCAGCCTCGATCTCCGGGCCCGCCGGCGCCTTCGCCGCCCCGCTCGAAGCACACGAACACTCCGCCGGTGAGAACCCCGGAGGGCGGTGTCCATTCGGGCACGTCGAGCGAGCCTATCCGCACCTGCTCCTCGGCAAGGTCGAGGGGAGTGCGAGGCCACTCCATGACTGAGAGGCTATTCGAGACGACTCACTTGCTTGCCGTCTCGTAGTAGGGGTTCGCGCCGGCCTGATGGTCGGTCACATCGACGATCCGACCCATTTCGGGAATGGCGTTTCGAAGAATCCGCTCGATGCCTTGCCTGAGGGTGACGGCGGCGAGACCGCACCCCTGGCACCCCCCGAGCAGCTGTAGATACACGTCGGTGCCTTCGACGCCGGCCAGTCTCGCGGCTCCTCCATGAGATGCGATAGCCGGGTTCACCTGATGATCGATCACTTGGGCAACACGTTCCGCCATGGAACCTTCGAGCGTTCCGAACGATTCGGCGTTGAACGTTGGACTGATAGGACGGTTGGGATTGTCCATCGCCAGTCCGCCGGCGCGCATCTCGAGTGTGGCTCCTTCGAGCTTGTCGCTGTCTTCGTCGCGAAGCGCGAGCCCGAGGTCTCCGTAGCGCTCGATCCGGCACGTTCGCTCGACATGGGCTTGTGGCACGAAACTCAGTGCGTAGGTGAACTCATCATCTCGCACCCCTGTCACCTCGAGCAGGAGCATGACCTCCTCATCAGATGCCTCCTGATCCCGAATCTCGATGATCTTGATGAGTGCAGCGTCGGTGATCGTGAGCGTGTTGGCCATGGCCTCAGATCGTACCCTCAACAGTGATCAACACGACACAACCTCTCCAGATGACGAAGATGTGAGTATGCGGACCGCTGTCATCGTTCTCCCGTCCGGCACCTACCGGGCAGGTGCCTTCATCGAAGCTGCCCACTCGCTGGACCTGGACGTCATCATCGCCTCGGATGCGCCATCGTCCTTCGAGGACGATTGGTATCTCCACCTCGACCTCACCGATCCGAGAGCCTCTGCACGGACAATCGCAGCAACCGAACGGTCGATCGACGCTGTCATCGGCGTTGACGACCGGTCGGTGATGACGGCCTCGATGGCTGCTGAGCTGCTCGGAGTACGTCACAACCCCCCCGCGGCGGTGGCTGCGACACTCAACAAGGTGATGTTGAGAAGAGCACTCGCGGCGCACCACGTTCCGCAGCCCGCGTTCGAACTCGCCGTTCCAAGTACCGACGTGGTCGCCATCGCCGAGTACGTCGGCACTCCTGTGGTGCTCAAGCCGTTGTCGCTGTCCGGCGGGACAGGCGTCATCAGGGTCGATCATCCGTTGGAGGCTCCGCAGGCGGCGGAGCGTATTCGGAAGATCCTCGCGGTGGCAGGAGGGAACCCGAACGAGCCGATCCTCGTCGAGCGCTACCAACCCGGAGTCGAGATCGCCGTGGAGGGTCTGGTCAGTGGCGGCGACCTGACCGTGCTCGCTGTCTTCGACAAGCCAGAACAAACGGACGGACCCTTCTTCGAAGAGACGCTGCTCGTGACACCGTCGAGGCTGCATCCCGAGGTACTCGAGGAGGTCGAGTCCATCACCGCACGAGCCATACGAGCCATTGGTCTGAGCGAGGGACCGATACACGCCGAGCTTCGCGTCAACGGACCGGAGGTTGCGGTCATCGAGATTGCTGCGCGGTCGATCGGAGGCATGTGCTCCCGATCGCTGCACTTCGGGCTGCTCGGAGTGACGTTGGAGCACTTGTTGCTTCGACATGCCCTGGGATTGCCGGTCGACCCGCAGCGTGAGCATGTCGCGTCGGGTGTGTACATGCTGCCGGTTCCCACCTCAGGGACGTTCAAGGGCATCGAAGGTCTCACCAAAGCCCGCGAGGTCCCCGGCATCTCCGAAGTGACGATCACCACTCCCCTGGGCGCCGACGTGCGCGCACTTCCCGAGATGTCCCGGTATCTCGGGTTCCTGTTCGCGTCCGGCCCCTCCCCGGAGAGGGTGGCTACTTCGCTGCGGGTCGCACACGATGCACTTCGGATTCTCATTGATGAAGCCGCGCAATAATGCACGGATGCACTTCACTCGATCTTCAGGCGTGCTCGTCCACCCCACCAGCCTGCCGGGGCCCGTCGGCATCGGCGACATTGGTCCAGACGCACACCAATGGATAGACCAGCTCGCAGCGATGGGCTGTGCTCTGTGGCAGGTGCTCCCTCTCGGTCCAACCGGCTATGCCGACTCCCCCTATCAGAGCTTCTCGAGTTTCGCAGGCAACCCGAATCTGATCAGCCCGATCGCGCTTGTCGAGGACGGCCTCCTCGAGAAATCCGACCTGGACAACGCCCCCGACTTCCCTGCCGATCAGGTCGACTACGGGCTACTCATTCCGTGGAAGCGTGCGCTGCTGGACACTGCCTTCGAACGTTTCGAGGCTGACGCGGTGTTCGAGACGTTCAAGAGCGACAGCCGCGCATGGCTTGACGACTTCGCTCTCTTCATGACGCTCAAGGACCTCTACGGGGGACACCCATGGACGCTGTGGCCGCCGATGTTGAGAGACCGGGATCCGGGCCAGCTCGAGAAGGCGCACTCGGCGTATGAGCGTGACGTCGAGCGGCACCGATTTGCACAGTACCTCTTTGCCCGACAATGGGGGCAACTCCACGACCGAGCTCGAAGAGCAGGTATCTCGATCATCGGCGACATCCCGATCTTCACCGCAGCGGACTCGGCAGACGTGTGGGCGAATCGCTCTCTCTTCCAACTCGATGAAGAGGGCCGCCCTGCATTCCAGGCCGGCGTACCGCCCGACTACTTCTCCAAAACGGGCCAGCTCTGGGGAAACCCCCTGCACGACTGGGAAGTGCACAAGAACACCGGCTATGCCTGGTGGATCGAGAGGTTCCGATCAACGCTCCAGCTCGTGGACATCATCCGCATCGATCACTTCCGCGGTTTCGTCAACTACTGGCAGGTCCCCGGTGATGCCGACACAGCAATCGACGGACGGTGGATCGACGGGCCCGGAGAAGCGTTCTTCCGAACCATTCAGACGGAACTCGGCACACTCCCGATCATCGCGGAGGACCTCGGAGAGATCGACCCGCGTGTCCCGGCGCTTCGCGATGGCCTTGGCTTTCCAGGAATGAAGATCTTCCAGTTCGGCTTTGACACCGACCGCACAAACCCCTTCCTTCCCCACAACTACCCCAAGAACAGCGTTGCCTACACGGGCACGCACGACAACGACACCACCAGAGGGTGGTTCGACAGCCTCGTCGACGAAGAGCGGGAGTTTGTCCTCGAGTATCTCGGCACCGACGACAGCGAGATCGCATGGGACAGCATGTGGGCGGTGTGGAAGTCAAGAGCGGTTCTTGCGATCGCGCCTCTCCAGGACGTACTGGACCTCGGAACGGACGCCCGCATGAACCTTCCCGGCACGACGGACGGCAACTGGCAATGGAGAGCACGCACCGACGCTCTGACCGACGACGTAGTCGCCAAGATGCGAGCCCTCAACAAGGCGACGAGACGCAAGCCTGGGCGCAGGATGAGAGGACGCTGATGACACACACCATGACCGCTGAGAGTCTCTGGTCCTTCCCCCGGGTCGGCCAACCATCTGCAGGAGGCGGAAGCGTCATCGTTCCGGTGACCAGTTATGAAGGTTCCGACGCGGCCACGACCCTGTACCTCCTGGATGGCAGTGCACCGAGGCGGCTGACCGATTCGAGTGCCGCCTCGCCATCGGTCTCGCCGGACGGGTCGAAAGTCGCATTCGTTCGCTCAGCCGGCCCAGAGACTCCGGCACAACTCCATGTGATGCCCCTCGATGGTGGCGAAGCCAAGCAGGTCACAGACATGCCGCTGGGCGTCATCGGACCCAAGTGGATGCCAGATGGAAGAAGTGTCTTGTTCCTGTCACCCCTGTACGAAGAAGCCCTCACTGTGGACGACACGCGGGCCTTCGAACCGCCCACCGTGCGAACCACGGAACGCCGTATGTTTCGGTACTGGGATCGGTGGCTGACCGACGGCAAGATCCCTCATCTCTTCCTCCTCGATCTGTCGACCGATGAGATCCGTGATCTGACTCCTGGCGCCACGAACTGGTGGATGTGGAACCAGGAAGGGGATTCGTATGACGTCTCCCCGGACGGCACAGAGATCGCGTTCTCTGCGTTCACCGCCGATACGACTGAGGACGAACGGCGCTCCGTCGTATACCTCGTTTCTGTCGAGGGCGGACCGCTCCGGTGCATCACGCCTGAAGGCACCGGCCACGAGCGGCGGCCTCGCTACAGCCTCGATGGCACCTCGATCGTCTACGGCATGCAGCGAGAACGCGACTTCTACGCGGACAACGTGCGTCTCGTCCGATTCGACAGGCGTTCTGAGACGCACGAGGTGCTGACTGAGGAGTGGGACAGGTCAGCCTCCGATTGGGAGTTCACCAAGGACGGATCGCTGGTATTCACCGCCGAAGATGCCGCACGAGTCAACGTCTACCGGCTCTCCGGCAGCCGGCCGGAGCTGATCGCCAAGGGAGGAACGTACGGGGCGCCGGTTCCCGTCGACAGCGGGTTCGTCGCGACCTATCAGGATCTGAGCCATCCACCGGAAGTCGTCCAGGTGGGGAACGAGCACCACGCGACTCTCACCAGCTTCACCACAGAACTGCTCGCCGAGGTGGAACTTGGTGAGGTCGAGGAGTTCCACTACGACGGCGCCAACGGTGACCGTATTCAGGGGTTCATCGTGTACCCGCCCGGATTCGATCCGTCGCGCCGCTGGCCACTCGTCCACATGATCCATGGCGGGCCCCACGGCATCTTTGGGGACACATTTCACTTCCGGTGGAACGCCCACGCGTTCGCAGCCCCAGGGTACGTCGTGGCGCTCGTCAACTTCCATGGCTCGACATCGTGGGGCCAGGCATTCGCCGAGTCGATCCAAGGAGCGTGGGGCGAGATGCCGACCGCGGACATACTCGATGCCACCGATCATCTGGTTGCGCGCGGGTTCATCGACGAAGACCACATGGCGATCACGGGTGGCTCGTACGGCGGCTACCTGACGACATGGCTTACGACGCAGACAGATCGATTCGCATGCGCGATCGCACATGCGGCCGTCACGAACTTCTCCGGCATGTACGCATCGGACATGACCCGAGGTCGTCCCCGTGCCTACGGCGCCGACTACTGGACGGATCCGGATCGGGTCGACCGGTGGAGTCCTGCAAAGCACGCAGCGGGCTACTCGACACCGACGCTCGTCATCGTGGGAGAACGTGACTATCGCGTGCCGCTCACCCAAGGTCTCGAGTTGTACGGGATTCTCAAAGCGAAGGGTATCGAAGCGCGTCTGGTGTACTACCCGGACGAGAATCACTGGATCCTCAAGCGGGACAACTCGATCCGCTGGTACGACGAGGCCCACCAGTGGCTTCATCGCTACCTTCAACCACCACTCGAAGGCAGCTGACGCCGGTCGACCGGGCCTCACAAAGTACCTGGTGGAGGCATTCTTACGCGCGGATTGCGCGTAAGACGATTTTGTAGTTTGCCTCAACTCTGAGTCGAGGGTGAGACCGGTCCTCTACCCTATGACCATGTGCATCGTCATCTTCGCCGGCGGAGAGGCCCCACATCCGATCGGTGAACTGCCTGACGGCGCGTTCGTCATCGCAGCCGACTCCGGCTTCGACGTCGCGAGGCGTGAGGGGGTGGCGGTCGACCTACTGATCGGCGATCTCGATTCCGTATCCGAGGATGCCGTGGACCAGGTACCACAGACGCTCCGCTTCCCTGTCGACAAGGACGAGACGGATCTGGAACTTGCCGTGGGTCGCGCTCGGTCGATGGGTGCGACATCGCTGCTCGTCATCGGGGGCGCCGGCGGGCGGACGGATCACTTCCTCGCCAACGCGTCACTCCTCGCCGCCTTGGACGGGTTCGACGTCGAGTGGCGAACCGGATCGGGAACCCTGTTCAGGGTGAATGGCTCCTTGCACCTCAAGGGCATCCCCGGCGAGACCGTCAGCCTCCTGGCGTTCGGTGGCCCGGCACGCGGGGTCCGCACCACCGGTCTCCGCTGGCGACTCGACGATGAAGACCTCCTCCCGGGCAGTACGCGAGGCGTCTCCAACGCACTCGTCCACGAGTCCGCTCTCATCTCACTCGACGAGGGCAACCTGATGGCGGTGCTGCCCGGGCGATGAGTAGCGAATCCCTTCAGATACCGATGTGATAGGTTGACCTTGCGGAGAGGAGGGTTCATTTTGACACGCCACTGGAGACCGCTGCTGTTCGCGTCGGCGTTCCTTGCGCTGATGTGGGTTCCGGCAATTGCATTCGCCTCGGTCACGGGCGGCTGTACAGGGTCGGTCGTGATCGACGGCACGACGTATGGCCCCGCCAACGACACGCCCGGGAACCCCATCGTGGTCCCGATCGACAAGAGCGGCGTTGTGGCCGCGTGGGAAGGATCGGTGCCGTTCGCCAACACGAACCATCACGGGAGCCTCGGCATCGTGGTAGGGCCCTGGAACATCGAGATCGCGAACTGGGGTGGTGCCAACCCGGACGACACCCGGTCCGCCAACGGCAACTACAACCTCGAGGACTTCAAAGCGGAATTCCCGGTGGCCGAGTCGCTCATCCCTCGTGGGCTGTATGAGCTTTCAGGGACACATGGGGCGGACGGCGGGAGCTGCACGGCACATGTGATGGTGAAGATCGAAGGAAGCCCGCTGTCGAGTCCGATCGGCATCGCAACCGTGGCCGGCACCATCGTGACCGGCCTGACCCTGCTTGGATCGGCTTTCAGAAGGCGGACCTCGTGAAAGGCAGGCCAGTACTCGGAATCATCTCGGGACTGCTGTTCGGGTTCTTCGTCGCGCTGTTGCTACAGCAACTCGCGATCGCTCCGTTCACAACCCTGACCCTGATTGGTCTCCCGGTCGTGGGGGTCGTGTTGGGCATCGTCCTGTCGGCGTGGGCACCGCTCGGTCGCCGCTAGCCGATCGACGCGTTGGTGAACACCGTCGCTCCGTTCACTGTCGCGCGCAGAACCATCCGATCGTCGAGTCGCCACATCGCCGTTGTGATGGTCTGACCGGGAAGCACCGGCTTCGAAAAACGACCTCCGAACCTCGACACTCGGGCAACGTCCCCACCTAACGCCGCGTCGACGGCAGCCTTGCAAACGATCCCGTACGTGCACAGCCCATGCAGGATCGGCCGTTCGAACCCCGCCATGGCGGCGACCTCCGGGTCCGCATGCAGTGGGTTCTTGTCTCCGCTCAACCGGTAGAAGAGCGCCTGCTGTTCCAATGTCGGGGACTCCACAACGATGTCCGGCTCCCGATCGGGCGCTACATCACCTGCTCGTGGTCCACGATCGCCGCCGAAGCCGCCTTCACCCCGAAGGTACAGGCCCGAGCGTGTCGTGTACAGGTGGGACCCGCCGGCGTCCACCCCGTCCACTTCCACGACAACGAGTGCTCCGCTCCCCTTGTCCCAGATCTCCGCGATCCGACCGGTCTGCGTGACGGTCGCCGACACGGGGAGGGGCTGGTGGACGATGACCTCCTGATCCCCGTGCACGAGGAGCACCGGGTTGAACGAGATACCGTCCACCTCTCCAATGGCGAGCATCGTGGACATCGCGGGGATGGTCGCGAATGATGGAAGGACCTTCAGATTCGCCTCGTACACGTAGGCCAGCTCGCCCGGGTCGATCGCCCGCGTGCCCGCGCCGACACCCAGTTGGTACAGGATGACCCGATCTTCGTCCCAGGCCACCGTCGTCCTGGGGAGCGCTGCACCAAGCGCCCGCCCCGGATCAACCGGCATTGTTCTGCATGTCCTTGGCCAGGAGGCCGATCTCCTCAGAGAGGCTTCCGAAGATCTCGAAGTGGTCGAGGTCGCGAATCTCATCGAGATGTGCAGCGACCTCCTCCACCGATGGGGTCACCCCCGCACCGGCGAACCAACCGAGGGTGGCGCCAACGAAGAACCTCGCGTAGCGTCCCCCACCGGCCGAGAAGATTTCGTGCGTGAACGGGCATGCTTCGGACGCCAGGTACACGACCATCGCCGCGACCTGCTCGGGATCCATGTTGTCGGCCATCTCTCCGAGCAGCTCTTCGGTCATGCGAGTTCTGGCCAGTGGAGCGACAACGTTCGACTGGATGCCGTACTTGGCGCCTTCTATGGCGAGGATGTTGGAGAGCCCGACGAGCCCCATCTTGGCCGAGCCGTAGTTCGATTGCCCGAAGTTGCCGAGGATCCCGGCGTTGGAGGAGGCGAAGACGAGCCTGCCATACCCGTTCTGTTTCATGATCTTGAAAGCGGGTTGAGTCACGTAGAACGCACCCTTCAAGTGGACGTCGAGAACCGCGTCGAGGTTCTGCCACTCGAGCTTCGCAAAGCTCTTGTCACGCAGAATCCCGGCGTTGTTGATCACGATGTCGACCGTCCCAAAGTTGTCGAGAGCGGTGTGAACGATCCGTTCACCGCCTTCAGGGGTGCTCACCGAGTCGTAGTTGGCCACTGCTTCGCCGCCCGCCGCTCGGATCTCCCCAACGACTCCGTCTGCGGGACTCGTCGCGCCACCGACCCCGTCGACGGCTCCGCCGAGATCGTTGACCACGACCCTGGCACCCCGCCGCGCAAGCTCCAGCGCATAGGATCTGCCGAGTCCTCCCCCTGCTCCGGTGACGATTGCCACTCTCCGGTCGAACGTGATGTCCGGCATTGTCTCCTCCTGTTCTCCGTCAACGCTACGTGACGTCCGGTGAGCGCGTCAAAGCCGAACGATGACCCCTTCATGTGGGCGGAGATCGAGGTGCTCCGCGGGCCCTTTCCGATCCAGCATCGTGGAGAGGAGCAGGGTCCCCGGAATGTCGACGCGGCGATCCTCGCCACCGAAGTTGACCACAACGGCCAGACGCTCGGAACTGTGGCAGCGTTCGAACGCGAAGCAATCGTCGGGTGCATCTAACGAGCGGTACTCCCCCATCACCAAAGCCGGTGTGACCTTCCGGAGGGCGAGCATGTGACGGTAGAACGCAAGCGTGGAGGTCTCCCCCTGTGAAGCCACATTGCGCGCCTCCCACCCGTCGGCGACCCGGAGCCACGGTGACGCAGTGGTGAACCCGGCGTTCGGATTCGTGTTCCACTCCATCGGGGTTCTGCAGCCATCCCGACCCATCCCCGGCATCTGTCTCCCCCACGGATCCTGTTGATCTTCGGGCGAGATATCGACCTCTTCCATGCCGAGTTCGTCCCCGTAGTAGAGGGTGGGGGTGCCCCGAAGCGAGAGCAGCAACATGGCGGCCCCCCGCGCGGCCGACGAACCATACCGGGTCGCCAGGCGAACCTCGTCGTGGTTGCCGAGGACGTAGTTGGGCCAGGCACCGGGGGGCACTGCGATGTCGCAGCCGTCGACGAGGTTCCTGAAGACCCGAGCGTTCCACGGCGAGTGGAGCAGTGAGAAGTTGAACGGCATGGTCAGCTCGTCCAGCTCACCGCCGTAGTAGGACGCCCATCGCTGCCAGTTCGGCTCGTAGATCTCACCAATCGAGAAGCGAGGCGGGTCGTACTCCTCGAGAACCGCCCTGATACGACGAAATACCGCATGGACGTCGGGGTGTTCCCTGCTGCGTGGAAGCTCCTCGGTCGGCGGTTCAGGATCGTCGCACAGGTCCGGGTCCTTCATGATGAACGCGACCACATCCATGCGGAACCCATCCACACCCCGCTCCAGCCAGAATCGGAGTGTGTCGAGCATCGCCGCCTCAACCTCCGGGTTACGCCAGTTGAGATCAGGCTGAGCTGCGAGGAACGAGTGGAGGTAGTACTGGCCGGTATGTTCGTCCCACTGCCAGGCTCCACCTCCGAACTGACTCCGCCAGTTGTTCGGCGGTGTCCCATCCGGTTTCGGATCCACCCACGTGTACCAGTCCCGCCTGGGGTTGTCTCGTGACGATCGTGACTCGACGAACCATGGATGCCGTTCGGACGTGTGGTTGGGTACCCAGTCGATGATCAGCTTCATGTCCCGGTCGTGCAGGTCGGTGAGGAGCCGGTCGAAGTCGTCGAGTGTCCCGAACATAGGGTCGACACCGCAGTAGTCGGAGACGTCGTATCCGAAGTCGGCCATGGGCGACGGGTAGAAAGGAGACAGCCAGATCGCGCCGACGCCGAGGTCGGTCAGGTAGTCCAGTCGGCGTCTGACTCCTTCGAGGTCACCGATCCCGTCGCCGTTCGAGTCTTGAAACGACCGGGGGTAGATCTGATAGACGACGGCGCTCCGCCACCACTCGTTCATCACCCACCGTAGATGTCGTCGATGACGGCACGGTACTTGCTACCCACGAAGGACCTCTTCACTTTGAGAGTGGGGGTGAGCTCTCCGCCTTGGATCGTGAAGTCGCCCGGGAGGATCCTGTACTGACGGATCGACTCGGCTTTCGACACGGCCTTGTTCGCATCGGCGACCGCCAACTCGATCTGCGCGATCAGATCGGGGTCTGCCGCAAGATCGGACACGCTGTCCTTCCCCTTGCGATGCGCCCACTCGTGGACATTCTCCGCGTCGAGTGTGATCAGCACCGCGATGAACGGCTGGGCGTCTCCGATGACCATGCACTGGCTGACGAACGGGTGCGCCCGGAGCCGATCTTCGAGAACGGCGGGCGCGACGTTCTTTCCGCCTGCGGTGACCAGGATCTCCTTCTTCCGCCCCGTGATGCGCAGAAATCCCTCGTCGTCGAGTTCCCCAACGTCCCCTGTGTGGAACCATCCGTCGCCGTCGAACGCATCCTCGGTCGCCGACGGGTTGTTCCAGTACCCCCTGAACACACAGCCTCCTCGCAGGAGGATCTCGCCGTCCGCGCCGATTGCCACCGACATGCCGGGCGTCGGGCGACCGACTGTGCCGATCTTCACCTCGGCCGGTCGATTGAAGAAGGTCGCAGCGGTCGTCTCGGTGAGGCCATAGCCTTCGAGGACCACGAGTCCAATGCCTCTGAAGAAGTGCCCGAGCCGCTCTCCGAGCGCGGCAGCACCGGAGATGGCGTATGAGAGATCCCCACCGAAGACCTCCCTCAGCTTCCCGTACACGAGCTTGTCGAACACGGCATGCAGTGCTCGGGTTCGAAGGCCGGGCGAGGCCTGCGACGAGTAGTTGATGGCGACCTGTGCCGCCATGTCGAAGATGCGACCCTTGCCCTCTCCCTGTGCCTTGAGCTTGGCACCGTTGTAGACCTTCTCGAACACTCTCGGCACGGAGAACACCCATCGCGGCCTGAACATCGCGAACTCCTCGACGAGGTTCTGCATATCGGTCGCGTACCCCATCCTGACACCCGCGGCGGCACACCCGATCTGAACGATCTGCGCAAACGAGTGGGCTAGTGGCAGAAACACGAGTGTGGAGTTGTTGGCCTCGAACAGGTCAGGAAGGGCTGCAATGACGTTCCGGACCGTGAAGGTGAAGTTGCCGTGGGTGAGTTCGCAGCCCTTCGGGTTTCCGGTCGTTCCTGATGTGTAGATGAGCATCGCGAGAGCATCGTGGGTGATCGCGTTCGATCGGCGCTCCACTTCTGCCTGTTGCGTTTCATCGACCGTTCGTTTCCCGAGGTCACCACCTTCGATGAGGAACACGTTCCTGCACAAGGGAAGCGCCGGCGATACCGTGTCAAAGATGGCGCGCAGCTTGTCGTTCTCACAAAACAGGGCCACTGACCCACTGTCGCTCATGATCCACTGGACCTGTTCGGACGAAGACGTCTCGTAGATCGTGACCAGAGCCGCTCCCGCCGCCCACACGGCGAACTGGATCAGGGTGTACTCGAACCTGGTCGAAGAGAAGACAGCAACCCTGTCGCCCGGCCGGACACCTGCGTCGATCAACTCGGCGGCAATAGAGGTGACGCGTCGCACCGTGTCAGCCGTCGAAATGTCGACGAACCTATCCCCATCGCGGTACGCGAGCGCTGCTGCGTCTGGGTGTGTCTCGGCACGTCTCAGCAGCGCTCGCAGCCCATTGTCCTCCTGAGCGATCCGCACCTCGCCAGGGCTCGTGTACGACCGCATCTACCCTCCCTCTCCACTCGATTGACACCCTAGTTGGGAGTGCTCGGCCGTGGTCGAGAATCCTGCGTTACAGCACCGGCCGACAGCAGACGTTCGATCTCCGACGAGTCGAGACCGAATGATGCGAGGACACGAACGGTATCCCGTCCGGTCGACGGAACCCGACCTGGAAGGCCGGTCGGAGTTCGGTCGAATCGTGGCGCCGGGGCCGCCTGACCGACACCGTCCACGTCCACGAACGTGTGCCTTGCGGCGTTGTGCGGGTGGAGAAGCGCTTCCGACGGCGTCAACACTGGCGCAACGCACGCGTCAGTCCCTGAGAAGGACTCCAACCACTCGTCACGCGTCTTCGAAACAAACACCTCCTCGAAAATGGCGCGAAGATGTGGCCAGTGGGATCGGTCGTACTGGTCGGGCAGATCCCCGGCGTCCAGGCCGAGGCCTTCAATCAGCTGCGAGTAGAAGTGTGGCTCGAGCGCCCCGACGGCGACATAGCGCCCGTCGCCGGTCTCGTAGATGCTGTAGAACGGTGCACCTCCATCGATGAGATTCTCACCGCGCCCACCTTCCCATTGGCCGGCCAACGCAAGCGCGCGCGGGAACATGCCAAGGATGGCCGAGCCGTCGATCATCGCGGCGTCGACCACCTGACCTTTCCCGGATCGACTGGTCTCGAGAAGCCCGGCGAGCAGCCCAACGGCAAGCAGCATCCCTCCTCCACCGAGATCGCCTACGAGATTGAGGGGCACGACGGGTGGTCCGCCCGACGTGCCAATCAGATCGAGAACTCCTGACATCGCGATGTAGTCGATGTCATGTCCCGCTGACGAGGCGAGTGGCCCGTCCTGGCCAAACCCGGTCATCCTCCCATACACCAGTCGCGGGTTGCGGGCCAGCGCCGCTTCGGGACCAATGCCCAGCCGCTCGGCGACCCCGGGGCGAAACCCTTCGAAGAAGGCATCGGCCTGCTCGACCATGCGGAGTACGAGCTCCGGTGCCGCTTCGTGCTTGAGGTCGATGACGATCGCGTCCCGCCCTCTGTGCAGGAGATCGCCAAGTGGCGGTGGTCCTGGGCGGGCGACCCTGACGACACGCGCCCCGAGATCGGACAGAAGCATCCCGCAGAACGGGCCAGGGCCGATCGAACCAATCTCGATGATGGTGAACCCGGCCAGCGGTCCCATCAGCGTGGTCCGAGCCTCGCAGCCGCGTCGAGGCGAATCACCTCTCCGTTCAGGAGTGGGTTCTCGACGATCGCCACCACGAGCGAGCCCAGATCGTCAGGGGTCCCGAGCCGTTTCGGGAAGACATGCACCTTTGCGAGCGACTCTCGAACCTCTTCACTCACGGCGCCGAGCATCGGTGTGTCCATGATTCCCGGTGCGATCGCCATGACTCGAATGCCGAGCGAACCGAGGTCTCTGGCGAGTGGCAGGGTGAGCGCGACGATGCCTCCCTTGGACGCAGAGTACGCCGCCTGGCCGATCTGCCCTTCGAACGCAGCGATGGATGCCACGTTGACAATGACACCCCTTTCGCCATCTTCGTTGGGCTCGTTGGTACTCATGGCCTCCGCGGCGCGCCGACTCACGTCGAACAGACCGACGAGATTGACGTCGATCACCGCCCTGAACTTGTCGATCGGGAACAGCCTGCCATCCCGTCCCACGACCCGATACCCGGCGAGGATACCGGCGGCGTTCACGCATACGTCGAGGCGTCCGAACGCTCCGATCACTTCCCCGACAGCTCGTTCCACCGACTCGGTGTCGGTGACGTCGAGGGGAACGAATACGGTCCCTTCACCCAACCGTTCGGCCACTTCAGCACCGTTGGATCGTTCGAGGTCGAGCAACGCGACCTTCGCACCGTGCTCGATCAACTTCCTCGCCGCTCCTTCACCAAGTCCGCCGGCACCGCCGGTGACGAGTGCGACGGAACCTTCCATGCGCATGCTGTCCTCCCCTCAACCTTGTTGCTGTCGTATGTAGTGAATCACCCGGTCGATCTGCTCGTCGGTCAGGGTCGATTTGAACGACGGCATCCTGCCGAGACCGTGAATGATGGTGAAGCGGTAGAACTCGTCGGTCATCTGTGCTGCTTCTGAGCCCGACCCGAGCGCCGGCCCGATGCCTCCGGCCAGGTCCTTCCCGTGGCATGCAGCGCAGATCTCCTCGAAGACCTGCGATCCGCCGGCGTCAGCCGGTAGGCGAGGCGCCGTACAGGCCGAGAGAAGCATGACAGCCAGCAGGGCGAAGATCCACTTCACGAACGCTGAGCCTACTTCACCCAAAGCCACCCCTTCACCGCCTACGACAGGAGCGCGACCCCTGCGGCGGTGAGCCCGGACACGACCAGCCCCGCGATTACCACGCCAATGGAGATCAGAACGGTCGCTCGTCGAGGTTCGACACCAAACACGAACGCGGCAAGCGCACCACTCCACGCGCCGGTGATCGGCAATGGGATGGCAACGAAGGTGATGAGTGCGACATCGCGGAGCCGGTCGAAACGAGCCGTGTGTCGCCGGCGAGAGTGCTCGAACAATCGATCGAGGAACCGGTGGAGCCCCGCCCAATGGTCCTCCGCCCACGAGGTGACCGGCCCGAGCAGAACCAGGATGAACGGTACGGGGAGGATGTTGCCGATGACGGACCAGATGAACGCCTGAGGAATGGGCATGCCAAAGACTTGCACTGCGAACGGGATGGAGAATCTCAGCTCCGTGATGGGGAACGCAGCAAGGAGCATGACGGCGAGTGGCTCCGGAAAGCGCTGCGCAAAGGCTGTGAGCGTGTCTCGCATCCAAGCAGTATGACTGCAAGCCGACCTTTTGACACCTTCTCCAGTCGATCACTACGATCAACAGGTCGGGTGCCACCCACACCCGGCACCCCAACAAGCGCATTGGGCTGCGGGCAAGGACTCCCTGGCGCCTTCCCGACACAACGGCCCATTGTGGCTCTTCGCAAGAAGGGCAACGAGGCTCCGGTTCTACCCCCTTGCCGGGGCCTCGTCATATGCGCAGGTTCGGCAGTCCCACGATCACCACCGGAATCGGGGAGTGCTCGATGATGTAGCTCGTGCCATGCCCGAGGAATGGCCGGTCAGTGAGGGGCCTGGTCGAGGCGCCCAGTACCAGGAGGTCGAAGGGGCCCGAGCCGGCCACCGACAAGACCTCGTCAACGGCGTCCGGTGCCACGTTGATCAGTGTCTCGACCGAGATACCCAGTTGCGCCCCGAGCGCAGCAGCCTCGGCAACCAGCTCCTTTGCGTCGCGCGTGGCTTCTGACTCCCTTGCCGCTTCCAGGATGACTCCCTGACCGGACGGCCTGTTGACGACGTGCAGTGCCGTCGCCCTGCCACCGCTGGAACGAGCCACCGCATACGCGAGTTCTTCGGCCGCACGTGTGGAGAGGTCGTTCGACACCGGCACGAGAGGATGGCTCGGCAGGCCGTCGGGCGTTTCCCTTGCGGTTCTGACAATCACCACGGGGAGCCGGACTTTGGCGAGCGTTCGATCGACGACCGTGGAAAACATCCCTTGCTCGTCCGAGTCCTCCTCGGAGGCGCCGAGCACCAGGAGGTCGTATCCAAGTGCCGACTCTGCGACGATCGCCGCCACCGGATCCGAAGATCGTTTGTGAACGACGCGGTGTGGTCGGTCCCCTAGTGCCCGGTGGACATCGGCCGGACTGGCTGTGTGGTGGGTTCGTCTCAGTAGCCGGCCCACGACTGTCGGGGACGTGCCTTCGACCACGAGGACCGTCACTTCCGCCTTCGGGAAGGCCGCAGCGACGAGGCGGGCGGCGAATGCGCTATTGGCGCCGCCTCGAGTTGGCAAGAGAATCCGCTGTGACCTCAGAAGCAGGGATTGCTCACGAAGCGACTCCTCGTTGAGGCGCCGGCGTTCGTCCTCTCCAATGTCGCGATCATTGACAGTCGCTCGAAGGAGTTGGGGAGCGAGAACCGAAGTAATGACTGCGGTCAGCACGAGCACGGAGAACGCAGACTCGGCGATGACCCCCAGGTTCAGACCGATGATCGCAACGACTACTCCCATCGCTCCCAGCGCCGAGAGGCCGGCTCCGAGGACAATGCCCTGATGGGTATCGAGGCCGCCGATACGAGCACCGATCAGAGTCCCACCCACCTTCGCCACGATGGCCAGCAGAACGATCGCGAGAAGCCACCACACCGCCGATCCTCGTAGCGATCCGACATCAACACGCAGGCCCGAATAGGCAAAGAAGACTGGGGCAAAGAAGCTGATCGTCACCGCCTCGAGCGCTTCACGTGCTCTTGGAAGCTGGTGGCGAGTGACACCGAGGAGAATGCCGACGATGAACGCTCCGAGGATCGCCTCCAGCCCGAGTGCCTGCGTGATCGCGGCGCCCACCAAGCCGGCGACCACCATCACGGTCAGGGCAGCGGTGACACTCGATCCGCCGCGCAGCGCCATCCTGAACAATCGATCGAGGAGCCATCTGCCTGCCGTCACTGCGACGGCGAGGAACACCACGAGCCCAACAAACGACATCGCCAGCGCGCCCAGGTCGAACTCGCCCTGGATCGCGACACCGGATAGCGCCGCAAGGATCAGCCATCCCAACGCGTCCATCGTCATCCCTGCCGCGAGCGTGATCTGACCGAAGTCACGTCGAAGGAACCCGAGGTCGGCCAGGATCTTGGCGACAACCGGCAACGCCGAAACCGAAAGTGCAAGCGCGAAGAACGCGGCGAACAACCCCATGCCGTGCACGCCGACGAACTCACCGGGAACGAGGAAGGCAATCGCGAAGAAGAGCAGGAACGGGATCGTGAAGCTGCCGAGCGACACGCTCGCCGCAGCTCTTCGGAATCTCCCGATGATCGCCAAATCCGTCTCATAGCCGAGTGCAACGAGAAGCATGATGACCCCGATCCAAGCGAGGCCGAACACGACCGCATCGACCGTCGTGTAGCCACCCCCAAACACCCACGCATACCCCCCGGGAGCAATGGATCCGAATACCGATGGTCCGAGGAGGATCCCTGCAACCAGCTCGCCTACGACCGGAGGCTGACCAATCCTGCCTGCGAGGCCCCCGAGGATACGAGCCAGACCGACGAGCAGGGCAACTTGAACCAGCGTGACGAGCAGCTGGTGTTCATCGAGCGGTGCTGCAGTCGCTGCCGCGAGCATCACACCGAGAACCTCACCACCAGGACATCCCCCTGTCGGATGACATAGTCTTTGCCTTCAACACGAACCTCCCCCCGGGACTTGGCAGCGTCCCATCCCCCAGACGCGACCACCTGCTCGATCGTCGCCACCTCAGCCCTGATGAACCCCCGCTGCAAATCCGAGTGGATCTTGCCCGCAGCGATCGGAGCGGTCGCTCCCTCGCGGACAGTCCACGCGTGGGATTCCTTCGGCCCGACGGTGTAGAAGGTGAGGAGCCCGAGCGTCGCGTAGGCGGCACGTACCATCTCGGCGAGCGCTCCCTCACCCAAGCCGAGCCCATCGAGAATGTCCCGGCGGTCTTCGGAGTCCATCGCGGCGACTTCGGCCTCGATCTTCACCGACAGGGCAACGACCGAGTCACCGTCCGGCACCAACTCAGTGACGGACCGGATCAGTTCCTCCTGTCCCGTTTCACCCTCGTCGATGTTCACGACCCAGACGGCGGGCTGGAGTGTGAGAGGAGCGAGATCTCGAAACGCCGCGAGTTCCGCTTCCTCCCACGTCCGGTCGCGAAGTGGGCGCCCCTGCGCGAGGTGATCGGCCGCTTCGGCGATCGCCTCGGAAGCCCGCCTCTTCTTCGGATCGGCGGACGCCTCCTTGGCGATCTTCGGCCGCCTCCGTTCGAACACGTCCGCGTCGGCCATCGTCAACTCGAGGAGAAGCTCTTCCGTCTGTGCGGCCGGGTCGGTCCCGGACTCGTCGGAGGGAACCTCCTCTTCTGTGAAGGCTCTCACGACCATCACGAGGCCATCCATCTCGCGCAGTCTCCCGAGGAACTGGGCGGCCAATCCTCCCCCGTGGGCGGCCATGGCGGGAAGGTCGAGGAGTTCAAGGCTTGCGTGCACGATCTTCTTCGAGTGCTCCACTTCGGCAGCGGTCTCGAGCAGCTCATCAGGGATGGATGCGACTCCGAGGTTCGGAGATGTGGTCGAGAAGGGATGTGGAGCGGTGGGCGCGTCGAGACCCGTCATCGCGTTGAACAGCGCCGTCTTGCCTACGTTGGGAAGGCCGATGATCCCGAGTCGAGCCACGGCACAACTGTACCGGTCGATCGGCCGCGCGAGGAATGGCGGACACCGGCGACGGTCGGATGGTGGAGCCGACTACGGTACGAACGAGATGCGTGTGAGTGTCATCGGAGCAGGCTCATGGGGAACCACGGTTGCGGCTCTCAGCGCACGAACCCATCCGACCCAGCTCTGGGCTCGCCGACCGGAGCTGGCAGAAGCGATCAGGACGACGTCGGAGAACCCGGACTATCTCACGGGGTATCGCCTCCCGTACGGTCTTCATGCAACGAGTGACCTCGGTGAGGCGGTCGACCGACCCGACGTGGTCGTCATGGCCGTCCCTTCGCACGGGTTTCGAACGGTGATCGAAGGGCTCGCCGGCAGACTCGACCCAGCGGTGCCCATCCTCAGTCTCTCGAAGGGGATCGAGCAGGACACCCTGTTCCGCATGACGCAGGTGACGATGGACGTCCTGACCGACCACGACCCGACCAGGGTGGGTGTGATGACTGGTCCCAATCTCGCGTCGGAGGTGATGGAGGGGCAGCCGACTGCGACCGTCATCGCTATGGAGAACACGGATCAGGCCAGGGAGCTCCAACGGCTGTTCATGGGACCGTCGTTTCGTGTGTACACCAATCA
>Ga0307417_10000169_pt1 | contig 28046 bp, 26 predicted proteins | sample SalMarWE160210MG_2_FD_202514 | JGI IMG/M metagenome (GOLD analysis project Ga0307417, IMG submission 202514) | Salt marsh sediment microbial communities from the Plum Island Ecosystem LTER, Massachusetts, United States - WE1602-10 | ecosystem: Environmental > Aquatic > Marine > Intertidal zone... | reverse complement strand
ACTCACAGGGAAATCCCTTTTCATTCCGGAAAGTTCACCACGTCTTGCCCAGGGGAGAGGTGGCAAGATCCGGCGTACGGTGATAGAATTTCTGCCCATTCCGTTGTCAGCCTGTGCCTGTTATTTGGGCACCAATGCCCCGAAGGGAGGGTCCATGGGCCATCACCTCATCGTAGACGGGTACAACCTCGCCCGTTCGGGGGCACTTTTTCTCTCGGAAGATCCCGCCGGGCCGGAGGGACGCGAGGAACTGTGCGCCGTATTGTCCGGGTACGCCATGGCGAAGGGATTCCGGCTGACGGTCGTCTTCGACGGCCGGGGGGCGGAAGGCCCGCATCGGAGCCGCCAATCCTTCAAGGGCGGAACCGCGGTGTTCTCCTCTCGCTCGGAAAGCGCGGACGACGTGATCCGGGACCTTTCCCGGGGCGCGCCCGCCGGCACGATCGTGGTCACCTCCGACAGGGGTCTGGGAGGGACCCTGCGGGGGCGCGATGCGACCGTTGTATACTGCGAGGAGTTCGCCGGCCGCCTGGCCGCCTTCCAGATGGAGGAGACGAAGGGGCCCGTCGGCGAGGAAACGGACGAAGGGCGAAGGAGAGGAAAGAAAGGCGAAGGGCAAAAAAAGAAGAAACGGGAACGCGCGCGGAACAGACTTCTGCGAAACCTCTAGCCGAATTTCTTCTCCTCGCCCGCCACCAGCAGCGAAATGTTGCTCCGATGGGTGTAAAAAACCAGGAACGTCATCCCGAGAGAGAGGGTTACGTAGTGTCGGGACGTGGCGAGGAGCGCCATCAGCGGGGGGAGAGCCAGGGCCGCGCAAAGCGAGGCAAGTGAAACGTACCGGGAGAAGTAGACGACGAGGGAGAAGAGGACGACGAGGATGAACGCGGTGACGGGAGAGAGGAACAGGATGATTCCCAGCGCGGTGGCCACCCCCTTCCCCCCGCGGAAATTCAGGTAGACAGGGAACACGTGACCGAGGAACACGGCCGCCCCCACGGCGGCCAGCCAAAGGTCCACGCGCCCCTCGAGGAAAACATTCGCAAGGCTCATGGCGAAGATCCCCTTGCCGAGATCCAGAGCCAGTGTCAGGATTCCCCCCGCTTTCCCGACGGCGCGGACCACGTTCGTCGCACCGATGTTTCCCGAACCCACCGCCCGGAGGTCAACTCCCGGGTCGAACAGGCGAGCGACCAGGATCCCGAAAGGGACCGATCCCAGAAAATAGGCGAATGCGACGAAGGAGACATCCCGGACCACGGAAGGGTTCATTATCGCCCTTTGGCCAGGAGTCCCTCGACCACTTTGACTTTACGGTCCATCCGCCATTTGCCTCCCTTGCGGATGTCCACCTTGATGCTGAGCGAGATCCGGCGACAATCCTTCTCCAGCGCCCTCGTGCAGGCGCGGATAAGGCCGAACACATTGTCCCAATTCCCCTCCACGATGGTCCCCATCGGTGTCAGTTGGTTCCGCAGCCCGCTCCTGCGGATGATGCGGCTTATCCGGGCCACATAGGGCGACAGGGACTCCCCCTTGCCCACGGGGACCAGGGTAAATTCGGCCATGACCATATCGTTTCCTCCTGGCGGGTATCGGACTTCCCGGATTATACCAGAACAGGCTGCGATGAGCGGCGTTGCGGAAACACGCGGGGGGCGAAGGAGGGGATTTTCGGACGGGGATCGGACGGGGGAAAGGGATCCGGGCCTTGCGCGGTCAGGCCTCCTCGGCCTCCTCTTCGGTCGTCCGGGCCACGCCGGATTCGAACGCGGCCCGCTTCACGGCTTCGGCAACCGCCCGGTGCATCTCCATGTCGAGGAGAGAAGGAACCAGTTCCCCCTCATGGGCGAACGCGCCGATGGACTTCGCCGCCGCGATCTTCATCCGGTTGTTGATCTTTCGGGCCCTCGCGTCGAGCGCCCCCCGGAACACGCCGGGAAAGGCGAGGGCGTTGTTCACCCCCCGCCCGTCGGCCGCAAAAGCGGCGCCGGCCGCGCGCGCGTCATCCACGGATATCTCCGGATTGGGGTTTGTCAGGGCCAGGATCACCTGTCCTTTCTTGACCATCTCCTTCTTGATGAGGTTCGGCACGCCGGTCGTGCAGATGACGATGTCGGAGGCGCTCATGACCTCCGGCAGCGACATCGGATGTCCCCCGATCTTTGCGAAGATATCCATCGCCGTCTGGTTGATGTCGGTCCCCAGCAGCTTCCTGACTCCGTAGGCTTTGAGGAGCTTCGAGATCCCCATCCCCGCCGCGCCGAGGCCCACCAGCCCGACGACGTCGTTCCTGACCAGCATGCCGACGTACTTGCTTACGTTGAGAAGGGACGCCAGAACCACGACGGACGTGCCGTGCTGGTCGTCGTGCATCACCGGGATATCCAGCATGGCGGAGAGCCGGTCCTCGATCTCGAAGCATTCGGGCGCCCCGATGTCCTCGAGCTTGATGGCGCCGAAGGTGGGGGATATGGCCGCTACGGTCCGTATGATCTCCTCGGGATCTTTCGACTGGATGAGGATCGGGACGCCGTTGACTCCGACGAGCACGTCGAACAATGCCGCCTTGCCCTCCATGACGGGCATTCCCGCGACCGCTCCGATGTCCCCCAGGCCCAGGATGGCCGTTCCGTTGGTAACGATCGCGACCGTGTTGTAGATCGCGGTGTAGTCGTGCGCCTTCTCGGGATTTTCGCGGATGACCCGGCACACTTTCGCCACGCCGGGCGTGTAGATCTTCCGGACCGTCGATATCCCTTCGATCTCCATAGTGGCCTTGACGCGTATCTTCCCGCCGCGGTGCAGCTCGAGAACCGGGTCGATGACGTCGGAAATGACCGCGCCCTCGACCTTCCCGATTTCCGCGAGAACCGTTTCGAGATGGTTCTCGTCGTCCACATACACGGTGATGTCGCGGGTGTTGTACTCGAGGCCGACCCCGACGAGCCGGATGTCTCCCATCGTTGCACCCGCATTCCCGATGGCCGTGGCAACCTTGCCCATGTACCCCGGCTTGTCGAGGATCAGCACGCGGATTTTCTTTACTTCCTTGTCTATTCCCTTTTCTATCTGCATGGGAGCATCTTATATTCATGGACCGATTTTTGTCAAACTATTCGGAAAAAAGGTAAAATACCGCGCATGATTCTGGATTGCACCGCCTGCTCATCTCAGAATTTCATCTCGGACGAACGGCGATCCGCGCGGGATATCCCCCCGCGATGCTGGAAATGCGGAGAGATCCTCCCCCTCCCCGGTGAAACTGTTCCCGCGCAGGAGGAATCGAAGAAACGCACCGGGAAGGGAATCACCCCAGGGAGCCGAGAAAATGCCTAAGATTCGCGTCGCGGTGGCCGGCGTCGGAAACTGCGCGAGCGCGCTGCTTCAGGGAATCGAATATTACCGCAACGCGGGGGAACCCTCCGGGAGCGACATCCCCGGGCTGATGACCCTCGACATCGGCGGGTACCGCCCCGGCGACGTCGAAATCGTCGCCGCCTTCGACATCGATCGCAGGAAGGTCGGACGGCCCGTGGGGGAGGCGATCTTCTCCCCCCCCAACAGTACCCCGAAATTCGTCGACACGGTCCCCGGGACGGGGGCGATTGTACGGATGGCGCCGGTGCTGGACGGCGTCGCCCCCCACATGCGCGAGTACCCGGAGGAGCGCACATTCCTTCCTTCCGACGAGACCCCGTGCGACGTGGAGGCGGTGCTCCGGGATACCGGGGCGGAGATCCTGGTCAATTACCTTCCCGTAGGCTCGGAAGAAGCCACGCGGTTCTACGCGGGGGCCTGTCTTTCCACCGGGGTAAGCCTGGTGAACTGCATCCCGTCGTTCATCGCCTCCGACCCGGAGTGGGCAGCCCGGTTCCGCAGCAGGGGAATCCCGATCATCGGAGACGACATCAAGTCGCAGCTCGGCGCCACCATCGTCCATCGGGTCCTGGCACGCCTTTTCTCCGAAAGGGGGATCACGGTGCGCCAAACGTACCAGCTGAACACGGGCGGGAACACCGATTTCCTGAATATGCTGAGCCGGAACAGGCTCCGTTCCAAGAAGATCTCGAAGACCGAGGCGGTGACCTCGGTGATGCCCCGCGGGATCGCGCAGGACAAGATCCACATCGGCCCATCGGACTATGTCCCCTGGCAGAAAGACAACAAGCTCTGCTTCCTGCGGATCGAGGGAGAGGGTTTCGGGGGGCTTCCGATCGAACTGGAACTCCGCCTCTCGGTGACCGACTCCCCGAACAGCGCAGGCGTGGGGATGGACGCCATCCGGTTCTGCCGCCTCGGGCGGGATATGGAGCTCGCGGGTCCGCTCATGGCCCCGTCCGCCTACTTCATGAAGCACCCCGCGGTGCAGATGACGGACGACGATGCCCGGCGGGAGCTCGAGGAGTTCATCGCCGATTATCGCGCCTGGCGGCGGACGAAAGAAGTCGCGCCCACGAATCGGTGCACCTTTCCCACGTAAAGCGGGCCGCAATCCTTTTCCCTTCACCCGCCATCCGGTCTCTCGCCGCCGCATCTCCCGTCATGTCCGCCATCGCGTCGACAAGCCCCCGGGGACTGTCCGGGAAATAGGCCACTCCCCCTCCCTCCCTTGCTACCGTATCCCCCCAATGGCCGTCGCGGGGAACGATCACGGGCACTCCGGCGGCCATCGCCTCCAGCGGAACCAGGCCGAAGGACTCGTAAGTCGAGGGGCTGAGCACCGCGTCCGCCGCGGAAAGAAGAGCGGGCATCTTCGCGTGGGGAACCGGCCCGGTGAAGATCACTCCCGCAGGAACGCTTCCCGAGGGAGGATTCTGCCCGGCAATGAGCAGAAACGTCTCACGGTCCCTTCTCCCCCGAATCGCCGAAAGCGCCTCCACGGCGGCGAGGGTGTTCTTCCCGGCTTCCGGGCGGGCACCCAGCAGGAAGAGGAACGCCCCGGGGGAAATGCCGAATGCCCGCCTGCTCTCCTCTCGCGACGGCGGGCTGCGGAACGAGTCGTCCACTCCCGGGGGGATCACCACCCCCTTTCCGGCCGCCTCCGGGAGGATCCCCGTCGTCGCGGCGAGGTCGTGGTCCGAGAAAAACACCACCCGGTACGCTTCCCGGGCGATCCGTTCCTCGGCGGCCCTCCTCGCGATCGAGAGCGCGTCCGGACGGTATCCCGCAGGCATCGGCTTGCGGGCCTCCACCGTGTGAAACGCGAACATCATCCCGCCGGAGCGCACCCGCGCTCCCGCCTCCCGGGCAGCCACCCCCGACATCCAGTAGTGCGCCGAGAGCGCATCGGGGGGGGTACGGCGTGCCCGGAGGAGCTTCCCGGCGGTTTCCATGAACCGGGGGAGCGCCCGGAGGGCCCCCTCCCGGCTCACCGGCTCCTCCCACCCGCAAGGGAGATGGTACACACGGACCCCGCGGTACGGGCGGGTCGTCTCCACCCGCTCCCCTTTTCCTCTCGTCAGGACGTCCGTCTCGATCCCCTTGCGGGAAAGCCCGGAAAGGAGACCGCGCAGGAAGATGTTCATCCCGCCGGCAAGGCCGGTGCCGGGCTCCTCCAGGGGACAGGTGTGATAGGAAAAAAGCAGGTGCTTCACGATACGCGGATGATCGCCCGGTATACGATCCGGTCTTTTCCCCCGAGGTCGTACTTGTACCGCTCCCTGCCGCGGAGGAAATCGTATTCCCGGTAGCCCTGCCGGATCGCGTCCTCGATGCAGCGCGCCAGCAGCACCAGACCGGGGCTCACCTCCCGGTAGTTCGGATCGAACCCGGAGTTGTACAGGAGGAGGGTGCCGTTCCACACGATCTGGAGCGCGGACGCCATGACTGCGTCCTCCCCGGAGAGAAACACCAAACGCAGCTGCCCGGTGGAAAGGAAGCCCTCTGCCATATCGCGGAAGAATCCCGCCATCCTGTCGTCCATGAACTCCGCCTTTTCCGTGTGGCTCAGCCGGTGGAGGGCGATAAACGAAGGAAAGTCCTGTTCGAATTCTTCCCTCGTCCGGGTTGCGCGGAAGGACAACCCCGGCGCGGCAGCCGAAGCCTTCCGGATCTTCCGTCGCAGCTCGTGCCGCTCCTTCGTCCCCAGCAGGCGGAGATACTCCTCGAAGGAGGAAGGAAGGGGGACATACGGAGACCGGTCCATCTCCTCGAGACGGAAAGAGTAGCCGAGCTCGGCGCACACGCGGGGCAGGCAGGCGATAGAAGGGGACCCGTCGACGAGGTTCGGCAGCAGAAGGGGATGAGAGGAGAGAAGGTCCCGCGAGCGGGAAAGGAACTCGGACCAGAAGCCGGCTTCCCCCCCGGAGACGACGACGGCGTCCAGCGAATCGGACACCTGTTCCCCCCCGAGAAACTCCCACCCCTTCGCGTCGTCACACAGGCAGAGGAACAGGAACCCGTCGGTCTCCCCGTTTCGGACCCACCGGTAGATTCGCTTGCTGTGGCGGGAAGCGAACGTACTCGCCCACGGAGCAAGAAAATGGCGGGAAAGGAAGGGGGAGGGGCGGAAGGAGCGGGAAAGTACGGAATCCCACTCCTCCCCGGAAATGTCCTCCATCCGGTCTGTCCAGGAAAGTCCCATCCGTCACCGCTGGCGGCGGACAATCACGCTCACTTCCCTCCCTTTTCCGATTCCGGGGGGGATACCCGACCCGGAATGACGCCGGCCGCGACCAGTCGGCGCACCGTCTCTTCTGCCACCGCGTTGGTCGCGCCGTTGACCGCGTTACGGACCCCTTCGGGAGTGACGAAAAGCGGCTCCTCCGTCCAGTAGTCGGAAATCACGGTGCTGTTCCAGTTCGGCGGGGCGCTCCCCCCCGTGCCGTACACCGTCAGGGATACGGTGGCCGCCGATTCTACCTTCATTTTCAGGGAACCCGTTTTCCTGGCCTCCACCCGGAACTTGTTGACGGCGCCCCACACCCGGGCGATTGCGCCCGCGGGAACCGCCGCCTCCGAGGAAACGCGCACGGCGCGGAACCCCTTCTCGTTCAACACGCCGGCAATCAGGTCCGGCATCGTTTTCCCCGGGTCCCCATTCCAGACGATCGCCCTTGCATGGTCGAAATCGCGGCCGATCTCGTGCGAGGAGGCGCCCTCGAATGTGAAGTCGAGCACGGCAACCGCGGGTCCGGACGCGGTCGCCTGCGCTGCCCCCCTTGCTTCGGGGCGCGCGAAATCCCCCGGCAGGGTCAGAACCTTCCCGGTCACGCAGCCGGAACCCCCGACGAACGCGGCTAGCGCGAGAAACACCTGGACGACGTGGAATCGATTCACCTTGAAGTCTCCCTTCCCGGATCATTCATCACCGGCATTTTTCCCCTCCTAGGGTACTACGATAAGACCCCGCCGTGGTCAAACGTGCTTTTCGCCCCCCCTTGACTTGAAATGATCTTCCGCGTTGCCGTATCGTGGATTGTCCCTATGGCGGACGGCGAAGGAGAGGCCATGCCCACATCCCCGGAGATCCGCGAGGCGATACGGCAGGGATCCTGGATTCGAAAGATGTTCGAGGAGGGCGCCCGGCTGAAGTCGGCGAAGGGGGCGGACAACGTGTTCGATTTCAGCCTCGGGAACCCGTACGGGGCGCCTCCCGACGAACTCCTGGAGGAGATGCGGAAGCTTTTGGCTGCCCCCCCCGACGATCTGCACCGGTACATGCCGAACGCCGGGTTCCCGGACGTGCGGAAGAGGATTGCGGCATCGCTTACGCGCACGATCGGCCTTCCTTTCACCGGAGACCTCGTGATCATGACCACGGGGGCCGCGGGGGCGCTCAACGTGGCGCTGCAGGCGATCCTCTCGCCGGGAGACGAGGTCATCGTCATCGCTCCGTATTTCGCGGAGTATCTTTTCTATCTCCGGACCGTCGGCGGCGTCCCGGTCGTGGCGGAGTCCTCGGGGGAATTCCAGCTGGACATGAGGGCGATCCGGGCAGCGCTCTCCGACAGGACCAAGGCCGTCATTCTCAACACGCCGAACAATCCGTCGGGAGCCGTCTATCCCCGGGACGCCCTTCTCGCGCTCGATGCAGTGCTCGGCGAGCAGGAGAAGCGAACGGGAAACCCCGTCTATGTCCTCTCCGACGAACCGTACCGGAAAATCGTGTACCCGGGGTACGCCTTCTTCTCCCCTGCGTCCGCCCTGCGGAACACTCTCATCGCCTACTCCCACTCCAAGGACCTCAACGTCCCCGGGGAGAGGATCGGGTACCTGGCCGTAAGCCCACGGGCCGCGGACGCCGAGGAGATTTCCGAGGGATGCGTTTTCTGCAACCGGGTGCTCGGATTCGTCAACGCGCCTTCGCTCATGCAGCGGGCCGTCGCCGGGGTCCAGGACCTCGAGCCGGACTTTCCCGTGTATCGGGCGAACCGGGACGTCCTCGTCGCGGCCCTCGCGGAAGCCGGCTTCTCCGTCGTCCCGCCCGGAGGGGCCTTTTACCTGTTTCCGCGGTCCCCCTCCGGGGACGAAATGGAGTTCGTCGCGGCGGCCCGGGAGGAAAACATCCTCGTGGTCCCCGGACGCGGCTTCGGGCGGGAAGGACATTTCCGGATCGCCTTCTGCGTCCCCCCCGACATCGTTGCCAGGTCCCTTCCCGCATGGAAACGGCTCGGCGGAAGATTTTTCCCGGGGAGCAGGACAGGAGCGGCCCGATGAGAATACCGTTTCGCAGGAACATCGCAGGAATGCAAGGGTATGTCCCCGGGGAGCAGCCCCAGGAAGCGGGTTTCATCAAACTCAACACGAACGAGAACCCCTATCCCCCGTCCCCGACGGTGCGAAAGGCCCTCCTGGCGGAAGCGAACGCCTCGCTCCGCCTGTATCCGGATCCGGATGCGACGAACCTCCGGCGGCAGGCCGCGCTGACGTACGGGTTCGATCTCTCCCAGGTGATCGCGGGGAACGGCTCGGACGACCTGCTTGCGATGGTCGCCCGCGCCTTTGTCGGAGAAGGAGACACGCTGTGCTGTCCGACCCCGACGTACACGCTCTATGACTCGCTGGTCAAAATCCAGGGAGGCAAGGTTGCGGGGATCCCCTACCCCGAGGACTACTCCCTCCCGGCGGGACTTGCCGCAAGGCGCGCGAAGGTCACGATCGTCGCCACCCCCAACTCCCCCTCGGGAACGTCGATCCCCACGGCCGCGCTGGCCGACCTTGCCGACCGGGTTGCGGGCATACTCGTCATCGACGAGGCCTACGCGGACTTCGCCGAGGAGACCGCCCTGTCCCTCGCCCGGGAGAAAGGGAACGTGATCGTGCTTCGCACATTGTCCAAATCGTTCTCCCTGGCCGGGGTGCGGGTCGGTCTCGGCTTCGCCCCGCCTGCGATCCTCGCCGGCATGAACAAGGTGCGGGACTCCTACAACCTCGGTCGTTTGGGCCAAGCGGCCGGGGAGGCCGCCCTGAAGGACATCGGCTGGATGGAGAAAAACATCGCGAAGATACGCAAGACGCGGGCGACCCTCCTCTCCGCGCTTCCGTCGCTCGGGTTCTCTCCCTTCCCGTCGCAGAGCAACTTCGTGCTCGCGAAACGCTCCCGGGGAAGGTCGGCAAAACCGGTCTACGAGGCACTCAAGCGAAAAAAGATCCTCGTCCGGTACTTCGATACGCCCCGCCTCTCCGGATGCCTGCGTATCACGGTAGGCACCGATGACGAAATCGCGGCGCTCCTTGCGGCGCTGGAAACGATGCTATAGCGTGATCGACCAGTTCGCGCCGGAGGGGGAGTTGATCCAGGAGGTTACGGCCCCGTCGGCGCGGAGCCGGAGGACCTGGAAGCAGTACTCGACGACACTACCCGAAGGACCGAACACGAACCCCTCGAATGTCCGCGGAAGGGGGTGGTTTGCAAGGGCGGCCGACCTTGCCCGCAGGAATTCATCCCGGTCGCCGGAATGGAAGTACTCGGACGCCCGGGATCCCGCGGACGCGTAGTTCTTTACTTCCATCGCGACAAGGTTGTGGGCGGCCCAGGACCGGTCTCCCCACAGGGCGCGCGCGCAGACGATGTCCCCCTCTTCGTCCCGGACCGTGATCCTCGCGCAATTGATCTTGTCGGCAACGGGAACGTCCTCTCCCGCAGGGACATGGTACAGGAAGAACGGCATCGGGCGGTTCTTCAGGATCGACAGGGCCTCGGGGATCTCCACCACCGGGGCGGCGCCCTCCTCGATCGGCACCCGCGCGCGGCACAGGGAGGGGGACGGCTTCTTCCGCATTGCGCCGAACCCGTACCGGACCGTTCCCGAACGCGGCTCTTCCGGCCGGAGGGGCAACGCGAGACGGAACCACCCGCCGCCCGGGGCCGGCGGAAGATTCCCCGCTCCCTCCTCCTCGATAACGCTCACGTCGCCTTCGGTAGCGGGTCCGGGGAGAAGATCCTCGTACTGCGGAGAAAACCACTCTCTCCCTCTCCCCACCGTCGAGAAGAAATAGCGCACCCGAAGGCGCCCATCGCCTTGCGGACGGGGGAGAAACAGGTGCCCGTGGCGGATCCCGGGGACCCCCGACGGTGTCATCACGACGGTGGAACGGGCGAGGACGATTCCGGGGGAGCTCTCCGGGAAAGCCGTGTAGTGGATCAGGGCAAGTTCGGGCCGGTCGGGGCCATCGTGGAACAAGCGGCGCAATACGTACATTGCCACCCTCCCTTCGCCGGGATCACCCGCTGGGATCACCGGCGCCGATCGTTCGGTTTCCCACACCTTTCCCGTTTTTATATATCACTATCACTCGTACCCGAGCCGGGCAAGGTCCTCCTCGTCCATCCCGAAATAGTGCCCGATTTCGTGCAGCAGGGTCGTACGAATCTGGCGGACAAGCTCCCCGGGGTCCCGGAAATCCTCCATCAGAGGACCGCGATAGACGGAGATCGTGTCGGGCAGGTTCCCGGAGTCCAGCACGGACCGTTCGGGCAGCGGGATGCCGTGATAGAACCCGTAGAGATTCTCCCCCGGAGGCAGCCCGAGCTCGTCGAGAAGCCAGTCCGGGGGGCGTTCCTCCACCACGATCGCCACGTTCCGGATCGACTCGCGAAACATCCCGGGAAGGTCGTCGAGGACCTGCCGCAGAACGTTATCGAAAGCGGCCGCGGATGTCTCACGCCTCATCGCGCGTCCCCGTGCTGTTTTCTGTGTCCTTTTATGAAAATAGTACCCCAAACGTCGACGGGACGCAGGGGAAAGAGAGGAGTTACCCGGAACCGTCCCGGGAGCGTATCCGGCAGACGGCGTTTTCTATCATCTTTTCCGCCACCTTCATCGGTTCCACGCGGTAGGTCCCCTTCTCCACCTTCTCCTTGAGGAGTTCCACCCGTTTCCGGCGGATCGACGCCTTACCGTCGATGCCCGATCCGTTTCCCTTTTTCCCGCCTGCACCCGGTCTGTTCACGGGATAACTTCCCGAGATGGTATCCGCATGAGAATCTTATCGACCCTTTTTTCGAGAAACTTTACCGGCCCCGAAACATTGACCTTCCGTCCCGCGCCGCCCGGAGGGTAAAATTACCCACATGAAAAAAACCCTCCTTATAGCGGAAGATGACGAAAATATCCTCGAGCTTCTTCTGAACGTCTTTTCCCGCCCGGATCTGGAACTCCACCCTGCCCGTTCCGGGGCGGAGGCGATGGGCCTTATCGACCGGCACGAAATGGACGTCGTTCTCACGGATCTCGTCATGCCGGAGGGGGGCGGCATCGAGGTCCTCTCGCACGCAAAGAAGTCTTTCGTCAACTGCGAGGTCATCCTCATGACGGGGTACGGAACGGTGGAGAACGCCGTACATGCCATGAAACTGGGCGCTTTTCACTACATCACGAAGCCGTTCAAGGTGGTGGAAATCGTCCATCTCGTCGACCGTGCCCTGGAAATGACGGGGGTGAAGAAGGAGAACATCCACCTCAAAAAACAAGCCATCGGGCGCTACCAGTTCGAAAACATCATCGGGATCAGTGAGAAGGTCCGGCAAATGCTCTCCCTGGTCTCGAAGGTGGCAGCCAGCGACTCGACGGTCCTCATCCTGGGAGAGAGCGGCACGGGCAAGGAACTCATCGCCCGGGCGATTCACTACAACAGCGACCGGGCGGACCGGATCCTCGCCCCCGTGAATTGCTCCGCCATCCCCGCCGAACTTCTGGAAAGCGAACTCTTCGGACACGCACGGGGCGCCTTCACCGGTGCCCACACCGCACGGACCGGCAGGTTCGAATCGGCCCATCGGGGTACGATCTTTCTGGACGAGATCGGCGAGATGAGCTCCCCCCTCCAGGCGAAGATCCTTCGGGTGCTCCAGGAACAGTCGTTCACGCCGGTGGGGGGATCAAAACCGGTGAATGTGGACGTCCGCGTCATCGCGGCGACAAACAAGGATCTCGAAAAGGAAATTGCCGAGGGCCGCTTTCGCCAGGACCTGTTCTTCCGGCTCAACGTCATCCCCATCCACGTCCCGCCGTTGCGGGAACGCGTCGAGGACATTCCGGTTCTTGCCGGACATTTCATCAGGAAGTACGCCAAGGGGAGCGGGCGCAGGATCCAGGGATTTCGGGCGGATGCCATGGAAGCGATGGAGCGGCACTCCTGGCCCGGGAACGTGAGGGAACTGGAGAACCTCGTCGAGCGGCTCATCGTCCTTTCCCGGGACGGATGGTTCGAGAAAAGGGACCTGCCGGCGGCGATGCTCCCCCGGAAGGACAGGGACGGGGGGAAGGGCGCGGAGAGGCTGCGAAGCGGCGGACTGGATTTTCGGAAAGCAAGGGAGGATTTCGAGAACAAGCTCATCGGCGAAGCTCTCGCCCTTTGCGGAGGGAACAGGAACAGGGCGGCGGCTCTTCTCGGACTGAAACGGACTACGCTCCTGGAAATGCTCAAGAGAAAGGGAATTCATAGCCCATAATTGTCATACGGACATCCCCCTGCCAATTTTTTGACACGTGGAGCCAACACCCCGCAAACCGCTCGTAGAAATTCCCACAGTATTTCAATAGATTACATATCTCCCCCGCTTGGCACGCATGTTGCTTCCTATGTGAATACCTCTTTCTCGCAGAAACGAAATCAGATGGGAGGGACACGATGGAACGCAACATCGCTCTCCGAACCGCGGAAAGATCTCCGGTTAAACCTCCGCCTTTCCCCGATCGGGAGAACCTGGTAAACGAGTTTCTTCCGGGTATCCGATACCACGCCAGCGCGCTGAAACTCCGTCTCCCGCCAAGCGTCGAGATGGACGACCTCGTAAGCTCGGGGGTCGTGGGCCTGTTGGATGCCGCCGAAAAGTTCGATTCCACGCGCGGGATCAAATTCAAAACGTATGCCGAGTTCCGCATTCGCGGCGCCATGCTCGACTACCTCCGCGAGATGGACTGGTTCTCACGCGCCGCAAGGCAACACGCAAACCGTCTGGAGAACGCCTACGCGAGGCTGGAGGGCATCCTGGCCCGGCCTCCCCTGGAGGAGGAAGTCGCGGCGGAACTGAATATCTCGGTCGCGGAACTTCAGAAACAGCTTGCCCTCTATTCCGGCCTTTCCGTCTTTTCGCTGGATGAACCCCAGAACGACGAACCCAGCACCGCCGCAATTGGCGTCCAGAAGGTCCTGAACGAGGCCGCCAAGAACGACATGGCCAAGGACGAAATTCTCCGGGATCTCAGGGAGGTGCTCGCCAAAGCGATCGACACACTTCCGGAAAAAGAGAAGCAGCTGCTCGCGCTGTACTACTACGAAGACCTTACGATGAAGGAAATCGGCACGATATTCAACCTGGGAGAGCCGAGGATATGCCAGTTGCACGCACAGGCCACCCTTCGGCTGCGGGGAAAACTTAATTCCGTATGGGAAAAGTAGGAGCCCGGAAGGGAGACATCAATCTTCCGGGAGTTTCTCCTCTCCGCTGCGCAAGCTTCCTATTCGCGCCCGGAATCTCTCGACATCCCTGACCGATTCCATGTACTTTGCCTGGGCATTGTCCAGGTGCCTCCCGAAAATACGGAAATTGTCGGCGAACCGCTCGAAGTCCTTTCCCACCCTTTCCAACAGGTCCTGGATCTCCCGGGTCTTCTGCTCGATCTTGAATCCGCGGAACGCGAACGCGAGCGCCTGCAGGTAGGCAAAGAAGCTGTTCGGGGAGGTCGGGATCACCTGGAGCCGCAGGAGCTGCTCGTGAAGCGTCCGGTTCCGGAGCAGGAGATAGTACACCGATTCCGCAGGGACGAAGAGAAATGCGAAGTCCAGCGTCTTCGGGGGACGAATGTACTTGGCGCGGATCGACTCGGCCTGCGTCAGCACGTCGCGGGCGAAGGCCTTCTCGTACTCCTTGCGCGCCGCCTCATCTCCCTCTCCTTCCAGGAGGGGCAAGGCGTTCGCCATGGGAAACTTGGCGTCGACGCAGACGAACTGGCTCCTATCGGGGCGCACGAAGATCGCGGCATCGACCCTCTCCCCCCACTCCATCTGGTACTGCAGGTCGAACATTTCCGTGTGGGAACCGAACAGATCGGAGAGCATCTGCGACAGGGTCAGCTCCCCGAAGGCGCCACGCGCCTTCGGCTGTGTGAGCAGGACGTTGAGCTGACCGATGTCGCGCGAGAGAAGGACCATCTGCCCCGTCGCAGCCCCTAGCTCCTTTAGGTGCGACGCCACCTGGTCGAACCCCTTGACGTTCCGGTCCGCCGTCTCGGACAGCTCACGCGCCATTTCCCCGCGGATCTCGGTGAGCTTCTCCTCGATCCGCCGGGAAATGCCGTCCAGTCCCCGGAGGAAGTTTTCCGAGACCTCCTGGCGTATCCGGGCCAGCGCATCCGCCTGTGCCCGCGCAAGATCCGAGGTGCTCGAACGCAGCGCGTCGGAGAACGCCCTCTCCAGCCGGTCCAGCCGTTCCTGCAAGGGGGCCGTCCGCCGAAGCAGAACGACGACGAGGGTGGCGACCGCCGCGATCAGGGTAAGTACGGGAAGAAGTTCCATGGTAAGATGTCTGCCTCTGGCTCGTTACCGGATCCCGTCCCGCAGCGTGACGCCATCTTCCCTTTCAGACCGTATCGACGGCGCGGGGCGACTATCTGGAAGAGTAGCACAAGAAATTGCGCCAAGGGGGAGAAGTGCGGGTTCCCAAGAAACTGGCCATCTTCGGATTCAACCTCAGTGCATCCATCTTCATCGGGCTTTGCGTGTACGGGTTGATGATCTACTCGAAAGAGGGAAAGCCCCCGCCCGGGTCCCTTCTCTCTTCGGCTCTCTACGCCCTGGCCGCCATCGGCTGCATCGTCGGGATCTGCTACTTCGGCAGACAGTGGGACATGCGCAACGCGGAAGAGGCGCGAAGCACAAACGAAACCCCGTCCCTCGCGGAAACGACGAAAAAAAGAAAATCTCCGAAAAAAAACTGACGTCCCGGCGGCAGGAGCGGCGCTCGAATGCCAAGGGATTTGCGAGACGGTGCGCTATATCATCCGGCGGCCGCCAGCCGTCGCCGGAGCAGAGCGCGAACCGCCTCCTCCGGTGTTTCGCGTTCGCCAAGCGGAAGACCGGGAACCTGCGGGTGCCTCTCCCCGAACGCAGGCTTTTCCTTCCGGTAAAGAACTCCCAGAGGGATCCTTCCCTCCCCTTCGAGCGCAAGCGTGAAGGCTTTCTCCCGGTCCGTCACGTCGTGGTCGGAGGGCAGCTTGTACGTCATTCTGCCGTACCAGTCATACGTGTTCTTCTTGTTGAACGTAACGCACGGCTGCAGGATGTCGACAAGTGCGAAACCCGGGAAGCGGATCGCCTGGAGCATCAGGCCGGCAGTAAAGTCCACGTCGGCCGAATACCCCCGTGCCACGAAGCCGCAACCCAGCGCCAGGGCGACCGCCAGGGGAGGGAACGGCCCCGAGATCACCCCGGACCGCTGCAGCGAACCGGTCCAGCCGGGGTCACTCGTGGGGGACGGTTGCCCCTTTGTCAGCCCGTAGACCTTGTTGTCGTGGACGAAGAGGGCAATGTCGACGTTCCTGCGCACGTTGTGAAGAAAATGGTTGCCCCCCTCTCCGTAGATGTCGCCGTCGCCGCTTGTCACGACAACGGTGAGTCCCTGGTTGGCCATCTTGATCGCCGCCGCTGCGGGCAGGGCCCTGCCGTGCAGCCCGTTGAACACGTTGACGTTCACGGAATGCGGAAGTTTTGCGGCCTGCCCGATCCCGGATACGAGGACGACCTCGTGCTTCTGCTTTCCCGTCTCCTCCAGCGCCTTCTTGACCGCGGACAGGATCCCGAAGTTGCCGCACCCGGGACACCATGCGTTTTCGCATTCCGAATCGAATCGGCCTACCATACCTTCCTCCTGACGTCTTCGGCCAGCGCGGCCGGGGTGAACGGCAGCCCGTCATACCGCAGGATCGTCCCGTCGACCTTCACGCCGCATTCTCCCCGGATCAGCCGCGCGAGCTGGCCGTGGGCGTTGTTCTCCACTGTGAGCGCCGTCCCGTAGCGGGGAACGATCCTCGCGACTTCCTCCGCGGGAAACGGCATCACCTGCCGCAAATGGACCGTTGCCACGGTCCGCCCCTCGCGGGCGAGGATTTGCCGGGTCTCCCCGATCACTTCTTTCGTCGATCCGAAGCCGATCAGGAGCAGGTCCCCGTTCGGCGGCCCGGCAACGAGGGGGGGGATGATCCTTCCGGCCAGCATCGCCCCCTTGCGAAGCCGCTTCTCCACCATCCGGTTCCGCGTCGCGTGGTCCTCCGTGAGATGTCCGTCCTCCGTGTGTTCGTCACTGTCGACCACGACGGTGATCCCGGGCTCCCCGGGCACCGCCATCGGCGAGACGCCGTTTTCCGTGTAGGCGTGGCGCAGATACGGTTCCTCCCCCGAGCGGGGAACGGAATCGCCGCGGACGATGTGCCGGCGGACCGGATGAACGCCCAGAACCTCGGGGTCGATATCCACGATCGTGTCCGCCAGGTACTGGTCGGTCAGCAGCAGGGCTGGCACCTGGAATTCCTCTGCCAGGTCCATCGCGCGCTGCGCGAGGTCGAACGCCTCCTCGGGGGACCCCGGGGTGAGCACGAGCCGGGGGAATTCGCCGTGGCCGGCGGACAGGGCGAATGCGAGGTCTTCCTGCCCGGTCCGGGTCGGCATCCCGGTCGCCGGGCCGGGCCGCATGCCGATGGCGATGACCACGGGGATCTCCATCATTCCCGCAAGCGACAACGCTTCGACCATCAGCGCGAACCCGCCTCCCGAGGTGGCGACCAGGGCGCGAGCCCCTGTGTAGGCAGCCCCGATCGCCATGTTCAACGCCGCGATCTCGTCCTCCGCCTGCTCGAACAGCAGACCGACCGAGGGACCATCGTTCGCCAGGGTGGACAGGATCGAGGTGCCCGGGGTCATCGGATATCCTGCCGCGAACTTGCATCCGCCCGCGAGCGCTCCGAGTGCAAGTGCCTCGTTCCCCGACAGGATGATTCGCTGCACGGGGGGCCGGGACGGAAGACGGAACCTTTCCCGTATCTCCCCCGGGAGATGAGCCTCTGCCCAATCCGCTCCGAACCGGAGGGCCTGCCGGTTCTTTTCGAAAAAATCCTCCTTGAAATCGGCCTGGAAAACGGCGTCCGCGGTTTCCAGGGGAATCCCCAGCGCCCAGGCGATCACGCCGGTCCCCGCGACGTTCGCCAGGATCGGGCTTCCCGCACGCCCGGCCATCTCCTTGAGCGGGACGGAGAACAGCGGGGGATCGGCGGAAGGAAAATCGGCCAGGGCGAACCCGCCCTGACCGACCGCGGGAAGAAAATGCGGCAGAAGATCCGGGTTGACGACGAGGAGGATGTCCGCCGTCTCCCTTCCGGCGCGAACGGGGTCGGACCCGATCCGCACCGTCTGCGAGTTCCTCCCTCCCCGGATCCGGCTCATATAGTCCTGGGTGACGTGGAAATGGTACCCCGCGTCCACGACCATCCGCATGATCAGGTTGCTGACGGTGTGCACCCCCTGACCGGCGCCGCCGGCCACACGGACATTTACGTCGATCTCCAATGTTGTCTCCTTCCGTTGTATTGATGACGCATCGTCCGCAAACAGTATAGACACAAGGCGCTGTCGTCCCGCCACATCTCCCCGCGGGGTCCCATGACGCGCCGGCGTGTCATCCGCGCCTTCCCTCCCCGGCGGGATAGAGGTGGAGAAGACTCCCTACAGTCCGGCGGTCTTCTTGGCAACGCGGGCGTTGAACTTGGCGAAGTCGACCGTAAACCTCTCGTGGGTCCCCTTCCCGATCACCTCCACCTCGTCCCTGCCCTCGATCTCCCACACAGTCCGGCGTCCTTCGACTCCGATGCACCGGACGTGGACGGAGACTTCCATCCCCGGCGGGGTCGCCGCGGTGTGGGTCACGTTGACAAGCGTCCCGACGCTTCCCTCACCCGGATCCATATGGGGTGCCATTGCCTCGATGCACGCCCACTCGAACAAGCCTACCATGAAGCCCGTGGCGAACACCTTCGGCATCTCTTGAAACGCCGGCGCCTCCGGGTACAGAAACGGCACCGTCTTGTTTTCCGGAACGCGGTATTTGTGGACGTGCTCCAGCCCGACCTTCAGAGTGTCTCTCATCGGTTCCTCCCGTGACTTGTAGGTTGGTCGGCTACCTGGCTCCGGGCGCCGCGCGGAAGCCTCACCCGAAAACGATAGACGATTTTCCAACCGGGGTACAATGGGGGAAAACGAAAAGGTAAGATAAAGGCGACCACGGCAGGCGCAACCCCTGGACGAGGAGGAACGCGATGACACCGTTTCCCGTGCATATTCGCTTCGCAAGGGTTCTTGTGGTTATTCTCGTGGTCTGCGCGGCCTTCGCGGGATGCGGCGACAACAATGTCGGCGGAAAGGCGGAGTCGGTCGCCGCCCTCGCGGGCGCGGCGGGCGGCCCCGGCTTCTTCGACGGCTCCCCGTCGGACCCGGTCCGCTTTGACTCTCCCTCGGCCGTGGCCGTCACCACAACGGGGGACCGCTTCGTCGCCGATACGGAAAACCACGTGATCCGGAGGATCGATGCTTCGGGGAACGTCACGACCTTCGCGGGCGCATTCGGGGTGTCGGGATCCGCGGACGGCACGGGGGCTGCGGCCCGGTTCAACAAACCCACGGGAATCATCGCCGACGGCACGACCCTCTACATATCAGACACGGGAAATCACACGATCCGCAAGATGATTTCCGCAAGCGGCATCGTCACTACGCTTGCCGGCACCCCCGGAACGGAAGGATTTTCCGACAACCCCGCGGGGCCGGATAATGTCCTGTTCCGGTCTCCCGGGGGAATCGCCGTCGGCATAATCGGATTGGAGAAATCCCTCATCGTCGCGGACACGGGCAACCACAGCATCCGGAGGGTATCTCTCACCGGGGCTACGGTTACCTATGCCGGTTCGGGGGCACCGGGCTTCGACAACGCGGTGGGCACAAGCGCAAGCTTCAACTCTCCCCGCGGTGTCACATTCGATGGATCATCGATCTTCGTCGCCGACACGGGAAACCATGCGATTCGGCAGATCATCCCGGCGGGAAGCGTCGGAAGCGTCAGCACGCTGGCCGGCGACGGAACTCCCGGTTACGTCGACAATACGTCCGGTGCCTCCGTCCGGTTCTCCTCCCCCGTCTCTCTGGCCTCCGTCGGAAGCGATCTGTATGTATCGGACACGGGAAACCACGTCATCCGGAAAGTCAATACGACGAATCTTGGCTTCACCACCACGCCGGCGGGCTCCCCCCAGATCGCCGGGTCCGCCGACGGTACCGGGGGGCTTGCCCGCTTCCATTCCCCGGAAGGGATCACGTCGGACGGTCTTTCCCAGGCTTCCCTCTACGTGGCGGACACGGGAAACCACGCCGTTCGCCGCGTTACTCTCGGGGGTAGCGTAACAACTGTGGCGGGAAATCCCCCGCAGGCGGGACTGGTCAATGCGACCGGAGAGAGTGCACGATTCGACGCGCCCGCAGGGGTCGCCGTCATAGGGGACGACCTGTTCGTTTCCGACCAGGGGAATGACACGATCCGAAAAATCACCTCTTCCGGGGTGGTCACCTCCTTCACGGGAGGCGTCTTCAGCGCCCCGCAAGGAATCGTCGCACAGGGTAGCGATCTCTACGTGGCGGATTCGGAGAACCATGCGATCCGGAAGGTCACCTCGGCCGGCGTGGTCAGCACCTTCGCCGGAAGCGATGCCGGAGTGGAAGGATTTGCGGACGGTACCGGCACGGCGGCCCGATTCCGGGTGCCAAAAGGAGTGGCGACCGACGGTTCGTTCCTCTATGTCGCCGACACGGGAAACCACGCGATCCGCAAAATCGAACTCGGCACGGGGATTGTCACTACGGTTGCGGGAGACGGATTGTCCGGCATGCCGACGGACACCCCGTCCCGCTTCAAAAGCCCCGAGGGGGTCGCCGTTCTCGGCAGCGACCTCTACGTGGCGGACACGGGGAACCACGCGATTCAGAAAGTCACTCCGGCGGGATTCGTCTCCACTTACGCCGGAAGCGACGCAGGTGTGCCGGGGTTCGCCGACGATACCACGGGGACGGCGGCAAGGTTCGATACGCCCCGGGGCATAGCGGCGGTGGATTCGGTCCTGTACGTGGCCGACACGGGCAACCACGTCATACGCACGATCAGCACGCTGCGCAAAGTGAATACCTTCGTCGGGAATTCCGGGGCGGCGACAATGAGGAACGGCGACTCGACCGACGGACTGATGAACGCCCCCGTCGGAATCACAGGATCGCCCGGGACGATCTACTTCACCGACATCAACGAGAACGTCGTCCGCAAGATTCTCTTCTAGAAAGGAGTCTGGCATGCCACGGAAGACCAGTCGGATTCGGAACCACCATAAAGGGATCGTGAAGAACCTCAAGGCGATCGTCAAGCGTGCCGATACCCTCCCGAGCAGGCCGGGCGGAGCCGTGCGCCAAGCCCTGAAAAGAGACATCGAGTTCCTGCGGAACGACCTCGTCCCCCACGCGGAAGGGGAAGAAAAGGGGCTCTACCCGGCCGCGGACAGACTGATCCGCAAGTACGGGCGACCGACCGCAACGATGAGCCGGGAGCACGTCCACCTGAAAAAGGAGATCGCCACGTATTGCCGCCTTGCGGGAAGAATCGCTTCGGCGAAGGGGCCCGTCCCGGCCGCAACCCGCACCGCGTTCTGGAAAGCAGCTATCCGGCTGGAGTTCCTTCTCTCCGTCCACCTGGAGGAAGAAGAGGAGGATCTTCTCCCCTATTTCGACAAATATCTGTCACAGAAGGAAGTGGACGCGGTCATAGAGAAGATGCACGGGCACTGAGAGGCTCGTCCCGTACGGTCCGTCGGATTCGAGCTATGTCTAGGGGCCGGTCTCCGGAAGGGAGGTCGGCCTCATGCCTCCCGCACCCAATTTACCCGCAGCAGTTTCGAATCCTCGGACCATTTGTACTCCACCGTTCCGCTGCACGCCTTGTGAACTTCCCGCCCGATTCGCTGGGCGAGTTTCTCCGCGGTCGTCGAAACCTCGAACCCGTTTTCGTCCTCCTTGAGCATGATGATCCGCGCGAGGGGATTAAACGCCATCGCCCTCCTCGCCTCGTTGCGGACGAGGTTCCGGATGGCAGCTATTCGACGACGATACCCTCCTCCGTCCTCCTCACCACGACGGGGGCGCCCTTGCTCTTTTCGCTTCCCAGAAGCCCCCGGGCGCTCAGGCCGCTGATGGGGCCCCGGACCCACCGGTCGATCACCCGCGCCAGTTCGCGGACCCCGTATTCGGGACTGTACCCGGTCTCGGCAAGCCATTCGCGGGCCTCCGGTTCCACCCGGAGGGCAAGACCCGACACTTCCATCAGGTTCTTCTCCAGGACGGAAAGCTGCATATCCAGGACTTTCCGGACGTCCTCCCTGCTTAAGGGGCGAAACACGATCTGCTCGTCGATCCGGTTCAGGAATTCGGGTCGGAACCTCTGCCGGGCCGCGCTGGTCGCCGCCTCGGCCGCGGCGGCATCGTCCTGCGCGTGGAACCCGATCTCCTTCCCCATACGGATGTTTCCCGTCATCACGAAGATCGCGTTCCTCGCGTCGGCGGTCCGTCCCTGGCTGTCGGTGATCTTCCCCTCGTCGAACAGTTGCAGGAAGATATCGAACACCCGCGGGGCCGCCTTGTCGATCTCGTCCAGGAGGACGACGGAATACGGCGTTGTCCGGAGCCTTCCCGTCAACTGCCCGCCCTCCTCGTATCCGATGTATCCCGGGGAAGCGCCCAGCAGGCGGGTGACGCTCGAATTGTCCTGGTATTCCGACATGTCCAGCCGGATGAACGACCGCTCCTCCGCGAACAGGTAGGAAGAAATCTGCCGGGCCACCTCGGTTTTCCCCACGCCGGAAGGCCCCAGAAACAGGAACACCCCCAAGGGATGCCGCCGGTCCCCCAGTCCCGCATGTGCGAGCAGCAGGCGCCGGCACACCCGGGAAACAGCCTCCTTCTGCCCCACGATATGGAGGTTCAGATGCTCCTCGAGTCCCCTGACCCTCGACTCCGTGAGGCCTGCAAGCCCGCCCTGCACGACCTCGAGGGGAATGCCGGACTTCTCGGCCATCACGCGGGCAACGGTGTCCGGCCGCACGACGGCGACGCCCGTCGGGATATCCTGGTCCACCTCGATCATCAGCGAGAGGAGGGGAACGCGGCATTCGGCGCAGGCGCGGTCCAGCAGGTCGATCGCCTTGTCCGGCATGAAATGTCCATGGTCGAACCGGAGAGAGAGATCCACCGCGGCGGCGAGCGCCTCATCCGTGATTGTGACGTGGAAATGAGACTCGCGGTGAGCCCGCAGCCCCACGAGGATATCCAGCGTCTCGTCCCGGCCCGGCTCGGCCACCTGGATGGGCTGGAAGCGGCGCTCGAGCGCGGGGTCTTTCTCCACACAGCGCCGGTATTCCGCGATTGTCGTGGCGCCGATACAACGCAACTCACCCCGCGCCAGCGCCGGCTTCATGATGTTGCCGGCATCCATCGGGGCGCCCTCGGCCCGTCCCGCGCCGACCACGGTGTGGAACTCGTCTATGAACAGGATCACCTCGGGATGGGCCCGGATCTCTTCTATCACGCGGGTAAGCCTCTCCTCGAACTCTCCGCGGTACTTGGTCCCCGCGACCAGTTCCGCCATGGAAAGCTCCACGACCCGCTTCCCCGCGAGCACACGCCTGTCCCGCCCCAAGGCAACTCGCTCGGCGAGCGCCTCGACGATTGCCGTCTTCCCCACGCCCGCCTCCCCGACAAGCACCGGGTTGTTTTTCGTGGGCATCACAAGGACCTTGAGGAGCTGACGGAGAGTATTCCGCGTCCTCTCGGAATCCACGAACGGCAGCAGGCGCCCCTCGCGGGCCGTCCGGGTGATGTCCCGCCCGAAGCGGTCGAGTACGGGGGTGTTCGCCTCCACCGTTTCCGGTTCGGAAACCATCGTGCCGACGTCCTCGGTCCGTGAAGGTTCCTTCACTTCCTCACGCATCGGGGACGAAGGAGGATCCGGCGGGACCGAGCCCGGCTGGATCCCCGCGCCGGTCAGCACGGAGGAAACGATCGGCCCCGGGTCGGAAAGGATTGCCGTCAGCAGGTGGAAAGCACTTGTATCCGCGCTTCCTTTCCTCTCGGATATCTCCTCCCCCCGACGGAAGATCTCCTTGCACGCATCGCTTCTATGCACCACTTGGTCGGTTTGCCGGGCATGTCCGGGCCGCAACCGGGACCGTACCCCCCTTCGAAGGGCGCTGCCGGAAATCCCCATGGTCGACAGGATCTCCTCGACGCGGTCCGCCTCTGCGCGTATCTCCTCCAGCGGGAGGGACTGCGCCTTGACGAACCGGATAACGCTCATCGTCTTCTGAAGGCTGCACACACCGATCAGCAGATGCTCGCGCTCGATTTGAGGATGCCTTGCCATGCCCGCTTCCGCGGCGGCAATCTGCCAGGCAAGGCCGGCGGCTGCAGATAGTTTTTTCATTACCGTCTCCTTCACGCGGATGTGGACCAAAGTGTCCGGGGCGACGTAGAACGAATACGACGGGACATGCAATAAAATTCTATCCCTCCCGCCGAGAACGGGTCAATAACGGATGCCGACGGTCCGAAAAAGCATTCTTGTGAAAAGGGGAACGGCCCCGCGAGGAGGGACGCGGGGCCGTTGCTCTTGCCCGGAGTGAGGGGTACCCCGGGGGAAGATTCCGCTCTCACGGAACTTTGATGTCAGCCTTGTCTACAAGTTTCATGCCTTTCCGATATTGTAATAATCCCAAGGAATTATCCTGTTTATCCTTCCCCTCCCGAAAAGAGAAATCCCAATTTTGTTCTTTTGATTTCGCAAATGTAACTTTTCTTTCCCCGCCGGGGAGAGGGCAAGGTTGGTAAAATACCGCTTATGCGCGACATCGAGTTCGCCGGTCTCCATGTGGATCTCACGGACGGCGCAGTGACAAAAGAGACGCTCCCCGGTCCCGTTGTCGCTGCCTTCCTCGGCGGAAGGGGGTTGGGGGCCTATTTCCTCGCCCCGTTCGCGGCACACCCCTCCGGTTCCCCCGACATTCCGCTCGTTTTCGCCGCGGGTCCTCTCTGCGGTACCGGGGTCCCCGGTGCGGGAGCGATCTCCGTCATCTCCCGGTCCCCTCTAACGGGAACCCTTTTCGACGCAGAAGCCGTGGGGGCGTTCCCGATCCATCTGCGCCGCGCGGGGTATCTGTACTTGAGGATCACCGGCGTCTCGAGACGCCCCGTTAGCCTTACCATCGAAAACGATTCCGTTTCCCTCTCACCCGACTCGTGGCGTCCGGGGAAGGGGAAACCGGGGCGGGGACCCCGGGGAGGAGTGGCGTCTGTCGGGACGCCCGCCCTTTCCCGATGCCGGTACGCCTCGATCCTGTTCGGGGGTGACCCTTCCCCGGGCAGGGGCGGAATGGGGAGCATCATGGCGGAAAAGAGACTCTACCGCATCCGGGTGCTCGGCACCGGGTGCGTGCCGGTTGCGGACCGAAAAGAATTGTTCCTCGCCAGGGAAGAGATCCACCGCTCCATTATGGCTTCCCCCTCCCTCTCGGGACCATACGGCATCGCCCGCTACGGAACCGCAACGCTTCTGGACCTGATCGCCTCTCGCCGGATGCTCCCCACGCGCAATTTCCGCAGCACCTTTTTCGAGAAATGCCACGCGCTTTCGGCAACGGCCGTGGACACGAAGTACGGCATCATGGGCACCGGCTGCGGAAATGGAGAGGATGCAACGAAGGATTGTCCCCTGCTTTGCCGGAAGGTCTCCAGGGACGGCACTCCACTTCCCGAGGCGGATGCGCTGGCCCATTTCGGGGCACTCAACGGGAATGCGGACCTCGGTTCCATCATACGCGCGAACGCCTTGTGCGCGGAAGCGGGGATGGACCCCGTAAGTGCCGCGGCGACCATCGCCTGCTACGCCGAGATCACCGGGCGCGACATTCCCTCCGGGGAGATGCCGGCGCTCCTCCGGAAAATCGCCTGCCGCCGGGAGGAGGGGGACCTCCTCGCGGAAGGCTCGGCGCGCGCGGCGGACTTCCTTGGCTCTCCCGGCCTCTCCATGTCGGTCAAGAAAATGGAGTTGCCCGCGTTCGATCCAAGGGGAGCATACGGCGTCGCCCTCGGGTACGCCACCTCGACGCGGGGAGCCTGCCGGATGCAGTCGGCAAGCTTCGTTCACGAGGTGCTTCGCAGACCGGTCGCCACCGACCGGTTCTCCTTCGCGGGAAAGGGGAGGATCGTAAAGGTATCGGAGGACCTCGTCGCGGTCCTGGATTCCCTTTCCGTGTGCCGCCTGTCCGCCCTCGGGAACCCGCTCGAGGGGTACGCCCGCGCCTTTCGCGCGGTGACGGGATTCCCCAAGGAGGCGGGAGACCTTCACCGGGACGGGGAGCGGATCTGTCTCTCGGAGAGGCTTTTCAACCGCCGGGCGGGGTTCACGCGGGCAGACGACGACCTCCCGGCGCGATTTTTCTCCCAGCCGGGAACAGCGGGTGAGGGGATCGTTATCCCGCCGATCGAGCGCGGCGCGTTCGAGGCGGCCCTTTCCCGCTACTACGCAAACCGGGGGTGCGACGGGACGGGCATGCCGCTACCGGAAAAACTCGCCGATTTCGGCCTCGGGGGGGAAAAGACGCCGTGAAGTCCCACCTGGAAAAATACGGGGCGAAGCTTCTCTCCCACGGCCTGGCCGCCTCGATCGGGGACGCCGCCCTTTACGGCCAGGACGACGAGATCGTCTCGAACCGTCCGGAGATCGGTTACCGGACGCGGGAGCTGTTCGATCGCCTCAACATCACGTTCCTGATGGTCCTTTCCCCGGCCCCTCCCTACCGGGAGATCCTCGTCGAGATGTGCGCCGGTGGAGAAAACCTCATCGAACCGCAGGACGGCGAGACCGCCCTGTTTCTCCACGACATCCCGGTGGTGGACCCGCACGACTCCGAAGCCTTGCGAAGGGCGCTCGCCGGACGGAAAGGATGCGCCCTTCGGGACGGCCGCATCGTCTCCCGCGGCACGGTGAGCATGGAGGAGGCATTCGTCACCGCCAGCTCCATCTGCTTTGCCACGTTCGTGAAGTACTTTCTCGATTTCCTGAACTTCGTCACGCGGAACGGGCGGTACGTACCGTTTTCCCCGTCCCGGGCCCGCCGGGCCCTGTTCCTCCTGTCGACGGTACCGCCGATGCCTGTCGCTGGACTGCTCGCGCCGATGCCGACGGGGACGGCGCGGGAGATCGCCGCCGCGATGGACGCCTGCGGAAAGAAAACGGTGGAGACCCGCCTGGTCGACTCCTTCTTCGGAAACATATCCTGGTGCGACGGGAAAGAAATCTGTATATCGCAAACGGGCTCCTCCCTGGACGAACTCCCCGGCCAGATCGACCGGATCCCCCTCGACGGCTCCTCCACCGCGGGGTTGTCCGCATCTTCCGAGACGGGCACTCACCTGGCCATCTACGGGGAAACAGGGGCCCGGGCGATCCTGCACGGCCACCCTCGTTTCTCGGTCATCCTCTCGATGTACTGTACGGAAACCGGTTGCCGACAAGGCGACGCCTGCAGCCGGACGTGCCCGGTTCCCCGAAGCGTCGGCGACATTCCGATCGTCCCCGGGGAAGTGGGAACGGGGGAATACGCGCTGGCCCGCACGGTCCCGCCCGCGATCCGGGGAAAGCGGGGAGTCATCGTCTACGGACACGGCGTCTTCTGCGCGGGGGAGTCGTTTCCCGAAACGTTCGACAGCCTCGTGTCGATCGAGCGCAGCTGTCTCGCCCGCTACCGGGAATTCGTGGGAATGTAAGCGGCCTAGACCCGAAACTCGGTAAGCGTAAGGAATGAGCCGAGGCGTTCCGAGATGTCCTCCGGCGTCAGGTTCTGCAGCCTCTCGGTGCTGAACGCCTCCACGGTGAACGAGGCGATCGCGCTCCCGTACATGGTGGCCAGCCGGAAGTCACTGTCGACGAGGTCCTCTCCTGCGCGACCTGCCAGGTACCCCATGAATCCGCCCGCGAAACTGTCGCCCGCGCCCGTGGGGTCGAAAATCGTCTCCAGGGGATACGCCGGAGCGGCGAACATCGTGCTGTCCGACAGGTGAAGGACGCCGTACTCGCCGCGCTTGATCACCACCCGGCTCGGACCCCACCCGATCACCATCCGGGCGGCCTTGACCAGATTGTACTCCCCGGTCAGCATCCGGACCTCCCCTTCGTTCACCATCAGGATGTCCACCTTTTCGATGACCTCCCGCAACGGCCCGGGGCTGCTCTCGATCCAGTAGTTCATCGTATCCAGCGCGACCAGTTTCGGCCGGCGCATCTGCCTCAGGATATCCAGCTGCAGGGAGGGGGCGATGTTGCCGAGAAAGACGTAAGGGGTGTCCCGGTATTCCTCGGGAAGGACGGGAGCGAAGTCGCGGAAGACGTTGAGTTCGGTCGTCACGGTGTGGGCCGTGTTGAGGTCGTACTCGTAAAATCCCTTCCAGTGGAAGGTCCTGCCCTCGGCGAC
>Ga0307417_10000168_pt1 | contig 28073 bp, 33 predicted proteins | sample SalMarWE160210MG_2_FD_202514 | JGI IMG/M metagenome (GOLD analysis project Ga0307417, IMG submission 202514) | Salt marsh sediment microbial communities from the Plum Island Ecosystem LTER, Massachusetts, United States - WE1602-10 | ecosystem: Environmental > Aquatic > Marine > Intertidal zone... | reverse complement strand
CTGCCCCGGCGAAGGACCCCATGGACGCGACGATCGTCCTCGGCGTCAATGACGACACCCTCAGTCCCGACGACATTCTCGTCTCCAACGCCTCCTGCACCACCAACTGCCTCGCGCCGGTAGCGAAGGTCCTCAACGACTCGTTCGGGATCGAGCGCGGTCTCATGACCACGATCCACGCCTATACCAACGACCAGCGACTACTCGACATGCCACACAGCGACCTTCGACGTGCGCGTGCCGCTGCCGCCAACATCACCCCGACCACGACCGGTGCGGCAAAGGCCATCGGCCTCGTGATCCCCGGTCTCGCCGGCAAACTGGACGGCATGGCGATGCGCGTGCCGGTGCCCGATGGCTCGCTCATCGACCTGGTCGTCGTGCTCGATCGCGATGTAACGGCCGACGAAGTGAACGAGGCCATGCGTGTGGCGAGCGAAGGGCCGCTGGAAGGCATCCTCGAGTACAACGTCGACCCGATCGTCTCGAGTGACATCGTGGGTAACTCGTACTCGAGCATCTTCGATTCGCTGCTCACGAACGTGATCAACGGCAACCTCGTCAAGGTGGTCTCTTGGTACGACAACGAGTGGGGCTACTCGAGTCGCGTGGTGGACCTCCTCGAGCTCATGGGAAGACAGCTCTGAGGCGACACCGCGGTCTCCTGCTCTTCGCCGTCTGGATGATGGCGGGGTGCACAACGTTGCCCAGTGGCTCGACCGATACCTCGACGTCGTCGACCATCACCACATCGACGACGTCATCGACCACCACCACGACCACGTCCCCGTGTGGAGGGGAGTTCTCCGAACGAGGGGAACTCCTCTCGTTCGACTCTGACGGTGACGCGAATCGGATCGCCAGTCTCCACACCGACCAGGACGGCGCGTGCGAGCAGTTCGTGATCGGGTTCACCACGGAGTCGGGTGCGCCGGCGACATCTGTGAGCACCGTCGACGTCCAGTTCCTACGCGACCTTGGTCTGATCAGAATCAGTCTGCCGGGCATCGACCATACGAGCATCGCCGACGGCGTCTTCGAGTCGCTGCTGGTCGATCGTGCCTATGTGGTCAGGGCGCAGGATGGAAGCCTCTACGTCGACGCCCACTTGTCGGCGCCGGCGATGGCCCGTGCGGAGATCGTGCAGTCACCGGCGAGGGTCGTGATCCAGCTCGAGGCTGGTGGCGAAGATCTTCCTCTGCCACCGGCGACGAGCGATCTCGTGGTTCTCCTGACCCCGAGAGAGCGCAAGACGACCTACCCACTCACCGTCTCGGGCTACGCACGAGCCTTCGAAGCGAATGTGGTCATCCGAATCATGAAGGCAGGTTCGGTCTCCTCGGAGCAGGTGGCGACAGCGACCGACTATCTCGAGGCGTGGGGCGAGTTCTCCACCGTGTTCGAGGATGGGCCTCAGGGAGCGGTCGAGCTGGTCGTTGGAGAGGGAGGCGACAAGGACGTCTCGATGAATCTGGTTCTCAACTGAACAGGCCGGGGATCGGGCTCACGGTCACGAATCCCTCCTCGATGTCGACGATTGGCACGAGCGCCTGCACGAATGGCACATCGACCGTGCCGGAGAGCGTCTTCACGACGAGGCGATCCTGCGCCCCGATGATCACATCGACAATCTCACCGAGGGGGCTTCCTTCCGGATCGCGGACCTGCAGACCGATAAGGTCGTCCGGCCAGTACTCATCGGATCCGAGGGCTCTGCGCTCCGCAGGATCGATCGAGAGCACGATCCCACGAAGCTGTTCTGCGGCGGCTCGATCATCGACCCCTTCGAAGGCGACGAGAAGCGCGCCACTGTGCGGTTGGATGGTCCGCACTACCAGGGTCGATCCGTCGGGAGTGGCGAGTACGGCGCCGCGAGCAAATCGCTGGGGGTTGTCGGATTCCGACGCGACGATGACCTCGCCGCGGATCCCGTGGGCCTTGAGGACGCGCCCGACGATCAATCGATGAACTCGACTCCGGCGTGGAGGCCTTCTTCGTCTCCTGCGGCTTTGGCAAGCGTCCGGACGGCTCTGGCAACCCGTCCTCGCCTCCCGATGACGCGGCCCATGTCCGACTTGACGGTTCGAACTTCCAGGACGACGTCCTCCGGTCCCTCTTCGACGAGGGTGATGTCGACGTCGTCAGGGTGATCGACAATCTGAGATACCACGTACGAGACCACTCTCTCGACGATCGCGCCGCGGCTCATTCGTCTGCCCCCACAGTGTGGATCTGACCCTTCGCGACCTTGAACGCCGACCAGGCACCGGACTTCTCGAGGAGACGCCGGACCGTGTCGGTCGGCTGAGCACCGTTCTTGAGCCAGGCGAGAGCCTTGTCGTTGTCGATCTCGATCAGTGAGGGATCCTGCCGAGGATCGTACCGGCCGATGATCTCGATGAAGCGCCCATCCCTTGGGGACCGTACGTCCGCCGCCACGACCCTGTAGGTCGGCTGCTTCTTCTTTCCCATCCGCATCAGGCGGAGCTTCACCGCCATGTCGTCACCTCAACTTCCTCAAGCCGGGGATCGCTTTCCCCTGGGCCATCATCTTCATCATCTTCTGTGCTTCGTTGAACTGCTTCAACAGCCCGTTCACTTCCTGCGCCGACGAACCCGAGCCTAGGGCGATCCTTCGCTTCCGGCTGCCATCGATCAGTTTGGGCTTTCGACGCTCCTCGGGGGTCATCGAGCGGATGATCGCTTCGACCTTGCCCAGATCCCGATCCGAGATCTGTACGTTGCGAAGCATCGAACCGGCGCCGGGCAGCATAGCAAGCAGTTGGTCGAGTGCGCCCATTCCGCGGACTTGCTTGAGCTGTTGGAGGAAGTCTTCGAAGGTGAACGACGCGGTTCGGAGCTTGTCGACCATCGCCTCCGCTTCGGCCACGTCCCACGTCTTCTCGGCCTTCTCGATCAGCGTCAGTACGTCACCCATGCCAAGAATCCGCGAGGCCATCCGGTCAGGATGGAAGGGCTCCAAGTCCTCGGGCTTCTCGCCGATACCGACGAACTTGATCGGACATCCGGTGACTTCCCGCACTGAGATCGCCGCACCTCCCCGCGCGTCACCGTCGAGTTTCGAGAGCACGATCCCGGTCAGATCGACATGTTCGAGGAAGCCTCGGGCGACACTGACGGCGTCCTGCCCGGTCATCGCATCGACCACCAGGAGCACTTCGTCCGGATCTACGACCTTCTCGACGTCCGACAGCTCTCGCATCAGTTCTTTGTCGATCTGGAGACGGCCGGCGGAGTCGATGATCACCACGTCGAATCCATCGGTCTTGGCGCGTTGCATGGACGTCTTGAGAAGCTTCGACAGCTTACGATCGCTCGCGACGGGAACTCCCACCCGCTCCCCCAGTCTCGTGAGTTGGTCGACGGCGCCGGGACGTTGAAGGTCGGCTGCGACCAGAAGTGGTCTGCGTCCCTTCTGTTTGAGGTGTTTCGCGAGTTTTGCTGCCGAGGTCGTCTTGCCGGATCCCTGAAGGCCGACCATGAGGATCGTCGCAGGTCGGGCGCTGGTGAGCGGGACCGCTTCTCCACCAAGTGTCGTGATCAACTCCTCGTGGACGATCTTGACGACCTGCTGTCCGGGCGTGAGGCTCTTGGTGATCTCGGTTCCGACGGCTCGCTCGCGTACTCGCGCAAGGAACGTCTTGACCACCGAGACATTGACGTCGGCTTCCAGCAGGGCAAGGCGGATCTCGCGCAGCGTGGAGTCGACGTCGGCTTCACCGAGACGCCCTTTCCCGCGCAATCGCGTGAAGACACCGTTCAGCCGATCGGAAAGGGATTCGAACACGAGAGAAGTGTACCGAGATGGCAGGCTTTGCCCCCCGTGCTAAGTACCCCGTACGCTGCCTGGAACCGTGTCGAGACCGCAGGGCGAGCCGTACCCGGCCCATCCCGAACCCGTTCCGTACGGCAAAGCGAGGTACGAGGTACCAGCTACCAGCCGGCGCAGCGAGCCAGTGTCGTCACTTCGCGAAGGCGGCCAGAGCCACTCGCCACAGCCCGAGCCCGGCGCCGGTGACAACCGTCATGACCACGACAAAGATTGGCGACACATCGATACCCAGCACCAATCCCCTCACGACTGCACCGAGTGGTGCGGTAGCGATCCAGGCGAGTGGCACGATCCAGACCCTCCGGACACCACGGATGACCTCCGAATCGAACGACCCGAACCATGGAGCAACGAAGATCCACGCGGCAAGGAAGGCACCGATCGTGACCAGCAATCGTTCGGTCTGGCCGAGGGTCTCGTGTGTAGCGAATCCAACGACGGTCAAGATGACGATGATGACGATGTCGCCGACGATGGCGGCGGTTCTCATGGGCGGAGCGTAGTCATCGAGCGAGTACCCTTCGTGACGTCGGAAGGAACCCAGTGAGCCTGACCATCGTCGACCACCCTCTCACCCAGCACTACCTCACCGTCCTTCGCGATCGCAGCACCTCGACAGAGCAGTTCAGGGAGACCACTCGCCGCCTGGCGTACACCCTTCTGATCGAAGCCACCGTCGACATCCCGATCCGCCAGATCCCCGTCGAGACACCCCTCGAAGAAGCGATGGGAGTCCGCCTCGACCGCAGCATCGTCGCCGTCGCCGTCCTTCGAGCCGGCCTCGGCCTCCTCGACGCCGTCCTCGATCTCATGCCGGCCGTGCGGGTCGGATACGCGGGCGTACAGCGAGACGAGGACACCGCCGAACCGCATGAGTACTACACGAAGTTCCCCGACTTGGCGAACACCAAGGTCCTGATTCTCGAGCCGATGCTCGCGACCGGTGGATCGCTCTCGTGGGCGGTCGACAAGGTGAAAGAACACGGGGCCCGTGACATCACGGCACTGTGTGTGGTCACGGCCCCTGCCGGGGTCGAGCGCATGGAACGCGACCACCCTGACGTGCGAATCGTCGCGGCCTCGCTCGACAGGGATCTGAGCGCCAACTACTTCATCCGGCCCGGTCTCGGCGACATGGGTGACCGCCTCTTCGGGACCCTCTGATGTCCGCCTTCCACGACGATGTGGCTGCCGCTATCGCCAGGCTGGCCCCAGGTGAGGTGGTGACCTACGGCGAGATCGCCGCGCAGGCAGGTCACCCGGGCGCAGCCAGAGCGGTCGGCAATATCCTGCGCACCTCCTCAGGTGTCCCCTGGTGGCGGGTGGTGTCGTCACAAGGCCGGCTGGTGCCGGGATGCGAGGGCGAGCAGGCCCGCCGCCTGGCCACTGAAGGGATCACGGTGCGCGATGGTAGGGTGGTCCGCTCATGAATGCAGTCGACCTCATTCGGCGGAAGCGAGACGGTCGCGAGCTATCACCCCGCGAGATCAGGTGGCTGATCGAGAAGTACACCGATGGATTCGTCACCGAGTACCAGATGGCGGCGATGACCATGGCGATCTTCTTCTCCGGCTTGAATCCGGATGAGCTCGCCGTATGGACCGACGCGATGCTGCACTCCGGGGAGGTACTGGATCTCGGCGAGATCGTAGGTGCCAAGATCGACAAACACTCCACCGGAGGCGTCGGGGACAAGGTGTCGATTCCCCTCGTCTCGATGGTCGCGGCCGCAGGCGTGCGGGTTCCGATGATCAGCGGACGAGGCCTTGGCCACACCGGCGGCACCCTCGACAAGCTCGAAGCGATTTCGGGATTCACCACCACCCTGGATCCGAAGTCCTTCGTCGCCCAACTCGAAGAGATAGGCCTCGTACTCGCCGGGCAGTCCGAGTCCCTCGTCCCGGCTGATCGAAAGCTCTACGCGCTCAGGGATGCATCAGGAACGGTCGAGTCCAGACCGCTGATCGCCTCGTCCGTGATGTCGAAGAAGCTGGCGGAAGATCTGGACGGCCTCGTACTCGATGTCAAAGTAGGGAGGGGCGCTTTCATGCGTGACATCGATCAGGCACGCGCGCTCGCCAGGACGATGGTCGACCTCGGCGCCGCCCACAAGGTGCCCGTCGTCGCCCTGCTCACCTGCATGGATCAGCCTCTGGGAAGGGAGGTCGGAAACGCCTCCGAGATCAGCGAGTCACTGCAGGTGCTTCGTGGAGAAGGACCCGACGACCTCACGGAGATCACGCTCAGCCTGGGCTCCGAGATGCTGCTGCTCGGTGGGATCGCCACAGATCACCAACAGGCTCGCGAGATCCTTCAGCGCACGATCGATGATGGCAGCGCCTTGGAGAAGTTTGCCGAGGTGATCGAAGCGCAGGGTGGGGACCCACGCGTCGTCGAAGACCCCGGACTGCTCCCTCAGCCGGCCGGACGAATCGACATCCCCGCTCCTCGCGGAGGCTTCGTGACGGTGTGCGATGCGTTCACGATCGGTATCGCAGCCATGCGTCTCGGTGCCGGACGCGAGCGCAAGGAAGATCTGATCGACCCATCGGTGGGAGTGACCGTACATGCCAAGGTCGGCGACACGGTGACCACCGGCCAGCCCCTTGCGACCGTGGCCTGGACGGATGAAGCGAGGCTGGAGGCAGCAACAGAGCTCCTCGAGCGCGCGTGGCGCATAGAAGACCAACTGGTACCGCCGAACCCCATTGTTCTCGAGGAGATCAGGTGACCGGATCGATCTCGACCGCTGTAGGTGCGATCACCAAGCGGTTCGGTCGGAGCCACCACAGGGCGGCGGTCGTCCTCGGTTCCGGGCTCGGCGACTACGCGTCCTCGCTTCCCGGCGCTCTACCGATGCCCTACTCGGACATCCCCGGTTGGCCCGTTCCGACGGTCGCCGGGCACAACGGCACGCTCTACTCGGCCGACGTGAATGGGCCGATCCTCATGCTCTCAGGGAGAGCGCACATGTACGAAGGACGACCGTTGGATGAGGTCGTGTTCGGTGTGCGAGTCGCCATCGCCGCCGGAGCAAGGATCATCGTGCTCACCAATGCTGCAGGGGGTGTCGCCGACGGCCTGCATCCTGGTGACCTGGTGCTCATCTCGGATCATCTGAACCTGACGGGCCGAAACCCGCTGACCGGCCCCAACGACGATCGTCTCGGCCCGCGATTCCCCGACTTGACCCACCTCTACTCGCCCACACTGCGCCACCTGGCCCGGGAGGCAGCAGCAGAGGCCGGGGTGGAACTCGGTGAGGGTGTCTATGCGTGGCTTTCCGGGCCCTCCTATGAGACCCCAGCGGAGATTCGCATGGTGGCGACACTCGGCGGGGACCTCGTTGGAATGTCCACCGTCCCCGAGGCAATCGCGGCACGCCACATGGGAGCCGAGGTCCTCGGGATCTCACTTGTCACGAACCTCGCAGCAGGCTTGTCCCCGACGCCATTGACACACGAGGAGGTCCAGGAGACGGCCTCCATGGCGAGAGAGCGGTTCACGAGGCTCCTGGATCACCTGCTACCTGCACTCGGCTGAGCAACCGATTGCTAGCATTCGCGAACACGAACTGAGAGAGGAGCGCACGTCCGATGAACGTCATGGTCTGTGCAAAGCAGATTCCAGACCCGGCGGCGCCTTACCAGCTGGATGCCGAGACCCACTTCCTCGAGCGCCCGACCGACCAGATCCTCGACGACACCGACCGCTACGGGGTCGAAATGGGGCTCCAGGTGGCCGAGCAGACGGGTGGGTCGGTAACCCTGGTATCGATGGGCCCCGCAGGCAATCTCCAAGGTATCCGCCAGGCGCTCGCGATGGGCGCCGCCAAGGCAATCGTGATCGAAGACCCGGCACTCCGGGGTGCCGACTCGTGGACGACCGCCCACGTACTCGCGGCTGCAATCAAACGCGAGGAGTTCGACCTCGTGATCGCCGGAACCGAATCGACCGACGGATCGGCCGGCGTGCTCCCCCAGCAGCTGGCCGAGCTGCTCGGGGTACCGTCACTCACGTTTGCCAAGCAACTCGAACACGAAGGCGACATGATCCGCATTCAACGCCAGACGGAGTACGGCTACGACGTCGTCGAGTCCCCCACGCCGGCACTTGTGACGGTCACCTCCGGCATCGTCGAGCCGCGCTATCCAACGTTCAAGGGAATCATGGAGGCCAAGAAGAAGTCGATCGAGGTGATCGGGCTCGGCGACCTCGGAGTGGTCCCCGCGGAGACGCAGAAGATCGTGGAGGTGCGGCCGGCTCCCGAACGTGCCTCCGGCGAGATCATCGAAGACGACGGTGAGGCGTACCAGCGAATCGTCCAGGTCCTCGAGCAAGCGAAGGTGATCTAGATGAAGGTCTGGGTGTTCATTGAGGAATCGCAGGGCGGACCGGCACCGATCGGGCTGGAATTGCTCACCAAGGCGCGCACACTGACAGACGAACCCGCCGTCACCTATCTCGGCATGGGCTCAGATGAGACGTTCGCCCAGCTAGGCGGCTATGGAGCCGCGGCGATCTACCACATCGCGACCGACGATCACCTGCCGACAGCTGCGGCCGCAGCAGCGCTGGCCTCGCTCGCGGTGTCGCATGCTCCCGATGTGATCATGTTCGGCTCGACGCCAACCGACAGGGATGTGGCAGGACGGCTGTCTGCCCGTATGGGTCTTCCTGTGATCTCCAACGCCGTGGACGTCCTCGTCGACGGTGAGTCGGTGACGGTCATCAATGAAATCTTCGGCGGCTCGCAGATGGTCGAGACCGTGTTCACCGGCGGAGGGCCGCACCTTGTCGTGGTCCGGCCGAAGTCGTTCCCGGCAGAGCCGGGGGGTCAAACGTCTCCCACAGTCGAGGCCGTCGATCTGCCCGACGTAGGGCATGCCGGAGCTGCGGTCGTAACCGGGGTCCATGTCGAGGAACGAGAGGGGCCCCAACTCGAAGACGCCTCCATCGTCGTGTCCGCCGGGCGTGGCATGGGCTCGGCCGAGAACCTGTCTCTGACGCAACGCCTCGCGAGAGTGCTGGGTGCGGCCCAGGGAGCGACACGTGCTGTCGTCGACGCAGGCTGGGTTCCGTACTCGCTTCAGGTCGGTCAAACCGGCAAGACGGTCAAGCCGGACGTCTACATCGCATGTGGAATCTCGGGTGCGATGCAGCACGTCGTCGGAATGAAGGACGCCAAAGTCATCATCGCGATCAACAAGGACGAAGAGGCGCCGATCTTCGCGTTGTCCGACCTCGGCATCGTCGGTGACGTCAACAAGGTCCTCCCGAAGCTGATCGAGGCGCTCGAGGCCAGGCAGTAGCTACAACCCACGGTGACCACACCTAGGGAACCGACAACTGACGGCTACTTCTCGAGTTTGAACCCGTGCGGCAGCAGATCGGCAAGGGCGTATGTACCCGCGGTCCCGTCGGGCTTGGCGACGATCACCTCGCGGACACCGAACTCGTGGAGTCGTTGTCGACATTGGCCGCAGGGGAACGATTCCTCTTCGGCGGCCGCGTCGATGCACGCGGCAGCGACGGTGATCAGCCTGGTTCGCCCCGCGGTGACGGCAGCCGAGATGGCGGAGGCTTCGGCACACGTCCCCGACGGATAGGCCGCGTTTTCCCAGTTGACCCCGGGATACGTGGTTCCGTCGTCGGCGACGATGACCGCGCCAACCCTGAATCCCGAGTAGGGGGCGTAGGCGTTCTCGGCAACGGTCTGTGCCGAGACGAGGAGCTCTTCCGGTGTCACGTATCCTCCAACATGGCGTCGACGAACACAGATGGTACAAACGGCACGAGATCACCCAGGCTCTCACCGGTGCCGACCAGCTTCACAGGTATGTTCAGTTCCCGTTCCACGGCCACGACCACGCCTCCCCGAGCGGTGCCGTCCAGTTTCGTGAGTACCACACCGGTGACCCCCACCTGCTCGGTGAACACCCGCGCCTGGGAGACGGCGTTCTGCCCGGAACTAGCGTCGACGACGAGCAGGACCTCATCTACCTCGCCCGCTGCCTTGCCGATCACGCGAACGATCTTGCCGAGCTCCTGCATGAGGTTGTGCTTGGAGTGAAGCCGGCCTGCAGTGTCGATGATTGCGACGTCGCGGCCTCGTGCCTTCGCAGCCTCGTAGGTGTCGAACGCGACCGATGCGGGATCCGAACCCTCCTGGCCGGACACTACGTCGACTCCGACACGCTCCGCCCACGTCTTCAGCTGGACATCGGCGCCGGCACGGAATGTGTCGGCTGCTCCGAGAATCACCGACTTGCCCTGATCGCCGAGGTAGGCGGCGAGCTTGGCGATGGTCGTCGTCTTGCCGGTGCCATTGACCCCTACCACAACGACGGCAGATGGCGTTCCGGTGAGGTGTAACCCGCGAGGTCGATCTCCGAACTCGGTAAGCAGTTCCTCACGAAGTGCGGCCCGTGCTTCCCCGGGTCCGTCTGGATGCCGCTCCTTGACCCGCTGGATGATCTCGTCGGTCGCGACGACACCGATGTCGGCGGCGAGCAGCGCCTCCTCGAGACCCACCCAGAACTCGACTGTGAACGCACCGACGCCAAACAGCCGCCGGAGCCGGCCACCGAACGCCGACGTGGTCTTGTCGAGGTAGGCAGGGGCCCCGGGCACTGCCTGGCGGCCTCGCATCGGCTTCTGCCGGCGAGCCAGCATGATCACCAACGCAGCAATGACGGCGACCGCGACCACCGCGATCACGATCAGCTGCGTGCTTGTCATACCGTGAGCCGTTCACTGACCCGCTTGGACAACACCTGCGACGACCCGCCCGGTTCGAGAGTCACGCCGTAGATGATGTCGGCGACTTCCATGGTCTGCTGCTGGTGCGTCACGATCAGAAGCTGGGCGCGTTCCCGGAAGCGAGCGACGAGCCGAAGGAAGCGCCGAAGATTGGCATCATCGAGCGCTGCCTCTACCTCATCGAGGATGTAGAAGGGTCCCGGACGTGCCCGAAACACGGCAAACAGAAACGCGAGGGCCGCCAGCGACCGCTCGCCGCCGGAGAGCAAGCTCAGTCGACCAACCTTCTTGCCGAGTGGCATCGCCTCGACTTCGACGCCGGTCGTGAGCGGCTCGTTCTCGTCGACCAGCCGTAGGCGCCCGCGGCCACCTGGGAACAGCAACCCGAAGTACTCCTCGTAGTGCTCGGCGATCTCGTGGAATGCAGTGAGGAACTCGTGGGCGATACGGCCATCGAGCGCAGCGATCACCTTGCGCAGGTCGGATCTCGATGATTCGAGGTCCTCGAGTTGCACGGAGAGGAAGTCATACCGTTCTTTCAAGCCTCGGTACTCCTGCGCGGCGAGCGGGTTGACCGGGCCGAGACGACGAAGCTCGGCTTCGCGGCTCTCGAGCGCTGCGTGGAAGTCCTCCTCGATGTCGGGGGTCGGAGCTTCCAGTGCCTCTGCTTCGGACGCGTCGGCGTCTCTGCGGAGCGCCTCAGCGATGGACTCGCGCCGTACGTTCAGCTCTGCCCGCTCGATGGCAAGTCCCGATGTCTGTTCACGAGCGACGTCGATACCGTTCCTCAGTTCCTCGAGACGGGTCCGGGCCGTCGTGAGCCTGCCGCCGGCCTCACCGGCCTCGGCACGAAGCATCCGCTGGCGCTCTCTCAGCGCCGCGAGCTTCGCTTTGACCGTCTCCAGCGCAGCGAGGCAGTCCTCCTCGATGCCAGACAACGTCACGATGGACTCCGGATCGATCGGGCGATCGACAGCCGATGCGAGTTCTCCGGTGACGATTCGAAGTCGATCCTGGAGCAGTCTTCTGCGCTCAATCACGGTTGCCAGTACTTCTGCAGCTTCTCTGGAAGTCAGCGCGGCGGACTCTCGTCTCGTCTCCACCTCGCGACGACGGTCGGCCATCTCCTGCCATGCCTGTTGGCGTTCGGCTTCCTCACCTTCCAAATCGCGCAGCCTGAGTCGAAGTCGTTCGATGCGGGCCTCACGTTCGCCGGATTGCTCGATGACCGCCGATCGGCGCTCCTCGAGCGTCTCCATCTCTCGTTCTGCCTGGTTCGAGCTGCGTTCGCGAAGCGTGAGCGCCTCCGTCATGCCGCCGAGGCGCACCTCGATGGCTTCCAGCTTCTCGAGCGCGTCCCGTTCCAACCTCCTGGCATCGTCGAACGAGCGTTTCGCCTGGGTGAGGATGCTCTCTGCCCTGGCTGTCTCGGTCTCGGCCCGTTCGAGCGCGACGAGCGAGGATTCGAGCATCGCGGGGGAAGCACCGTCAGGCTGGGCTACGTGCATCCCGTTCTCATCAACGAGATCCCCCTCCGGCGTGACCGCTCGGATGCCAGAGTGGCGTGAGACGATATCGAACGCGGTGCCCCAGCCCTCGACAACGGCTACATCGCCGAGTAGGCGCTCGGCAAGCTTCCGGTCGGCAGTATCGCCCAGCCGATCAACGAGTCTGTCAACGCCGGTCGGCAGAATCGCAGTTGCTCCGTTCTGTTCCGACCTGGCGACCACAGCGACCCCACCGATTCCATCGCCTTTCAGGTTCTCTACCGCGAGACGCACGTCCTCGCGGGAGCGAGCGACCGCCGCGCCGGCCCACGGTCCCAGGGCTGCATCAACGGCGCGCGCCATCTCGGCGGGCACGGCAAGGACCGCCGCGATCGAACCGACCACACCGTCGCGTGCGAGAAGTCGATCTCTGGCTTCGGGGTCGGTAGCGCCGGCGACCGCCTCTTCGATCGCCTCGGCCCTGGCCCTGGCAGCCGCACGCGCGAGACGCGCCTGGGTTGCCTGCTCATCTGCTCGTTCCCATCGGCCTTGGAACTGCTCTCTGGCTGTTCGCGCCCGCTCGTAGCCGTCTTGAGCGCCGGCGGTCTCCCCGTCGGTGGTTCGGATGTCATCGCGCAGCTCGTCGATCTCCGTCGCCTCTTCAGCAGTTCTTGCTGCGAGAATCCCAAGTCGGCGTTCGACGTCCCGCAGTTCGCGCCCGTCACGATCCATCGCCGCCTCGAGCGAGCTGAGGTCCCCTCGCACGACGGCGAGCGCACCCTCCACGGGGAGCGCATCTTGGTCTGCAAGTGACCGGGCCTCGTCCTCGAGCGATCGAAGCATCTGCTCGGATCGGTCGACAGCCCTCTGGGCTTCCGCCATGTGGGTGGCCGCCGCGGCAAGCTCGTCCTCGAGATCCGTCGCTTCGGTTTCCAGATCCCGCCGGCGTTCGCCCGCACCTTCCAGCAGCGCTTCAGCAGACCGTCGACGCTCTCTCGCCACCTGACCGACACGGCGGAGACGTTCACTGGTCGTTTCGAGGCGAGCGGCAGCAGCCGAGTCCCTGTCGAGGGCCCGTCCAGCGCTTCCCGCCGCTTCGACCAGACCCGGCAGCCGGCCTTCGACCTCGCTTCGTTCGAGCCTCGCGGCCTCGAGACGCTCCGACCACGACCGCTCGGACGCCTCGAGTTCGCCCATCCTGTGCTCGGCCGCACGCAGCGCCTCCCCCCCAAGGAAGAGTCGCAGTGCGCGGATCCCGTGTCGGAGCTCCTCGTGCCGATCGGCCGACTCCGCCTGGCGCTTGAGAGGGCGGATCTGCCGCTTGAGCTCACGGAGGATGTCATTCAATCGAAGCACGTCGGCGTCGGTGCGTTCGAGGCGCCGGACCGACCGTTCCTTCCGGAGGCGATGTTTCAGAACGCCGGCAGCCTCTTCGATCACGGCACGATGGTCCTCGGCCTTGGCGTTGAGGAGGTCGTCGATCCTGCCCTGTCCCACGATGAGATGCTGCTGCCGGCCGACGCCGCCGTCCGAGAGGAGCTCCTGTATGTCGAGAAGACGACAGTCGACGGTGTTGATCTGGTAGTCGCTCGTCCCGTCCCGGTAGAGGCGTCGGGTCAGGGAGACCTCGTCCAGGTCCAATGGAAGCGCCCGAGACGTGTTGTCGAGTACGAGCGTGACCTCCGCTCTCCCAAACGCCGGTCGAATCGACGTTCCGGCGAAGATGACGTCTTCCATCTTCTGCGTTCGGAGCGTTCGAGTGGACTGGGTTCCCATCACCCACGCGATTGCATCGACGAGATTCGATTTACCGGAGCCATTGGGTCCGACGACGACGGTGACCCCCGGCTCGAGTTCGAGTCTCGTCCTGTCGGCGAACGACTTGAACCCAACGAGTTTCAGTGATTTCAGAAACAACGAACTACACCTTTGTGATTCGTAGGAGGCTATCACAGGTGGTTCAGCGAACCGTGAACCCCCGAAGGTCCGGATCGACAGGCACCACCTGCCGATCGACCTGGGATACGACCGCCGAACGAGGGCCTGTCCGGATCCACTCCAGGAGCGTGTCCACCTCGGGTTGAGATCCCTGCACATGCAGCTCGACCTCTCCCGACGGGAGGTTGCGAATCCAGCCGGCGACACGTCGCGCCTTGTCGAGCGCGAAGTAGCGGAATCCGACCCCTTGCACGCGCCCCCGTACGATCGCACGGATGGCGACCGTGTCGGATGCAGTGACGTGATCGAGAGCCATCTGTGCCGCTTCCTGTTGCGCCTCTTTCTTCGACCTGCCCCGTCCCTCACCACGGACGATCCCATCGATGGTGACCGTCGCGGTGAACACGCGATCGTGGTCCGGCCCTTCACCGAGGACCCGATAGACCGGCTCGAGGTGCGCTTGTGCGAGGACTTCCTGGAGTCGCGTCTTGTAGTCTCTGCTGCCAGGCGACACGGATCTGGCCGCCACCCTGGACTCCCAGTGGCGGTGGATGACGGTCCGCGCCGCGTCGAGACCGCCGTCGAGGTGCACGGCGGCGATCACCGCCTCCATCGCGTCGGCGAGGATCGAGTCCTTTTCACGACCAAGGGACGCTTCTTCGCCGCGGCCGAGTCTGAGTGCCGATCCCAGGTCGACCGACCTCGCGATCGTCGACAGCATGCCGCCGCTCACGAGGGACGCACGAAGCTTCGCCATCTCACCCTCGCGCATCTCGCCGAACCGCTCGTACAACAGCTCGGTCATCACGAGTTCCAGAACGGCGTCGCCAAGGAACTCCATGCGTTCGTTGTCTTGGGCGCCTTCGTTCTCCGCCGTGTACGAGCGATGAGTGAGGGCCACTTCGAGCGTGCTCCGGTCACTGAACCGATAGCCGAGACGTTCTTCGAGATCGCTCACAGTCGTCGTCCGATCTCCTCGACCATCCCCTCGGACGTTGCCGCCATGATCAGGGCGTTGCGGATGGCGACCCTCGACGATGACCCGTGGGCAACGATCGCGACTCCTCTGACCCCGACGAGGTGCGCTCCCCCGGTGTTCTCGTAGTCGAGGGCATGCCGAACGACCTCGGGCAATGGACTTCCAGCTTTCGCGGCGAGTGCCCCGATCCACGCGGTTGCGCCCTCGAGTGATTTCAACGCGACGTTGCCCGTGAACCCGTCGGTGACCACGACATTGACGACACCCGACGGGATATCCCTCCCTTCGACGTTGCCGACGAACCGAAACGGACCATCGTTGAGGAGCTCGGCAGCGAGTCGTTCGAGCGCACGTCCCTTCCCGGGTTCGTGTCCAATGGAAAGCAGGCCGACCGTCGGGTCCTTGACACCAAAGGCGATCTCGGACACGACAACCCCCATCGTCGCGAATTGCAGCAGGTGCTTCGGTCCGACGGCAGGATTCGCGCCGGCGTCGATCAGGATCGTCGGCGGAACGGAGGGGATGACTGCGGCGATTGCCGGACGCAGGACCCCCTCGACACGGCCGATGGTGATCGCACATGCTGCAAGGGCCGCGCCGGTCGAGCCGGCCGACACGAGCCCTTCGGCTTCGCCGTCTCGAACCATGCGGGCAGCGATCGATATGGACGAATGAGGTTTCTCGCGAATGGCACGCGCCGGATCTTCCTGCATCTCGACCATGTCCGGAGCATGGACGATCGGAAGGTCGGCACCCAACTCGCGACAGAGCGGTTCGATCCGGCGCGCGTCGCCGACCAGAACGACCTCGACACCCGCTGCCGAGGCGTCGACGGCTCCTGCCACCGTTTCGAGGGGCGCATGATCACCCCCCATTGCATCGAGGGCTACGCGCACGCTACTCGGTTCCGGCAGTGACCTCGTGCCCCCTGTACGTGCCGCAGTTGGGGCACGCCCTGTGGGGGAGTTTCGGCGCGTGGCACTGGGGACAGGTCGACATGCGCGGGCGCGTCAACTTCCAGTCGGCCTTGCGGCGTCGCGTCCGCGACCGCGACATTTTCTTCTTGGGCACAGCCATTGGGGGCTCCTCTCAAGGTTCCAGCAGATGCCGGAGGGCGCCGAAGGGAGACATGCTCTCGTCGGCGTGCCCGGAACAGGGATCAGTATTCAAGTCGCTTCCGCACGTTGGGCAAAGTCCTTTGCAGTCCGGCATGCACAACGGAACCAGCGGGATGGCAAGTGATGCCTCGTCCCGCAGGGTCTGCTCGAAGTCGATCGAACCTTCTCTCTCGATCGGCAACTCGTCCGTTCCGAACACTTCCAAGAACGACGCCGAGAACTCTTCCGTCCACTCGATGAGGCACCGGTTGCATCGAAGCGTTGCAGCAAACGACAGGGTCCCTTTGGCGATGATCTCGTCCGATACAGATTCGAGGGCCGTATCGGCGTGCACGAAGGCGACGGACGCGAGGTCGAGAGAAATCGGCATCGGTCCCTCGAGTTCGACGGATCGCCGAGAGCCGGAACATCCGAGCAGATCGGACACATTCACTACGAAAGGATGCATGATTACTGAGGGACGGGTGGGGGTGCGGGCCGTGCCTCATGGTACTGCGATCGGGTGCTCCTGATCTGTCCGAGGAGGTTCCTGAACAGCACCTCTAGCTGCTGGAGTCGGTCGTCTGCGAGATCTTCCGCCTCGAGGCGAGTCCTGCGTGCTTCGCCTTCAGCGTTGCGCACGAGCACATTCGCTTCTTCGACGGCTTCGGCCAGGATCCGTGACTCGCTGACCATCTCTGCGGCTTTGGCCTCCGCATGGTCGACGATCGACTTGGCACGTTCATTCGTACGCGCGATGAACACCTCTCGCTCGCGGATCATCCACCTGGCGGCTCTCAACTCCTCAGGCAGCACCGCCCGGATCGACCCGATCAGCTCGAGCGCTTCTTCACGATCGACTCTCACACTGCTGGACAGCGGAATCGGTTTGGCATCCCTGACAGCGGTCTCCAGCTGGTCGAGCAGTTCGTTGAGCTCACCGAGTTCCGGAATGCTCTCTTCACTCATGATCTGAACCTCTCAATCAGGGCATCGTTGACGATCGCCGGAACCAGATCCGCGACGTTGCCGCCGAAGCGGGCGACCTCTTTGACGAGTGAGGAAGAAAGGAACCCGTAGACAGGTGCGGTCGGGAGGAACAGCGTCGAAATCCCCGAGAGGCTCTCGTTCATCTGTGCCATCTGGAGCTCGTACTCGAAGTCAGTGACGGCCCGAAGTCCCTTCACGATGACATCGACATGCCTCGACTTCACGAAGTCGACAAGGAGACCTTCGAAGCTGTCGACGTCGACGCGATCGTCCTCGAAGAGCTCCCGAAGCATCTCGATACGCTCCTGAGCATCGAACAACGGCCGCTTCGATGGATTGGCCACGACGGCGATCACTACCTCGTCGAACACTGCGAGACAACGCCTGATCACGTCGAGGTGGCCGTTGGTCGGTGGATCGAAACTCCCAGGGATGAGCGCAACCGTCACGCGGTCTCCTTCCTGAAGCGCCACAGTACCGTGTCCCCGTACCTGCGTCGGTCGGCCAGCTCGAGGCCGTCCACGACGGGGCTTTCGCTCCCCGCCCGCCGATGGACCACGATGCCGGCTCCGGCGTTCAGTCTGGGGATGAGTTTCCTCAACACACTTTGGACAGACGGTAGCGACAGGGCATAGGGCGGGTCAACGAACGCGAGATCGACCATCGCATGGGAACCATGGAGATACCGTTCGACGTCGGTCGCGACGACCGCTCCACCGAGGCCCACGTGCTCAATGTTGCGTCGGAGCGCTCGAAGCGCCGCCTTGTCACGCTCGACGAACACCACCGTCGCTGCGCCCCTGCTCAGCGCTTCCAGACCGATCGAGCCCGACCCGGCGTAGAGGTCGAGAACGTCGGTTCCTACAACAGTGTCTCCCAGGGACGAGAACAACGCCTCACGGGCTCTGTCGGTCATGGGGCGAGTGCCACTCCCCTCTGGACCGATGAGGCGACGCCCCTTTGCGATGCCGGCGATGACCCTCATGAGCGGAAGAGCCACTCCACCTCGTCGCCAAGCAGGGCCCTGACCTCTCGGCCGATCTCGGAGTGATTCTCGAGATGTGGGTCCTCGTCGACGAGCGCGAACGCCTCTCTTCTCGCGGCGATCAGCTCGTTGGTATCGCGAAGTATGTCGGAGAGGCGAAGGTCGGTCAGCCCGGATTGACGAGCACCGAACACCGTGCCCTGTCCTCTGATGGCGAGGTCGACTTCTGCGAGCTCGAATCCGTCGTCGGTTCGAATCATCGCATCGATCCTCTCTCTACCCTCGTCCGTTGTCGGATCGGCCACCAGGTAACACCAGTTCGGACCGGCGTGGCGGGCGAGCCTGCCTCGCAGCTGGTGGAGCTGACTCAGTCCGAATCGATCGGCGTCCTGGATCACCATGACAGTCGAGTTGGGAATGTCGATGCCGACCTCGATCACCGTCGTGGAGACCAGCACGTCGAGGTCGACCCTCCGGAACCGCTCCATCACTTCGCGTTTGTCGGCAGATCGCATCTGTCCGTGCAGCAAGCCGATCCGCAGCGTGGGGAAGAGCCCCTGGAACCGCTCGTACTCGGCGGTCGCAGAGGCGGCTTCGATCTTCGGACTGTCTTCGACGAGTGGACACACGACGAAGGTCTGATGACCTGCAGCCGCCTCGTCCCGGATCCTGTCGTAGACACTCTCGACGTCACCCGGAGCCACTGCACGCGTATGCACCTCGGGTCGGCCCGGTGGCATCTCGTCGAGCATGGACACGTCGAGATCGCCGAACAGGGTCATCGACAGGGTCCTCGGGATAGGGGTTGCGGTCATGATGAGCAGATCGGGATCGGCCGACTCGGCCTTCTCCTTGAGACTGACCCGCTGGTGGACGCCGAAGCGATGCTGCTCGTCGATCACCGCAATGCCCAGGCTCGCGAACCGGACTCCTTCCTGAATGAGCGCGTGTGTTCCCACAACCAGGTCGACCTCGCCGGCGCCGATGAAACCCAGCACCTCCTCCCTGTTGGCTTCTGGTCGGAAGTTCACCTCGGCCGACGCCGAGGTGAGCAGGGCGACCTTGACGCCGTCTCCCCCCGACGAGAACAGGTTCGGCCGGTCGTCCGACGGCGGTGCCAGGCCCGAACGTTCCAAGAGATCGGTGATTGACAGGTAGTGCTGGTTTGCGAGGACTTCGGTGGGTGCCATGACGGCTCCTTGGTATCCACCCTCCACGCCGTCGAGCAACGCAGCAACGGCAACGACGGTCTTGCCAGATCCAACCTCGCCGAGGAGGAGCCGATGCATCGGGTGAGGCGAACGGAGGTCGCTTTCGATCTCATCCATCACTCTCCGTTGTGCTCCCGTCAATTGAAATGGCAGTCCTTCGATGAATGACGGAAGGAGACTGCCATCCGGGGCATGGGCTATGCCGACCGACTCCTCGATCATCTTTCGCTTCGAGAGTGCGAGGGCTACTTCGAGACGGAACAACTCATCGAAGACGAGTCGGCGCCGAGCCGGCACCGCTCGCTCGGGCGTCTCAGGAAAGTGGATGTCTGCATACGCCGTATCTCGATCGACCAAGACCAGTCGCTCGATCGCGTCAGGGGGAAGCGGATCTGTGATCGGTCGCGATCGAGCCAACGCGTTGTACATCCCTCTTCGAAGATGCCCGGAGGAGACGCCACCGACGGTTGGGTAGACGGGCACGACACGGCCCGTCACGAGACTCTCGCTCTTCGCCCGGATGAGGTCCACGTCGGGGCTCTTCATCTGGAGCGAGCCGCGGAACGATTCCACCTTCCCCGAGAGAGCGATCTCTGAACCTTCAGCGAGTTGTTGCTGTCTGAACCGTTGGTTGAACCAAATGGCCTTGAGGTGGCTCTTGCCGTCCGTGATGACCGCCTCGATGATCATCAGGTTGCGTCGCGGGCGCCGGACCTTCACCGAATGGACCTCGCCGATGATCGTCACCTCGACGCCAATCGGCGTGTTCGACAGCGACTCGATACGGGACCGGTCGATGTAGCGCCGCGGGACGTGCTGGAGGAGGTCGACCACGGTCTCGATGCCGGCCGTGCGAAGCTTGCCGGCGCGCGCGCCCGACAGGTGCTTGACACGATCGATAGGGATTGTCGAAAGGTGGGCGAGGCTGCTCACGTGAGGACGTCCATGACCGGCGACGAGTATACGATTCCTCCTCGCCCGGACATGGGTGCTAATCTCGCTCCCCGGCCCCAGGAGGTCGCATGTCCTATCGTTGTGAAGTCTGTGGGAAAGAACCCTGGTTCGGGAAGCAAGTGAGCTTCTCGCACAAACGGTCCAGCCGACGCTGGGTTCCGAACATTCAGCGCGTGCGCGTCCGCCACGGATCCAACACCCGCCGTGCCAGGGTATGCACCTCGTGCCTCAAAGCCGGCAAGGTCGAGAAGGCGTAGCGAACAGCTATTCAGCCGTTCAGTCGTCAGTCATCAGTCGTCGCCAAGAACGCGACCTCAGTCGCCACGACAGCGCGCCCCCTCTTGTCGATATCGATGGCCGAAAACCGGGAACCGTCAGGCTCCAGCCATCAGCTGTCGGCTGTGAGCTGTGACCTTCTCTCCCGCTAGACTCACCGCCCATGCAAGGCGTCGTCAAGCTCTTCGATCCTTCGACCGGATTCGGAATCGTCATCTCTGATAGTGACCGGCGCGAGGTGTTCCTCGATGCCGATTCCCTGGAAGGCAGCATCTTCAGAACCCTCCGTCAAGGACAGCGCATCGTGTTCGACGTCGAAGGCGACACCGAGCCGGTTGCCCGGCGGTTGAGGATGGGCTCGGAAGGCACCTGATTCTCCGGCGAGACCATGGTCTTCTGGGGTATCATCCCTTCAATGAAACCCCTCGAGGAGGTCCAGGTGGTGCAGGCGTACGTGTTGATCCAGACCGAAGTGGGCAAGGCCGCTCAGGTGGCCGAGGAAGCCCGCCGCATCCAGGGCGTGGAACAGGCCGACGACGTCACCGGACCGTACGACGTCATCGTGAAGGCGTCTGCGGAGACCGTCGATCAACTCGGCAAGCTCGTTGTCGCCCGTATCCAGTCGATCGAAGGCATCACGAGAACCCTCACCTGCCCGATCGTCAACCTGTAGTCAACCGAGCTTCGCGGCGATCGCACCCGCGCTGCGTAATGCCGTCCCATCCGATCCGGCGGTCGTGAACCGTCGGATCGGTTGCTTCTGCGCTTCGGCGACGATGTCGGCGATCAGATCACGACGGCTCACCGGCGGATCGATCCAGAGGTAGGCAGCGAGGCTTCCCGGGATCGTATTGATCTCATTCACCCACACGTCCTCGCCCCGCACGAGGAAGTCGACCCGGGCGACGGATCGGAGACGGATGAGTCCCGCCACCACCTTCGCAGCTTCTCGGATTCGACGCTCGGTGTCTCGAGGAAGTACCGCAGGCAGCTCACGGGCCGCCCCTTCGAGGCCACCCCCGCTCAGGTACTTCTGCTCGTAGCTGTAGATGGCGCCGGCGCTGCCGGCACGAACCGGAGCTTCGATGGCACTGAGCTGGAGCTCGGGGAAGGTTCGAACAGCGATGTTGTAATCCCTGCTCCCCTCGAGGAACGGCTCGATGACGGCACCGTCCTGAAGATGAACGGATGATGCCGCGAGGGCCAGCGCCGTGTTCATGCCATCGACGACCTCGATGCCGATCGACGAACCACCGAAACGAGGCTTGACGATGTAGGGCGGAGAAACGTCCCACTCCATGTCGGCGACGAGAAGGTGGCGAGGCACTGACGGGAGCCCGGCTTGCTCCACAACCGCACCGAACGCGAGTTTGTCCATCCCGAGGGCCGAACCTGCTGCCCCAGGACCGGTGTAGCGGATCCCGGCGAGGTCGAATGCTCCTTGGAGGGTTCCGTCCTCACCTGGAGCGCCGTGACAGCACACGACCACCGGTGACACGTCGAGGGGCTTCTTCTTCTCCATGAAGCCGGCACCCGGTTCAGCGATGAAGCGCAGTGGCCTGGCCTTACGTGGCACACCGTCTGCGAAGTCCGCGGCCTCGAGGGCAGGATCGACGGAGAACCACGCGCCGCTCTTCGCCCAGTAGATCGCCTCGACGTCCCGTCCCATGTCGAGCAGCGTGCGGCATGCCTGGAGCCCGGTGAGAATGCTGATGTCGTGCTCAGGAGACGGACCTCCGAAAACGACCGCCGGTTTGCTCATCGTCTCGCTCCTCATGGGTAGTGATCAGGCAGGTCGTTCTCGTACACGACCACGTCCCCGGTTTCGAGGGTCGAGCGCACCCATGCAACCGCCTCATCCCGGGAGTCCACCACGTTAATGGAGACCCGGCTGCCGGCTGCGCCTTCCAGGAGCGCCCGGCGGTTCGTCCTTCCGACGATCACCAGATCGGTGGCGACCTTCCCCACCTCCTTCGCAAAGGACCGGTTCTCTTCGGACTGACGCCGTCCCAACTCGACCATGCCGGGAGTGACGACGACCCGCCTCCCCGCGCCATGCCTGGCGAGTGCGACGAGCGCGGCCGCCGCACCAGCAGGGTTGGCGTTGTACGTGTCATCGATCACGACGACGCCGGCGTCGGTCATACCCGGCTGGAGTCTGTGCGGGGGCCGTGCCAGGGTGACGAGGTCGGCCCCGTCCGGTGTGACGTCCAATGCCAGCGCGACGCCGACGGCGCATGCGACGTTGCCGGCGAACATGTCGTCGTCGTCCACCGTGCCGATCGCCCGACCGTTGATGAACACGGTGGAATCGGGAGCGACGTACACGTCGGCATCGGGATTCGTTGACGAGCAGCGGATCACCCGTCGCCGCGGCTGCTCGCTATCTGCGAGCATCTGAAGGCCCGGATAGTCGACATTGAGAACGAGCGTCTCTGCATCGTTCACGATCTCGGACTTGGCGGCAGCCACCGCGTCGAGACTGCCGAACCGCTCCAGGTGAACCGGGCCGATCGCGGTGATGACGGAAACGGTTGGCGGGATCCACGAACACATGTCGCGGATCTCTCCGGGACCGTACGTGCCCATTTCGGCGACGAAGACCTGGGTTCCGCTCGTGACCTGTTCGTTGATCGACCGGGCGAGACCGAGTCTGTTGTTAAAGCTCGCCGGGCTGACAGCGACATCGGCCACACGCCGAAGGAGGTGGCCAACATACCCCTTCGTCGTGGTCTTACCGTAGGACCCGGTGATGGCGACGACCTTCGGAGATGCGGCTCGGAGACGACGGGTTGCCTCATCGACGAACCGTCTGCTCAGACTTCGCTCGAGTGGCACCAACATCCAGAGCGCAACGTCGGCAAGCACCGGGAGTGCCAGCACTTCGAGTGCGACAACAGGTACTGCTGCGTTCGCAAGGACGACTGGTAGCGCTCCGAGCACAACGAGAGTGGCGGCGAGACGGCGGGCCCGTTTCGTCCAGGCAAGTGGTGAGGTCCGGCCGCGGAGGCCGAGCCCGACCGGACCGAACGCCACTACGGCCGCCGGCACAAGTGCCCACATCGGTTCCGCGAAGGAAGCTGCCGTGCCGGAGACCGCCATGACCCATCCCGCGGAGTTGAGTGACGAGGACGTCCACCAGCGAACGGCAAACCGGCTAGCGCTGCCGGGGAGATAGTGCTCTCGTTGTGCAACCCGCACCCACCGCACCAGCGAAGCAACCCACGCGACGGCAAGTGCGGCCAGGACTACCAGCGATGCGGCCGTCACAGCATCTCCAGTAGCTCGGCCCGGATGGCGCTCGGCGCGACAGATGGCAGATGGTGTCCGATGCCGGGCACAACGCGAAGCCGGGCATCCGAAAGAAGGCCAAGTGCCGCCTCTGCGACCGACACGGGAACCTCGGTGTCGTCGGCACCCCAAAGGAGGCGCGTCGGACACTCGATCGTGGGCAAGAGCTGCTCATAGCTCTCGTTGACAGTCATCACGAGCACGTCGCGCATCACTCCCGTCGCTGCGCGGTAGTCCGCCGAACCGTATTGTCTACGCGCACGTTCCAGACGTTCATCCCCGAGCAGAAAGCGAAACCTCCTGGTCAGCCGGTAGCCGAGTGGAGGATGCCCGCGCGGCGCGACTCGAAGCAGGGGTGTGCCCACCAACAGCAGACCTGACACCATCTGTCTCGCCGCCAGTTGAAGGGCGACCCTCCCTCCGAATGAGTGGCCAACAACGAGTGGCGGGTCGGGGAAACCGTCGAGGACGGGTTCCACAGCATCCGCATAGCCTGCCGAACCCATCGGTGTCGACGGAGCGGCCGACGCCCCGAAGCCCGGCAGATCGACGGCGACGGACGGGACACCGGTGAGCACGGAAGCGAAGTCGGCGTGGTCACGCCCCCATCCGTGGAGAGCGAGCACGCGCGGGGCGCCGTCTCCGTAGCGTTCCCCGAACAGCCCGGCAATGGTTGTCAACGCCACAAGTCCGTCCCGATCACTGCGAGGAGATTACCGTCGCCCGGGCCTTCACCGACCATACTTGGAGTTTGTGAAGCGCCCGATCGATCAACAGACAGCGCTGCTTGGCGTGCGCATCATGATCCTGCTCATCATCGGGATTCTCATCACCGCCTACTTCGACGGGGTAGTGGGAGACCTCCGCGTGTGGGGAACCGCACTGCTGACCGGCTTCGCGTTGCTCCTGCTTCTGCTGGTCAGATGGACGACGCTACTGGATCGTCCGATCGGGACGGTGATGCTGGCGTTGCTCTTCGCAGTGTTTGTCGCGATGTTGACGGCCGCCGGTACCATCCCCGCGCTCGAGCCGACAGTCCTCGCTGCGGACCTGGCGATCGTGGCGCTGTCCGCAGCGATGGCAGGCCTGACCGTTCACGGATTCGTGACGGTGACCGTCGCCGCTTCCTACGTGACGATCGCTATCACCAACGGAAGCCCCGTGCATCAACTCATCGTTCCGGTGCTTGCGGTCGCCAGCGTGTCATTTGCAGTGGCTGCGCTGATGCAGGGATTCCGACAAGAGCACTCCCTCGCGAATGAACGGCTCGACACCCTCACGGCGAGGGAATCGGACCTCCAGCGGCTGTACGAGGTCTCGACGGCGACGTCGGCCGCGGAAACCGTTCAGGATGCACTCCCGATGCTCGTCGGACGAATCGGACAGTATCTCCACGCGCAGGTCGGAGCGCTGCTGCTGAAAGACCCGAACAGACCGGTCCTCAACGTGATGAGCCCTATCTGGACGATCGGCCATGAACTCGAAGTCGAAGGGTACCGGCTGCAGCTGCGCGCGGGCGGCGACTTGGAGCGCGTCTACACGTCCGGCCGCCCGATGATCTTCAACGACCTCGACGACAACCCGGAACGTCACGGGCTCCTCGGCGAGCTCGGGGTTCGCAACGCGATCGCAACTCCAGTTGGCGTCGAGGATCGAGCACTCGGAGTGATGGTGATCGCTGACAGGACCGACGGTCCGTTCACGGACAAGGACCTCGATCGCCTCGTCTCGTTGTCGACGCCCACGGCGTTGGCCATCGCTCAACTCGGGCGAATCCAGGAGGCGGCAGAGACGAGTCGGAAGATGCAAGAGCTTGCGTCGATGAAGACCGATTTCGTGTCGGTGGTGAGCCACGAGTTGCGAACTCCGCTGACATCCATCATCGGTTCGTTGGCAACTCTGGCACGGCCAGAGTTGCCTCGCGACAGCGATATGGCCCGAGATCTCCTCGACTCGGCTCGATCGCAAGCGAACCGACTGAAGTACCTCATCGAGGACCTGCTGATCGTTTCCCGAATCGAAGGGAAGGCGTTGCCGACGGTCTCCGAGACCATCGACCTCGTTCCGTTCCTCGAGGATGCGGTGCGTGAGGTTCCAGAGTCGGGCCGCGTGGTCGTCACAGGCCCCACGCTCATGCTGACCTCCGATCCGGAGCACATCAGGCGCATCATGATCAATCTGGTGCAGAACGCCGTCCTGTACGCACCGGGGTCGCCCATCGAGGTCGTCACGAACGACGAGCTGGATGCCGTCACGATCTCCGTGGTCGACCACGGCCCTGGAATTCCTGCAGAGGACCGAGAGCGGGTGTTCGAACGGTTCACCCAACTCGAACCCGCCACCACGCGGCGTCAAGGCGGCACCGGGCTGGGGCTCGCAATCGTCCGCGGCCTCACCTCGACGCTCGGGGGAACGGTGCGAGTCAGGGAAACGCCGGAGGGCGGCGCAACGTTCGAAGTTCGCCTCCCCAAGGTGCCACCGACCTCCTCGGCGCCCCGCCGCGCATGGGTGGATCAGTCCTCTGGTGGTACGGCAACCGCAATCGAATGAAATCCGCCATCGACGTGGATCATCTCGCCGGTCGTCATGGGCATCCAGTCGGAGAGCAGGAGGCACACCATCTTCGCGACGGGGACCGGATCGGTGACATCCCATGACAGCGGTGACCGCTCCGACCATGCATCCTCGAACCGGCTGAACCCGGGGATCGACTTGGCTGCGACCGTCTGGAGTGGGCCGGCAGCAACCGCGTTCACCCTGATCCCGTCCTGGCCGAGATCTCGAGCGAGGTATCGCGTCACAGACTCGAGCGCAGCCTTCGCCACACCCATCCAGTCGTATGCCGGCCAGGCCTGCCGGTTGTCGAAGTCGAGCGTGACAAACGATCCGCCGTTCGTCATGAGTGGCGCGATGGCGGCCGCAAGCGTCTTGAACGAAAACGCCGAGGTCATGAACGCCGTTTGCGCGCTCTCCGGAGGGGTGGAAAGGAAGGCGCCCCCCAACGCGTCTTCCGGGGCGTAGGCGATCGCGTGAAGCGCGCCATCGACTGTTCCCCATCGCTCCGCCAGGTTGTCCACGACCGCCTGCACCTGCTGGGGATCGTTGATGTCCATTTCGAGCACGTCGGGCGTTTCCGGCAGACGTTTCGCGGACCGTTCGGTGATGCGCACGCCACGGCCGAACCCCGTGAGGATCACATCCGCTCCCTGTTCCTGAGCGATTCGGGCAGCGTGCCACGCGATCGAATCGTCGGTGAGGACTCCCGTGATGAGTACCCGCTTTCCGGCCAGCAACATGGCTCTGCTCCTCTCATCCTGCAAAAGTCATCACCGCCCTCAAACCCAGTCCGGCGAGGAACAGGCAGAAGAGCCCCCATCGGAGTGCCACGCTCTTCTCACGCATCTCACCCCGGTAGACGTACACGAGCGCCAGCGAGACCGCCGTCAATACACCGTAGAAGACATGCATCCTGCCAGGTCGCTCCCCGAGGGCGTACAGAATCACTCCGGCGGTGACCTGAACGAGCGATGTCAAGATGGCCGCACCAATAGCAGCCCTGAAGACCTTCCCCGGGGCCAGCCTCCTCGCCCCAAGGATGAGCCCGTAGAGGCCGGCTGCCGTATCGAACCCGATGGCGACCCACCCCCAGACGGAATGAAACGACCCGAGCATCCGGGAACGCTACCGCCGCCGGCTCTCGGATCGCAGATCGACGATCTCTTCCTTCGTGAGATCCATGAGGAATTCCCGACCACTTCTGGAGTCGACAATCCACAGCGCAATCCGACCGCCCTGTTCGCGAACGATCCACCAGGCGTATTCGTGGCGATCACCGTACGCGGCTCTTGCTGCCCGTGCCCTGGCGACAGCTTCATCTTCACTCTCGAATGTTCCAAGCAACGTCTCGAGCGACGTTCCCGTGGGAATCCCGTCCCGCTCTTCTTCGACGTACTCGATCGCCTCGTACATGGTCTCTCCTCAACACCACGATACCTCGCCGGACGCGAAGAAGCTCCGGTTTCCCGGAGCCTCATCGCGGCAAGGGCCTGGGCCGAACCAGGTGGGCTGGAATTCCTGCGTCGACCTGCAAGACAAGTCCCACCTGATGGCGTCGTGTTACAGGAGAACACATGAGGAAAACCCCGAGGGAGCTTCTGCCGAAACATCTGCCCTCTCGGGGTTCCTACCCCACGAGAACTCCGGAACCCCCGAAAGGGCCGGTCTCCCCGGTGGGGAACCCAGGATGGTCT
>Ga0307417_10000166_pt1 | contig 28377 bp, 25 predicted proteins | sample SalMarWE160210MG_2_FD_202514 | JGI IMG/M metagenome (GOLD analysis project Ga0307417, IMG submission 202514) | Salt marsh sediment microbial communities from the Plum Island Ecosystem LTER, Massachusetts, United States - WE1602-10 | ecosystem: Environmental > Aquatic > Marine > Intertidal zone... | reverse complement strand
CTAAAGCTGGACGCCCTTGGAAGATCCAACATCCGCGTTGGGAACAGAGGCCCGGGGGAAATTGAACCCCTCCAGCGACAGCTGCTTTTCTTCTTGACCGACCGGCAGCCGGTGGAACGCGATCGGATCCTGGAGACGTTTTGGCCCGACAGCCCTATCGGTCGAAAGGTCTCCAGTCTGTACACGGCAGCCCACAGCCTGAAGGTCTCGTTGGGCAAGGACGTGATCACCAATGAGGGGTCTTTGTATCGCCTCAGGCCGGACCTACCCGTGCGTTACGATGTGTCCGCCTTCACCGCCGAGGCCGATCGGGGCCTGGGGATGGCCGCCGGCGACCCGCGGCGTCTGTTCGCTCTCTATCAAGCCGTGGAAGGTTACGGTGGAGATTTCTTGCCGGAGTTTTCCGCAGATTGGGTGATCGACCGCCGACGCGAGCTGGAGCGGACCTATCTCCAGGTGCTCACTGAGCACGCTTCCGAGAGCGAAGTCCATGGCCAGATCGAGCGCGGCCTGCAGAGCCTGGTCAAAGCCCTGGCCATCGATCCTCTCCGCGATGATCTCAACTACCGCTATCTGGACATCCTGGGCAAGCTAGGAAGACGCAACCAGGTCATCGGCCATTACCAGAGATACGTCCGCCGCCTGGCAGACGAGCTTGGCCTCGATCCCCCCGAGGCAACCCAGCGCCTGTACGAGCGAATCATCACCTGACCACGCTTTATCCCTGGCTCGGCCCCAACTCCCATGATGAACATTTTGCAACCCATCCAGGTTGAGGAAATCCTGAGGGGTGATTGCGTATTCTGGCACTGAAACCAGAGTGGCGTGGAGGTTGCCAGAATGCCAAACGAAGGCGGCGGAAACGGTTAGTTGCCGTAATTTTCCTAAGAAGAAAGAGGCAGGGGGCCCTCTGGCAGCGAACCCCTCGCTGCCATCTTCTTTTCTACGGGCAATGTGCGCCTGGTGCAAGGAGGAGGAAGTCACATGTTGCGTTCATTGGATCACCTGCTAGGACGATCCACCTTCGACCCCGGGATACGCTCCGCCTTTGAAGCCGGCGAGGTCGCTCGCCTGCTCAAGGAATTCGATTTCCCCGCAGCCGTTCAGGAGAGCCTGTGTCGGTTGGAGACGGAGTCCTTTGATGCGTTTGCGCTCCTGGCCTACCAATGGATCTTGAACAACTCCGGGCCGGATGACGCCGGCCCCGACCCCTGGCCGACGCAGGGATTGCCGGACGTCCCCATGTGCTCGGAAAGGCGCGGCCGGGCCGCCTGACTCGAACCCCCGGACGGGGCAATTCGACCCCTCACCGGCCGCCGTCCGCTAGCCCATTCGCAAGCCCATCCTCCTGACCAGAGTGTGCTTGGGAGCCAACCACTTCTAACTCTCCCCGGGGCCATTTCTACCCGGCGGCATCCCCACCGATCTTCGCTCGGCAGGGCCGAGGCGAGGGCGCCCCTGACCTCCAATTGTGAAACCCTTCACAAATAGGTTGGCGGACTGACAAACTTCCTGGGACGCGATGACGGCTGTCTCTAGCGCATGCCAGCCGTGTTGGCCTAGTATGGATGCAGAGCGCACAGCTGCCGGAGGACGGTTGTTGCGCGCCCGCCTCCATCTTCCTCCGCCCCTCCAGGAGAACATCCGAACATGAACACCGCACTGCTGGTCGATGACGCCAGCTCCATGCTGGCGCCGGCGGGCCAAGAACTGACCTGGCTTCTCCTGGTCCCGGGCGTTGGCATGTTGCTGGTCGGCTCGGGTTTTTTAGTTTATGCGTGGCGGCGCCGGCAGGGCATGCGTTACGCCGGTTGGGGCGTCCTCGCATGGGTGGTTGCCGTTTCCCTGAAATTCGCCTGGGCGATTCCGATCAACCCCGGGGTCTATCAATTACTGAGCTCCCTTCCTGCCCCTCCAACGGGAGCGCTGTTGTTCGATGTTTACGTGGGATTACTGACAGGTGTGTTCGAAGTCGCCCTGGTTTGGGTGATTCTGAGCCGTACCCGCCTCGGGCGAGCTCCGTGGAACAAGGTGCTGGTGTTTGGGATTGGATTCGGAGCCATTGAGGCCATTTTGCTGGGAGTTTCCGGTTTGGCCTACGCCCTGGCGGTCTTGCTTGCCCCCGACCAGGTGCCGGCCTCCAGCCTCTCGCAGTTCGCCATGACCAACAATCTGCTCTTTGATGCAGCCCCCATCGTCGAACGTGCCGCCACGATCTATGTGCACATCTTCAGCGCCGGGCTGATCTTCTTTGCGATTGCAACCGGCCAGCAACGATGGGGGTGGCTCGCCATGGCTTATAAGACGGCGATCGACAGCGTGGCCGCTTTTGCCCAATTCTGGGGTGTCAACAGTGTTGGCCATATCTGGACGATTGAAGCGATCGTGATCGTGTTCGGCTTGATGGGTTGGTGGGGAACGCGTTGGCTCGCTGAACACTACCCGGAGGAGATATCGCCTTCTCCCCTCGAGCCCGAACTTGCTCCACTTGGCTGATAACTTCGAAGGAGGGCAAACTATGTCGCAACCCATTCTCGTGGCCTATGCCACCAAGCACGGCGCCACCATGGGCATCGCCACGGCCATCGCCGAGGAGCTTCGCAAGGCGGGGCTGGAGGTCGAGGTCCATCCGGCGGCTCAGGTCAATGGTTTATCGGGCTACGCAGCCGTCGTGCTGGGCAGCGCCGTGTACATCGGGCAATGGCGGAAGGAAGCCGTCAGCTTTCTTGAAACCCATGCGCCTGCGTTGGCCCAGCTCCCCACTTGGGTCTTCTCCAGCGGGCCAACCGGCGAAGGGGATCCTGTCGAACTCCTACAGGGTGTTCGCATCCCCGAGAAGATTCAGACCATCATGGATCAGATTCATCCTCGGGAGATCACCGTGTTTCACGGTGAACTCGACCCCGAAAAGCTCGGCCTGGGTGAAAGACTTATCATCAGGGGGGTCAAGGCGCCCACCGGTGACTTTCGGGATTGGGAGGACATCGCCGGTTGGGCATCATCCATCGCCGAGAGCCTCAAGCGGGAGACCGCCTGATCCGACGATGTCTCGGCTGTCGCTTGGTGGCTCCGGCCCCGTTTTGCGGACGGTTCGCCTAAGACCGGCGCTCCGGCGCCGGCAGCCGACCAGCCGTATCTGACCTACAGGCGCATCCGGTGTAAGCCATGGGTCAGGTGCCGGCTGCGGCACTCAGGTGCGACAAGTCGTGCCGGTACCCATATTCCGAACCACCCAGGGGGGTCTATCGTGAGCGGCCACTGCGAGCTTGTCCTTTTCCTGACGCTGTTGGCCTCTGCTCGCTGGCGACCAGACATAGATTACTGGCTGGCCACGACGACTCCTCTGCCCCTTCGACCTACACAGCGACGGGGACTTTCACGCCCTCACCGAGCATGACCCCCCGCATCTACGCTGACACGCACACCTTTCCCCACCCCGACCACCGAGATCTTGCCAACTCCCAGCCGTGACGAGATCATCCACAACCATCCAGGAGGCAACACCCTCCAGCCGCTCTTGGGTTACAAGACTGCGCTCGACAACTCCATTACTGAGACGACAAGCCCCTATGGCCTGGAGTAGTACTCCTTCAGCACCACCGAAGTGCCAACCTACGAAACGGACTGCCGAATCTTCATAGGGTGGTTCATGGACTCCTTCTTGGCGTCGCGTGGGATCGTCTACGAAGCGGATGAACCGTTTCTGGTTCGGATCGGGCCCCTGGACGGAGTAGGCATGTCCATCCTGTGGCAGGAAGATTCGTCAAGACTTCGTGGTGATGAAGCCATGGTCAAGCTCGAGTCCAACGGATTGTTCGCCGCGTGGGGGTTGTCCGACATAAGCTATCTGAACCACAGCTGGGAGAATACGGGCAGCATTTCAGCTATCGACGCCTCCGATCACTATCCGCTGGGGGCACCCTATTGGACGAATGTGAGTTGACCCACGATGGGGCGGTGGACCGCTTGAGGTTTATCTTGGTCAGTCCACCTATGATGCGCCGCTCCTGCCAGACCTGCCCGCCAATCGGTCCCGGAATCCCAACCCCCAAGCCGCCTGTTTCCACGCCATCGATCGCCCTTGGACGGCCTATCCCACCAGGCTCCAATCCACCTTTGACGGGACTGCAAACGATCCCTCGCTGCCGTTGATAGGCGGCTCTCCCCTGTCGCATTGCCGCCTGGCCAGCCTATGCGACAATACCCCCTAGATTTCTGGACCCATTCAAGAGCCTGTGATGGAATTCCATTTGGGAGGCTTACTGTGAAGAGCGCTCTCCTGGTCGGTGCGCTGGTGGCTACAGCCACAGGTGTGGCAATCGGCATTCAATCCACTCTGAGCAGCCGCATCGGCCCCCTGATAGGCGACATACGCACCGGTCTTCTGATGAACCTGATCGGCGGTTCGCTGGCAGGGTTGTTCGTGGGCGGAATCCTGCTCATGCGAGGCACCGCCATCCTGCACCCTCCCCGGCCAGCCTTGGTGATGCTGGTCGCGGCTGGCGCACTCGGAATCGCAATCATTACGGGTGTTTCGTTTGCCTTCCAGCGGATCGGCGTGGCGGCGGGTCTGGCCAGTTTGATCCTCGGTCAGCTGGTCATCTCGATCATCGCCGACACGACCGGCTTTGGCGGGGTGGAGGCCATCCCCCTCACACCGTCCCGCGTGCTCGGCGGATTCGTCATGCTGGCGGCCGTCTATCTCATGCTTCCGAGGGGCACATGATCGAGTGGCCGCGCGGGACAGTCCCCGCCCAAGCGAACAACTAGGTCTCCGATGGCCAAGGCGAGGATTCGCGTGCGCAGGGCCGTGCCTGAGGACTTGGTGTGGATTGAAGCCGTCGTCTCTCAACACTTCGCCTCCCCCGAGGTCGTCTCGCGAGGCAGGCTTCACCGGGTGCGGGATTTGCCAGGCCTGATTGCCGAATTTGACGGCGCGCCTGTCGGACTCCTCATGTATCGCGACGAGGGCGACTCCATCGAGATCGTAGTTCTGATCTCCCAAATCGTGCGCCGTGGTGTGGCCGGCTGCCTTGTCGAGGCTCTGCGCCAGCAGGCCGCTTCGACGGCATGCCGCAGGATTTGGCTCGTCACCACCAATGACAACCTGGATGCGATCGCCTTCTACCGCGCCACCGGCTGGGAGCAGGTGGCGGTTCACGAGGGCGCCATGCACATCGCCCGTAAACTCAAGCCACTGATTCCGAAGATCGGACCAAGCGGTTTGGCGATCGAGGACGAGATCGAGTTCGCCATCGAACTCTAGCCGAAGGCGATCTTCCGCCCGCCGCGCTGGGTGCGGGATTCCGCCTCGTGTTCAAGCCCCCCAATCAAACGCGCCTCCCCGACGTCCACCGTCGCGCCTCGACCCCCCCATGGTGCAGTCTCGCACAACCGTAACGCCACCTGCCGTGAGCGCGCCCCTTGCCGATTTCGATGAAGACATAGAAAGCGCGCGGCTGGCGCGCTCTTGAAAACGGGGCTTGGGTTGGGGCGCCGAAACGCATCAATTACCGGCTGCTCTGGACAAAAGCCGCCACATCCGACCGGAAGGCAGCCAGCGACCGCCGATCCAAGTAGAACATGTGGCCGGCTTCGTAAAACCTGGTCGTGATGTTCGGCATCAGTTCCGAATCCACGTTCATGTGAGAGATCATGTACTGGGTGGCGAAATGTGGCGTCGCCAGGTCAAAGTAGCCTTGCGCCACGAACGTCTTCATGAACGGGTTCTTGGCGATCGCACTCCTCAACGCTTCCCCCGTGTATGGCAGTTCGCCATTCTCCCAGGCCCATTTCTCGTTGACGTCTTCGCTGAGTGGCTGATAGCTCAAATCGGTCTCCACCCCCAAGTCATCTCGAACGTAGGTCATAAAGGCGGCCATGAAAGGTGGCAGAGCGGATGTGTTTGCGGGGTCGAACTCGGGTTTCTCGGTCACGGCCAAGGCTTCGACACCCTTGAACCTCGAATCTAAACGGCCCACACTGCGCTTCTCAAACCGGAGCAACTCCTTGCAAAACCTGAAGATGTCGATCCGCAGATTCGATCCAAGGACGTAGTCGAGGTCCAGGCCGGTGTACCGCGCCAACGTCTCGCCGACCTCCCGCGCCTGGGTCTCATCCAATCGGTCACCCTGCATGAGGGCGGCCGTGTACTCGTGCTCCGACCAGGCTTCGACCTCGCCCAACAAATCGGCCAGTTCCCGCTTCTGAAGATCGTCAGGCAGCTGCTGGTGATACCACGCCGTGGCGGCATAGGTGGGGACGAAAAGCGAGAAGGGGAGATCATCGCCTTGCTCGAAAAAGATCGGCCGAAGGTTCAAAGCCGTGGATACCAAGACAATGCCGTTGAATGCAATGCCTTTGTCCACCAGGTGGCCGGCAAGCCCAGCGGCGCGGGTGGTTCCGTAGCTCTCCCCCGCCAAGAACAGGGGCGAATCCCAGCGGGAGTGCCGCGTGAGGTACAAGCGGATGAATTCGCCAACCGACTCAACGTCGCCTTTCACGCTCCAAAACTTCTTGTCCAATTCTTCCTTACTGGCGCGGCTGAAACCGGTGCCCACCGGGTCGATGAAGACCAGATCGGTGAAGTCGAGCCAGGTTCCTTCGTTCGGCTCCAGACGGTAGGGCGGGGCCGGCATCCATCCTTCGTCCTCCATCACCACCCGCTTGGGACCCAGGGCCCCCATGTGGAGCCAGATCGAAGCCGAACCCGGGCCCCCGTTGAAAGCGAATGTCAGCGGGCGTTCGGCGGAGTTGTCTACCCCATCCAGCGTGTAGGCAGTGGAATAGATCTCCGCCTCGGTTTCCCCAAACTCATCCGTGAGAGGGATGACACCGCTCGTGGCCGTGTAGGCCAGGGTTCGCTCTTTGAGTTTGAGCTGGTGGTGGGTGACCACCGGTTCGATGCCCAGAAGTCGGCGCTTTTTGGCTTCGACGGGTTTGGCTTCGAGGGCGGATTTATCTGCTTCTGGGGACGTGTCGTCGTGGTGGCTCATTCTCTTCTCCGCAGGCTGGCTCGAAAAATGGTGTGAGGGCGTTGCGCCAATCTTACATCAGGACCGGAAGAAGCTCATAAAAAGACCGTACGGGCGCCACGATACAGCGCCCGTACAGATGACATTGGGTCCATCCCCGCCCAGTAAATGCCTCCAGCTCTGGCGAACGAGGCGCCGCCCTGGAGCCGGCGGAGTCGCCTACTCTTCGCCCAGGCTGCCCATCTTTTCAACCAGGCTTTGCATCATATTCACCGGCACCGGGAAGATGATCGTGCTGTTCTTCTCGGTCGCAATCTCGGAAAGCGTCTGCAGGTACCGCAGCTGAATGGAGACCGGCTGACGATTCATCAGCTCGGCGGCTTCGGCCAGGCGCTTGGCAGCCTCGAATTCGCCTTCAGCATGGACGATCTTGGCGCGCTTCTCGCGCTCGGCCTCGGCCTGGCGGGCCATGGATCGGATCATGGTTGGTGCCAGCTCAACGTCCTTAACTTCAACCGTGCTCACCTTGATTCCCCAGGGCTCGGTGTGTTCGTCGATGATCTCCTGCAGCCGATGATTGATGCTCTCGCGATTGGAGAGCAGAGTGTCCAACTCAGATTGGCCGATCACGTTTCGCAGCGTGGTCTGGGAGATGTTCCAGGTCGCCCGGCTGTAGTCCTCCACTTGAACCACGGCCGCATTGGGATCAACAATGCGGAAGAACACCACCGCATTCACCTTGACGGTGACGTTGTCCATTGTGATCATCTCTTGGGTCGGGATATCGAGCGTGATCACGCGCAAATCAATCTTCACCATCTTGTCAACCATGGGAATGATGAAGAACAAACCGGGCCCCTTGGCCCCGATCAGGCGGCCCAATCTGAAGATCACACCCCGTTCATATTCTTTAACGATCTTGACGGCCGAACTCAGGATCGCCAGCACGAGGAAGATCAGGACCAGCGTTGGCAGGCTGAGGGCTTCGAAGATGCCGATCATGGAGCCACCCCTTTCGATGTTGGGCGGTGAAACCCGGAATCAGTTTGCCCTTATTATAGATGACTGCGGACGGAACTCACCGGATAAGATAGAATGTGCCAAGTTCACCAGTGAGGTTGGAGAGAAGATGAGCAGACGAGCGGAACGACACAGACAGCAGGAGGCCGCCCGGCGAAACCGCAGGTTCGCCTTCATCGGTATCGTGGCGGTGGCTGCCATCGTCATCGTGGTCATCCTGATCCGTCAGGCCCCCTCCGCCGGGGTTGGCGGCGAGGTGATCGTCCCCACCCTTATCGATGCCCCCAGCGCGCAGGGTACCAGCATGGGCGATCCGAATGCGCCGGTCAAGGTGGAAGAGTTTTCTGACTACCAATGCCCGTATTGCCGCCACTTCCAAGAAGACACACTGCCTCAGCTGGCGGCCAACGAGATCGCCGACGGCAAAGTCTATTTCGTCTACCACCCTTTCAGCTTCATCGGGCAGGAATCCCGAGACGCGGCCAATGCCGCTCTGTGTGCCGGCGACCAAGGCAAGTTTTGGCCATTTTCGGAGACCCTCTTCGCCAATCAGACCGGCGAGAATGTGGGGGCATTTTCCCAAAGCCGGCTGCAGGCCTTCGGGGAGGCGCTCAACCTGGACATGACTGCCTTCAACGCGTGCGTCTCAGGCTCCCAGCATCAGAACGAGGTCAACCAGGAGTACGCGCAGGGTGTCGCCGCCGGGGTGCAATCCACTCCGAGCTTCTTGATCAACGGCCGACTGGTCACTGGCGCCCTGCCTTATGATCAGTTCCAGGCGCAGATACAACTGGCCCTGATCCAGTCGGAAGCCAGCCCGACGCCCTAGCCCAGGCCGAGCCCCCGAAAGAAGGGGGCCAACCAGGCGACGATCTGGACCAGCAGAGGTGCCACGACCAGCGCCGGCAGGAGGTTGCTGGTGCGGATGCGGCGCAGCTCGAGAAGTGAACTGATCGCCAGGCCGAGAATGATCAGCCCTCCCACGGCAGTCAACTCCGTCATCATCGCCTGAGACAGGGCCGCCTGCGCTTGCGCAGCCAGCAGGGCGATGGTGCCCTGATAGCCGAGAACCACAGCGGCGGCGAAGAGCACGCCGACGCCCAATGTCGAGGCGAAGGCCAGGCTGGCGAAGCCATCCAGCAGCGCTTTCACCGCCAACAAGTGGTAATCACCGAGAAGCCCGTCCTGAATGGCGCCTACAATCGACAGAGGACCCACGCAGAACAGCAGGCTGGCGGTCACAAACCCCCGCACGAAGGTCACGCGATCCGCCAGCTCGGATTGGTCCCTCGACCAGCGCGATTCAAGCCACCCGCCGGCAGCATTCAAGCGGTCCTCGATCCGAAGCCACTCCCCGATCACGCCCCCGACGAGAAGGCTGGCCACGTCAATCAATGGGCTCTGCGTTTCGAGGAACATCTGTAAACCCAGGCCGGCGACAAACAAGCCAAGCGCCGCCAGCACGGTCTCGCGCAGGCGCTCAGGCAGGCGTGCCCCGAAGGCCAGACCCAGTCCGCCCCCGATGAGCACGGCTGCCGTGTTCAGCAGAGTCCCCGTCAACGGCCGGTGTCCTTCGCCAGACTGGGCCGCCTGACCCCGCCCTGCTGGTTCTCCCAGAGCTCCAACACGAAGCATAGCGTCGACAGCCGGTTCAGGTAGTGCAGGAGATGGTGGTTTTCGACCTCTCCGGCAAGGATCAGCCCGGCGACGGCCCGCTCCGCCCGGCGCACGACTGTCCGGGCCAGATCGAAGTGGGCGCCGTTGACCGTATCGCCCCCCAGGATGAACTCCTTGGGCATCTCGATTTCGTGGCCGAACACGCCGACCTGCGTTTCGAGCCAGCCGACACGCGACTCATCCACGGTCCGAAAAGTAGCCGCGTTTTCAGGGGTGGCCGCCAGCTCAGCCATCAAGCCATAGAGATCCCGCTGGATGGCCAGCGTCACATCGGCCACGGCTTGGGAGTCGGTCGAAGCTCGAGCCAGCCCGAGGGCCGCTGAGGCCTCGTCTACAGCCCCATAGGCCGCAGGGCGGGGAGAGTCTTTGGGAACCCTCTCATCGCCCAACAGGGACGTCCACCCGTCGTCGCCGAGGCCCGTGAAGTAGTCAGGCATGGGCGGATTATATCCTTTTTGAACCTTGAACCTTTCCGTGCTAAGATCGGGCAAGAACCGACCAGCCGCGCGAGGGGGGAGCGATGATCCGGCGAGCGGGTATCTTCGTAGCCAGCCTGTTGACAGGGCTGTTGGCCGCCGGATTAGTGGTCCTTTTGATCTCCCCCGACCGCGGCCAACCCATTCGCTTGCTTGCCCCGCCCACACCACGCCCAATTCGAGTCCATGTCACCGGAGCGGTCGCCCAACCCGGTGTGTACCCGGTACCTCAGGGCGCCATCGTGCAGGACGCGCTGCACGCCGCCGGCGGGCCGACCGACGAGGCCGCCCTGGATGCGGTGAACCTGGCTCAACCGATCCAGGACGGGGAGCGGCTGTACTTCCCCACCCAATCGGAAGTCGCCGGCGCAGAAGCCACGGCTTTCCCGGCGATCACTGATGCCGGTGATGAGTCGGCCGGTGATCGCCTCGACCTGAACCAAGCCACCGCTCCAGAGCTTGAGATGCTGCCCGGGATTGGCCCAAGCCTGGCTCAGAAGATCGTTGATTTCCGAGACCAACACGGCCGATTCGGAACGGTGGAAGACCTGCTGAACGTCCCCGGCATCGGGCCCGCTAAACTGTAGGCCGTCAAAGACCTGGTCACGGCCCGCTAACAGCAGTGGGTCAACCGGCGTCATTTTGTGAGTTTCTTCACAAACACTTGACTCTATGTCGGCGATCCAACCAAGGGGGGAGTTTCAAGCCGGCGGGCCCAAGGGTATAATCCCGTTCGATGCCAGAATTGCCTGAGGTCGAGACCATTGTGCGGCATCTGAGGCAGGGCGCAAACGGGACCCCCGGTCTGCCCGGGAAGGACATCGTTGCCGTGCGCCTGCGCTGGCCGCGGCACGTCGCCGAACCGGCCCCGGAGGCTTTCCGGCACCGGGTCGCGGGCCAAACCGTGCTTGACGTCAGCCGCCGCGGCAAGTACCTGATCTTCCCCTTATCGCGCGACACGATGCTCATCCACCTGAAGATGAGCGGCGATCTGGTTATGACGCCGTCTGATTCACCCGCTGAGCGTTACGACCACACCGTGTTCGAGCTGAGCGATGGTTGGGAGCTCCGCTTCAGCGACGCCCGCAAGTTCGGCAAGATCTTCTTGTTGCGTGACCCTGCGCCCAAGCTCGAGTCGCTCGGCCCGGAGCCCCTCTCCGACGATTTCACAGCCGCCGTCCTGGGGAAACGGCTCCGGTCGCGGCGGCGCGCGCTGAAGCCCCTGCTTCTGGACCAGTCGTTTGTCGCCGGATTGGGAAACATCTACGCCGATGAAGCTCTCCACCTGGCCCGCCTCCATCCCCTGCGTCGGTCAGATGAGCTTTCCGATGATGAAGTCAAAGCCCTGTGGAAGAGCATTCGCCAGGCCCTACGCGCCGGGCTCAAGCACAACGGCGCCAGCATCGACTGGGTCTATCGAGGCGGGGACTTTCAAAATCATTTCCGTGTCTATCAGCGCGCCGGCCAGCCTTGTCCGGCGTGCGGTACAACGTTGGTCCGCATCGTTGTCGCTCAGCGGGGGACCCACTTTTGCCCCGCCTGCCAACCCGAGAGGCCCACATGAATATTGACAATCAGCTTCTCCTCGGCCTGGTCTTCATCACCGCCGGGATTGCCCTGGCTCTATTGGCCTACGCCGTGCTCCTCAATCGGCGGAGTTCAGCAGATGAAGCGCCGGAAGACGACGGCGAGTCGGCCGAGTCCGTCACGGAAATGGAGGCCGGTGACGCCCAGGATAATCAGATCGTCGCCGAACCCGTTGTGTCAATGCCAGGGTTCGAGGAGCCCACTCGCCTGATCCAAGAGCCCAGCACCCCACCCCCCATGCCGGAGCCCACGGAGCCGGTCCAGCCCGAGACGGTGGGGCATGACCCGGACGCCGACGCACAACCTCCCGCCACGGTTCCCGCCCAGGCTGACGAGGCCGCAGTCTCGGAAGCGCCCCCCGTTGCCCTCGCCCGGGATCCCAGCTCCGGGAAGCTGACCATCCTTGTTGGGCCGCAAACATTCGGCAGCATGAGCGAGTTGAAGAATACGGAAATCTGGGAGCAGGTGGGCGGCCTGTTTGAAGAGTTGCACGCCTGGATGTCCGTGGTGCCGCCCCAAACGCCCCCTGCCCCTCGCACGTCGAAGCCTGGAATCAGTGAGATGACCAAGAAGACACAGGCGGCGCTGTCGATGGTGGATGAAATCAACGAGATTCTCGGCGAGAAGCTCGCCGCCTCGGCCGACGCCCCCCAGGGCGTTCATATCGCCGAGGGCAGCGACGGATCCATCCGGGTCTTTATCGGCCTTCAGGGGTATGCGATGGATCAGGTGCCCGATGATGAAGTGCGAAGACTCATCCGGGAAGCGGTGTCAGAATGGGAATCTCGCTCCTGAGAGCTTCCGCCTCTTGAATCTCATCTAGCTTCAACCGGCCGTCTTTTTCCTCCAGGCGGGCGACCGGGATGCGGGCGTCGTGCTGGAAAAATAACCACGCCCCGGTGTCCACGGCCCAATGTTGCCACTTCGCCTTGGTCTTGATATTCTCGAGCGGCAGAACGTCGTAGGCCGTCAGCCACGCCGTACGGAGCATGTGCACCGCGAACGAGGCCATGTCGGCCACGAACATTCCGGTCCAGTCACCCGACTCAAAGATGATCGATTGGTGGGCGCGAGTGTGGCCCGGGGTCACCACGCAGCGAATGTGACGATCGAAGATTGTGTCGCCGTGCAAAAGCTTCAGCCGACCGGCGCGCATGATGGGCTCGAAATTCGCCTTGAAGTAGGTGCCGCGGGTGCGCGCGTCGGGGTGGCTGGCCTCCGCCCACTCCAAGCGCTGGACCCAATAGGTGGCCTTGGGGAAGGTGGCCAGGGTGCCCTCGGAGGAATTGCGGGTGTTGCCTCCGCAGTGATCCCAGTGCAGGTGCGTGTTGATGACGTGATCCACCTCGGTGGGACCAACCCCCAACCGCGCCAGGTGTTCAACCAGTCCCCCGGCCGAACGGTCGATCCCCCAGTTCACCGCCTCCTTTTCGGCCAGTTTCGGGCCCAGGCCGGTGTCGATGACGATGGTCTGCCCCTCGGATCGCACGAGCATGCAGGTCAGGCTTTGGGGGATCAAATTCTTGTCATCTACCGGGGCATAGCCGCCATACAGCGCCCGCGGCACCAGTCCGAACATGCCTCCCGGGTCCACATGAACCAGGCCGTCGCTCAGCAAATGGACTTCAAGCTCGCCGAACTTCATTCCCACCGCCCCTGTCTTGACCGCGCAATTCCATTGTGAACCATCACGCCTCAGTTGGAAAGCCAAAGATGGCGTTCTCGAACTCGCGCTCAAGCCGCCTCTTCTGGCGGTGCTCCAGGAAGCTGGCTTGAACGCCGGCCAAAGTCAGGCCGCGCAGGGCTTCCAGGGAAAGGCCTAGGGACTCTGCCGCCAGGCGGTAATCGTCCGTCAAGGTCCCCCCCAACAGGCCCGGCGCCCAGCTGGCGAGGTTGACCTGCATCCCCGCCTGGATCATTTGGGTCAAGGGGTGCTTGTCGTCGCTCGGCCACACGCCCACAGCCCGCTCAGCGTTAAGGCAGACCAGCACTACCGGGCGATGCCGGCGAATCCAGGCCAACGCATCCAAGCTGTGCAGGGATTGGTTTCCAAAGGCGATCCTCGAAGGTGCGATTCGAGTGAGCCGCTCGGAGGCCCAATCGGGCGCAACATCCGGAGACAGCTGGACCATCATGGGCACACCGCCGATCTGGGCCTCGGCCAGCAGAGCGTCTGCCTCAGTCGGATCACCGGCGGCGAGAAGGACGGCCAGCCCCAGCACGCCGTCGTCCCCTCGCTCCCGGGCGAGGGTCACCGACCGGGCCAGTTCGTCCACTGGATCTGCGGCCGCTACGCTGATCAACCAGCCGAAACTGGGAGCCGCACCCGGCTGCAGGCTGCTGCGAGCCACCGCCAATTCATCGAAAGCCGCTTCCAGAGAACCGACCGCCACCCCCAGGGCTGCGGGGGATACAGCCAGTTCCAGATGGGCGATGTTGTCTGCCTGGACCGAGTCCATCACGCTGCGAAGCACTTGCGGCAGGGCCCCGTTCGAAGCCAGCCGGGTTTCGTTCTCCGCCATCATGCGATTTAGGGCGTCCATCGAAGGTCGCCAAGAACCGTCCGGGCCAGACGGCGAAGCGAGCGCTCCGCCAAGGCGCCGGAAGAGGTCGACTTTCGGAAGGGCGATCAACTCACTTGAGGTCGGGGGGGCAGCGGCGGACATCCCGGCTTCCTGACATCCCTTGGAGCGCATGGGGAATCGGCTTGGCCGTCGGAAAAGATGGCCTGATGGTCAGTGGCGGCGGCGTTTGCGGCGGCGTTTACTCGAGCTCCCGCCTGGCGACGCCGCCGGCCGGGCAGCCGACTGTGATGAGGCGGCGCTAGCCGCCGGGGCCGCGACAGCTTGAGTCTGTGCCACCGGCTGGGTCCGGAAAAGGCGTGAAACCACGCCGCTCCGAATCGAGGCCAGCAGAGCCTGGAACATATCGAAGGCACGGCTCTTGTACTGCACCAGCGGATCCCGCTGGCCATAGGCTTCGAGACCGATCGACGTGCGCAGCGCTTCCATCTCGGTCAGGTAGTCCACCCACAGCCGGTCACCGACGGACAAGATCACACCCCGGAAAGCTTCCGTGAGAATTGCTTGGCCCACGATCCGCACCACGTCATCACGCAGGTCGTCGTCGAAGGAGCTGATTGGTCCGGCTTGCTCCAAAGCTGCGAAGCGTTCGTCGCCCAGGCCGCGCTTCAGATTGCGCTGCAGGCGTGCGTCGAAGGCCTGAATGCCGCTCCCCGATAGGCGCCGGAGTTCGGCATCTCCTAAACTTTGGATGAGCGTGTTGCGCGCCCCGGCCAGATGCTCGAGCACATCTTCCGTGATAGCTGCGGGGCCGTCGTCACCAAGCAGGTTGGCGGCCGAGAAGGCATACGAAAGCCGGGGGGTCACGGCCGAGACCTTCTGGTGGGTCCGACGGTCGAATACGGTTTGTTGAGCATAGCTGATCCGCACCAGCATGCGGGACGCCTCAGCCTCGCCTACCGATCCCGCCTTGCCCAGCGCCGTTTCGAGCTCACGGTTGATTTCATCCAGAGACGTCTGGATCTTCTCCGTCCATACTTCTTCAAGGCGGAGCTGAAGCTTGTCGGAGGCCGCATCCCAATCGATGGGAACCGAGAGGGCATCCTGCAGGTCCAGACTCTGCCCAATACGGCGTTCGACGCCCTGGACCATGCCCGCCCACACCCGCATGCCCAGGCTGGCCTCAACCAGCTCGGGAATTCGTTCGCGGAAACCTTCCGGATCGGAAGCCACCTGAGCCGCGCTGGTGTCATCGCTCTCGATTTTCATCCCGGCGGCGTGTTCGACCGCCTGGAACAGCTGCCGCGCCCCGACCGGCGTCCCGGTTTCTTCAGCCTCGATCAGCGCCCCATCGATAGCCATTTCTGCCAATTCGACGCGGCTGTTCACCTGATCATCCAACCTCTCGACGGCGCGATCCAATTGTTCCTCAATGGCGCGAGACAGATGAGCGTGCTGCGCTTTCATCGCGTCGGCGGCCAGATCGAGCAGCGCCTGGTGCAGATCCACCGGATCATGCAGGCCGTCCAGTTCATCCAGCAGAATTCTCAGCATGTACGAAGGGAACGGATCCGGGGATTCGAGGTTCAGCGTCGGCTGTGTCTCCTCCAGCCAGGCGAGCAACTTCCACGGCCCCTCGGTGTCGGCCAGGGCCATGGTCACGTGCTCCTCGACCTCGACCTTGAGCATCTGGTCGACGTCCTGGAGCAGGTCGTCCTTGGAAAAGACGCGATTGCGCTGCCCATAGAAGATCTCGCGTTGTTTGTTGAGCACATCGTCGTACTCGAGCAGATGCTTGCGTGTATCGAAGTTGGCCCCCTCCACCCGCGTTTGTGCCTGCTCGATAGTTCGATCCACGATGCTGTGGGCGATGGGCACGGCGTCGTCGATGTTCAAACGCTGCATCAAGCCGCCTACCTGCGAGCCGCCGAACAGGCGCATGAGTTCATCCTCGAGGGACAGGAAGAACTGCGAGGATCCGGGGTCTCCCTGGCGGGCGGCACGGCCACGAAGCTGGTTGTCGATACGCCGTGATTCATGCCGTTCGGAGCCAATCACGTGCAGCCCGCCGGCCTGGCGGACCTGTTCGCCTTCGGCCATGAACTGGCGGAACAGGGTCATCTCCGAGCCGTAGATGCCGATCGACTCAGGATTGGAACGCTCGACGGCCGCCAGGCGTTCCTCCAAAGTGAAGTGTTCCGGCGCATCGATGCCCTCCCGCCTGAGCACCCGGTTGACCGCCCCCAGCACCTCTTCAGCTACTTCGCCGCCGAGTTTGATGTCCACGCCACGGCCGGCCATGTTGGTGGCAATTGTGACCGCACCCAGCGCGCCGGCGTTGGCGATGATGCGCGACTCTTCATCGTGCTTCTTGGCGTTCAAAACGTTGTGTTGGACGCCCGCGTTAAGGGCCTGTTCCAGGCGCGGCAGGTCATCCGGCTCAAGCTCCAGGATTTCAGCAAGGCGCTCCAGGTTCTCAGGCCGGGTGGGGTTCAGGGTCAAATCCAAATCGCGGGCAAAGCTGCGGAGCGTCCCCTTTTGCAGGCTGTCCAGCGGCTCGAACAGCGTCTCAAGCCCCTCGACGCGCATACCGTCGTCGGCGAGGTCGTGCGCCTGCATATAGGCGTCGCGGATCAGGTGGGTCAACACCAGCGTCTGCAGGCTGTCGGCTCGCAAGCGGCTGGACAGGAGTTCCGACATCTCAACCGAAGTGGTGCCAACCAGCAGAGGCTGGCCGTGGACGTGTCGGGCGAGGATTTCGGTCACCACCGAGCGCAACTTGGCTTCCTCGGTGCGGTAGACGACGTCCGGATAGTCCTTGCGCCGCCAGAAGACGGGCGCCTGCTCTTCATCACCCGGGCGCGAGTAGTACTGGAATCGGTTTCCGTCTTCGCGGTAGTCGACCTCCACCAGATCCGTGTCCGGCAGAAGGGCGATGTACTCCAGATTGGTCGGCAGCGGGGTGACGTCGACGTTGTAGATCTTGTTGAACTCCTCCGCCTCGGTGACGGCCGTGCCGGTCATTCCGGCCAGCTTCTCGTACATGCGGAAGTAGTTCTGAAGCGTGATCGTGGCGTAGGTGACATTCTCCTGCCGGATCTTGACGCTTTCTTTGGCCTCGACCGCCTGGTGGAGACCATCCGACCAGCGCCGGCCGGCCATCAAGCGCCCGGTGAATTCGTCAACGATGACCACCCGTCCGCCTTGCACGACATAGTGCTTGTTGCGCTTGAACAGGTATTCGGCACGCATGGCCTGCTCGAGGTGGCCCAAGAGCCGGGCCTGCTCCGGGGTGATGTCCTCCGGCCGGTCGGGGTCACGCAGCGCCATACCCAACAGTTCCTCGACGTGGTTCTCGCCAATCTCTGTCAGGGACACCGTCCGGTCGCGCTCGCTGATCTCGAAATCTTCCGCCCGAAGCTGTTTGACGACCCTCGCCATTTGCTCGTAAAGCGTAGGATCTTCCTGCGCCGGCCCGGAAATGATCAGCGGAGTCCGGGCTTCGTCGATCAGGATGTTGTCCACCTCGTCCAGGATGGCATAGTTGTGGCCACGCTGGACCCGAGCGTCCAGGCTGTGGGCCATGTTATCCCGCAGATAGTCGAAGCCGAACTCATTATTGGTGCCGTAGGTGATGTCCGCCCGATAGGCTTCCGCCCGGTCGACGATCTCGAGCTGGTGGATGTCTTCCTGGGAGGATTCCTTCTGGGGGTCGTACAGGAACGCCTTTCGCCCGTTTTCTGTGCGGGCAGCTTCCTGCAGCACGCCCACGCTCAGGCCGAGAAAGTCAAAGATGGGGCCCATCCAGCGGGCGTCTCGGCGGGCGAGGTAGTCGTTGACGGTGACCAGGTGGACGCCTTTGCCCTCCAGCGCGTTCAAGTAGATGGGCATGGTGGCCACCAGCGTCTTGCCCTCGCCAGTCTTCATCTCGGCGATCTTGCCCTCGTGAAGGACAAGGCCGCCGATGAGCTGTACGTCGAAGTGGCGCAGCCCCAATGTGCGGACGGCGACTTCTCGGACCACGGCGAAGGCCTCAGGCAGAAGGTCGTCCAGGCTCTCGCCCTGGCTCAACCGCTGCCTAAATTCGTTCGTTTTGCCCTTGAGCGCCTCATCACTGAGGGCCTGCATCTGGGGTTCAAGGGCATTGATCTCTTCGACGTCTGGGCCGTATTGCTCGATTTCGCGGCGGATCGGATCGCCGCCGATAATGCGCGTGAGTGTCTTTAACATAGGCGTAAATTATAGCATAGCGACCCGGCGCCTTGACTTGGCTTGCGGCCGGCTCCTATACTCTGCAGTCGAATCGGAGGCCCCCGGAACCACCCGCGAGAGGGCTTGTATGCGTGAATTTCTTCACAAACTGTGGGCCGGCCTTGCCTTATTGGCTTCCGCCTGGACCCTGGCCGCCTGTGGGACCGCCTCGGCGGGCGCGTATCGTGCCGGCCTGGTGGTGGTGCACGGCGACGGCACGGTCCAGACAGCGTGTGTAGACTTCAGCCAGACACAGATCAGCGGCCTTGAGCTGCTCGATCGATCCGGATTGGATTACCGGCTGGACGCCAGCAATCCGATGGGTGCGCTGGTCTGCCGAGTGGGTCCCGAAGGCTGCGACTACCCTGCCCAAACCTGCCTGTGCCAATGTTCTCTCGGGCAGGCGTGCCGCTATTGGGCCTACTTCAACCGGCCGGCCGGCTCGAATTGGGTGTATGCCGTGTCTGGAACCAGCAGCCGACCGGTGCACGATGGCGACGTCGACGCCTGGGTATGGCTGGCAGGCGACGAAACCACCCGGACCGTGCCGCCCGGCTTGACCAACATCAGCTTCAACGAGGTGTGCGGGACAGTGCCCTCCGGAGCAGATCTCTCGCCTTGACGGGCGGGCCGGTGCCGTTAGAATAGGCGGACCGGGGGCGGTGGCGGAATTGGCAGACGCCGGGGACTTAAAATCCTCTGCTCGCAAGAGCGTGTGGGTTCGACTCCCACCCGCCCCATTGGACCCGCACAGGTCCATTCGAGCCTCTGATCCGGCTGGGCAAGCCGGGTTAAAGACCGGTCGCTGGGCAGGCAGACCGGCCGCGACACCCTATCGCAGGCAAGTCTAAGAAGGATCCTGCACGCCCATGGAGCAATTCTTCAATTTGGAGCCCTGGTGGCGGTTCGGCGTCGCGCTTCTCATTGGCGCCCTGATTGGGATAGAGCGCGAATTCGTTCAGCAACATGCTGAACAGCGAAGTTTCGCCGGCATTCGAACCTTTTCCTTCATCGCACTGTTCGGCGCCCTGGCCGCCTTCATTTCCCGGAGCCAAGGTGAAATCGTATTCATCATGGCCTACGGCGGCTATGTCTTGCTGGTGGCCGGGAACCGTTTGGCCATGGTGCTCCGTGACCGGTCGGAGGGCATGACCACCGAAATCGTGGCTCTGATGACGCCGCTGCTGGGCGCGCTGGTAATCTGGGATCATCCAGAAATCGCGGCTGCCCTGTCGGTGATTACCGCCCTGCTGCTGTCTCTGAAATTCCCGCTCCATAATATCGCCCGAAGGATGAGCATTGCCGACCTCAGGGCGACTCTCCAGTTCGGCCTGCTAGCAGTCGTCGTGCTGCCCCTGCTTCCCAACCGGGCGCTTGGACCATTCGGGGTCCTGAACCCGTTCCGGATCTGGCTCCTGGTGGTGTTTGTTTCGGGGATCAGCTTTTTGGGCTACTTGCTGATGAAGCTCTTCGGCCCGGAACGCGGCACGGGGCTGGCAGGGCTCTTCGGCGGGCTGGTTAGCAGCACGGCGGCCACCGTGAGCTTTGCCGGCCGAAGCCGGAACGATCCCCGCCTGGCTGCCGTGTCCGCCATCGCCATCGTCCTGGCATCCACCGTGATGTTCCCCCGAATGCTGATCGAGGTCCTGGTGGTCAACGCACAGCTCTTCACCACCCTTTGGGTGCCGGTCACGTCCATGCTCGCAGCCGGGGTTGTGGTGGCCGCCTTGCTCTGGCGCGGCCGTCCGTCAGCCCCGGAAGGGACCGACAACCCGATCGAGCTCGGCAACCCGCTGCGGATCACATCGGCCATCGGGTTCGCACTCCTGTTCGCCGTCGTCCTGGTGGCTGTCAAGGCGGCCAGCGAGTCCTTTGGCACAGTGGGTCTGTATCTGGCCAGTGGTCTGAGCGGGCTTACCGGCGTGGACACCATCACCCTGAGTGCTTCGGGGCTGGCCGCCCAAGGGGAGATTCAGCCGCAAGCCGCCGCCGGCGCCATTCTGTTGGCCGCCCTGGTCAACACGGCCGCCAAGGCGGCTTTGGCCTCCTTTTTAGACCCGACGGGCTTGCGGCGGACGATGCTGTGGAGCTTCGGGTCGGTGCTGGCGGTCGGCATCCTGGCTGGCCTGCTCACCGTCTGGGTACCTGTCTAGGGCGCGCCATTCAGCCTGGCCATGTGTCCTGGGGGTTTGGTCCTGCCGACTCGGGAGCCCACGGCCCACGCTTCCGCGTCGACGTCGATCCATGGGCCGAGCCTGTTTCCGGTCAACCTCGCCAACTCCGATCCTGACCAGCCTCCATTGGCCTCTCCCCTGGGTGCCCCCCAGCCTCTTGGGTGCCAGGGCAATCAGCGCTAGAATGCAAGCACGCTCGCATTCGACGATCAACGGGGAGGCCCACATGCCCCACTCCAGCCGCATCTTGACTTGCCTGATCCTGGCCATCGGCGTGTCCAGCTGCACCCTTCCCGGCGCAGCCTCCCCCACGCCTTTCGCCTTCCCGACGCCCAATCTGACCCTGACGGCCATCTTCGCCCCGACCGCCAGCCCCAACGCCACGCAGCTGCCGACGACCACGGCCGCCACGTCGTTGATTGAGACCTCGACGCCGCTACCGGCGGATCAAACGGCGGAAGCGGGCACAACGCCGATCACCGGCGACGATGTCCGTCCCAACGGGCTTCCCGTCACGGCTGACTTCTTTAGCGCGTCGCCGGTCATCGATGGTGACCTGAGCGACTGGGACGCCAACCAGTACAGCGCCAACCAGGTCACGTTCGGCGCTGGCGCATGGACCGGCGGATCGGATGCTTCGGCGACCTATTCGCTGGGTTGGGATAGTGCCGCTCTGTACGTCGCCGCTCGCGTGACCGACGACACCTTTGTCCAGACGGCCAGCGGTCGGACTTTATACAAGGGAGACAGCGCCGAGGTACTCTTCGACGCCGATCTGTTGGGGGACTTCAGCGGCAGCACGCTCTCCTCCGACGATTTCCAGTTGGGCTTCTCGCCCGGCAATTTCAGCACCGTCGAGCCGTCGGCATACCGCTGGTTCCCGGCCAGCCAGCAGGGAAGCCTTTCCAGCGCCGAAGTCCGCTCCGCCAAGACCGATTCCGGTTACAACCTGGAAATCAGGGTACCGTGGGTCGTGTTTGGAATCAGCCCGGTCTCCAACGGGCACTACGGCTTCGTTTTTTCGATCTCCGATGACGACTCGCCCGGCACAGCAGTGCAGCAATCCCTGGTATCGAGCGTCGGAACGCGCATCCTCACCAATCCGACCAGTTGGGGCACCCTGGTCCTCGGTCCGTCCACAGGTCAATAGGCGGCAGTGCAATTCAAAGAGCGGCCCCATGCATGGGGCCGCTCTTTATTTCCAAAGGAAGTGTCTAGGATCAGTCGAGAGGTTTTGCTTCGGTCGGCTCCAAGATGGTCTGCCGCACCGCCGAATGCAGACGGCTGCTGCGGCGCTTAACCACCAGGACCGACGTGCTCGATCGGCGAGCGATCTTCTCCGGAAGGGTACCGACCAGGAAGTTGCGGAACACGGGTTCTTCGGTGGCGCCAATCACCAATAAGTCGGCTTGTTTGGCCTGCTCGAGAATGGTCTCCGCTACATCCTGCCCCTCTACCAGGCGGGTCTCCAAATGATCGTAGTCGATGCCTTCCGCTACATAATCCAGGACCTGCTTGGCGCGGACGCGATCGCCGTTAACCGCCCGGTGCGTGACGATGTGTATCAGACACACTCGTGGGTCACCTCCATAGGCACGCGCCAGATCAACCGCCAGGCGAGTGGCCAGCCGGCTGTTTCTGCCGCCGGACACCGGCACCAGGATACACTTCACCGGGCGCTGCTCCCGCATCCTGCAGATGACCACATCCGTGGGAGGATTGTCAACGATCGGGTCGATGACCGCCCCGAAAACGCGACCCCCGCTTTGAACATGCTCTTGCCAGCCGAGCAGGATCAGATCGGAGGCGTTCTCATAAGCCGTTTTGCGCAAGGCCTCGGCAGCGTTTCGTCCCAGGCGGATGACGGTATGCACGGGAACATCGTGGGCCTTGGCCTGCTCAATCACACCATCCAGATAAGCTCGGCCCTCCTTCAGGAACAGGCGCCCCTCCCCCAGGGTAAGCTGAGGCGGGACTTCGATCACATGCAGCGCCAGAAGCTCGCCTCCGCGCGATTTGGCGAAGAGTGAACCCAACGCTCCCAGGTCTTCGGCCTGGGATTGATCGGACACCGGCACCAGAACCGAGAACTCCCGGCTGACCAACACTTCCTCGAGCAAGATCTCCTTCGGCTTCTCCTGGGCTTCAACACGCGAGAAGTAGGCGAAGTAAGACAGCATCCCAATCGTCAGCCATCCGATGGCAAAGTACCAGGCAATGGGGCTGAAGGTGAAGAGGTACAGCGCCAGGAAACCGTTGAAGATGATGGCCAGGATCGGCAGCAGGGGAAACCAGGGGATGCGGAAGCCGCGCTCCAGATCGGGGTGCTTGCGGCGGAGAACCATGACCGCCACGTTCACCTGCAAGAAGAGCAGCAAGAACATAATGTCCCCGGCGGCCGCCACATCTTCCAGCGGCAACAGCCAAGCCATGATCAGCATCAAGGTCCCGGAGCCGATGACCGCCAGATAGGGCGTGTTTTTCTTGGGGTGGATGCGGGAGAAGAAACGCGGCAGGTTGAGGTCGCGGCCCATCGCAAAAGAAACCCGCGACGATGAATAAGTCGTGGCATTGAGCGCCGACATGGTGGACGCCAGGCCGCTCAGGAGCAGCACCACGGCGCCGATTCCCCAGGGAAACGTCTGCTGGGCGACCTCGATGATCGCAATTTCCTTCTGCTGTCCAAGGAACTGGAACGCCTTCATGCCCTCTGGAGGCTGGACGGCGCCGATGGCCGCCACGCCGACGAAGACATACACCACGACCGCAATCCCGATCGAGAAGAAGATGGCGCGGGGAATGTTGCGTTTGGGATCGATCACCTCTTCGCCCGACTGGGCGATGATCTCATAGCCCTCAAAGGCGATGAAGGTCAATCCCATGGCCACGAGCACCCCCAACGCGCCCTTGGGCATGAAGCCGCTTTCGGTCGTGAACCGGGTGACCCACAACCCGCTGTTCGCCATGGCCACGAACCCGAACACGACGAACAGGGCCAGGATGGCAACCTTGGTGAGCGTAACCACATTGCCAATCGAGCCCGTTTCGGAAGCGCCGAGGGAGTTGATATAGACAAAGACGGCGATGATCATGGTAGTCAAGATCAAGGCGAAGCGCTCCGGCGGAAGGCCGAAGGTGGAGACCCCCATCTTGGCCAACAGCGCCGAAGCGAAGCTCCCGAAGGCCAGGGCATACAGGCTGCCCGCCACCGAGTGGGCGAACCAGTCCATCCATCCGGAGATGAAGCCCTGTGCCCCGCCGAGAGCTTCCTTAACCCACGGATACCCGCCCCCCGCTCCGGGGAACGTCGAACCCAGTTCGGCGTAGGACATGGCGGTGAAGCTGGTGACCAATCCGTTGAGAAGGAAAGCCAGGATCAGCGCCGGGCCGGCTTCACCTGCCGCCGACCCGGTGAGGACGAAGATACCCGCCCCGATCATTCCCCCCACACCGATCATGGTGATCGTGAATAGGCTGAGATCGCGGCTCAGGCTTACTTCTCCCGGCCTCGATGGGGGACGAGTAGATGGGGTTACACTCATTGTCTCGGTTGTCCTCGTTCAAAGTTGGGTGCAAAAACAGAGACTGATTGTAACTCATTTCACTTCAGGACCTGCCCGGGCGCCGTATTCGGCGTCGCACGTCAGACGAGACTGGTAGAATCTCCATGCCCCAATCAGGCACGACTTCGGTGAACTTAAACAGCAGGCGGTGCTTCTAATTGCCGCCTGTTGTTTAGTGAGAGATTTCACAAATGGGCATCGAAACCATCAAGAGCTATCTGATCGGCAAGCCGTTTCCATCCAGCATGGAGCTCCATGAGCGGCTGGACAAGGTGCGCGCCCTGGCGGTGTTCGCCTCCGATCCCATTAGCAGCAACGCCTATGCCACCGAAGCGATCATGTCGGTCCTGATCTTGCTGGGGTCGGCCGGGCTGGCCAATACCCTTCCGTTGGCGCTGGCCGTCGCCGGGCTGGTCCTGTTGGTGATCTTCAGTTACACACAGACGATCATGCACTACCCGATGGGCGGCGGGTCCTATCGGGTTTCGCGGGATAACTTGGGCGTGCTCCCGTCGCTGGTGGCCGCCGGCTCGCTGATGACGGATTACGTGCTGACGGTGGCCGTCTCCGTCTCGGCCGGCGTGCGGGCCACCACCTCCGCCTTCCCCGATCTCGACCATCACCGGGTGCTGCTTGCGCTTCTTGCCATCGGCCTGATCACATGGATCAACCTGCGCGGCGTGCGCGAAAGCGGGACGATCTTCGCCATTCCGACCTACGCTTTCGTCCTCGGCGGCTTGTTGGTGATCGTCATCGGGCTGGTGCGGATGGTCGGCCTGTTCGGGGCCGCCCCGCTGGCCCCCGGCCCAAACGTGGTCCCGCCGGCCGCATCGCTGGAAGGCTTTGCCTTCACATGGCTCTTGCTGCGAGCGTTCGCTGGCGGCTGTACGGCCCTGACCGGGATCGAGGCCATCAGCGATGGCGTGCAGGCCTTTAAGCCCCCCGAGTCGAAGAACGCCGCCAAAACGATGATCGTGATGGGCGTGATGGCAATGTCGCTCTTCATCGGCATCACCTTCCTGGCCACCCATCTCGGCTTGCTTCCAGACCAGGCCGAAAGTGTCCTCTCACAGCTCGGCCGGCGCGTGGCCGGGACCGGGATCCTGTACTACTGGCTGCAGATATCGACGACCCTGATCCTGGTTCTGGCGGCCAACACCGGCTTCCAGGACTTTCCACGGCTGGGCTCGTTTCTCGCCCAAGACGGCTTCCTGCCACGCTGGATGCAAAACCGTGGCGATCGCCTGGTTTTCAGCTCAGGCATCCTGGTGCTGGCCCTGGTCTCGTCTGTGCTTGTTATCCTGTTCCAGGCCAATGAAATTGCCATGCTCCCCCTGTACGCCCTGGGCGTCATGATGAGCTTCAGCCTGTCGCAGTCGGGCATGTTCCGGCTGATGGGGCGCATCCGTCATTTGAAGCCGGGCGAAACCCTGAAGACCGACATCACCGAAGTGCATTACGAGACCGGAACCTGGTGGAAGCGGATGGTGAACGGCATCGGCGCGGCAACCACTTCGGTGGTGTTTGTGGTTCTGGCAACGACCAAGTTCCGCGACGGCGCATGGATTGTCATGTTGACCATTCCGCTGCTGGTCCTCGGCTTCATGGCCATTCAGCGCCACTACCAAAAGGTCGCCGCATCACTCCGCACCCACGACCTGACGACGGATGACCTGTCAACGGTGGCTGATGTGGCTATCGTACCTATTGCCGACGTCCACCGCGGGACCCTCCGGGCCTTGATGTACGCCAAACGTCTTTCGGGTGACGTTCGAGCCATATGCGTTACCACCAGTCCCGAGATGCGCGCCCGAATCCTCAAACGATGGGCGCGTTTCCCGGAGATCACGGACACGATCCGCCTGGTGTGCATCGACTACGAGTTCCGGGACATCATCCACCCGCTGGTGAAGTACATCGAGCGGGTCAACAACGATGAGTTCCCCGAGCAGCTCACGACGGTAGTCATCCCAGAGTTCATGGCCGAGAGTTTGTGGGAACAGCTTCTGCACAACCAGACCGCCTGGCGGCTGCGTCACGAACTCAGTCAGCATCGAGATGTCATCCTGATCAATGTCCCCTTCCATTTGCAGAGCGTCAAGGATTGGCGCGCCGAGCGCGACCAGGCGAGGGGTATCTCGGCTCCGAACTCGGGGGCTTCCCCTGGCGGCATGCCTGCGTCGGACGAGCTTCCCCCATCCGAGGCGCCGGTTGAAACGCCCAACGATCAGCGCGAATGACAAAACCGCGCCGGTCGGGTCGGCGCGGTCGGGAAACTCGGGGTGAACTGCAGGGGTCAGAAAAGGACCGATGCCAGCTCGTCGCGGTACTGACGCGTTAAGGGATCCTGATCTCCCATGATGGTGAACAGGGCCAGCAGCACCTCTTTGGGGAATCCGCCGCGGTAGCGCTTGTCCTGGCGCAGGATGTCCAACAAGCCGTCCATCGCCGCCGGAAAGTTTCCAAGTTTGATCAATTCAGCCGCCCGGTGCAGTTGGGCAGCCAAGGGATCCCCTTCGTCATCGGGGGCAACCCCTTCCGCCTCGACCAGAAGCTGCGCCAGCGGCTTGAGTTTCAGCGCTTCCGGCCACTCCGTTCCGCCGGGGAAACCGCCTACCAGGTCCAGAGCTTGTGCCCCTTTGCCCTGCATCACCAGGGACTTGAGCAGTCCCAGGGCGGCGGGCGCATTGGTCTCATCCTCGAGGAGAATGTCGCGGAACGACGTCTCCGCCTCCGCCCAATGGCGGGTCCCCAGCAAACTCAATCCCTGAGCCACGGCTTGCACGGCGGGGCTGGGCGATAGGTTTTCTACGAACCGGCGCACGGTGCCTTCCGGTTGGGCGCCGACAAACTGCGAGGCCACTTCCCCGTCCCGAAAGGCCTTGACCGCCGGAATGCCCTGCACGCCATAGCGCACCGCCAGATTCGGGTTCTCGTCGACGTTGACGCGAGCCAACATGAATCGGCCGCCGCCTTCGATCGCCAGCCGCTCCAGGATCGGGCCCAGCATGCGGCATGGACCGCACCACGTGGCCCAGAAGTCAACTACGACCAGGACGTCATGCGAGCGCATGACCACGTCTTGCTCAAACGTTGATTCAGACACGTCCTGAATGTACTCAGAAAGCGCCATGCTCTATCCTTTCAGATCAGCTTGTGTTGCAGGGCTCATTCTAGGCCCGCCGCGTAAGAAATTCATTGGCATCGGGCTTACTCGGGATCTTCCTCGGCACCTGGCTGCTCGACGCTTAGGACTTCACCGTGCATGTCGATCACAACACGAAACCCGGACATTCCCAGCCAGGCCCGGGCCCCTTCCGGCAACCCGCTCCCAAGCAGAGCATCGAGCTGCTCATCGATGTTCTCCAACGACGATTCAATCATCGCCTTGGTGAAGATGTCCTCCTGACCGAGCATCTTCATCGTACCTTCAGCGATGATCTCTTCATGGCCCTGGATCATGTCGCGCATCTGGTTGAGGACCTGCCGGTCGACGAATTCGCTGTCGATGTGGCGCATGAATCCGTCGTCATCGATGACGTAGACGGCATCTTCGCCAACGTAGGATACGGGGACCGGGCGTTCGAGCGAGTCCGAGACCAAGCCTGCGAAGAGAGCATTCCTGGCCATGGTGTCCTTCACCTCCCGGGAGACAGGGAGCCCGACGCGCCAAATGACTCCTGGCAACTGCTGCCAAGTATACCCTCATGCGGCTTGGGCCTTTAGAAGGCGGAAGTGGGCCGTCTACGTGTGGATGTTGACTTCGGTGCCGTAGCTGAGCCAGACTTCTTGCTCTTCGGCGGGAACGACAGGCGTCGTCCAGCGATAAAGCCACTTGGCGGCTGCCGGGGTCATATTGACGCAACCATGCGAACGAGGCGCGCCGAAGTCATTGTGCCAGTACGTGCCGTGAAAGGACACGCCGTTATCGGTGATGTAGGATACCCAGGGAACCCCGGGAAGATCGTAGCCCGTCGCCAGATTCCCGGCGGCCATGTGGCGCGATCCCCGCTTCCGGAACGTCATAAAACCGCCTACGGGGGTCCAGAAACTTCCGTCGGCGAACTTTCGGCCCGAGGAGATCATGGTCGTCATCACCAAATCCGAGCCTTCAAAGCATCGAACCCACTAGT
>Ga0307417_10000163_pt1 | contig 28963 bp, 29 predicted proteins | sample SalMarWE160210MG_2_FD_202514 | JGI IMG/M metagenome (GOLD analysis project Ga0307417, IMG submission 202514) | Salt marsh sediment microbial communities from the Plum Island Ecosystem LTER, Massachusetts, United States - WE1602-10 | ecosystem: Environmental > Aquatic > Marine > Intertidal zone... | reverse complement strand
GCCAACTCGGCGAGCGCCGGCGCGCACAACGCCTCGCGCGCGGCCAGTTTCATCTCGCGCCCCTGCACCGCGAACTTGTTCCACGGGCAGACGGCAAGACAATCGTCGCAACCGTAAATGCGGTTGCTCATCATTGGGCGCAATTCGCGCGGGATCGGGCCCTTGTGCTCGATGGTCAGATAGGAAATGCAGCGCCGCGCATCGAGACGGTAGGGCACGGGAAATGCCGCGGTCGGGCAGACGTCGAGACAGGCGCGGCAGCTACCGCAGGCGTCGGTTTCCGCGCTGTCAGCCGGCAGATCGAGCGTGCTGAAGATCGCGCCGAGAAACAGCCAAGACCCAAATTGGCGCGACACCAAATTGGTGTGCTTGCCTTGCCAGCCGAGGGAGGCAGCAGCGGCCAGCGGCTTTTCCATCACCGCCGCGGTATCGACGAAAACTTTCACGTCGCCGCCGGCGTTGTCGGTGAGCCAGCGCGCCAGTTGCTTCAGCCGCGGCTTGATCAGTTCGTGATAGTCGTCGCCTTGCGCATAGACCGAGATGGCGCCGCGCGTGCGCTCTTTCAGGACCGCAAGCGGATCGGTGTCGGGCCCGTAATTCATGCCCAGTATGATCACGCTGCGCACGTCCGGCCACAGCGCCTGCGGCGCGCCGCGCCGCGCGGCGGTGGTCTCCATCCAGGCCATGTCGCCATGCCAGCCGTCGGCGAGAAAGCGCTCGAGCCTTAGCTTTGCTTCCGGCATCGTATCTGGCCGGGTGACGCCGACGGCGTCGAAGCCGAGCGCATGCGCCTGCGCGATGAGCGCGGCCTTGATCTGCCTGGGCTCTAGAAGTCGAGGTCGGCGTAGCTCTTGGCCGGCGGCAGGCCGGCCAGCGTGTCGGCCAGCAGCGGACGGAATGCGGGCCGCGACTTCACCCGCGCGTACCAGTGTTTGGCGGCTTCGTTTTCGTTCCACGGCACTTCGCCCAGATAATCGGCGACCGACAAATGCGCGGCGGCAGCCAGATCGGCGAGAGAAAGCCGCTCGCCAGCGAGCCAATCGCGCGTGCGCACCAGCCAGCCGAGATAGGCCATATGATAGCGGATATTGTGGCGCGCCGCGCGCAACGCATCGGTATCGGGCGGCCCGCCGCCCTGTTCCGCCGTCATATAGCGCTTGAATACGCGTTCATTTACCAGCGGGCTGCTGACTTCGGCATGGAACTTGTCGTTGTACCAGTGCGCCAGCCGCCGTACCTCGACCCGCTCCTCGGCCGCGGCCGGCAGCAATCGACCGTCTGCTTCCGACGGCGCCCGCGTCTCCTCAATATATTCGGCGATGATGGCGGCGCTTGGGACCGCCGGTTGGCCGTCCGCCACCAGCACGGGAAGTTCGCCGGCCGGATTGAGAGCCAAGAATTCCTCGCGCCGTTCCCAGAAGCGCTCCTCGACCAGCTTCGCCGCAATGCCGTATTCGCCCAGGATCAGGCGCACATAGCGCGAATGCGGGCAGAGCGGATGATGCAGCAAACTGAGCATTATGGGCCGGTCGATTGCAGCGGCGTTAGCCGCCTGGGCGGGAATCGAGGTCGCACTATAGAAAGCCACAAACGTCTAGCAACCTGTTGACCGCCGCGCCTTTTTCATTGCTCGGGCGGCAGCGTTGCGCCACAAGCGCGGAGGCGACGCCCCCGCCCGGACCCCATCTCATGGACATCATCGCTATCAAGACCGCCATCGTCGGCATGACCATGGCCCATATCGACCTGATCAAGGCGGCGGTGCTCGGGATCGTCGAGGGCCTGACCGAATATCTGCCGGTGTCCTCGACTGGCCACCTGTTGCTGATGGAGCAGTTGCTGGGCTGGGGCGACGACGCCTTCGGCAAGTCGTTCGCTATTCTCATTCAACTCGGCGCCATCCTGGCGCTGCTCACCATCTATTTCGGCCGGCTGTGGGCGCTGGCGAAAAACATGTTCACCGACTGGGCGGCGACGCGCTTCATCATCGGCGTGCTCATCGCCTTCCTGCCGGCGGCGGTGATCGGGGCGCTGGCCTATCACGTCATCAAGGAGACGCTGTTCGACGTGCGCATTGTCTGCATATCGCTCATCGTCGGCGGCTTCATCCTGCTCGGCGTCGACCGTCTCAACCTGAAGCCGCGCTATCACGAATCGACCGGCTTTCCGTTGCCGATGTATTTCGGTATCGGCATGATCCAGTGCCTGTCCATGGTCCCCGGCGTGTCGCGCGCCGGCGCCACTATCGTCGGCGCCATGATGTTCGGTGCCGACCGCCGCTCGGCGGCCGAGTTCTCGTTCTGGCTGGCGATGCCGACCATGGTCGGCGCCTTCGCCTATGAGGCGTTCAAGAACCGCGCCGATCTTGCACACGGCGACTTGACCGCGGTCGCGGTCGGCTTCGTGTTCTCGTTCATCTTCGGCTGGATCGTGGTGAAGACGTTCCTGCGCTACGTGCAGCGCCACACCTTCGCGCTGTTCGCCTGGTGGCGCATCGTGGTCGGCGCCCTCGGCATCTACGCAATTTATTTTATGTGACGAAGCATCACGCGACTCGGCTGCGGAACTGGCCGGCCTTGCGGAAACGCCAAAGATAGCTCGGCACGATCGCCTCGATCAGCTCCGGCTCGATGCCGAGACCTTGCAGCGTGCGCCCTTCGGCAATCGCGGCTTCCGACACCACATTGTCCACGCGCAGCAGCTCGACCTGGTCCGGCGTGAGCAGCGGCGTCGGCATGAATTGGAAGAACATCGCCTGCAGTTTGGCGACGAAGAACGGCAACGGCACCAGCAGCCGTTTGCGCTCGATGGTCGCCAGCACATATTGCATGAGCTCTTTGAAGCTGCGCACCTCCGGCCCGCCCAGTTCGTAGGTCGTGCCGGCGCGCGCATTGCCGGCAACAGCGATTGCGATGGCGGCGGCGACGTCGCCGACGAACACCGGCTGGAAGCGGGTCTTGCCGCCGCCGATCAGCGGCAGCGCCGGCGACAGCCGCGCCATCGCCGCGAAGCGGTTGAAGAAGTCGTCCTCTGGTCCGAACAAGATCGACGGCCGCATGATGTTGGCGGTCGGCTGCGCCGACAGCACCAGCCGCTCGGCGGCGGCCTTCGAGCGGGCGTAACGCGAGGGCGAGTTCTCGTCGGCGCCGATGGCGGAGACATGCACCAGGCGCGCGCCATGCGCGTTGGCAGCGAGCGCCACCTGCTCGGCGCCGACGGTGTGGACCGTGTCGAAGCGCTGGCGGCCGCGCTCGAACAGGATGGCGACCAGGTTGATCAGCACATGGGCGTCGCGCGCCGCCGCCTCTACCGAGGCGCCGTTGCGGATATTGGCTTGTACGGCATGGATCTGGCCGACCTTGCCGAGCGGCTGCAGGTGGCCCGCAAGCTCGGGCCGGCGCACCGCCACCCGGATGCGGTAGTCGCGTTTGGCGAGCGCCCGCACCACGTGGCGGCCGAGGAAGCCGGAGCCGCCATAGATGGTGATGAGGGTATCGCTGTTGCTGCGGGCGGTCATTGCGGCTCGTGGGGCGCGGGAGCGGCCTTGCTAGCGGGCAATAACAGGATCGGCCGGGGGCTGTACAGGGGCGCCGAGGCTGAATTTGGCCTTCAATTGACAAGCCGAAAGCGGCTCAATACCTAGTCGAAACGAGCCCAGGTGGCGGAATTGGTAGACGCACTAGTTTCAGGTACTAGCGGTGAAAGCCGTGGAGGTTCGAGTCCTCTCCTGGGCACCACCATCCCGCCGCATGATCCCGAAAAGTGGGAGCCGGTTTTCGGACAAGATCACGCGCACATGAGCTGGAACGCCTGAATGACCATCCGCCTGCACCGCGGCGACCTGCCAGACCTCTCCGCCTACAAGGGGGCGGTGGCGATCGACACCGAGACCATGGGACTCGACCCCAACCGCGACCGGCTCTGCGTGGTGCAGCTCTCGCCCGGCGACGGCAGTGCCGACGTGGTGCAGATCGCCGCCGGGCAGAAAAAGGCGCCCAATATCGAGCGGCTGCTGGCCGACAAGTCGATCGTCAAGATCTTCCACTATGCCCGGTTCGATCTCGGCGTCCTGGCCAAGAGCTTCGGCGTCATGGCTCAGCCGGTCTATTGCACCAAGATCGCTTCGCGGCTCGCCCGCACCTATACCGACAAGCACGGTCTGAAAGACCTGACGCGCGAAGTGCTCGGCATCGACGTGTCGAAACAGCAGCAATTGTCGGACTGGGGCGCCGACGCGTTGAGCGACGCTCAGGTTTCCTATGCGGCCACCGACGTGCTGCACCTGCATGCCTTGAAGGAACGGCTGGACGCCATGCTGGTGCGCGAAGGCCGCGGCGAACTGGCGGCCGCTTGCTTCCGTTTCCTGCCCGACCGGGTGCGGCTCGATCTGGCCGGCTGGGCAGCCGAGGATATCTTTTCGCATTCCCTTTAAGTCATTGTGTTCCGGGTGGTATTGATTAATCCAGGTATTGATCTGCCGCGTATGGGCCATATTCGCCCGGCATGTTGCGTTGCGGGGCATAGCGTGTTTTCCGAAGCCCCATCCTGGCTGGCATGAACCGTTTGATCTCCGCCCGAACCGATCCGCAGACCGCGCACGCCTATTGGACTATGGGCCGTGGCGACAGCGAGCGTGCCTTTCGCGCCGCCCGCCGGCACAGCCGGCTGGTGCGCGTGCTGCGCATCGCCGTTCCGACCGTGGTGGCGCTTGTGGCCGTCGCCATGTTCCTCGCCACTTATTTCAACCCGCTGCGCATGCTCGCCAAGCTGCCGATCAATATCGGCGATCTGGTCGTGTCCGGCACCAAGATCACCATGGAGAAGCCGCATCTGTCCGGCTTCACCCGCGACTCGCGTGCCTATGAGTTATCCGCGGACGCTGCGGCGCAGGACCTGACCAAGCCGGACATCGTCGAATTGCACAATATCCACGCCAAGATCGAGATGCAGGACAAGGGCACGCTGCAAATGACGGCGGTCACTGGTATCTACAACAACAAAGGCGAGACCCTGAAGCTCGACCGCAACATCGAGCTCAGCTCATCCACCGGCTATGCCGGCCATCTGAGCGAGGCGATGATCGATATCCGCAAGGGCTACGTGGTGTCCAATAAGCCGGTGCAAGTGAAGCTGTTGCAAGGCACGCTCGACGCTAACCGGCTGGAGATCATCGATTCCGGCGACCTGGTACGCTTCGACGGCGGCGTCGCCATGACGTTGATGCTCAACGAGGCCGCCGCCGGCCAAGCCAAGACCGCAGCGCCCGGCCCAGCTGAGAGCACCGGGCAATGACCATGGTCCGCAAGCTCAGCCGGTTGCTGGCGCTCGCCGCCGTGCTGCTCGCCGTTCCGGCGCTGTCGGCGCAGCCGTCGAAAGGGCCGCCCAATGCGCTGCAGGGCTTCTCGCAGAATCGCGACCAGCCGGTGCATATCGAGGCGGCGACGCTGGAAGTGCGCGACAAGGCCAAGGAGGCGACCTTCAGCGGCGACGTGCACGTGACGCAGGGCGACACGAATTTGCGCTGCAAGTCGCTGGTCGTGTTCTACGAGGGCGGTCCCGGCGATGCCGGCAAGACCAAGACCCTGACGGCGGCCAAGCCCGGGCCCGGCGGCGAGCAGCGCATCAAGCGGCTGGAAGCGCGCGGTGGGGTGGTGGTGACCCAGAAGGCGCAGACCGCCAGCGGCAACCTCGGCGTTTTCGACATGAAGACCAATACGGTCACGCTCACCGGTAATGTTGTGATGACGCAAGGCAAAAACGTGCTGCGCGGCGACCGGCTGGTGGTCGACCTGACCAGCGGGGTGTCACGGGTAGAATCCGGCAAGAACGGCCATGGCCGCGTCGAGGGCCTGTTCCAGCCCGGCGCCGCGTCGCCCGACTTGAAGTCCGGTGGCGGTAGCGCACCGTCACTGCCGCCGGCGCCAATGCGGCCGATCCATTGAGCGGCAACCGACACGGAGACAGCGCGGCCGCCCGCAGCGGCGGGGAATCAGCTAACGTCGCGGTTCCTGCTATGGCGAATGATCGGACCATGCGCCGCGAGGCAACCTGGTGAACATCCTCTCGATGTTTTGGCGTCGTGCGCCATCGGCTCGCCGGCCGTTATCGCCAGCCGAAGCGTGGCAGCGGCAGGCGGCCGGTGCCCAAGCGCCGGCGCAAACGGCGCGGCAACCCAACGTTCATGCGCAGCCGCAAGTCGTCCAACGTCGCCGCGACGGCGACGGCCGCCAGGCGCAGCGCCATGCCTATCTCGCCGCCCACGGCGTGGAAAAGAGCTTCGCCGGTCGCACCGTGGTCAAGGGCGTCACGCTCTATGTGCGCCGCGGCGAGGCGGTCGGGTTGCTGGGCCCGAACGGCGCCGGCAAGACAACGGTGTTCTACATGATCACCGGCCTGATCAATGCCGACCGCGGACGCATCGAGCTCGACGGCTACGACGTTACCAAGCTGCCGATGTACCAGCGCGCGCGGCTCGGTATCGGCTATCTGCCGCAGGAGGCCTCGATATTCCGGGGCCTCAACGTGGAGGACAATGTCCGCGCGGTGCTGGAAGTAGTGGAGCCGGACCGCCGCCGGCGCGAAGCCGACCTCAACGCGCTGCTGGAGGAATTCAATATCGCACGCCTGCGCAAGACGCCGACCATCGCGCTTTCGGGCGGCGAGCGCCGCCGCGTCGAGATCGCGCGCGCACTGGCGACGCGGCCGAGCTACATGCTGCTCGACGAGCCGTTCGCCGGCATCGACCCCATTGCCGTGGGCGACATCCAGGCGCTGGTGCGGCATCTCACCAACCGCGGCATCGGCGTGCTGGTTACCGACCATAATGTGCGCGAGACGCTGGGCCTGACCGACCGCGCCTACATCATCTATTCGGGCGAAGTGCTGATGGAGGGCCGCGCCGACGACATCGTCAACAATCCGGACGTGCGTCGGCTCTATCTGGGCGAGGAATTCCGGCTTTAGAGGCCGCAGCGGAGGTTATCCCCCACTTCATTCAGTGCCCAATTTTTGTGCAATGCGGCAGTGCGGAATCGCATACCACCGCGCCGCGGAACCTGATATAAACAAATACAAGCAAGAATCGGACCAGTTTCCGCCGGGAAACCTCTATGGCTTTGTCGCAACGACTGGAGTTTCGCCAGACCCAAGCGCTGGTGATGACGCCGCAGCTGATGCAGGCCATCAAGCTGCTGCAACTCTCGAGTCTTGACTTGGCGGCCTATGTGGAGGGCGAGCTCGAGCGCAATCCGCTTCTTGAGCGCAGCGACGACAACGAAGCGCCGGCGGTTGAGCCTGAAGCCACCGCCGCCGAGGGGGCCGCAGGCGACGGCAACGAGGATGCCGCGGCCGCGCCCGACTGGATCGGCGAGGAGCTGGAGACCAGCCGCAGCTCCATGGAAGAAGGCCTCGGCACCGAACTTGAAAATGTCTTCCCCGACGATGGCTCGGAGAAGGCCGCTGCCCCCGAGGTGCCGCCGCCGGCCTATTCGGAATGGTCGGGTACCGGCTCCGGCGGGAACGACGACGGCTATAATCTGGAAGCCTTCGTTTCGGCCGAGACGACGCTGGCCGATCATCTCGCCGAGCAGATGGCGCTGGCGATTTCCGATCCGGCCGGCCGCATGATCGGTCGCTACCTGATCGACATGGTGGACGAAGCCGGCTACCTCGCCGGTGAGCTTGACGCCGTCGCCGAGAAGCTGGGCGCGCCACTTGCCGACGTCGAGGCGGTGCTCGCCGCGCTGCAGACCCTCGATCCGCCCGGCGTCGGCGCGCGCAACCTCACCGAATGCCTCGCCATCCAGCTCAAAGATCGCGACCGCTTCGATCCGGCCATGCGCGCGCTGGTCGAGCATCTCGACCTGCTGGCCAAGCGCGATCTTGCCGCGTTGCGCCGCTTGTGCGGCGTCAACGAGGAAGATCTCGCCGACATGATCGCGGAAATCCGCAATCTCAATCCCAAGCCCGGTCTCGCCTTCGGCTCCACGACGGTACAGCCGATCGTGCCGGACGTGCTGGTGCGGGCCGCGCCCGACGGCAGCTGGCAGGTAGAGCTCAATTCCGACACGCTGCCGAAAGTGCTCATCAACCAGCGCTATTACGCGCAGGTATCGAAGGGCACGCGCAGCGACAAGGACAAGACCTATCTCGCCGATTGCCTGCAAACCGCCACCTGGCTGGTGCGCGCGCTCGATCAGCGTGCCAAGACCATTCTGAAAGTGTCGAGCGAGATCGTGCGCCAGCAGGACGCCTTTTTCGCCAAGGGCGTGCAGCACCTGCGCCCGCTCAATCTGAAGACCGTCGCCGACGCCATCAGCATGCACGAATCCACGGTCTCGCGCGTGACTGCCAACAAATACATGGCGACCGCGCGCGGCATCTTCGAATTGAAATATTTCTTCACCTCGTCGATCGCCTCCGCCGACGGCGGCGAGGCACATTCGGCGGAAGCGGTGCGTCACCGCATCCGGCAATTGATCGACGGCGAGACCGCCGCCGACGTGCTGTCCGATGACACCATCGTGGATAAGTTGCGCGAGGCCGGCGTCGATATCGCGCGCCGCACGGTCGCCAAATACCGGGAAGCCATGCGCATCCCGTCCTCGGTGCAGCGGCGGCGCGAAAAGCAGGCCGCGGCATCCTGAAGCGGGGCCCGGCGCGCGCATTGACCTTTGCTGCAACATTTCTAAGCTTTAGCCGTTAGCTGCGGCGGTCAATGGCGCGTCGGCAATTCCGCGCCGGACAGGAGGCAATCCATGCCTTTGCGTGTTTCGGGCAAGAATATCAGTATCGGCATGGCGCTGCGCGAGCGCATCAGCGAGCGCGTCGAAGAAGCGACATCGAAATATTTCCGCGGCGGCTATTCCGGACACGCCACCATCGGCAAGGACGGCTTCGGGTTCCGCACCGAATGTGTGCTGCATCTGGATTCCGGCGCGCTGCTGGAAGCCGAGGGCATGGCGGCCGACCCTTATGACAGTGCGGATCAGGCCGCAATCCGCATCGAGAAGCGGCTGCGCCGCTACAAGCGGCGCCGAAAAGGGCATCAGGCCCAGCGCGGCCGTTAAGTATTCGAATTAATGCAATAAAAAGAAGCATACGGCGGCGCGCTCGACCCATTGACGGCGGCGGCGACCGCTCTTATGGTCCGCGGCCTTCAACCACCCCATGCAACTCGGCGCTGCATTTTCCGATCATCGGACATGTCCATGACGCTCACCGATCTCGTCGCGTCGAATGCAATTCTTCCGGCCCTCAAGGCCAACAATAAGAAGAAGGTGATTCAGGAACTTGCCGCGCGCGCGGCCGAGCTCACGGGTCAGAACGAACGCGCGATTCTGGAGATCCTGCTGCAGCGCGAGAAACTGGGTTCCACCGCAGTCGGCAACGGCGTGGCGATCCCGCACGGCAAATTGCCCAAGCTCGGGCGCCTGTTCGGGTTGTTCGCGCGGCTGGAAAAGCCGGTGGATTTCGAGGCGCTCGACGGCCAGCCGGTCGATCTGGTGTTCCTGCTGCTGGCACCGGAAGCCGCCGGCGCCGATCACCTCAAGGCGCTGGCGCGGGTAGCGCGGCTGCTGCGCGACCCCGAGATTGCGCGCAAGCTGCGCGAGTCGCGCGACGCCGACGCGCTCTATGCCGTGTTGGCGATGTCGCCGGCAAGCAGCGCGGCCTGATCAGGCATCAGTAAACAGTAGCCAGTAATCAGAAAGAAAAAGGGCCGGCAATGTTGCTGGCCCTTTCGCTCTCTCATTCTGATTACTGACTACTGATTATTACTGATCCCTGGTCAGTGCACGCTCACCGGCTCGAGCTCCTGGCTCCAGGCATTGGCGAGCGCGGCTTCGCGCGTGTCGGTCAGCATGATCGGCGTGCCGTCGGCGGCGTGCAGCGCGAACAGCTTGATGCCGGGCTGCAAGTGCGGCGCCTGCGGGAATAGGCCAGCCACGTCTTCGGAACGGATCGCCTTGACATAGGCCAGGCGGCCGTCGCCGAGATGGGCGAGCGCTTCCTGCGTGATCACCGGATGGGTCGTGTTCGGTTCAGTTATCTTGTCTTTGGTCATTTTCATGGCCCTCGATCCTTTCATAACGCGAGACGCGGTCGAGTCCTTTTGTTGCGAGTTCCTCAGTCGTCCTGCTCGTTGATCGTGATGGTCTTGACGATGCGCTCGGCCTGCGGGCGGACCAGATCGATCGACAGCAGGCCGTTCCTCAAGTCGGCGCCCTGCACCTCCATGCCGTCGGCCAGCACGAAGGTGCGCTGGAATTGGCGCGCGGCGATGCCGCGGTGGAGATACTGCCGGCTCTTGTCGTCGTGCTGACGCCCGCGGATGACCATCTGGTTTTCCTCGATGCAGACGTCGAGCTGGTCGCGGGTGAAGCCGGCGACGGCGAGCGTGATGCGCAGCCGTTCCGGATTCTGCGCGTCGCGCGCCAGCCGCTCGATGTTATAGGGCGGGTAGCCGTCGGCGCCCTTGGCGACGCGGTCGAGCAGGCGCTCGATCTCGTCGAAGCCCAGCAGGAACGGGCTGGATAGTGACGGAACTCGTGACATCGGTTCTCAAAGTCCTCGTTTAAGCGACTTTGACGTGGGGTCCGCATTGGCACCCCAACCCTTGGGCAGCGGCCCTCGGGTCGTTCCTAATATGGGCGGGCCGGGTTAAAGGTTCAAGAACACGGGGGATTTCGGCCCCGCTGCCCATAATGGTCGCATTCCGGGAGTTTTCATGCTTAATCCGCCGTCCCTGCCGCCGCTGACCGTGCGGGCCATCCGCGCAACGCCGGTCGAGGTTCCACTCAATTTCGTGCTCGGCACCAGCCAGGGGGCGCTGCGGCAGGTGCCGCTGCTGCTGATCGACCTGGAGACCGAGCAGGGCGTCACCGGCCGCAGCTATCTGTTTTGCTATGTGCCGACAGCGGCGCCGGCGATCGCCAGCCTGCTTGGCGAGGTCGAGCGCGTCACCAAGGGCGAGGCGGTCGACCCGGCCGCGTTGTGGGCGAAGCTGACGCGGCGTTTTGCGCTGATCGGCGTGCAGGGCATCGTGCGCATGGCGGTGTCCGGCTTTGACGTCGCCTGCTGGGACGCGCTTGCGGTCGCGGTCCGACAGCCCTTGTGCCGCTTGCTCGGCGCCGAGCCGCGCCCGATTCCGGCCTACAATAGCTGCGGCCTCGGGCTGATGGACGATTTGGGCGCGCTCGCGGCCGAGGCCGAGACGTTGCTGGCGCGCGGCTTCCGCGCGGTGAAGCTGCGGCTCGGCTATCCGACCCTTGAGCGCGACATTGCCGCCGTGCACGCCGTGCGCAAGCGCATCGGCGGCGATGTGAAGCTGATGGTCGATTACAATCAGGCGCTTGAGCTCGATGACGCGTTGACGCGCGGGCCGGCGCTCGACGCGGAAGATATTTTCTGGCTGGAGGAGCCGATCCGGCACGACGACTATGGCGGCTGCGCGCGACTGGCGCGCGAACTGAAAACGTCGTTGCAAATCGGCGAAAACTTCTCGCTACCGGCCGGAATGAGCGTCGCGCTCGAGCAGGCCAAGCCCCAATACGTCATGCCCGATCTCGAACGTATCGGCGGAGTCACCGGTTGGCGCGCGGCGGCGCAAATCGCCGCCGTTAACCGTGCCCCAATGTCGTCGCACATATATCCGGAAACGAGCGCGCATTTGTTGGCCGCGACGCCGACCTGCCATTTCCTCGAATATGTCGACTGGGCAGACGCGCTGCTGGCCGAGCCGCTCGCCATCGTCGACGGCCACGCGGTGATCCCGCAGCGCCCGGGCAGCGGCGTGACCTGGAACAAAGACGCGGTCGAGCGCTATCGCATGCGCTGAGCGCGTTAACGCATTTCCTCGCACGGATGCGGCGTGCGCCGCTCGTGGTGAGCAAGAAACGGTCAGGCCGCTAGTTCAGCTTCAGCTTGAACAGCTTGACGGCGTTGGCGCGGCCGATCTTCATGCGGTTGGCTTCGCTGATCTCCGCCTTGTCGAACCAAACCGCCGCTTCATCGACGGCCTCGAACGGCCAGTCGACCGAAAACATCACGCGGTCGGCGCCCATCTCGGTCACCACATTGTTGAGCGAAGGGGTGTGGAAGTTGCCCGAGGTGGTGAGATGGAAGTGCTTGCGGAAATAATCGGCTACGCTGTTCTTGGCTGCATATTTGTGCGGAGCCTTCATCCAGCCGTTGCGGTGGTCGATGCGCCAGAGTTGCACGGGGATGCCTTCGCCGAGGTGGCCGAGCACGATTTTTAGGCCCGGGCACTCGTCGAACAATCCGCTGCCAATCAGCCGCAGTGCATGAACGGATGTCTCAGCGTTGAACGCCCAGTTCGGGCCGAGCAGCCAGGAATGGCCCTCGTATATTTGCGAGCGGCTCGGTAGCGGATTGCGCGGATGCAGATAAAACGGAACATCGAGTTTCTCTACGACGCTCCAGAAAGGCCGGTACTGCGGCAGATCGTAATAGAGCGCGGTGTCCGGGCTGCCCGCCTGAGAAAAGCCGTTGACCAGCGCGCCCACCATGCCGAGCTCCTTGACGCAGCGGGTGAGCTCAAGCGTGGCGGCATCCGGGTCCTGCATCGGCAGCGCGGCGAAAGCGGCGAATCGGTCGGGGCGCTTGCGCATTTCCTCGGCCAGCACATCGTTGGCTTCGCGCGCCACCGCGATCGCCCGCTTGACGTCATGGATCGCCTGCACCGCCGGCGCATTGAGCGACAGGATCATCAATTCGACCCCGTGCTTGTCCATTTCGCGCAGGCGCATGTCGTGCGCGTTCAACAAGCGCGGGCGCAAGGCGTCCCATACATGTGGCCCGAACACCTGTGAATCGCTCAGCGTCGCTTCGATGGCGACGTGTTCCTCGAGCGCGATCTTGCCCTGCATGATGTTTCCCCCGGCGGCGCAAGTACTTTAGAGCCGTTTTTTAGAAAAGGCGCGCCCCGATGGCGACTTCAAATACTTTTCGAAGTTTAAAGCCTGTTTCTCATCGATGAAGGCGATGTAGGTCTTCACCTGCCATGGCCTATATTTCGATGTGTGGGGCACTTCGCTGGCATTGTGCTTAGCCAATCGCGTGCGCAAATCGTCGGTGATGCCAACATAGAAATGATCAGAGTTAATGCTTTGGAGGATGTAGACGTATTTCATAGCCCGCCTTCGTTCCTTCGGAACTTCGGAACTTCGGCGCGACAGCCTTCGCTCGCTTCGCTACGAAAGGTAGTACCGGCCTGCCGAGCCGAAGCTCGCGAAGCGAGCGAAGGCTGGTGGAGCCAGGCGGGATCGAACCGCCGACCTCGTGAATGCCATTCACGCGCTCTCCCATCTGAGCTATGGCCCCTAAAGGGAACGGGGATCAGGGATCAGTAGTCAGGATATCAGCAAATTTCTTAAAACGCCTGACGCCAGACTCCTGAAATCAGCTTTCCTCTTCCTTCTCGATGGTTTCGCCGATGATGTCGGTCACGTCGGGATCGCCTTCTTCTTCCTCCTCGATGAAGGCGGCGTCGTCGAGGCTCTCGTCGATCTCGACTTCTTCCTCCTCGCCTGCGGCGGCCGCTTCTCCCGCCACCGCCGGCTTCTTCTTGCCCTGAGCTTCGGCGTCGGCGTCTTCCAGCGACACCAGTTCGACATCCGCGGTCTCCGGCGCGACTGTCTCGGCGGGCTCCGGCGCGGGCGCCGGCCGCGCGACCGGTGCCGGGGCGGCCTGCTCGGGCCGCGACCGCGTCGGCACCGGCGCGATCGGCACGACCTTGCCGGTATAGGGCGAGATCACCGGCGTCTTGTTGAGATCGTAGAATTTTCGTCCGGTGTCCGGACAGACGCGCTTGGTGCCGAGATCGAGTTTCGCCACGGTCGGGTTCCTCGCTAAATCGGTGCTTCACTTGGCGAGCCGCACGGGTCCTGTCAATAGCGCCGCCCCGGTCCATTCCGGCCGGTACGGCGGGATGACGGGGTCGCTAACCGCATGGTAGGAGGGCGTTGTTTTTCAAGGATAGCGCCCGGTGAATACCGCCGTTTCGACGCCGCTGACCGCCCGCCGCGGCGGCCCCGTGCAGGGCCGCGCCCGGGTGCCGGGGGACAAATCGATCTCGCACCGCGCCCTGATTCTCGCCAGCCTGACCGTTGGCGAAAGCACGGTCGCGGGGCTGCTGGAAGGCGAGGATGTCCTGCACACCGCAGAGGCCATGCGCGCGCTTGGCGCCCAGCTGGAGCGCGGCGACGACGGCGTCTGGCGCGTTCACGGCGTCGGCATCGGCGGCTTTGCCCAACCAGCCGGCCCGCTGGATTTCGGCAATTCAGGCACCGGCTGCCGCCTCGCACTCGGCGCGGTCGCCGGCTGCCCGGTGACCGCAACTTTCGACGGTGACGCGTCCTTGCGCCAGCGGCCGATGCGGCGCGTGCTCGATCCCTTGGAACGAATGGGCGCGCGCGTGATGGATTGCGCGGAAGGCGGCCGGCTGCCGCTCACGCTGCAAGGCGCGCGCGATTGTGTTCCGATCGTCTATGAATCGCCGGTGCCGTCGGCGCAGCTCAAGTCGGCGGTGCTGGTGGCGGGTCTAGCGGCGCCGGGCGAGACCACGGTGATCGAAACGCAAGCGAGCCGCGACCACACCGAGCGCATGCTGAAACATTTCGGCGCCAAGATCGTCAGCCGGGTGCATGGTGAGCACGGCCGCCGCATTACGCTGCAAGGCCAGCCCGAGCTCACGCCCGCCAATGTGGTGGTGCCAGCCGATCCGTCCTCGGCGGCGTTTCCTCTTGTCGCGGCGCTGATCGTGCCCGGCTCCGATTTGGTGCTGGAAGCGGTGATGACCAACCCGCTGCGCACCGGGCTCTATGTCACCCTTCGTGAAATGGGCGCCAAGATCGAGACGCTCGCCACGCGCGACGATGGCGGCGAGGAAGTCGCCGATCTGCGCGTGACCGCATCGGCGCTCAAAGGCGTCGACGTGCCGGCCGAACGCGCGCCTGCAATGATCGACGAATATCCGGTACTGGCGGTGGCGGCCTCTTTTGCGGAGGGCGTAACGCGCATGCGTGGCTTGCAGGAACTGCGCGTAAAGGAGAGCGACCGGCTGGAAGCGACCGCCGCTATGCTGCGCACCAACGGCGTCACCGTCGAGATCGAGGGCGACGACCTGATCGTGCACGGCAAGCCTTCCGTCGCCGGCGGCGGTGACGTCGCCACCCACATGGACCACCGCATCGCCATGGCGGCGCTGGTGATGGGGCTGGCGGCCGACAATCCCGTGCGCATCGACGATAGCGCCTTCATCGTCACCAGCTTCCCCGGCTTTGTCGAGTTGATGCGCTCGCTCGGGTGCGATCTTTCATGATCATCGCCATCGACGGACCGGCGGGGTCGGGCAAAGGCACGCTCGGCAAGAAGCTCGCCGCCCACTACGGGTTGCGCCATCTCGACACCGGCTTGATCTACCGCGCGGTGGCCAAGGCGCTGATCGATGTCGGCCGCGCGCCGAGCGATGCCGCTGCTGCCGCCGCCGCCGCCCAGGCGCTCGATCCGGCGCGCTTCGACGAGAAGGCGCTGAAAAGCCATAGCGTTGGTGAGGCGGCCTCGGTGGTTTCCGCCATCCCGGAGGTGCGCTCCGCGCTACTGGCGTTCCAGCGCGATTTTGCTGCCAAGCCGCCCGGGGCGGTGCTCGACGGTCGCGATATTGGCACCGTCATCTGCCCCGAGGCCGACGTTAAGATCTTCGTCACCGCCAGCCCGGAGGTGCGCGCCGCCCGCCGGGCCAAGGAATACCGGGCCGCCGGGCAGGCGATCGAGGAGGCCGCGGTGCTGGCCGACATCAAAAGGCGCGACGAACGCGATCAAAACCGGGCCGCCGCCCCTTTAAAACAAGCGCCGGATGCGCACTTGCTCGATACCACGCATTTGGATATAGACGCGGCCATCCGGGCCGCCATCGACATCGTCGAGGCCACCCGAGCGGGCCGAGGACGCGGCTGACCGCCCCTCGCTGTTGGAGGACAAAGCCCCGCTCGCGTCTCTGCGTAAGGCAGCCTGATCGAACCCATCGTTCAAAAGCACGGTCTTTGCGCCGGCCATCCGGGATTCCGGGGGCTGCCGTTGGTCTTGCGGGATCTTCGGCCCGTGTTTTCGAACGCCATTCCAACCCGCCGGCGCCGCTGATCAGGAGAATACATGGCCACCGCTACAGCCGCAGCACCCTCGCGTGAAGACTTCGCCAAAATGCTCGATGAGTCCTTCGGGACCGGAAACCTGCAGGAAGGGACGGTCATCAAGGGCACGGTCGTCGGCATCGAAAAGGAATTAGCCGTCATCGACGTCGGTCTGAAGACCGAAGGTCGCGTGGCCCTGCGCGAGTTCGCCGGGCCCGGACGGCAGGCCGATCTGAAAGTCGGCGACGAGGTCGAAGTCTATCTCGAGCGCGTGGAGAATGCGCTGGGCGAAGCGGTGCTCTCGCGCGACAAGGCGCGCCGCGAGGAAAGCTGGGGCAAGCTGGAGACCGCGTTCAAGAACAACGAGAAGGTCTCCGGCGTCATCTTCAACCAGGTCAAGGGCGGCTTCACCGTCGATCTCGACGGCGCGGTGGCCTTCCTGCCGCGCTCCCAGGTGGACATCCGGCCGATCCGCGACGTCACGCCCCTCATGAACGTGCCGCAACAGTTCCAGATCCTGAAGATGGATCGCCGCCGCGGCAACATCGTGGTTTCCCGCCGCACCGTGCTGGAAGAGACCCGCGCCGAGCAGCGCCAGGAGCTGGTGCAGAACCTGGAAGAGGGTCAGGTCATCGACGGCGTGGTCAAGAACATCACCGACTACGGCGCCTTCGTGGACCTCGGCGGCATCGACGGCCTGCTGCACGTCACCGACATCGCCTGGCGCCGGGTCAATCACCCGACCGAGGTGCTCAATATCGGCCAGCAGGTGAAGGTCAAGATCATCAAGATCAACCACGAGACCCACCGCATCTCGCTCGGCATGAAGCAGCTGCTCGACGATCCGTGGCAGGGCATCGAGGCCAAATATCCAGTCGGCGCCCGCTTCAAGGGTCGCGTCACCAACATCACCGACTACGGCGCCTTCGTGGAACTGGAGCCCGGCATCGAGGGCCTCATCCACGTCTCCGAAATGTCGTGGACCAAGAAGAACGTGCATCCCGGCAAGATCGTCTCCACCTCGCAGGAAGTGGAAGTGCAGGTCCTCGAAGTCGATCCGGTCAAGCGGCGCATCTCGCTCGGCCTCAAGCAGACCATGCGCAACCCGTGGGAGGTGTTCGTCGAGAAACACCCGCCCGGCTCGCTGGTCGAAGGCGAGGTCAAGAACAAGACAGAGTTCGGCCTGTTCCTCGGGCTCGACGGCGATGTCGACGGCATGGTCCACCTCTCCGACCTCGACTGGAAACGTCCGGGTGAGCAGGTGATCGAGGAATACAAGAAAGGCGACACGGTCAAGGCGCAGGTGCTCGACGTCGACGTCGAGAAGGAGCGCATCTCGCTCGGCATCAAGCAGCTGGCGGGCGACCCGATGGAGTCGGCCGGCGACCTCAAGAAAGGCTCGGTGGTGACCTGCGAGGTCACCGAGATCAAGGAGTCCGGCATTGAGGTCAAGATTGTCGGTACCGATCTGTCCGCCTTCGTCAAGCGTTCGGAGCTTGCGCGCGAGCGCGCCGAGCAGCGTCCCGAACGCTTCGCCGTCGGGCAGAAGGTGGACGCCCGCGTTACCCAGTTCGACCGCAAGACCCGCAAGGTCGCCGTTTCCATCAAGGCGCTGGAAGTTGCCGAGGAGAAGGAAGCGATCGCGCAATACGGCACCGCCGATTCCGGCGCCTCGCTCGGCGACATCCTGGGCGCCGCACTCAACAAGCAGCGCTCCGGCGACACGGAGGAAACCGAGGAAGTCGAGAAGACCGAGGCCGAAAAGGCCGAAGCCGAAAAGGCTGAAGACTAAAGACGGTCCGAGAACCGTCATTGCGGGACGCGCCGGGCTAACGCCCGCGCCCCGCAATGACCATCTCGCTGTAATATTCGGGGCACGAATCGACCGAGGTACCTCGCCATGTCGCTCGATGCCGATGCAATCGTCGATCGCCGCCGCATGCGGCGCAAGCTCACCTTCTGGCGCGTCAGCGCGATCGTAATCGCCGTGCTGGCCGTCGCCGGCCTTGCCGTCGCGCTGATCCCGGGCAACCGCTTGTTCCCGCCCGGCGCCTATATCGCCCGCATCAAGGTGCAGGGCCTGATCCGCAACAACCGCGATCGCGTCGAGGCGATCGAGAAGCTTTCGAAGTCGCGCGCCCGCGCGGTCATCGTGCACATCGACAGCCCCGGCGGTACCACGGCCGGCTCCCAGCAGCTTTATGATTCGCTGCGCGCCTTGCAGGCCAAAAAGCCGATGGTGGTGGTGGTCGACGGGCTCGCCGCCTCCGGCGCGTATATCGCCGCGCTGTCGTGCGATCACATCATCGCGCACGACACCTCGCTGGTCGGCTCGATCGGGGTGCTGTTCCAGTATCCGAACTTCGCCGACGCGCTGAAGACGCTCGGCATCAAGGTCGAATCGATCAAATCCTCCCCGCTCAAGGCTGTGCCCAACGGCTTCGAGCCCACCAGCCCGGCGGCGCGCGCCGCCGTGGAGGCGATCATTCTCGACTCCTATGCCTGGTTCAAAAACCTGGTGAAAGACCGCCGCCGGATGGACGACGCCCAGCTCGCCGCGGTGGACGATGGCCGCGTCTTCACCGGCCGCCAGGGCGTCGGCCTCAAGCTGGTCGACGGCCTTGGCAACGAGATGACCGCGCGGGCCTGGCTGGCACGCGAAAAAAACGTGCCGGCCGACACGCCGGTGCGCAATTACTCCTTGCAGCCGCGGTTCAGCGAGCTTTCATTCCTCCACGTCGCGGCCTGGACCTTCCAGGCGGTGGGCCTTTCGGCCATTGCGCAGCGCATCGAGGACTGGGGTGCGGTGCAAGCGGTCGAAAGACTCAACCTTGACGGTCTGTTGGCGCTTTGGCACCCTCCCAGTTCCAACTGACGGGGGTGTGGCGACGTCATGATCAAGTCTGAGCTTGTCCAGCGTATCGCCGCCCAGAACCCGCACCTCTACCAGCGCGACGTCGAGAACATCGTCAACGCCATCCTCGGCGAGATTACCGCCGCCATGGCCAAAGGCGACCGCGTCGAATTGCGCGGCTTCGGCGCCTTCTCGGTCAAGCACCGGCCGGCCCGCACCGGGCGCAACCCACGCACCGGCGCCCATGTGGCGGTCGACGAGAAGTCGGTGCCGTTCTTCAAGACCGGCAAGGAAATGCGCGAGCGCCTGAACAAGCAAGGGCCGGTGTAGGAACGGCTGGTTTCGCCGCTTGCTAAGGGTGCTATTGTCATGGCCGGGCGCTTTGCCCGGCCTTCGACGTTTTTGGAGCACTACCGTTGTTCGGCAAGATCGTCACCGCGCTGATCGTCGTCCCGCTCGCCGTGATCATCATCGCCTTTGCGGTGGCCAACCGGCAGATGGTGACGGTGTCTTTCGACCCGACCTCGTCAACAAATCCGGCCTATGCGGCGACGGTGCCGCTGTTCGTGCTGATCTTCATCGTCATCATCGTCGGCGTCGTCATCGGCGGCGTCGCCGCCTGGCTGCGCCAGAGCCCGTGGCGGCGCACGGCCCGCAAATTGGATGCCGACGTGCGCGCCCTGCATGACGAGCTCGAGGCCATCCGCCGCCGCTTCGGAACCCAAGCACCGCCGGTGCAGCCGGAAGACAAGACCATGCCGGTCATCCCGCCGCCGGTTCCTTGAGGCCCCGTTTCCCCGCTTTGCGGCGGCACGGAGAAGGCGGTAGAACCCGCCCATGGCTTTGACGGTCAAAATCTGCGGCCTTAAGACCCCGGAAGCGCTTGATGTGGCGCTGGAATCCGGGGCCGACCTGGTTGGTTTCGTGTTCTTCCCGCCAAGCCCGCGCAACCTCGGGCTGGAGGCCGCGCGCGCGCTCGGTGATCGCGTGCAGGGGCGCGCCGGCAAGGTCGCGCTCACGGTCGACGCCACCGACGATACGCTGCGCGACATCGTGATCGCGCTCAAACCCGACATGCTGCAACTGCACGGCAAGGAGACGCCCGAGCGCGTCGTGGTGGTGCGCAGCCACTTCGGCCTGCCGGTGATGAAGGCGCTCCCGATCGCCGAGCGCAACGACCTGTCGCCGATCCGCCTCTACGCGCAGGTTGCCGACCGGCTGCTGTTCGACGCGCGAGCGCCCAAGGAGGCCACCCGCCCCGGCGGCTTGGGCAGACGGTTCGACTGGACGCTGCTCGCCGGCATTAACCCGGGCGTTCCCTTCATGCTCTCGGGTGGGCTCGACGCCGGCAACGTGGCGGAAGCGTTGCGCATCACCCGCGCACCCGGCGTTGACGTCTCCTCGGGCGTAGAAAGTGCCCCCGGCGTCAAGGACCCGGCCAAGATCCGCGAATTCGTGCGCGTCGCGCGGGCGGGCGAGGAGCCGTTGCAACTCGGCGCATCGGATATCGTGAGCGGCGCATGAGCGTGCCGCAGCCCAATACGTTTCGCAGCGGCCCGGACGAGCGCGGGCATTTCGGCATCTATGGCGGCCGCTTCGTCGCCGAGACGCTGATGCCGCTGATCCTCGAGCTGGAAACGGCTTACGCGCAGGCCAAGGCCGATCCCAAATTTCAGGCTGAGATGGACGGCTATCTCGCGACTTACGTGGGCCGGCCGTCGCCGCTCTATTTTGCCGAGCGTCTCACGGAATACTGCAGAAGCGTCAAGACGGCCTCCGGCCTTATGGGCGCCAAAATCTACTTCAAGCGCGAGGAGCTCAACCACACCGGCGCCCACAAGGTGAACAACGTGCTCGGCCAGATCATGCTGGCCAAGCGCATGGGCAAGACCCGCATTATCGCCGAGACCGGCGCCGGCATGCATGGCGTCGCCACCGCCACGCTCTGCGCCAAATTCGGCCTGCCCTGCATCGTCTATATGGGCGCGGTCGACGTCGAGCGGCAAAAGCCTAACGTGCTGCGCATGAGGATCCTCGGCGCCGAGGTGCGCGCGGTTGAGAGCGGCGCGCGCACGCTGAAAGATGCGATGAACGAGGCGTTGCGCGACTGGGTGACCAACGTCGCCGACACTTTCTACTGCATCGGCACCGTGGCCGGCCCGCATCCCTATCCGGCCATGGTGCGCGATTTCCAATCGATCATTGGACGCGAGACGCGCGAGCAGATGATGGCGGCCGAAGGTCGTCTGCCGGATTCGCTGATCGCCTGCATCGGCGGCGGCTCCAACGCCATGGGCCTGTTCCACCCGTTCCTCGACGAGCGCGCAATCGAGATCTACGGCGTCGAAGCCGCCGGGCTCGGCCTCAACAGCGGCAAGCACGCCGCTTCGATCGCCGGCGGTCGGCCGGGTGTCCTGCACGGCAACCGCACTTACTTGCTGATGGACGACGATGGCCAGATCGAGGAAGCGCATTCGATCAGTGCCGGCCTCGATTATCCCGGCATCGGACCTGAGCATGCCTGGCTCAACGACCTGGGCCGGGTGAAATTTTTGTCGGCGACGGATGACGAGGCGGTGGCGGCGTTCCAGCTGGTGAGCAGGCTGGAAGGCATCATCCCGGCGTTGGAGCCGGCGCATGCACTGGCGCGCGTGCTCGATCTGGCGCCGACGAAGCCGAAGGATCACCTGATGGTGATCAATCTTTCCGGCCGCGGCGACAAGGACCTGGCGAGCGTGGAAGCGTATCTCGACAGCAAGAAGAAAAAGAAGAAGAAATGACCACCCGCATTGAACGCCGCTTCGCCGCGCTGAAAAAGGAAGGCCGCGCTGCGCTGGTGACCTTCACCATGGCCGGCGATCCCGACAGCAAGACGTCGCTGGCGCTCGCCAAGGCGCTGCCGAAAGCCGGTGCCGACCTGATCGAGTTCGGCATGCCGTTCACCGATCCCATGGCGGACGGCCCGGCGATCCAGGCCGCCGGCCAGCGCGCGCTCAAATCCGGCCAGCGCATGACAAAGACGTTGGCGCTGGTGCGTGACTTCCGCAAGACCGATGACGACACGCCCATCGTGCTCATGGGCTATTACAATCCGATCTACATCTACGGTGTCGACAAGTTTCTGGTCGACGCCAAGGCCGCCGGCATCGACGGGCTCATTGTCGTCGACCTGCCGCCGGAAGAAGACGAGGAACTGTGCCTGCCGGCCTTGAAGGCGGGGCTCAACTTCATCCGCCTCGCCACGCCTACCACCGACGACAAGCGCCTGCCGGCCGTGCTCGCCAATACCTCGGGCTTCGTCTATTACGTCTCCATCACCGGCATCACCGGCTCGGCCGTTCCCAACGCGGACAAGGTTGCCGCCGCGGTTGCGCGCATCAAGCGCCACACCGATCTGCCGGTGGCGGTCGGCTTCGGCGTGAAGAACGCCGCCCGCGCGCGCGCCATCGCGCAGGGCGCCGATGGCGTGGTGGTCGGCTCGGCGCTGGTGGAGGCGCTGCGGGCGAGTCTGAACAAGGACGGCAAGGCCAGGCCAGGCACCGTCAAGGCCGTCACCAAGCTGGTGGCGGAACTGGCCAAAGGCGTGCGGGCGGCCCGCCGCGTTGCGGCCGAGTAAAGATTACCGCTGCGCCGGCGGTTATAATGCCGTCAAATTGGGCCTATATAGGCAAGTCATGAACTGGATATCCAACGTCGTCCGCCCGAAGATTCGCAGCTTCCTGCGCCGCGAAACGCCGGAAAACCTCTGGATCAAATGTCCGGAGACGGGACAGCTCGTCTTCTACAAGGACGTCGAGGCCAACCAGTTCGTCATCCCGAGCTCCAACTATCACATGCGCATCAGCGCGCCGGCGCGGCTGAAGGGCATGTTTGACAAGGGCGAATACGAGGATATCGAGGTGCCCGAGGTGCCGCTCGATCCGCTCAAGTTCCGCGACGAGCGCCGCTATGCCGACCGCCTCAAGGATGCGCGCACCAAGACCGGTTTGCAGGACGCCATCAAGCTCGGCATCGGCCGCCTCGACGGCTTAATGGTGACGATCGGTGTGCAGGATTTCGATTTCATGGGCGGCTCGCTCGGCATGGCGGCGGGCGAAGCAGTGATCAAGGGACTGGAGACCGCCGTGCAGCGGCAGACGCCGTTCATCATGTTCGCCGCTTCCGGCGGCGCCCGCATGCAGGAAGGCATCCTGGCGCTGATGCAATTACCGCGCACCACCGTCGCGGTGCAGATGCTGCGCGAGGCCAGGAAGCCCTACATCGTGGTGCTCACCAATCCGACCACCGGCGGCGTCACTGCGTCCTATGCGATGCTGGGCGACGTGCATATCGCGGAGCCCGGCGCGCTCATCGGCTTCGCCGGCCCGCGCGTGATCGAGCAGACCATCCGCGAGAAACTGCCGGAAGGCTTCCAGCGCGCCGAATATCTCACCGAGCACGGCATGGTGGACATGGTCGTGCACCGCCATCAGCTGCGCGCGACGCTCGCCGAATTGTGCCGGCTGCTGACCAAGGCGCCGGCAGCGCAGCCGGCCGCTGCGCCGCAGCCGACGTTGCCGGCGCCGGCGGGTGCGTAAATTAAAGGAAAAGCGTCATCGTCCGCGAAGGCGGACAATCCAGTAATCCCGGCGCTTGTATATCGAAAAGCCAGTGTTTACTGGGTGCCCCGCCGGCGCGGGGCATGACAGATAGAGAAATGACCCCCATCGACTCCATCGTTGCCCGGCTGACCGCGCTGCATCCCAAGCGCATCGATCTGTCGCTCGAACGCATCGAGCGGCTATTGGCGGCGCTCGACCATCCGGAAAAAAAGTTGCCGCCGGTGATCCATATCGCCGGTACCAACGGCAAGGGCTCGGTCATCGCCTTCCTGCGCGCCATGCTGGAAGCCGCCGGCCAGCACGTGCACGTCTACACCTCGCCGCATCTGGTGCGCATCAACGAGCGCTACCGGCTCGGCGCTTCCCCGGAAGGTAAATTCGTCTCCGACAAGGAACTGGCGGCGACGTTGGAAGAATGCGAAGCCACAAATGACGGTGCCCCCATCACCGTATTCGAGATCACCACCGCGGTCGGCCTCATGCTGTTCGCCCGCCATCCGGCCGACGTGCTGCTGATGGAAGTCGGCCTCGGTGGGCGGCTCGACGCCACCAATGTGATCGACCACCCGCTCGCCACCGTCATCACGCCGATCGCGATCGACCACACGGAGCTTCTGGGCGACACCCTGGAAAAAATCGCCACCGAGAAGGCCGGCATTCTCAAGCGCGGCACGCCGGCCATCGTCGCCGCGCAGCACCGCGACGCGCTCAGTGTCATCGAGCGGCAGGCGGCACGCATCGGCGCGCCGCTCAAGATCGCCGGCGAAGATTGGACCGCCACTGAAGAGCGCGGGCGGCTGGTCTATCAGGACGAGGCCGGCTTGCTCGATCTGCCGCCGCCCAAGCTCTACGGTCGCCATCAGTTTGAGAATGCCGGGCTTGCCATCGCCGCGCTGCGCACGCTCGCACCATTCAAGCTGACGCCGGCCGCATACGAAGCCGGCATGGTCAAGGCCGACTGGCCGGCGCGGCTGCACCGGCTAGCGCAAGGGCCGCTGGTCGCGCAGGCGCCCGAGGGCAGCGAAGTCTGGCTCGACGGTGGTCACAATCCGGAAGGCGGCCGCGCCATCGCCGCTGCGCTCGCCGATCTGGAGGAGCGCGTCTCGCGTCCGCTCGTGCTGATCGTTGGCATGCTGGCGAACAAAGACTGTGAAGGATTCTTACGCAATTTCACCGGGCTGGCGCGCCGCATGATCGCAGTGCCGGTGCCCAACGTGGAGAAGAGCCTGCCCGCGGAAGTGGTGGCCGACGCCGCGCGCGCCATCGGCCTGCCGGCGACCAGCCGCGACAATCTGACCGAAGCGCTCGAAGCTGCGCGCAAGCTCGACCTCGATCCGCCGCCGCGCATCCTGATCACCGGCTCGCTTTATCTGGCCGGCGAGGTGCTGCGGGAAAACGGCACGCTGCCGGCTTGAAATGAAAACGGCCGGCGCGATGGCCGGCCGCGTTCAATGCACAATCGAGAATCTCACACCGCGCCGCTGATCCACTGATGCAGCTTCTGCTTGGGCGCGGCGCCGACCTGGCGCGAGGCGATCTCGCCGTTCTTGAACATCATCAGCGTCGGGATCGACATGATGCCGTATTTAGCGGCGACGTTCGGATTTTCGTCGACGTTGAGCTTGACGATCTTGACCTTGTCGCCGAGCTGCGCGGCGATTTCCTCCAGCGCCGGCGCGATCATGCGGCAGGGGCCGCACCATTCTGCCCAGAAGTCGACCACCACCGGCTCGGCCGATTTCAGCACGTCCGATTCAAAACTTGCGTCCGACGTTTTGCCGACGGCCATGGCAGATACCTCTTGTTGTGGTTTGGGCGCGCGCAACGCGCCATGAATGGGAGGCGCTGAACCTAAGAATGCGCTCTCCGACCGTCAAGGCGCTCTCACGCGGGGGTGACTTGCGCCAGCGCGGCATCCAGCACCCCGGCCGAAAGCTCCATAAGATCAGGTACTTCCGTCCAGATCAGGGCAACGCGCACGGGCCTGTCCGGGTAAAGCTTTTGGAGGACGGCGCGGTAAAGCGCGAGCTGTCTAACGTAGTCGGGCGGCACTTCTTCGATTCGCCGCGGTGCCGGCCGATTCGTTTTGAAATCGGCAATTAGAACAGCGCCTTGCGTGACGGCGAGTCGGTCGATCTGGCCGGACACCCGCATGGTCTTTCCGCCGATTCGAATGCGCCCGACGATCGGAACCTCGGCCCGACTATTGGCGCCGTAAAGCTCGTAGAAGCGCTTATCGTCGAGCACGCGCATGACTTGCTCGGCGATGATCTCGCGATCCTCGGCCGGCAGGCTGGCGCCGGCGCGGCTCAGGTAATCCCCGGCCGCCGCGGCGCGGCGCGCGGGTGGAATATCGGGCAGCGCTTGCAGCAGCCGGTGCGCGAGCGAACCGCGCAGACGCGCGATGCTGGCGCCGCCGCTGGCGACCGGCCGCGCCGCCTCGTCGTCGACCGCGCTCGACGGCGTGACAATGGGCGTCGCCGGTTTTTCCGCCGGCGCGACGCTGGTGAGCCAGGACGGCAGTGTTTGTTTTTTCGCGGCGGAAGGCCGCTTAGTTTCAGGGAGCGCGGACGGTGCCGGCGTCTTGCGATAGTGCAGCACCTCGCCGTCTCCGTCGTCGGCCGGCTCGGACACGCAGTCGGCGCGCAGCGCGTCTTCCGCCAGTTGATACCAACAGCCGTCCGGAATCTTGTTGACGCCCTTGGCGCCGCAGATCACCAGCCGCTGCTTGGCCCGCGTCATGGCGACATACAACAGCCGCCGGTATTCGTCGCGCGCAGCGTCGTTGGCGGTTTCCCGTGCCTGTGTCATGACGTCGGTGTCGTCCTGCTTGCGCGTCGCCCAGGCCAAGGCGCCATCGGACAGCGCGAGCAATTTCGGCGGATGCGATCCCTTCGGCTCCGTGGTGGTGTCGGCAAGGATCACGGTTTCGGCCTCAAGACCTTTGGTGCCGTGTACCGTCATCACCCGCACCTCATCGCGCGCCATCTCCATGTCGCGCTTCACTTCGCTTTGCGCGGCGCGCAGCCAGGCGAGGAAACCTTGCAGCGACGGTGTCTCGCGCGCCTCATAGTCGAGCGCGAGATTGAGGAATTCGTCGAGCGCGTCATTGGCCTCCGGTCCGAGGCGGGCGAGAAACTTTTTGCGGCCGCGCAATGGCCCCAGCACATGGGCGAAAAATGCGAAGGGCGAAAGCATGCGCGCGTTCTGCGCCAAGCCGTCAAAAGCGGCTTCGATCGTTTTGAAAAATTCATCGCTGCTCGCCTTGGCGCGCAAGGCGTTGCGCAGCGAACCCTTGCGGTTCCAGGCCAGCTCGAACAGTTGTTCTTCGGTGACGCCGAACAGCGGGCTCTTCAGCACGTTCGCCAAGGCCAGATCGTCGTCCGGCAGCAGCAGGCAATCGGCCAGCGCCATCAGGTCCATCACCGCGATGTGCTCGGTGAGCACCAGCCGGTCGGCGCCGGCGACCGGCATGCCGGCGTCTTTCAGCGCGCGGATCACGGCCTCGAACAGCGGCCCGCGCTGACGCACCAGCACTAGCACCTCGCCGGGTTTTTGGCCGCGGTCCGTCCACAGCTTCACATGCTTTGCTATCCGCTGCGCGAGCTGCACGCGCGGGTTTTGCTCGCTCATCGTGTCGAAGGGCGCGTCCCAGCCCTCGATCTCGCGTTTGTCGGCGGGTGCGATCAGCGGCCACAGCTCGACCAGTCCTGGCGCGGCTTCGGGCAAGCCGAGATGCTCGGGAATGCCAGCGACGTCGGTGGTGACGCTTGCGTAAATTTCGCGCGCCTTGAACACCTGGTCGACCGAGCCGAGCACCGCCTCGCCGGAGCGGAACGAGTGATGGAAACGCAAATAGCGCCAGCCCAGCTCGGGCGTGTCGAACTGGCGCGCGAACAGCCGGCGCATCTCGTCGAAGGCTTTGGGGGCGGCGCCCTGGAACGAGAAGATCGACTGCTTCTCGTCGCCGACCGCGAAGATGGTGCGCTTGACATTCGCCCGCGCGCCGCCGGGTGTGAATTCGGACGCGATGGTCTTGATGATCTCCCACTGCTTGGGGCTGGTATCCTGCGCCTCGTCGATCAGCACGTGGTCGATGCCGAGATCGAGCTTGTAGAGCACCCAGGCGGCGGAGGCGCGGGTGAACAGAACAAGCGTCTTGTCGATCAGGTCGTCGTAGTCGAGCAGCGCGCGGCGCTCTTTTTCCCGGCCGTAACGGTTGATGACTTCAGCGGCGATGGTGATAAGCGCACGGCTGCGCTCGCGGGCCTTGAGCGCACCCTCGCGGTCGAGCAGGGTGCAGACACGGGCCTGCTCATCCGTCAAGCGCGCGAGCCAGTCGGGATGCTTGTCCGCGATCTTCTTGGTGACGATATTCTTGCGCGGAGCGAGTTCGGACGTGCAGAAAATCTTGAGGTACTGCTCGACGCGATCGCGGCCGGCAGCGGCACGGGCGGCTTCGAGTGCGGCGATGTGTTTCTGGTCGTTGGTCGAGCCTGAGCCGAGAATCTCGATCAGCGCCGGCCATTCTGTCTCTGGAATAAGCGAGGCCGAAAAAAATTCCTTTTCGACTTTTTCGAGGCTGTCGTCCGGCGCAAGGTCGAAGCTCTGCGACAATTCGGCGATGGCCTTGTCGACGCTGCCCGCTTGTTCGATCCAGGCGGCAATGGCGTCACGCGACCTGATGGCGTCGCCGATCACCTCTTTGAAAGTCTGGTCGGCGGCCACGACGATAGCGGTCTCCAGCGCCTGGCCAAGCGCGCTCGCGGGGTCGGCGCTGCCTTCCAGCAGCACGTCGAGCGTCAGCCGGTCGAGCTGTTGCGCGGTCGCGCCTTCGTCCAGCACGGTGAAGCGCGCCGCCACATTGGCTTCGAACGGAAACTGGTGCAGCAGCCTGGTGCAGAAGGCGTGGATGGTCTGTACCTTCAAGCCGCCCGGCGTCTCCAGCGCGGACGCAAACAGGCGGCGCGCCCGTGCGCGCTGGGAGGCTTCGGGCTTTTTGCCGGTGTTGAGCCTGATCTGCTCATCGAGCGCGTGATCATCGAGTGCGGTCCAGGCGGCCAGCGCGCCGAACACGCGGTTGGCCATGTTGGCGGCGGCGGCTTTGGTGAAGGTGATGCAGAGAATTTTGGCGGGATCGGCGCCGCGCAGCAGCAGGTTGATGACGCGCTGGGCCAGCACGTGGGTCTTGCCGGAGCCGGCATTGGCAGAGACGAAGGCCGAGATATCGGGATCGGCCGCCTCGATCTGTACGCGACGAACGTCGCGCGGGATTTCGCGAACGGCGGTCATTCTCCGCCTCCCTCGTCGGCGCCGCCGGTGAGCGACCATTCCTTCACGCGCGCAAGATGGTCGTAGTC
>Ga0307417_10000162_pt1 | contig 28984 bp, 31 predicted proteins | sample SalMarWE160210MG_2_FD_202514 | JGI IMG/M metagenome (GOLD analysis project Ga0307417, IMG submission 202514) | Salt marsh sediment microbial communities from the Plum Island Ecosystem LTER, Massachusetts, United States - WE1602-10 | ecosystem: Environmental > Aquatic > Marine > Intertidal zone... | reverse complement strand
CGCTGCCGGCGATGACCTGGCACAAGATCATGGCCTATGCGCACGAAGGCATTGAGATCAAACCGCTGCCTGGCATCCCGGCGCCGAAGGAACGCCAGCAGCCCGCCGTTGTCGCGTTCAAGACGAAGCCGGGTGACGCACCGCCGGCACGGCGCCCGGTCATGCTCAGCAAGAGCGGCGCCGAAATTCTGTCCCAGCTCGAACAGATGTTGGACGCCGCCAATCGCGCCTTGGGGCCGCTGCCTCCGACCGTCTCAGCCGACAAGCAGAAGCAAGCCTTTAAAAAGAGCGATGCCCTAGCCTCGACGCTGGAAGGACGGGCGTTCGAGCGAAACTGATTAGCCGCATGCCTGCGGGCGGCGTAGTCTTTCTTACCCGAATCAACATCCCCTCTTCGTCAGCGGATCGATCGTGCGGCTGCTTCTCGGAACGCTGTTTGCGCTAGTTGTCGCCGCCGCCGTCGGCCTCGGCGCGACCTATTTCGCGCTCACCCGCGGCGCCGCCTTCGGCGCCCTGACGATCGGCAGCTGGACCGCTTGGCCCAAGACCGGCACCACGGAGGCTGACCCTTACGCGCGGGCATCGATCGCGCGTACCGGCCGCTTGCCGATCGCGCTGGGCGATGGTCTGACGTTTCTGGCAAAGACCGACGACAAAGGCCGCAGGCTCGACGGGCGCTGCGATGTCGTTCTCGCCGGAGTCACGCCCGCTGCGCGCTTCTGGACGCTGACGCTTTACAGCCCCGACGGTGAGTTGGTCGCCAATTCGATAAACCGCTATGATTTTACCAGCCAAGAAATTGTCCGCCGCGCCGACGGCAGTTTTGAGATCGTGATTGCGCCGCGCGCAAGTCCGGGCAACTGGTTGCCGACCGGCGGCATCGAGCGATACATTCTCGCGCTGCGATTTTATGACACGGCCGTCGGAGTCGCGACCAAGGAGGGCCGCGAGATTCCGATGCCCGCCATAAAGACCGGGAGCTGCCGATGATCCGATGGTTGCTCTTGCTGTTCGGCGGCGCGCTGCTCGGCGGCATCGTCCATCTCGCTACCATCATCATCTTGCCGCGCACGGCTACCCAGGACGCCTATACGCGGCTGACGCCTATTGCTCCGGTCAACTCGGTGGTGCAACTGCCCGCCCCCACGCCGGAGAAGGCCGCGATGCCATTCATGGACCCCGCCTTCGCCAGCGCCATCTGCCGCTACGATCTTTCGCAGGGCCCATTGAAACTCAGCGTCCCGGTCAGTCTCGCCTACACCTCGGTATCGTTCTACACGGACAATAACATCGCATACTACGCCATCAATGACCGGTCCGCCGGCCGGCGCGCGATCGAACTCGACCTGATGACCGCCGAGCAGCACAGCGCCATGCCCGAAAATGAAAACGTCACCGCCGCCGACCTCTTAATCGTGGAATCGCCGACGCTCACCGGCCTGATCGCTATCCACGCGCTGGCGCCGGCTCCCGGCTTGATGCCGAAGGTGCAAAGCGCCATCGCCGGCGCGCGATGCAAGCAAACAGCCGAGCCGGTTTCGACTCGGTAAGACGGAGCAATATCCACAATATCCGAGCGAGAGTTGCGGTCAGCTGGACGATGCCAAGCTTGGCTCGCGCCCCCAGGACGGCGCGCTATGCCTGCGAAAGTAAGCGATTTCCGCCTTAAGGTGATTTAGCGCCCTTTCGGTGTCGACCGCCTGCTGCGATGGCGTCATGATGACCAGCCGATCGAGCGCAAACTTATAGCTTGCCGCGCGCTGATCCAGTTTTGAGCGCACCCATGAAACGATCGCAGCGTTGACGTTGATACGTCGCAACGCCTCGTCGCGCTCGGTCCGAGACAGGCCCGACACATAGGCCAGGCTCATTTTTCTCTTTCGGTCGATGTCGAGCACCCGCGTGGCGGTTTCGAAGAATTGCGGAAGGCGCGTCGTATCGTTGCGAATATCGTCGATCAAGTGGGAATAGCGCGCCGACGGCGAGCGGTAGCGGTCGCTCAGCAGCCGGCTGGCATAGGCGGTGCGGTCGAAAGCCTGGCTGCGATCCCGAGCGATGAGGCCGTACTCGCCGGCGACGGAATACCATTTGTGGCGGTCGTAGGGCGGCTCGATCAGCGGGTAAGCGAGATCGCGAAGCTGGCGCTCGTCATCGGTCAGTTCGAAGCTCGACGGCGAAGCCTTTGTTCCGGCGATGGCCGCAGGGCCGACCCAATCATGGATGTCGTCGCGCACCAATAAGGGGCGCACCTCCTGGAAATCGCCATTGGCGCAGCCGCCAAGCAGCGACAGCGCCGCAAGTGCGAAAATGCGCCGGCGCCAAACGACGGGCACCGGCGTTTTTGGAGGCGGCGGAATATGCATTGAGTCGGCCGGCGCCGGGCCGGATCAGCGTTCGTTGCGTCGGCGGCGACGGCGGCCGTTATGGCTGCGGGAGGTCGGCTTGAGGTCGTTCGAGCCGTCCGGGCCCCGCTCGATGCGCACCACCGGCAGGATGATTACGGTCGCGGATTCGGTTTTGGCATCGACATATCTGCCGCCGCGCGCGGTGCCCGCCTCGTCGGGAAATTCAATAACTTCGCCCATTGCAGTCCCCCTTCCGTCCCGGCGCAAAGCCTGCCGGTTCGGCGCCTCCTCACAATTAAAGGGGTCGCAAGGTTAACGCTCTGCTAACGAGCGCAGACTAATGTGAGGCGTCGCGTAAACCAGTAAAGCGTCGCCGGCATGCCTAAGTCCTTCGCGTACCCCACTCTCGACGGTCTGGTCGACCTGGCATGCCGGGACGGCGTCGATATCCGCCCGACCCTGCTGCGCGTGCTTACGGATCTCTACGTGCAGAAGCCGGTCCATACGGCCGACGAAGAGGTCCAATATGTCGAGCTGGCGTTGCGGCTGATCGAAGCCGTCGATGCGCCGACCCGCGCCACGGTTGCGGCCAGGCTGTCAAACTATTCCGCGGCGCCGCCAGCCATCCTGCACAAGCTTGCCGGGACGACTTCCGGGCCCGGCGCGGCCGCGGCTGCCGAGGCCAAGCCGGCATCGGGGCACGAACTCGTCGAGCTGTTCTTTGCGGCCGGCGCCGAAGAACGCACCTTGATCCTGACCAATCTCGACGTGGTGGCCGCGACCGCGGCGCGCAAGGCAGCGCCAGCCTCGAACGACGTGCTGCACCGCCTGGAGAACGCGGCGCTGCAACGCAATACGAGCGAATTCAGCCGTGCGCTAGAACGCGCGCTCGGCATCGGCCGTGAACTGGCCGAGCGTATCGTCCGCGATGCGTCCGGCGAGCCGATCGTGGTCGCCGCCAAGGCCCTCGGCATGAAGGCGGCCATGCTGCAGCGCATTTTGTTGTTCCTCAATCCGGTAGTCGGCCAATCCGTGCAGCGCGTCTATGACCTTGCACGTCTGTACGACGAACTCACGCTCGCCTCGGCCGAACGCATGGTGGCGATCTGGCGGCAAGCGGGCGGACGCACGCAAGTCCGCCACGAGCCGGCCACCTGGGACGACGAGCGCAGAAGCGCACGCGTGCTGGCAACACCCTTGCCCCATCGTGCCGTGCGCAGGAACGACGCGCCGCCGTCCCGCGTCAAATCGAACGAACGTTAATCTCTCACGCCATCACGCGGTCGAGAAAATGCCGCCCGGCGCGGTCCTCAATCTCGACGATCCACACATCCGTATCGAAGCGGATTTCGCGCGCCAAGCGCGCTTCAACTTCGGCTTCGGGGACTGGCGTTGCGCCGCCTAGCACGGCGGTGAAGATGCGCTCGGCCGGCTGCGACTCGTCGAAGGCGCTTTGCGGCGCCGGCCCGTACAAGATCGCCGTGCCGTCAAGCCGGTTGATGATGATGAAGACCGCGCCGGCCTCCTCGGCGCCGCGCCGTCGCACGGCCGCGAAGGCACCTTCGATTTGACAGCGGCGCAGATAGGCCGCCACCCAGATGCCGGATTTCAACCGCACCGCGCATGATCCCGAATAATAAAAACCAATTTTTGGAAGCGATCATGCGCGAAAAAAATATGAATTGCCAACTACTCCAGCGGGCGGCCGGTCATGGCCGCGAGCTCGCGCACAAAGCGGTCGGAAATCCGTCCGTCGACCGGTAGCCGGCGGTCGCGTTGGAATTTCTCGATCGCGCCCCGGGTCTCTTGGTCATAGGCGCCGGTGGGCTTGATCTGGCCGTAGCCGAAATCGGCAAGCGCGCGCTGGATCGCAAGGACGCGTTTCGATGGCGCAATCATGACGGCGATCCGATCGTTGTGCGCGGGCGCCGGCGTCGGCACAGCGGCCTGGCTGCTTGCCACCTTCGTGCTCGGTGCCACGAGCGCGCGCAGTAGGCTTTCGCTCGGTTCCGGATTGAGCGTCAGGCCGGCGGCTTGCACGAAATCGTGCGCGGCCGCATCGGTCTTGGCGCCCCAGATGCCGTCGACAGCGCCGCCATAGAAGCCGCGGCGGGTAAGCTCGCGCTGAATATCGCCGGTGACTTGCGCCTGCGTGCGCGGAGCCGGCGCCGGTATCGGCGTAAGGCGCGGCGCCAGACGCGACTCCGGTATGATCCGCGGCGCTTGCCGATTTGCCGCTGGCCGGGTCGCGAAGATCGGCGCCGGATGGGGCCCATGTTGCAGGAACAGGGCGTTGGCGAAGATGGTTAGCGTGGCCACTACCGCCATCGCGATGCCGACGGCTTCGCGCGGATGACGCGTAATCACGCCGCCGAGCGGGGTCTGATCACGGCGGCTGCGGCTACGCACTTTTCTTCACCTTTGCCACTGCAGCCGACTCGTCGGCGCGGTCGGTCACCAGCTTGACCAGATCGGTGACCGGTCGCTCACCATCTCCATCGATCGGCAGACGCACGGTCACGCGTGTGCCCTCGCCCAGCTGGCTGCTGATATCGGTGTCGCCGTCGTGCAGCCGCACCAGGCCTTTCACGATCGAAAGCCCCAGGCCGGCGCCGTCGTGGCGCCGGTCGTAAGACGCGCGCGCCTGAAAAAACGCTTCCCCCAGCCGTGGCAGATCGTCCGCGCCGATGCCGACCCCGGTGTCCTCGACCGCAATGGCAAGTCTGGCGCCGTCACAGGCCGTGCTCACGGTGACGTGCCCGCCGCGCGGCGTGAACTTGATGGCGTTGGACACGAGATTGATCAGGATCTGGTTGAAGGCGCGGCGGTCTGCCATGAGTTCGGGCAGCCCGGCGGCGATGCGGGTCACGAGCGCAACGCCGGCCTCCTGCGCCTTGAGCGCCAAGAGATCGCAGCAGTTTGCGATTGCCGGCGCCGGCGCGAACGGTTCAGGCGTTATCTCAAAATTTCCGGTCTCCATCTTTGACATGTCGAGAATACCGTTGACCACCGACAGCAAATGACGCCCAGAGTCGTTGATCAGCTTGGCGTATTCGAGCTTGCGCTCGGGCGCGAGCGCCAGCGCGTCGTTGGTGAGCATGTCGGAAAAACCGATGATCGCATTCAGCGGCGTACGCAACTCGTGGCTCATGGTGGCGAGGAAGCGGCTTTTGGCGACGTTAGCGCGTTCCGATTCGGCCCGCGCGATCTCGATCGCGCGCTCCTGCGTCTTGCGCTCGCTCACGTCGCGCAGCACCGCCACCACTTCGCGCTCGCCGGCCTTGGCGCCGTCGGCAGCGCGGTCGAGCGGCCGGCAGCGCATTTCGACCCAGACGAATTGGCCGCCGGGCGCATCTGCATCGCCGCCGCGGCGGATGCGGAATTCGACCGAGCAGTCCTCGTCGAGGGTTGCGGCATCGGCAAGGGCGGTGAGATAGGCCGGCCGGTCCGCCACATGCACGCGCTCGAACAGGCCGTGGCCGGTAAGCTCGCCGAGCGGCACGCCGAACAGCGGCTCGGCCGCGGGCGAAGCAAACAGCACGGCGCCATTGCAGCCGTGGCGGGTGATGACGTCGGTCATGTTACGCGCCAGCAGCCGGTAGCGATCCTCCTCGGCATAAAGCAGCCAAAAACTGGTGCGCGCCAACTGCTCGGCGCCGAGTGCTAAGCCCGTGGCGTAAAGCGCAGCTGAAATAATCCCGAGGGCAGCGAGCGCGCCGTGTTCGCTCGCCAGCGTGATCACGGGCGGCAGCAGACCGAAGGTGCTGCCAGCGAGCAGCAATCCGGCGGCCGCGAGCGCGATCGTCGAGGCTAGCGCCACTACACGGCGCGAGGCCGAGAGCGCGGCCTCCAGCGGTACCACCACCAGCCAGATCGCCGCGAATGAACCGATGCCGCCGGTGCACCAGGCCACCACCGTCACCAGCCCGGTGAGCGACAGTGACGACAGCACGTGCGCGCTTTCGTAGCGGCCGGTGCGCGAGAGGAAATAGGCGATCAAGATCGGCGCCACCAGCCAGGCGAACACGCCGACTTCAAGCGCGCTCGGCAGCCCACGGAAGACGAGATAGACCGGAAAGCTCGCGAGCGCGGCCAGGCTGCCGAGCAGGCGCGGCGCAATGAAGGCGCGATGGCGCGCCGCCGTCAGCGCGTCGTGCCGCGCCGTCGGATGCACCAAAGCGTCGACATAGTTCCACACTGGCGTGAGAAAACGCACGATCCCTGTCTCACGTCTTGACGCAGCAGACGCGCCCCTTTTCGTGCGGAAATCTTACGCCGGCGCCGCTTAAGCGAACGCTAAGGCAGGCCGAGCGCCAGCATGATGATCGGTCGCGGCGCTGGCATGAGTTCTCGATTCGCCCGGCATGGTGAAATTTCTGTTGCCAAAGGCGTTTCTACCGCGCGCGGCCGCCAAGTCTTACCGCCGCGGTAACCATGTCGCAGGCGCCAAGGCATCGTTCCCACGCGGGCCGACGCCGACGATTAAAAATTGAATCAAATTGTATCCTGTCAAATTTGACGAAAAACCACATCGCATTCGCATCGATTTTGCCCAAAACCCTCGCTTCATCGCCAACGGCAGCTTCAAGACTGTCTGCTACGGTTTAGTTCAAAGGCGGTGAAAAGGCCGCCGGGGATTATTGGTGGGTCATGTTCTTTCTGTTGCGCATGGTATTTTGGTTGGGCGTCGTTTGCGTGCTGCTGCCGAGCGGCGGCTCCAAACCCGCTTCGCCCGAAGCGCAGATCAACGCGACGCAAGCGGTGACGCTGGCGAGCGCCGCGGTGTCCGACATGCGCGGCTTCTGCGATCGCCAGCCCGATGCCTGCAAGGCCGGCAGCAAGGTCGCGGTCGCGATCGGCCATAAGGCCGAGGCCGGCGCCCGCACGCTATATGAAATGGTCACCGCCAAGCTCAACGAAACATCGGCGACAAAGACGGCCGCACAGCAAGCGGCCGGTCGAAGCAACGGCGGGCCCGCTTTATCTCCGCGCGATCGCAGTACACTCACGCAGGCCGATCTGGCGCCGGCCTGGCAGATGCAGGTTCCGCTGCCGCCGCGCCGCGCCGGTCAGCCCTCGGTCTAAACGCCTGCTTTTTCGGTATTTTAGCGCGCGGTCCGGACGAGGCGGCCTGCCGCGATCTCATTTGGCCATCGGCGGCCGCGCGGCCTATATATCAGGCTGAGGCGCGAGGGACGGCATGACCACAATCGACGAGATCGTTGAGAATTTCGAGCTGCTCGATCAGTGGGACGACCGCTATCGCTATGTCATCGAGCTCGGCCGCGCCTTGCCACCGCTGCCGCAAGCCGCCTACACCGAGGCCAACAAGGTGCGCGGCTGCGCCAGCCAGGTCTGGCTGCTGACGCACGTGAAGCTGGACGGCGGCGCCGGTCCCAGCCTCAGCTTCGAGGGCGACAGCGATGCCCATATCGTGAAGGGGCTGATCGCCATCCTGCTCGCGCTCTATTCCGGCAAACGCGCGCAAGAGATCCTGGACACTGATGCGCTGGCGCTGTTCGACCGCATCGGCTTGCGCGAGAACCTGACGCCGCAACGCTCCAACGGCCTGCGCGCCATGGTCGAGCGCATCCGCGCCGAAGCGAAGGCGGCGCTGGCGCCGGCGGCATGATTTTACGCGTCGTCCCGGGCGAGCGCAGCGAGGCCCGGGACCCATACTCCGTGTCCTCTCGCTATGCTGCGGCGTATGGGTCCCCGCCTGCGCGGGGACGACGCTGAGTTTGTTGCGCTTCATATTGTCAAACAGCCCGCCTTCGCTAAAGCTTCGGCGCGCCAAGCCACGCGTCATCGCCCGTGCTCTTTGTCGAGGCCCCGGGCAGGCCCGTCTTTCCTTTCCCCTCCAAAATAGAGGGAGACGGCGCGCCAATCGGCGCTGCCATTCCTTATGTGCACGCACCATCGCTGGTGCGTGGCGCCTCTCGGCGCGCCATCGCGGCTTTTTAAGTCCCTGGTGGCGTAGCTTCCGGGCGGGACAAGAGGGGGTGCCCCTCACTTGGGCTCCCCTTATCCGGCGGGCTTCCGCCCGCCTTCGTTCCCGCCACGTCCAGCCCTCGAGGAGCAGCCGGTCTTGGTGCCGGCGGACGGGTGGCCAGGGCCTCCTGGGTGCAGGCTTGCGAAACCTGCGCGCGGGCGCCGCATCCTGCTCCATCATCGAGACGCCTCGCGACGACGCCCTCTAACGAGCAGAACAATAGGATTATATTCATTCTGGGGCGAACGTCAAGCGCGTTTTTCAGGCCGCCGCCTTTATTCCACGCTGAACGCGACATCTTCCGCCAACCAAGTGCGCAAGTGCGCCCGCGCAGGTCCGTGTGCTTCACCCGCATAGCCATAGTGGCGCGCGAGCCGGTCGAGTCCCAATTGCAGCACTACTTTGGCCGAGCGTGCCGGCCAGGTGCGCTCGCGCTCGATATCCGCGAGCCCTTTGAGGAAGCAGCAGACGTCGACCAGAAGCCCGGCGAATTCAGGGCCGGCCGCGTCGAGCGCGGCATGCACGCGCTGGCGCGCCGCGATCATGGTTTCGCTGAAATGCGCCGCACGCTCGCCGCCGCGGCGATCGGAGGCGACCGGGCTTGCCCAGTTCGAGGTGGTGCGCGGCATCAGATTGGCGCGGGTGAAATCGGCGCGCAGCCGCTCGCCGGCCTGCAATTGATGCGCCTCGATCAAGGCACGGCCGCTGCGGCCGCGCCGGCGGGCGAGCCAGGCGAGCGGGCTTTCTGATTCATCGACGGTCACGCTGGCGCGGCCAAACTCGGTCGCGATCTGGCGTTGCGCCAGGGCAAGATGCCGGCCGCGGTAGCGATCGATTTGCGCCCGCGGCGGCTCCGGTGCGCGCACGGTTTTGCGCGATTTGCCGCTCATATTACCGCTCATGGCCGCACCTGCGGGTGCGTGAGGATGCCGCGCGCCATCTCGCCGCAAACGCCCTCGAGCGTTTGCAGCAGCATGTCAATCGTCGGATCGTCGCGCCGGTCCTCGACCTGTTGGCAAGCGTAGGCGGCGGTGTTGCGGTCGCGGTGAAACAGCGTTCCGACCGCGCTGTAACTCAGGCCCAGCGTGACATGGGCGAGGTACATCGCGCTTTGTCGGGCAAAGGCGACGTCGGCGGAGCGTCGGGACGGCGCCCGCAACTCGTCCACCGGCACGCCGAAGGCGGCCGCGGTCGCCGATTCCAGCAGCCAGCAAATGTGCGCGACGTTGCCGGCCGCCCGCGCCCGCTGCCTTGGTTCGTCGAGGGCTTCGAGAACATTCATCGGCGATCCTCTTGCTGTAGGATTATTTCCACAATTATATGGTTGACAAAGCAACGCCGCTCAGGCACTTTCGCTTTGGTTGACGCGAGGAACCGCCATGCGACTCACCGACGATTGCTTCAGCAATGCAGACAAGGCGCGCGAATATCTAGAGGCGCAGCGCTGGCCCGATGGCCCGGTGTGCGCGCATTGCGGCTCGCTCAAAGCCACGGCGCTCGAAGGCGCCAAGCATCGCGACGGGCTCTATCAGTGCAACGATTGCCGTGAGCAATTCACCGTGACGCTCGGCACCGTCATGGAGCGCAGCAAAATTCCGCTCAACAAATGGCTGCTCGCCATCCACCTGCTCGGCGCGAGCAAAAAAGGCATGAGCGCGCACCAGCTGCACCGCATGCTCAAGATCACCTACCAGTCGGCGTGGTTCATGTGTCATCGTATTCGCGAAGCCATGCGCGACGACAACGCGGACCCGTTGGGCGGGGGTGGCAAGATCGTGGAGGCCGACGAGACCTATTTCGGCAAGCGCGAGACGCGCATCCCGTCGAAGCAGCGCGGCAAGCGCCCCTACATCAAGCGCGGCCTTGCTGCCGACAAGCGCCCCATCGTCGCGCTGGTGGAGCGCGGCGGCTCGGTGCGCTCATTCCATATCGGCCACGCCACCAAGGCCAACGTGAGCAAGATCGTGAGGGAAAACGTGGACCGCGAAACGCGCCTGCACACCGATGAAAGCCGCCTCTATAACGATGCCACGCGCCTTTTTGCGGATCATCAAACGGTGAAGCACAGCGCCAACGAATACGTGCGCGGCGACGTTCACACCAACACGATTGAAGGCTACTTTTCGATCTTCAAGCGCGGCATGAAGGGCGTCTACCAGCATTGCGGCGAGAAGCACCTGCACCGCTACCTGTCGGAGTTTGATTTCCGCTACAACAACCGCGTGGCCCTCGGCATCATCGACACCGAGCGCGCCGTCAAGATCATCAAGGGCGCGGAAGGCAAGCGCCTGACCTATCGACGGCCTGACGGCGCATCGCTTTAGCGCGCAAGCTATTGAGTTTTTGCTCTGGCGTCGCCGCAACAGGCCGCGCAAGCGCGTTAATCAGTGGAAATGAGATCGACTTTTGCCGCGACTCAAGCTTGTATAACGAAGCGTCGCCCGTCCGGGTAGCGCACGATGCTATAATTAAGCCCGTCCAAAAATGCCGAATGCTCTATGCAATAAGCTGGTGTCGTTTGAACTGAGCCTTGATGACCGCGAATGCACCGCGACGCTCCAAACGGCAGAAGGTGTAACCAGCGAAGTACAGATGTCACGTGAATGCGCGCGCGACATGGCCAACCGGATTTTTCTGTGGCTGAAGATGAGTGCGCCGAAGGCTCATCACTAGGCATATAGATACATTAAAGCGTCTGCCCCGCCGTCAATTCCCGCGCTTCTTCCGCCTCTTGCCCGCCGGCCGGGACTCAGCCCTAAATCGCTTCTTCGGCATGTCCTTGCGCGGCTTTGGCGGCGTTGCCAGCAGCCGTCGCACCGTGCGCTCGAATTTTGCAGTGGCATCGTCCATGTCAGGCCGCCCTTTTTCTTCAACCACGCTCGACGCCGAAAATCTCACCCCGGCGCTGTCGGCAGAAGCACGCGAAGCAATTTGCACCCTGATAACCACCTCGGCAATGCTCGAAATTGCCCTCACCGAATGGCTCACCCGCCTTGTCGGAATGGACAGCGATATAGGGCCGCTGTTGATCGGCAGGATGGATAATCGAGCCAAAATCGACAAGCTCAAAGAGATTTATGCACACCTCAACAACAAGGGCGCAGTCAGATCGTTAAAGTGGTTGAGCAAAAACGCCAAAATTCATAGCGACGTGCGCAACACCGTCATCCACAATATTTGTTGCGGCGTGAAGAATGATGGAAACACTCTACAGTTTTTGACGTTTTTACCCGTGCGGGGAGATCGACGGCACCAGGTCGTCAAGACATTGACCTTCACCCAGATTTGGGCTGCCTCGCGTGTTGCCCTGCTCGCGGCAGGAAAGATACGTTCGATCCGGCAGATATAGCCGCGCGCAGGATTTTTGCGATGCAGTCCTCCACGGACTCCTCCCAGTCCTTGTCGCAAAGACCGTAGTACGCATCGGCACCGGCATCGATCATCGCCGGCGTAACGACGCACTCGGCTTGTTTTTGTGATGGCTCGTTCATTTTAGGATCATAGTCCCCAATTTTGTGCTGACAACCGCGAGCGACAAGCCATTGAAATCATTACACACGGTTGCTTTGTCATCCGTATAATTGTGATTATTTCCCTACATCATCGCCGAAACTTAAGGCAGCGGGGATAAGTCGCCGCGAAAAAGCTATCCCCTTGATAAGACGGAGGTGTCTGCAAGATCGGTAAAATTGCAGGAAAAGATATCCACAACTATAGGAATTACATCCGCAACTATCTGTGGCAGGGCGGCGCCGACAAAGAAACCGCCGCGGTCAGGGCCGCGGCGCAAGGCCTCGCAAGATTGGCCGGGGCTATTTGGCGCGGCGGCGACGCTGCTGGCCGAGCCCCATCTGCTTGGCCAGTTGCGAGCGCGCGGCCGCGTAATTGGGCGCAACCATCGGGTAGTCGGCGCCAAGGCCCCATTTTTCCCGGTACTGCTCCGGCGTCATGTTGTACTGGGTGCGCAGGTGACGCTTGAGCGACTTGAACTTCTTGCCGTCCTCGAGACAGACGATGTATTCGGGCGTGACCGACTTCTTCAGGGAAACCGCAGGCTTTAGCGGCTCGGCCGCGGCGTCGCCCGATTTTCCGGATACCCGGCTGAGCGCGGCATGCACCTGGTTGATCAAGGCAGGAATGTCGCCCGCCGACACCGTATTATTGCTGACATAGGCGGAAACGATTTCCGCGGTCAGCTCAATGAAATTTCCATTGCCTGTATTGTCGGCCATCGAAGCTGCCCCTGCCCTTGGTGTGCAAGCAACGAATTATGTATGCGTCTTTTTATATTCTCAACGTTACTATCGAATTCCAAGCGCCGCAAGAAAAAGATGATGGAAAACTCGACTAGACTTTGACTTCTGCTGTGGCGTTACCGAATAGGCAGCCAGGTGCAGCCGCGACCCAACGAAAAACCGCCCGCGCCATGCGCGGGCGTACCGGCCTTTCCCGCGCTTTTCGCTATGGGTTCTTTTCGAGATGGCTACGCAGTTCCTCGATCGAGGCGAAGCGCAGCGTCCCTTGCGGCAACTCGGCTTCGATCGAGCCGTCGACATAGAGCGTATAGCCCATGCCGTCGACGACGCCGGACTTCAGGATGGCGACTGCACGCGGCTGGCTCGCGGCAGGGGGCTCGGGTATTTCGGGTGGCGCCCCCGGCTCGTGCGGCGGCTGCTCGGGTCTCGGCGTCGGTGGAGTTGCACTGCCCATAGGGCCCCTCGGCGGCTTGGATTCGGCGGGCGGCCACATGGCGTCGAAATTGGTACCCGGTACTTCACGCGGCGGCGGCTGTGCCGGCGCTCGCCAAGGGGGCTCAAACGCCGCCGCATGGCGTGGCTGGGCTGCGCCCGATCCATTCACCGATGGCGACAGCGAGACCTCTTCGTCAACCGTCAGCGGCGGCGCTTCCGGATTGCGCAGCATCGGCGCAAAGGACTGGTCGGGGGGCTCGCCCGTGTCGGCGGGCGGCGCCACACGCGGTTCGAGCGGCTCGCGCATGGCCGGCTCAGGTCTCGGCTTGGGCGGGAACGGGACGCGGGTCGCCGGGAGAACAGCGACCGGTGTTTCCGGCACCGCTTCGACATTCTCAAGCGGACGGCCGGTCCGGGGCGGCGCGCGCACGGCAAGCATCTCCGTGATCCGGTGTAGCTGGGCGACCGCAGCGCCCAGCCCGATGACGATCAGGCCGCCAATCGTGGCCGTGGTCCCGGCCACGATCAGCGTATTTCCGAAGCTGAACTCATTGATCGGAATGCCAAATGCGACCATTCCGACACCCACCATGACGGCGACGGCACCGACCACAAACAGCACAATTGACATTACTCACGTTCCCCCGGCTTGCCCGCCTTCCGGTATTGAAATACCGGACAACTTGTTCTGACAACAGGAATTTTGGCTTTTTCCGGCTGCCGTAGCAACTATTGCCAAATCCCAAGAATGGCGCTGACGGTCGATCAATTTTAATCGGCCCGGGCGGTGGTTGTCGACGGCGCCCCTGGCGTCTTCGAGACAAGCGAGCGGCCAGTATCCTTGCCGCAACACCTCTCCGCCGGTCGAGCCTGCCCGCCCAAAGCCGTTGCCCCCGACCGCGCCAGCGCCTAACTCTAAATGAGCAACTCGCCCGGGACGTGCCGGTTTCACGTTGAGAGACTGGTTTATTCCGCAATCATCTTTTGTGGATCGAGGAGGACCTGATGTCGTTCAAGCTGCCCGACTTGCCCTATCCGCACGACGCGCTGGCGCCCTACATGTCGCGCGAAACGCTCGAATACCATCACGACAAGCACCACAACGCCTATGTCACCACCGGCAATAAGCTGCTGGAAGGCTCAGGGCTGGAAGGCAAATCGCTCGAGGAGATCGTCAAAGGCTCCTTCGGCAAGAATGCCGGCCTCTTCAACAATGCCGGCCAGCATTACAACCACACCCATTTCTGGAAATGGATGAAGCCGAACGGCGGCGGCGACGAGATCCCCGGCAAGCTGAAGGCCGCGATCGACAAGGATCTCGGCGGCGTCGAAAAGATGAAGGCGGATTTCGCCCAGGCCGGCGCCACCCAGTTCGGCTCCGGCTGGTGCTGGATCGCGGTGCAGGGCGGCAAGCTCGCCGTCACCAAGACCCCGAACGGCGAAAACCCGCTGGTGCATGGCGGCACACCCATTCTCGGCTGCGACGTGTGGGAGCACTCCTACTACATCGATTATCGCAACCGCAGGCCCGACTATCTCAAGGCCTTTCTCGATCACCTGGTGAACTGGGAATACGTCGAAGAGTTATTCGCCGGCGCGACCAAGTAGCGGCGTCCGGCGTTTTGCATCCACAATCAAGGCGGCGGTGACCATCCCCGCCGCCTTGACGTTTCACAGCGGCGCCCGCCTAGAATGCGCGCTATGACACGTTTTTTCCCACCAGCCTGACTCAACCGCCATGATCAATGCCGCCGTGATCGGCCTCGGCCGGTGGGGAAAGTCCATCGTCGAGGTCGTGCAGGACAAGAGCGAGCGCCTGCGCATCATTCGCGGCGTCAGCAAGGAGCCCGATCTGGTCCGCGATTTCGCCAGGACCCATGGTTTCGAACTATCTACCGATTTCGAGGAGGCGGTCGCCGACCGCCAAGTGCAGGCGGTGTTCCTGGCGACGCCGCACTCGCTGCACGTTAATCAGATCGAGGCGGTGGCGGCGGCCGGCAAGGCGGTCTGGTGCGAGAAGCCGCTGGCGCTTACGCGGGCCGAGGCCGAGCGCGCCATCGCCGCGACGGTCAAGGCCAACGTTCCGTTCGCCCTCGGCAACAACAAGCGCTGTTTTGCCTCGATGCGCGAGCTCAAGCGCGTGGTCGCCGAGGACATGCTCGGCGACATCCTCCACATCGAGGGCAATTTCAGCAATGAGCATTCGAGCCGCGTGAAAGGCGGCTGGCGCGACGATCCGCGCGAGTCCCCCGGCGGCGGCATGACCGGCGCCGGGCTGCACGTGCTCGATGCCTTCGTCAATCTCGCAGGTCCCATCGCCAAGGTGGATGCCAGGGTCTATTCGCGAAAGCCGCCCCCCGATCCACGCGACGCCGCCGCCGCGCTGGTCGAGTTCGAGAGCGGCGCGACCGGCCTGCTGGCCACGATCCGCGCCGCACCGATGTTCTGGCGCATTCACGTGTTCGGCAGCAAGGGCTGGGCGGAAGCGCGCGAGGAGACCATGCTCACCATCGCCATGATCGGCGAGCGGCCGCATACCACGACCTATCCGCAAGCGGATTCGCTCGCCACCCTGATTGAGGCTTTCGCCGAAACGATCGAGACCGGCAAGCCGTTCCCGGTCACGACGTCGGACATACTCGACGTGGTCGGCGCCTTCGAGGCGGTCATCCGCTCGATCGGCGAAGGTCGGCCTGTGGCGGTCTCGCCCTAGGGCTCAGGCCGCGCTGTCCGGTCCGCCGGTGTCAAGCACGATGACCACTTCGGTCAGTTCCGGCTCGTGCGGCGCCAGGCTGGTGCGCTTGTCGTCGCTCCAGCCGGCGAGCTTGACGACCTGGCCGGTCTGCGAGCCGGAATCGGACGCCCCGGTCGGCTCCACGATGTTGAGCCCGTTGGTATCGAGAAAGAAGGTATGCTCGCCAAACAGCGAATTGAGCTGATGGACCACCGGGTGATTTTCGGGAATGGCCTGGGCATCGAATTGATCCAAGGTGCGCTCGACCAATGCAGTATTCAGTTTCATTGCACGATCCTTTGCTGGCTTGAGGAGCTCCCGGCGCGAAGGCCTTGGGAGCAAGCGCCGAACGAAGGGGCCCGACACCCCTGTGCGCCGTCGGCATCGCCGGTCTGCCCTCGCGAGGCGCTCATTACGGGCAGCCGTTCACGGTGCGGCATGCTAGTGCGCTGAGACTTCAGGTCAACGCGTGCGGGCCGCAGCGCATCCGACGCAATTTGTCGCACCACCCCGCTCGCGCGCGCCGTCACCGCCTCAATGTGGCGGCGGTGGACCATGTTTGGCTTGCGGTCCTGCCGGCTCGAACTCTGTTGCGCGAAATTCCAGAGTCCCGATCAAGGTAGGCATCAAAGCGCGGACCGGCGCCATGACCGGGAGACCCGCGACCGGCGCAAACCAGAGTTCCAGGTCAGTCTTGCCGGCGAGATATCTGACCAGGAGGCTGTCGGGGTTGTAGCCGGCAAGCGCGCGCAGCACCACGCCACACACCAGCACCGGCCCGCTATAGCCTTGAGTTACCTGCATCTTGTCGACACGCTTGTACGACAGCGCAAGATTATAACGCCGGCGCCCGTCGTAGATCCGCAGGGTCTTGTCGCAATTGGCGTGCGCGAAAACGTCGCCATCGACCGGGATCAGCATCGCGCTCAGCGGATCGGCGACGTGGCGCAGCAAATCGGGCGTCACCCGGATCCGGTCGGGGTTCGGGGGAGCGCCCTTATCGTCGACCTTCTTGACGGCGCCGTCCTCGAAGGTCGTGCGCACCTCGCTGTGACCCTCGTCGTCCGTCACGCTGGTGGTCACGCTTGCCGGAATCAATTGCCCGCCGACGATCGCGCCGTGGGTGGTCACCGAGCCTTCGCCGCTGATCAGCACGCTGAACACGCCGCTTGCTTTGCCGTTGGCCGAGGCCAGGTACGTCTGGTCGGAAAAGTCGACCGCCCAGGTTAATTCGCCGACGTGAATATGGGTCATGTAGATGGCGTAGTGAGCCGCCAAATTGACCGGCGCCTCGGCGCCGGCGCCGGCGCCGGCAGCACCGATCATGGCAGCGACGCAGGCCACCAGCGCCTTACATAGCGTTCGACGGCGGAGCGTAAATCGAGAAGCCATGTCACCCTTCAGGAGTGCGCGAACTCCCAATACAATTCACGCGCCTTACTGTAGAGCGGGCCGGGCTGCAATGAACGCTCGTCGATACGACTGACTGGCACCACCTTGGAATAATTTCCCGACGAGAAAATCTCGTCGGCGGCCTGCACATCTTGGTACGACAGCGCGGTCTCGACGACGCTGATACCGGCATCACGCATGAGCTTGATGACGCGCTGGCGGGTGATGCCGTTGAGGAAGGTGCCGTTGGGCGCCGGCGTAAACACTACGCCGTCCTTGCCGACGAACAGGTTGGCGGTGGCAAGCTCTGCCACGTTGCCGAGCAGGTCGAGCATCACGCAATTGCCGAAGCCGCGCGCATTGGCTTCGATCAGTGCGCGGGAATTGTTGGGATAGAGACAGCCCGCCTTGGCGTCGGTCGGCATGCATTCCAGGCTCGGCTTGCGGTAAGGCGACAGGGTGATGGAGAAGCCTTCCGGCTTGCGCATCGGCGCCTCGTAGAGCGACAGGCACCAGTTGGTCGATTCCGGATCGGCTGCCACCAGCAGTGGGCCGCCCCGCTCGGCCCAATACATGGGGCGGATGTAGATCGGCGCATGCTTATCGAAACGCTTGATGCCGTCGTATGTGAGGCTGAGCCAGTTCTCGGTCGAGACCGCAGGCTTCAGGTGCATCCTCTCCGCGGAGACATTGACCCGGGCGCAATGCAAGTCGAGGTCGGGCGCCACGCCCTCGAAGGCGCGCGCGCCGTCGAACACCAGGGAGCACAACCAGATCGCGTGCGCGCGCACGCCCATGATCGGGATGTTGCCCTCGCGCCAATCGCCATCATAAAAGGTCCAGGTTTTCGACCAGACCTGACCCGGTGTCATTCCATTAGTCTCCCGGCACACCCGATTGTGACGAACGGCGGGCTTCCTTTACCGTGCCAGCCATGCTTTGCCACCCTAGCGCATGATCCCGAAAAGTGGGAACCGGTTTTCGGAAATGATCATGCGCCGACAAAATGAGCGATCCCACCGGGAGGATACCATGCCGGGAATATTCGTCTTTGATGCTTACGGCACGTTGTTCGATGTCCATGCCGCCATCGCTCGCTTTCGCGCCGAGGCCGGCCCTGACGCCGACCGCATGTCGGAAATCTGGCGCCTGAAGCAGCTCGAATACACCTGGACGCTGACGCTTGCCGGCCACTACGCCGATTTCTGGACGCTCACCGAGCGGGCGCTCGACTTTTCGCTCGCGCGCGTCCCCTCGGTCCCTAAGACGCTGAAATCTAAGCTGCTCGATGCCTATTTCCAGCTCGATGCCTTTCCCGACGCACGCGCCGCACTGCGCGCGCTGAAAGCCAAGGGCCACCGCACCGGCATCCTCTCCAATGGTTCGCCTAATATGCTCAAGGGCGCGGTGGAAGCAGCTCAAATCGGCGGCGATCTCGACGCCGTGCTGTCGGTCGACGTGCTGAAAATGTTCAAGCCACGGCCGGAGGTCTACCGGCTCGTCACCGAGCACTATAAATGCAAGCCGGGCGATGTGACTTTCGTGTCATCCAACCGCTGGGACGTGATGGCAGGCACGTCCGTCGGCTTCAACGGCACCTGGGTCAACCGCGGCAAAGCGCCGGATGAGTATAACGACTTCCCGCCCAAGCAGGTGCTCAGCGACCTGAGCACGCTGGCGGGCCAGACGTGACGCTGGCCTCTCCGTTAATTCCCGCGTAAGCGGGAATCCAGCATTTTCGCGTCAATGCAGTGTCGCCCTGGGTCCCCGCTTTCGCGGGGACGAATGGCGTAGGAGACTGCTCTGGCTACGTTACACTGATCGGCCTATATGACCGCGGTCACAGCGCCTGCGCCCATTCATGCAATCGATCATTTCCATAACGAACTTGTCGAAGACCTACGCCTCCGGGTTCCAGGCGCTCAAGGGCATCGATCTCGACATCCGCAGTGGCGAGATTTTCGCGCTGCTCGGGCCCAACGGCGCCGGCAAGACCACGCTGATCGGCATCATCTGCGGCATCGTCAATCCCACGCAAGGCGCGGTGACGGTCGCCGGCTTTGACATCATCAAGAATTATCGCGCCACACGCTCTCTGATCGGCCTGGTGCCGCAGGAATTGACCACCGATGCCTTTGAGTCGGTTTGGGGAACGGTCACTTTCAGCCGTGGCCTATTCGGCAAGCCGCCCAACCCCGCCCATATCGAGACGGTGCTGAAAGCGCTGTCGCTGTGGGACAAGAAGGACGACAAGATCGTAACGCTGTCCGGCGGCATGAAGCGGCGCTTGTTGATCGCCAAGGCGCTGAGCCACGAGCCGCAAATCTTGTTCCTCGACGAGCCGACAGCCGGCGTTGATGTCGAATTGCGCAAAGACATGTGGGCAGTTGTGCGTATGTTGCGCGCCTCGGGCGTGACCATCATCCTCACCACCCACTACATCGAAGAAGCCGAGGAGATGGCCGACCGCATCGGCGTCATCAACAAGGGCGAGATCATACTGGTCGAAGAAAAAGACGAGCTGATGCGCAAGCTCGGCCGCAAGCAGTTGATCCTGCATCTGCAGAAGAGGCTCGATGCTGTGCCGGCGGAGCTCGCCGCCCATAATCTGGCGCTGGCAAATGGCGGAGACGAGCTGGTCTTCACCTATGACACCCAAGGCGAGCGCACCGGCGTCACCGCACTGCTGACCGATCTCAACAAGGCCGGCATTCATTTCCGCGACCTGCAGACGACACAGAGCTCGCTCGAGGACATTTTCGTTGGACTGGTGAGCGACAGGCAATGAATTTCAGAGCAGTCCAGGCAATCTATAGGTTTGAGATGGCGCGCACCCGGCGCACCATCTGGCAGAGCATCGTGTCGCCGGTAATCTCGACCTCGCTCTATTTCGTGGTGTTCGGCGCAGCTATCGGCTCGCGCATCAGCGAGATCGAGGGCGTTTCTTACGGCGCCTTCATCGTGCCGGGGCTGATCATGCTCATGCTGCTCACGCAAAGCACCATGAATGCATCCTTTGGCATCTACTTTCCCCGTTTCGTCGGCACTATTTACGAAATCCTCTCGGCGCCGGTCTCCGGGCTCGAAATTGCGCTCGGCTATGTCGGGGCCGCCGCCACCAAGTCGATCCTGCTCGGGCTGATCATCCTCGGCACGTCCTGGCTGTTCGTGCCGCTCCGGATCGCGCATCCGTTCTGGATGCTGACCTTCCTGGTGCTGACGGCGGCGACCTTCAGCCTGCTCGGCTTCATCATCGGCATCTGGGCGGACAATTTCGAGAAGCTGCAGGTGGTGCCGCTGCTGATTATCACGCCGCTGACCTTTCTGGGCGGGACCTTCTATTCGATCCACGTGTTGCCGCCGCTCTGGCAGAAAATCACGCTATTCAACCCGGTGGTCTATCTGATCAGCGGCTTCCGCTGGAGCTTCTTCGAGATTTCGGACGTGAGCCCGGCGGTCAGCCTTGCCATGACGCTGGTTTTCCTGGGTGTGTGCCTTGCCGTTATCCGGTGGATCTTCGCGACCGGCTATCGGCTCAAGCACTGACTACTGGGCGGACAGCGCGTGCAGGATGCGCGCCCAGCTCCGGATGCCCTTGTGGAAGCATTTGAGGTCGAACTTCTCGTTCGGCGAGTGCACGCGGTCGTCGTCGAGCGCGAAACCGACCAGCAGGGAATCCATGTCCAGCACGTGCTTGAAGTCGGCCACGATCGGGATCGAGCCGCCGGCACCCACGGCCACCGCCTTCTTACCCCACTCCTCGGCCAGCACCGTGCGCGCCTTGGTCAGCGCCGGATTGTCGAACGACAATTGCAGCGCCGGCGCTAGGGCGAAATTGGCGAATTCCGCCTTGCAGTCGGCCGGTAGCCGGGCGCGCACGAAGGCGCGGAAGCCGTCGCGGATTTTCTCGGGGTCCTGCTCGCCCACCAGCCGGAACGATACTTTCGCCATGGCCTCACCCGGGATGACGGTCTTGGCCCCCTCACCGGTGTAACCACCGACGATGCCGTTGACCTCGGCGGTCGGCCGCGTCGTGATCTGCTCCAGCACCAGCCGGCCTTTTTCACCAGCCGAAAATTTTAGGCCCACTTGGCCGAGGAATTGCTCCGCCGTCAGGTTGAGCGCTTTCAGATCGGCCTTGATGTCCGCTGGCAGCTCTTTCACGCCGTCATAGAAGCGGGGGATGGTGACCTTTCCGTCGTCGTCCCACAGCGCGCCCAGGATCTTGGCCAAGAGGCGCAGCGGATTTTGCGCGGCGCCGCCGAACAGGCCGGAATGCAAGTCCCTGTCGGCGCAAGTGATCTTGACCTCCTCATAGACCAGCCCGCGCAGCGAAGTGGTAACCGCCGGCGTCTCCGCGTTCCACATGGCAGTGTCGCAGACCAGCGCCAGATCGAGCTTGAACTCGTCGGCATTGTCGCGCACGAACTTGAACAGGTGCTTAGAGCCGCATTCCTCCTCGCCCTCGATCATGGTGGTGATCGGCAGCGGCAGCTTGCCGGTGACCGCCTTGAAGGCGCGGCAGGCCTCGATGAAGGTCATGGCCTGGCCTTTGTCGTCGCAAGCCCCGCGCGCGACAATGATCTTGCGCCCGCCCGGCAGCGTCTCGATGCGTGGCTCGAACGGCGGCGTCTTCCATAAATCGAGCGGATCGACCGGCTGCACGTCGTAATGGCCGTAGAACAGCACCCGCGGGCCGGCGACGCCATTGGCCTTGCCCACCACCACCGGATGACCCTCGGTTGGGCGCAAGTCTGCCTCGAAGCCGATCGAGCGCAAATCGGCGGCCACGTGCTCGGCGGCGGCGCGGCATTGTTCCTTGTAGGCCGGGTCGGTCGACACGGAAGCGATGCGCAGTAGCGCAAACAGCCGCTCGACGCTGGCGTCGATATCCTGGTCGATGCGGCTCAAGACCGCGTCGAGTGTGCTCATGACGGGGCTCCTTGGTAGAGTTCTCAACCTAGCAACGCGGTCACCGCGTGAAAAGCACGTTAAAAGCGATCCAATCGCGCGAAAAAGCGACAATCACACCGGATTGCCCGCAGATTTCATCGTTTGCTTCAGGTTTTCGAAAGCATAGCAAGGCGGCACGCTTGGCCGACCGCATTTGAAAAAGTATTGCGGAAGGTATTTTCGGATGTACAGCCGACTTTCGCATCAACCACTGAGCACAGTCAGTGCTTTCATGAGATCAATTTCAAATCAACTTGGCGATTCTGAGTTGTCTTACATTTTACTTGACAGAACGCGCCGACGATGCGCGTGCGTGTCAAAGTTTTTGCGCGCGCGACAAAGCATCACGCTTGTCATCGCCGCTCTTGACGTTCAATATGCCGACAACCCGCCATCAGTGCGGGGGCGTGAGGGGATCATGGACGAGTTGATCGCGCGTCTCGTCGCCAATGTCGGCGTCGATCGGGATGCCGCGGAAAAGGCCGTTGGCGTCATCTTCGAATTCCTCCTCAAGGAAGGCCCCGCCGACAAGGTGAAGGCCCTGATGGGCCGCCTGCCCGGGGCGGAAGAACTCATGGAAGCCCAGGAAGGCATCGACGCCAGCGGCGGCGGCGGCTTGGCCATGGGCGGCATCATGGGCGCCGGCACCAAGATGATGGCGGCCGGCCTGAGCATGGGCCAGGTGCAGGGCGTCACCCGCGAAGTAATCACTTATGCACGCGAGCAGGCCGGCGAAGACGCGATCGGAGAAATCGTGGGCGCCATTCCGGGGCTAAGTCAGTTCATTTGAACTTTTGTTGTTACAAGCGACCTATGTGGCTGAGGAGCTTGCAATGTCCTATCCGATCACCAACATCGACGGCATCGACCGCGAGGCCGCCGCGATCCTCAAGTCGGCGGGGATACGGTCCACGGCGCGTCTGCTCGAAACGGCGCGCACGGTGCGCGGCCGCAAAGCTCTCGCCGCCAAGACCGGCTTCAACGAAAAATCTCTGCTGTGCTGGGCCAACGTCGCCGACCGCATGCGGATCAGAGGCATCAACAAGGAATATTCGCAGCTATTGCAGGCCGCCGGCGTCGACACGGTGAAGGAACTCAAATATCGCAATCCGGCCAATCTCGCCAAGGCGATGGCCGAGGCCAACAAGAAGAACAAGCTGGTCCGTTTCCTGCCATCCGAGAAAGTGGTGGCGCGCTGGATCGACAACGCCAAGAAGCTGCCGCTGAAGATCAGCTACTAGGGTCGTGCGGGCGCCTGCCGGCTGCTTGACAGCCCTTACCCGACCGCGCAAAGCGACCGCCATGGGCCTCGCCCGCACCCTCACCGGCAAGCCGAAAACCCTGCAAAACCCGGGGCCGGACGCGCTTTCCGCCCTGCTGGCGCTGGGCCGACCGTTGGTCATGGGCATCCTCAACATCACCCCGGATTCTTTTTCCGACGGCGGCCGGTTCCTCGATCCGGCCGTGGCTATCGCCCATGCCCGCGCTATGGCGGAACAAGGCGCCGACATTCTCGATATCGGCGCGGAATCGACGCGCCCCTATGGCGGCGCAACGTCGGTTTCGGCCGAGGACGAGCGGGCGCGGCTCAGCCCCGTGCTGCCGGCGGTGGTGAAGCTTGGCTTGCCGGTGTCGATCGATACCATCAAGGCGGAGACCGCGGCCTGGGCGCTCGATCAGGGCGCGGCGATCGTCAATGACGTCTGGGGCCTGCAACGCGACCCCGCCATGGCGCCGCTCGTCGCCGGGTGTAGCGTGCCGGTGATCGTCATGCACAACCGCGCCGCCGCCGACGAAAAGATCGACATCGTGGCCAACGTCGTCGCTTTCTTCGCGCGCGCTCTCGACATCGCCGCGCGCGCCGGCATCGCGCGCGACAAGATCGTGCTCGATCCCGGCATTGGCTTTGGCAAGACCCCGGAGCAGAGCATCGCCTGCATCGCGCGGCTTTCCGAATTCAAGCGCTTCGGCCTGCCGCTCTTGGTCGGCGCCTCGCGCAAGCGCTTCATCAATGCGGTGACACCGGCGCCGCCGGATGAGCGCATCGGCGGCTCGATCTCGGCCCACCTCATGGCGGTCGAGAATGGCGCCGCGATCGTGCGCGTGCACGATGTCGCGGAAACCGTGCAGGCACTGCGCGTTGCGGCCGCCATCGACCGCGCCAAAGAAATCGCAAAATGAGCGACCGCATCTTCATCACCGGGCTGTCGCTGCACGCCTATCACGGCGTCATGGCCTACGAGGCCAAGGTCGGGCAGACTTTCACCATCGATCTCGAACTGACCATCGACCTGGCGGAGGCCGCGCGCAGCGACAAGGTCGTCGATACCGTCTCCTACGACAAGGTGGTGGACTGCGCGAGCCAGGCCTTCTGCGCCCAGCGCTTCCGGCTGATCGAGGGCGCCGCCGGGCGTGTGGCCGACGCGGTGCTGGCGGCCTTCCCACGCGTGCAGAGCGTTGCCGTGACCATCCACAAGCCGCATGCGCCGATTGCTGCCACCTTCAGCGACGTCGGTGTCACGCTGGTGCGCGCCCGCGCCAATCCAAGATCATGACCGAGGCGCTGCTCGCGCTCGGCGGCAATGTGGGCAACAGCCGGGCTATTCTTGACCGCGCTGTCGCGCTGCTCTGCGACGGCAAGGATGTGCGGCTCAAGGCACGCTCGTCCGACTATCTGACACCGCCCTGGGGCTTCAAATACCAGGCGCCCTTCGTCAATCTATGCATCGTGGTTGAGACGACGCTTCCGCCCCGCGAACTGCTGGAGCGGGCGCAGGCAGTCGAGCTTCAGCTCGGCCGCGACCGAGCGAACGAAAAGCGCAATGGTCCGCGCACCGCCGATATCGACATCATCGCCTATGACAACCTGGCGCTGGACGAACCGAATTTGACCCTGCCGCACCCGCATTTGTTCGAGCGCGCCTTCGTGCTGGTGCCACTGGCCGAGATCGCGCCTGACCGTGTCATCGCCGGGCGCAAGGTGAGCGAAGCGGCCGCCGCCGTTGGCGCATCGGGCATCACCCGGCTGGCGCGGCCGGACAGGTAACTTGCTTGACCTGGAATAGCGGTGCCGCGCCGTATATGGCAGTTTCAGCCCATGTCCGACGACCTGTCCCTCGCCGCCGAATTTCCGCCCGCCACGCAAGCGCAATGGCGCACGCTGGTCGAAGCGGCGCTGAAAGGCACCCCGTTCGACAAACGCCTGGTGAGCTGGACCTATGACGGGTTGCGGGTCGAGCCGCTCTATGCGCGCGCCGCCAACGCCCCTGTCGTCGCCGGCCGGCCGGCCGCGCCCTGGCAGGTGATCCAGCGCGTCGATCATCCCGATCCGAAGGCCGCCAACACGCAGGCGTTGCTCGACCTCGAAAACGGCGCCACCGGCCTTGCGCTAGTGTTCGCCGGTAGCGTGGGCGCCTATGGCTACGGGCTTGACGGTTCGCCAAACACGATCAAGCGCACGCTCGAGGGCGTGCATCTCGACGCCGGCATTGCCATTGAGGTGGATCTCAGCCGCCAGCATCTGGACGCGGCCATTGCGCTGGCGGCACTGGTCAAGGAACGGGGCATTGATCCCGCCGCCACGCAAATCCGTTTTGGTTTCGATCCGCTCGGCGCCATGGCCGCCAGTGGCACGGCACCGATGCCGTGGCAAAAGCTCGCGCCCATCTTCGCCAAGCGCGTCGGCGATCTGGCAGCACTCGGCTTCAAGGGCCCGTTCGCCGCCGCCGACGGGCGCAGCGTGCACGTCGCCGGCGGATCGGAGGCACAGGAACTCGCCTTCGTCACCGGCAACGCGGTCGCTTACCTGCGCGCGCTCAGCGATGCCGGGGTTGCGCTCGACGTAGCGCGCCGGATGATCTTCTTCCGGCTCGCCGCCGACGCCGACGAATTTCTTACCATCGCCAAGTTCCGGGCCTTGCGGAAACTATGGGCACGGGTGGAAGAAGCGAGCGGGCTCACGCCCCAACCTGCTTTCGTGTCGGCGCAGACCGCCTGGCGCATGATGACAAAGCACGATCCGTACGTGAATATGCTGCGCACCACCATCGCCGTCACTGCCGCGGGCATCGGCGGCGCCGACGCGATCAGCGTTTTGCCGTTCACTTTGGCGATCGGGCTGCCCGACCGTTTCGCGCGCCGCATTGCGCGCAACATGCAGTTGATCCTGTTGGAGGAGTCCAATCTCTACCGCGTCGCCGATCCGGCTGCCGGCTCCGGCGGCATCGAGGCATTGACTGGCGAGATCGCGCAAACCGCCTGGAAATTGTTTCAGGAGATCGAGGCCGCCGGCGGCGCCGGTAAGGCGATCCCGCAGGGCCTGCTGCAAAAGAAAGTCGCGGAAACACGCGCGGCGCGGCAGACAAACGTCGCCCGCCGCAAGGACGCCGTCACCGGCACCAGCGACTACCCCAATCTCGGCGAGCTGCCGGTCAAAGTGCTGGATGTGTCGCGTGTGACCGTGCCGGCGGAAGCCGCTACGTTCGAGCCGCTGCCGTCGATGCGGCTGGCCGAGCCGTTCGAAGCCTTGCGCGATGTCTCCGACCGCTTTCTCACCAAGACTGGCGCGCGACCGAAAGTGTTCCTGGCCAATCTCGGCACGCCGTCCGACTTCACCGCGCGTGCGACGTTTGCGAAGAATTTTTACGAGGCCGGCGGCATCGAAGCGCTCAGCAATGACGGCTTCAAGGATCAGGCCGAGATGCTGGCGGCATTCAAGACTTCTGGCGCCACGCTCGCATGCCTGTGCTCGTCGGACAAAGTGTACGAGACGCAAGCCGCCGCCGACGCCAAGGCGCTCACCGCAGCCGGCGCCACGGTGCAGCTTGCCGGCCGGCCAGGCGAGAATGAGGAAAATTGGCGTCGGGCGGGCGTGAAAACCTTCATATTCGCGGGCTGTGACGCAATTTCGACCTTGCGCGAGGCCCATGGTATTCTGGGTGTGTAATGAGCCAGATTCCCAATTTCTCGACCGTAGACTTCGCCGACGCCGCCGCGCCCGCCGGCAACGGCTCAAGTGCGCCATGGCAGACGCCGGAAGGCATCGCGGTCAAGCCCGCCTATGGCGAGCAGGACCTCGCCGGCCTCGACTTCCTCGACACTTTTCCCGGCAAGCCGCCCTATCTGCGCGGGCCCTATCCGGCCATGTATGCGGCGCAGCCCTGGACCATCCGGCAATATGCCGGCTTCTCCACGGCGGAAGACTCCAACGCCTTCTACCGGCGCAATCTCGCCGCCGGGCAAAAAGGCCTGTCGATCGCCTTCGACCTCGCCACCCACCGCGGCTATGACTCCGACCATCCGCGCGTCGGCGGCGACGTCGGCATGGCGGGCGTGGCGATCGACTCGATCTACGACATGCGCACGCTGTTCTCCGGCATCCCGCTCGACCAGATGAGCGTGTCGATGACCATGAATGGCGCGGTGTTGCCGGTGCTGGCGCTCTATATCGTGGCGGCGGAAGAACAGGGCGTGCCGCAGGAAAAACTGTCCGGCACCATCCAGAACGACATTCTCAAAGAGTTCATGGTGCGCAACACCTATATCTATCCGCCGGCGCCATCCTTGCGCATCATCTCCGACATCTTCGCCTATACGGCGGAGCACATGCCGAAGTTCAATTCGATTTCGGTCTCCGGCTATCACATGCAGGAGGCCGGCGCGACGCAGGACCTCGAGCTTGCTTACACGCTCGCCGACGGCGTCGAATATGTGCGCGCCGGCCTCAAGGCGGGGCTGACGGTCGACCGCTTCGCGCCGCGCATCTCGTTCTTCTGGGCGATCGGCATGAATTACTTCATGGAGATCGCCAAATTGCGCGCCGCCCGCATACTGTGGGCCAAGCTGATGAAGCCGTTCAAGCCGGAAGACGCACGCGCGCTCAGCCTGCGCACGCACTGCCAGACTTCGGGCTGGTCATTGGCCGCGCAGGACGTTTTCAACAATGTCGCGCGCACCATGATCGAAGCCATGGCGGCGACGCAAGGCCAGACCCAGTCGCTGCACACCAATGCGCTCGACGAGGCCCTCGCGCTGCCGACCGATTTTTCCGCCCGCATCGCCCGCAACACCCAGATCCTGCTGCTGCAGGAAGCCGGCGCACGGCGCATCGTCGATCCCTGGGGCGGCTCTTATTATGTCGAGCGCCTCACCTACGAGCTCGCCCGCAAATCTTGGGGCCATATCGAGGAAGTCGAAGCGCTCGGCGGCATGACCAAGGCGATCGAGGCCGGCATCCCCAAGCTGCGTATCGAGGAAGCCGCCGCCAAGACGCAAGCCCGCATCGATGCCGGCGTGCAGTCGGTGATCGGCGTCAACAAATTTCCGCCCGCCGAGGATGCCCCGATCGAGGTGCTGAAGATCGACAATTCCGCGGTGCGCGCGGCGCAAATCGACAAGCTCAAGCGCCTGAAGGCCGAGCGCGACCCGGCCGCGCTGAAGGAGGCGCTCGACGCGCTCACTCGCGCCGCCGACCGCGGCAACGGCAATCTGCTGGCGCTGGCGATTGACGCGGCCCGTGCCAAGGCTACGGTCGGGGAGATTTCCGCGGCGCTGGAGCAGGTCTATGGACGCCACGTGGCCTCGATCAAGGCGATCACTGGCGTCTACAAGCGGGAGGTCGGCATGACCGGCGCGGTCGAACGGGTGCGCAAGGCGGTCGAAGCGTTCGAGCAGGCGGAGGGCCGCCGGCCGCGCCTGCTGGTTGCCAAGATCGGTCAGGACGGCCACGACCGCGGCCAGAAAGTCATCGCTTCGGCCTTTGCCGATCTCGGCTTCGACGTCGATATCGGGCCACTGTTCGCAACGCCGGCGGAAGCCGCGCGCCAGGCGGTGGAAAACGACGTGCATATCCTCGGCGTGTCGTCGCTCGCCGCCGCGC
>Ga0307417_10000159_pt1 | contig 29100 bp, 25 predicted proteins | sample SalMarWE160210MG_2_FD_202514 | JGI IMG/M metagenome (GOLD analysis project Ga0307417, IMG submission 202514) | Salt marsh sediment microbial communities from the Plum Island Ecosystem LTER, Massachusetts, United States - WE1602-10 | ecosystem: Environmental > Aquatic > Marine > Intertidal zone... | reverse complement strand
CACCGCCGGACGGCGGCAAGCCGCATCCGGAATCCGTCGATCCTTTCCGGCCGGTATTCCTTCATCCCCATCTCGAGGGCGGCGAGCGTCGTAAACGTCCCCGCGGTGCCCACCATTCTGTGGAAGTTCCGCCGTTTCCACCCCCGGGTCGCCGCGGAAATCCGCTCCGTCAGAAAGAATCCGATATTCTTCAATTCCGCGGAAAGCGGCGGATCCGACAACCGGAAGGAACCGAGAAGGACGACGACCCCGATCGGCAGGCTGACCGAATCCCTTCCTCCCGTCCCCGCGATAAATTCCGTGCTTCCTCCCCCGATGTCCATGACCACGGTGCCGTTCCGCTCCTCGGCCCGGCCCGCCGCCCCTTCCCAGGTGAGACGGGCCTCTTCCCGCGCCGTGATGATCTCCACCGAGATTCCCGCACCTTCCGATGCGAAAAGGAACGCATCCCGGTTCGACGCTTCCCGAAGCCCCGCCGTTCCGCACGCACGATACCGATTTACTCCCAGGGCATCCATCTCTTTGCGAAAGTCCCGCAATGCCGCGACCGATTCCCGGAACTCCCGGTCTCCGATCCCGCCGGTCTCCCTGAGGGATTTCCCCAGACCCGTGATCCGCCGCCTCCGGACGACAGGGCGCAAGCCCCTCCTTTCCCGGGACGCGACAAGCATCCGGACGGTGTTGGTGCCGATATCAATCGCTGCGAAACGTCTCATCCGGGGATACACCCTTCTTCCGTTCGGGAGAAATGACCTTATCCTCCCGTTCCATTACCCCGATGATGCTGGCACCGAACAGAAAAGCCGCGGCAAAGAGGTATGCGACGATTATAAAGCATACGATTCCAAACAGGGAGCCGTAAATTACGTTCAACTTGCTGAATTTCTTGATATAAAAAGTAAATCCGAATTTTATCCCGTGAATGAGGACGATAAAGAGCGCACTCCCCGTCAGGGCGTTCCTCCAGCGCACCCGGATCGGGGACAGGTATCGGTAGCCTACCGCCCCCCCGGCGAAGAGAATCCCGAGCAGTGCTACGTCGGAGATCGTCTTGAGCAACAGATGAAAGGCCGAGTCCAGCCTTCCGAGCATGCCGCTCGTGATGACGGTCAGCCCCTGCCACAGGGGAGGGACGAGAATCGCGGAGAACGCCAGAACGGTGAGTACCAGGACCATCGCGACGTGGGACGCCGCCCGGCGCCACAACCGCTTCTTTTCTCCGATCTCCATCATGACCGACAACGATGTGTACACGGCCTCGGTAGCCGAGAAGGAGGACAGGACCAGGAGCAGGAATCCGAGGATTCCGAACGTCGCCCCGGAAGCGAAAAGCCCCTCCAGGGTCGGTACCAGGACCTGGGCCCCGTATGGAAACGTGTTTTTCAGCAGCTTGGCCAGTGCCGCGAACGGAAGGTCTTTCGTACCTAGGATTAGAGACGTTGCGGCGAATACCAGGAACAGGACGGGGATGGCGGATAAAAGCAGGTTGAAGGCCACGGAGGCGCTGTAGACCATTCCGTGCCTCCGGAAAAAACCGGACGCGCCTTCCCGTGTGATCTTCACCACCCTCCCAAGACGGGAGGTCATCGCTCGCGGTACACGATTCGAACGGGCGACCCCTTGAATCCGAACCGGTCCCTGATCTTGTTCTGGAGATATCTCGTGTAGGAATCCGGGATCCCTCCACGGTCCTTGACGAACACGGCGAAGGAGGGAGGCATGATGCCGACCTGGGTGATGTAGAAGGCCCGGTTCCTGGTCTTTTTCGAGGGTATGGGGACGGAATAGAGAAAAGCGGCGACCTTGCGGTTGAGCGTCGATGTCGGGATCCGTTTCCGGAAACTCCCGTACGCTTCCTCGATTTTCTTGAAGAGAAGGGGGAAGCCCTTCCCCGTAAGCGATCCCGTCGGCAGCACCGCCGCGAAGGATGCGTACCCCAGCCCCTCCTGGATTTTCCGGATTCCCTGGCGGCGCTCCTCCTCCCCGTTCCAGAGATCGGCCTTGTTCGCCGCCACGACAACCGCGCGCTCCTCCAGGAGGATATACCTCAGGATCTGCTGGTCCTGGTGGGACAGCCCCGCCGGCCCGTCCATCATCAGTACCGCGATGTCGCACCGCTTGAGAGATTCGAGGCTCTTGATCACGGAGAACTTTTCGAGAACGGTCTCGGTCTTTCTCTTCGCCCGGATCCCGGCGGTATCGATGAACTGGTACTTCTTGTCCCCGTAAACGACCAGAACGTCCACCGCGTCGCGGGTGGTCCCTGGTATCTCCGAGGCGATCACCCGGTCGTACCCGACGAGCGTGTTGATGAGCGTGGATTTCCCCACGTTCGGGCGGCCGAGGACGGCGACGCGCGCGACGGTTTCCTCCGGTTCGGGCTCTTCGGGGGCGGAATCGGGAATCAGCGGGACAATCGCGTCGACCAGCTCGGACACCCCCGTCCCGTGTTCCGCCGAGATCGGATACACGGTGTCCACGGAAAGTTCATGGAACTGCGCGACCATCTCCTGCCCTTCCCGCGTGTCCATCTTGTTCGCCGCGAGGAAGAACGGTTTCTCCCATTCCCGAAGCATCGTGGCGATCTCCTTGTCGAGGGGCAGGACCCCGTCCCGCGCGTCCACGAGGAAAATGACCGCGTTGGACTCGTAGATGGCCCGAAGCACCTGTCCGCGGACCTTGGAGAGGATATCCCCCCGCTCTCCCGACAGGTACCCGCCGGTATCGACCATGCGGAATCTCTTGCCATCGTGCTCCGCCGGGAGGGAGACAAGATCGCGGGTCACGCCGGGCTGCCCGTAGGTGATTGCCCGACGCTTCCCCGTGATCCGGTTGAAGAGGGTGGACTTCCCCACGTTCGGACGCCCTACGAGGGAGATCGTGAACAGTGACCTAGGCATACCCAAGCCGCCGCAGCATCGTTTCCTTCCGGCTCCAGTCCTTTTCGACCTTTACGAACAGATCCAAGTATACCCGCTCGCCGATCTCTTTCTCCAGTTCCTGTCTCGCCGCGGTCCCGATGGTCCGCAGCATCTGTCCTCCCCGCCCGATCACCATTCCCTTCTGCGATTCCCTCTCCACCAGGATTTCCGCCCGTATTCGGGTCAGGTTCTTCTCCGGGTCCTCCCGGTACTCCTCGATGGACACGGCGACGCTGTAGGGCAACTCGTCGGAGAGGAACGCGAACAGCTTCTCCCGCAGGATCTCCTTGGCGATGAATCGCATGGGGAGGTCGGTCAGGTCGTCTTCGGGGAAATAGTGGGGCCCCTCCGGGAGGATCCCGAAGAGATACGTAAGGAACTCCTCCACCCCGTTCCCCTTCGTGGCCGATATCAGGAACCCCCGGGAGTACAGCCCCTCCTCCATGAGCTCCTTTCGCCGCCTGTCCGCTGCGGTCTCTCCGGTCCTGTCCACCTTGTTGACTGCTAGCACCCGGGGGGCGGAGACTCGTTCGAGCGTTCCCCGTACGAGCCGTTCTTCCTCCCCCGTTCCCATGGTGCGATCGTCCACGATATGTACGACCACATCCGCCTCTCCTGCGATCCGCTCCGCGGTGCGGACCATATATTGGTTGAGCGCCCGTTTCGGCCGATGGATGCCCGGGCTGTCGAGAAAGATGATCTGTCCGCGGTGGTCGGTGAAGATGCCGGCGATCCGGTCCCGGGTGGTCTGGGGCTTGGCGGTGACGATCGCGACGCGGGCCCCGATAATTCGATTCAAGAGGGTCGATTTGCCGACGTTCGGCCGCCCGAGGAGCGCGACGAATCCGGATCGCCTCCCTTGTCCCGTTTCCTTTCCGTCACTGGGCAACGGCATCATTCCTCCGCGGGTATCCCCTTATCCGCGGATAGCAGCGAAAGGATGCGAGCGGCCGCTTCCATTTCCGCCTCTTTCTTCGTTTTTCCCGTCCCCTTCTCCTCCCGGCCGTCCCACAGTCTCGCGGCCACGAGGAACGTCTGTTCGTGGGGAGGACCTTCGGCGGACAGGAGCCGGTACTTCGGGAGGGGCACGCGGTGTTTCTGGCACAACTCCTGAAGCCGGCTTTTCGCGTCGAACCCGGCGATGAGGGGTTCCATTTCCTTCCCCGCCCAGAAGTGATCGATCACAAACCTCCTGGCCGCATCATACCCTCCGTCCAGGAAGATCGCCCCCGTGATCGCTTCCACTACGTCAGCCACCATCTTCCGGGTTACCCCTCCGCCCGTCTCCCTGACGGAGGGGTCGATCCGCAACGTTTCGGGGACTCCGATCGCTTGCCCGACGCGCACGAGATTCCGGTTGTTGATCAGTGCGGAACGAGTCTTCGATAGCATGCCTTCTTCCGCAGCGGGAAAGGTACGATACATCTCTTCCGCGATGCACAGGTTGAGGACCGCGTCGCCCAGGTATTCGAGTCGCTGGTACGACTTTCTCGTTTCCCCTTCCGCCGTGGAGGCATGCCGGAGCGCCTCCTCCAGCAGGTCCCGGGTCCGGAACCGGTACCTGATTTTCGTTTCGAGAAGATTCATGACGTTCCTGCTCGACCGTGAGGTGCGACCATCAGTAGCGGGTACCGGCCAGCCTCCCGTCCCGTACGTTTTGCACGGCAACCCGGTGGATCTCCCCGACATCGGAAGGTGCCCCCGGGAAAACGACCACCGCGTAGTTCCCCGACCGACCCGACAATTCTCCCTGAAGGCGGTCCGCCGTTTCGACAAGTACGTCGGCCGTCGTTCCGACCTGTCGGGACAGGAATGCATCCCGCATCCGGGCGTCAAGCGAAAGAAGTGCCGAGACCCTTCGCTTCTTCTCTACGGGGGATACATCGTCGGGGAGGCGGGCGCTCTCGGTCCCGGGACGTGCCGAATAGGGAAAGACGTGCATATAGGTCACTGGGGAGTCCGAAAGAAACGAAATCGAATCCGCGAAGTCCCCGAACGTTTCCCCCGGGAATCCCGCGATTACGTCGGCCCCCAGGGAAAGCCCGGGAATCCGTGATGCCGCTTCGGAGACGGTTTTCCCGTAATCGGCGGATCCATACGGCCGCCGCATCCTCGCAAGTGTCCGGTCGGACCCGCTCTGCAGGGGAACGTGAAGGTGTGCGCACACGCGAGGCTCGCTCGCGATTGTTTCCATGAGCGGAAGGGTAAGCTCTCCGGGTTCGATGGAACTGAGCCGGATACGTGTGCGGGATGTCTCCCGCAGAAGTCTCGCGACGAGCCCGGTAAGCGCGTCTTTTCTCCGAAAATCGTCCCCGTACAGGCCGATATGGATCCCCGTCAGGACGAGTTCGCGTGCCCCGTCGGCTTCCGCGCCGATCGCTCTCGCGATGACCTCCTCTTCCGGCATGGAACGGTTTCTTCCGCGTGCCAGAGGCACAACGCAGTACGCGCAGGAAAAATCGCACCCGTCCTGGATCTTGAGGAATGTCCTCCTGTGGCCCAGCAGCAGGCCCGCCCCGTATTCGGACAGTCCAACGGGCCTCCCGGCCCGGTTCCCGGAAACCTCCCGCAGGATTCCGGTGAGGCTCCCCTCTCCGTTTCCCCGCGATTCCCGGGGGAAGCTCCCCACCCAGTGGTCTACTTCCGGGATCTTCTCCCTGTCGGAGATGGACATCTGCGCGTAGCATCCCGCCAGGATGACGGTCGAGCAGGGGTTTTCCCTGCGTGCCTTCCTCGCGAGAGACCTGCTGTCCCGATCGGCCCGGTGCGTGACGGTGCAGGTATTGATGATCACGACGTCGGCGGGAGAGGTCGGGGATACGACCTCGTACCCTTCGGCGGCGGCCAGTCGGACGACGGAAGCGGAGTCGGCGAAGTTCGCCTTGCAGCCGAGGGTCAGGACCTTGAGGCGTTTTCCCATTCGATCCAGCCGCCTCCCAGGACCTCTTTCCCGTCGTACAGGACCAGCGCCTGCCCCGGGGTAACGCTACGCTGCGGGGAGTCGAAGGCTACCCGGAGACGGTCCCCCTCCACCCGGACGGTCGCCCCCTCCCCCGGATGCCGGTACCGCACCTTGGCGATCGCGCGGAACTCCATCGCGGGAGGAGCGCCGGAAACGAAGGAAACGCGACTGACGGTGGCAAAGGGAGAAAGCGTGTCGTTCTCCGTCCCCAGTACGATTTCGTTCTTCTCGGCGTCGATCGCGACAACGTACAGCGGCTCCTTCGCCGCGATACCGAGCCCCTTCCGCTGGCCGACCGTATACCGGAGGACGCCCTTATGGGTGCCAAGTACGTTTCCGCCCCTGTCGAGAAACTGCCCTTCCTGCTCCTGGATCCCGCTCCGATTCAGAAACTCGGCGTACGAATCGTCGGTGACGAAACAGATGTCCTGGCTTTCCCGCTTCTCGAACACGGGAAGTCCCGCCTCCGAGGCGATACTGCGGACCTCGTGCTTCTGCATCTCCCCGACGGGAAAGTAGATACGGCGGAGGCGTTCCGACTCCAGGGAGAAGAGGAAGTAGGATTGGTCCTTGGACTCGTCGGGGGCGCAGAACAGCCGGCACCTCCCCGACGGTTCCCGACGGATGACCGCGTAATGCCCGGTCGCCACCCCCTCGGCGCCGAGTTCGTCCGCTTTTCTCAGCAGGGCCCGGAATTTCAAGTGCTCGTTGCACAGGATGCAGGGATTCGGCGTCCTTCCGGTGGCATATTCCCGGACGAAAGGATCGATCACCTCGCGGCGGAACTCGTCGCGCAGGTTGAGCACGTAGTACGGGATGTTCAGGGCGTCGCATACCCTCCGGGCGTCGTAGAGGTCGTCGAGCGAGCAGCAGGAGCCGGCGCGGTCCTTCGTAACCTTCGAAAAGTCGTAGAGGTCCATCGAGATGCCGATAACCTCCCACCCCTCCCGTTGCAGGAGAAGGGCGGCGACCGAGGAATCGACGCCGCCGGAAAGCGCCGCCAGGATCCTCTTTCCCTTCATCGCGCCTTCGCCTCCTTCGGGCTCGTATAGAGCGGGGACAGGGCTCGCAACTTGTTCACGACCGTCTCTATGGCGTCAACGGCATAATCGATATCTTCATCGGTGTTTCCCCGTCCCAGGCTGAAGCGCAGCGCCCCCTGGGCGTCCGTCGGGTCGGCCCCCATGGCCAGAAGGATCGGCGACGCTTCCAGCGACCCCGATGTGCAGGCGGAACCCGAGGAGCAGGCAATCCCCATCATGTCGAGGTTCAAAAGCATTGCCTCCCCCTCCACGAACCGGAAGGAAATATTGAAGGTATTGGGGAGCCTTTGCGTCGGATGCCCGTTCAGGACAAGCTCGGGGATCCGTCCGAACAGACCCTTCTCGAACTTGTCGCGCAACCGGAGGGTTTCGGCAACCTCTTCCTCCATCCCCTCCTTCAGGATCTGGAATGATTTCCCCATGGCGACGATCCCCGCTACGTTCTCGGTTCCGCCCCGGCGGCCCCGTTCCTGGTGGCCCCCATGGGTCATCGCCTCGATCTCGACCCCCTTGCGTACGATGAGCCCTCCCGTCCCTTTCAGGGCGTTGACCTTGTGTCCGGAAAAGGTGAGCAGATCCACGGGGAGCGTGCCGAAGTCGATCGGGATCTTTCCCGTGGCCTGCACGGCATCGGTGTGCATGACGACGCCGGCTTCCCGGGCAATCGCCCCGATTTCGGGGACCGGCATGATGTCCCCGGTCTCGTTGTTCGCGTACATGACCGAGACAAGGATCGTATCCCCGGCAAGGGCGTCCCGGATCGAATCCGGCTCGACGATCCCGTACCGGTTCACAGGAACGTACGTCACGCGGAACCCCTGCGTTTCGAGGAACCGGCAGGTGTTGATCACCGCGGGGTGCTCGACCTGCGAGGTGATGATGTGCTTTCCCGCGTTCCCCTTCCGGTACGCGATCCCCTTGACGGCGAGGTTGTCGCTTTCGGTGCCGGAACTCGTAAACACGACCTCGAGCGGCTGGCACCCGAAGAACGAGGCGATTTCCTGCCGCGCGTCCTCCACTCCCTTGCGCACGTCCCGGCCTGCCCAGTGGATGCTCGAGGGGTTCCCGAACTGGTCGTCCAGGTACGGTTCGATCGCCTTCCTGACTTCGGGATGAACGGGTGTGGTCGCGTTGTGATCGAGATAGACTTTCCTCACGCCTCCGCCTCCCGAAACTTCTCCTCCTGCTGGAGAAATAGGTTCTCGATCGTGATGGAGTCGAGGAACTCGTCGATTCGTGATTCCAGCGTGTCCCACATGTTCTGCGTCTTGCACCGTTCGATCATCCCGCACTTGCGACCGGAGCTTCGGCAGCCGACGCGCGCGTTCTTCCCCTCGGCGACCCGGATAATCTCCCCGATCGTGATCTCGGCGGGACGACGCGCAAGAATGAAGCCCCCCCCGGGACCTCGAACGCTTTTGACCAGGTTTCGCCGCCGCAGCCTGGCGAACAGTTGCTGGAGGTAGAGTTCCGAGATGTCCTCCTGCCGGGAAATGTCCTTAAGGGAAACCGGGTTGCCATGGGAGGCTCCCGCAAGGCTCACGAGCGCCATAACGGCGTACCGCCCCCTCGTGGTGATCTTCACGGCTTCGATCCCACTTGTGGCAGCTCCGTCTCCCCGTTCAGCCGCTTCATTACTTCGTCCAGGCGTTGTTCCAGCGCCTTCACCTGTTCGGTCAGGCACCTCAGGGCCTTGCCTTCCGGATCCGGCGTTCCGGCGACACCCGTGGGATCCTGGTAGACGTTCCCTTCGCGGAATACTACCCGGCCGGGAATCCCGACGACCGTCGAGTGGGAGGGAACCTCCTTGTTCACCACGGAGCCCGAGCCGATCTTGGAGTTCTCGCCTATCCGTATCGGACCGAGGATTGCCGCGTTCGCCCCGATGATCACGTTGTCTTCTATCGTGGGATGCCGTTTCCCTTTTTTCCAGCTCGTCCCCCCGAGGGTCACCCCGTGGTAGAGCGTGACGTTCTTCCCGATCTCGGCGGTTTCCCCGATCACCACCCCCATCCCGTGGTCGATGAAGAACCCCTCGCCGATGGTCGCTCCCGGGTGGATCTCGATCCCCGTCAGGAAGCGGGCGACATGGGACAACAGGCGGGCAGGAAACCTCAGGTTCTGTTCCCAGAGCCAGTGCGCGGCGCGGTGGATCCGGACGGCGTGGAATCCCGGGTAGCAGAACAGGATCTCCAGAACGCTTTGCGCGGCCGGGTCCCGCTCGAAGATGACGTTGATTTCGTTCTGGATCCGATGGAACATCACATTCCCCCCTTTTCGAAAAAAATCGCCATTACCTGACCAACTTAGTCAATTATTGTTGATAATAGCGATAAAGGGAAGAATTTTTTTCAGCCGTTTTTCCTTGATCCCCCGAACCGCGAGGAGGTCTTCCGGTCGACGGAAAGCCCCCCGCCTCTTTCTTTCCTCTACGACCGCCCTTGCCACGGGAACCGAAATCCCGGGAAGACCGGAAATTTCCTGGTACGCCGCCCGGTTGATATCCACGCGCCTTCCGAGAAGAAACATTTGCCGGACGGTAAGCGGATCGCCTCCGTGCCCTCCCCTTGCTGCCTCTCCCGGCGAGGCGAAAGAGCCAACCTCACGCGCGGACCCGGAGGGCGAAATACTCTTCCCGGGAGAAGGACCCTGCGGGATCGAAAGAAGCCGATCCGTAGTACCCAGATTCCATACCAGAATGATCATGGATAGGAGGAGAATCGCTCTTGGATCCCTATCCCTCTTCTCCCGGGATGACCCCCCGGGTCTTCCATAGCTTGTAGCGGATCCCGTCGACCAGGGCCTGCCAGGACGCTTCGATGATGTTGTGCGAGACACCGACTGTCCCCCACTGGGTTTCCTTGTCCCCGCATCGTATCAAGACCCGTACCGAGGACCCTGTGCCTCCCGCGCTTAAGACCCGGACCTTGTAGTCGAGCAGCTCCACCTCGGAAAGCTCCGGGTAAAATTTCTCGAGTGCCTTGCGCAAAGCGTTGTCCATCGCGTTCACCGGCCCGTTGCCCAGCGCCGCGGTATGCTCGACCGCTCCGTCGACCTCGACCATGATGGTCGCCTCCGCGATGGGTTCCTCCCCCTCCGAACGTTTCTCGTCGATCACGCGGAACCCCTTGAGCTCGAAGAAGGGCTCGTGGGTTCCCATCGCCCTGCGGACCAGGATCTCGAACGAGGCCTCGGCACCCTCGAACTGGTACCCCTTGTGCTCAAGGTCCTTGATCGATTCGAGGATCCCCTCGGTAGCGGAGTCTCCGGGCTTGAACTCGATTCCTTTCTCCTGGAATTTCGAAAGGATATTGGATCTTCCGGAAAGGTCCGATATCAGGACGCGCCTGTGGTTGCCCACCGTATCCGGCGTGATATGTTCGTACGTGCCCGGGTGCCGGCGGATCGCCGATACGTGCATCCCCCCCTTGTGCGCGAAGGCGGCGCTCCCCACGAACGGCTGGTGGAGCCAGTGCCCGAGGTTGGCCACCTCCGCAACGTACCGGGAAAGGTCCCGAAGTTTCTTCATCTGGTCCTTTGGCAGAACATCATGCCCCATCTTCAGGGCGAGATTGGGGATTATGGAGCAAAGGTTCGCGTTGCCGCACCGCTCCCCGTATCCGTTGATCGTCCCCTGCACCTGCGTCACGCCGTTTTCCACTGCGACAAGCGTGGTGGCGACGGCCATCTCGGAATCGTTGTGCGTATGGATTCCGAGAGGGATTTTGGCCGTTTTCCGGACTTCCCGTACGATTTTCGCTATCTCCGACGGAAGGGATCCGCCGTTGGTGTCGCACAGGACGAGCCAGTCCGCCCCCCCGTCCCGGGCAGCCGCGAGCGTCTTCAGGGCGTATTTCGGGTTCCTCTTGTACCCGTCGAAGAAGTGCTCCGCGTCGAAAATGATCTCCTCGGTCCGTTCCTTCAGGAATTCCACCGTTTCCCGGATGGCTTTCAGATTCTCGTCGAGCGTGGTGCGCAGCGCCTCGGTGACGTGAAAGTCCCACGACTTCCCGACCACGGTGATGACGGGAGTCTCGGCGGAAAGCAGCGACTTCATGTTGGCGTCCTCCGCCGCCTTCTTACCCACGCGCCGCGTCATGCCGAACGCGCATAGTTTCGCCGTCTTCAGGCGGAGATGCTTCGCTCGTTCAAAGAACTCCTTGTCCTTGGGGTTCGAGCCCGGGTATCCCCCCTCGATGTAGTGGATCCCGAACTCGTCGAGTCGTTCCGTGATCGCTACCTTGTCCATCACGGAGAGGGAGACCATCTCGGACTGGGTCCCGTCCCTGAGCGTCGTGTCGTATAAATAAATCGTTTTCTTCGGTGTCATTCCTTCCCTTTCCCGATTCGGGCGGACGTTAATTCGCGTCGGACGATTTTCCCAGGCCGAACGCTTTATGCAGCACACGGACGGCAAGTTCGGTGTATTTCTCCTCGATGAGGCAGGAGATCTTGATCTCCGAGGTGTTGATACCCAGGATGTTCACCCCCTCGGAAGCCAGCGTCTCGAAGACCTTCGTGGCCACGCCGGAGTGGGAGCGCATCGCCAGGCCGACGATGGAAACCTTCGCGATCTTGTCGTTCCCCACGACCTTGTCTGCGCTGATCTCCTTGGCCACCGCTTCTGCGATAATCATCGCCTTCTTGTAATCGCTTCGTCCCACCGTGAACGTGAGGTCGGTGTGCCCGGTCACGGAAACGTTCTGGACGATGACGTCGACGACGATGTTGGCGTCGGACAGAGGCTTGAAGATCTTTGCGGCGATTCCCGGCCGGTCGGGAACCTTCACGATGGTGATCTTCGCCTCGCCTTTGTTGTAGGCCACGCCGCTGACGACAGCCGTTTCCATGATCTCCTCCTCTTTCGTCACGATGGTTCCCGGGTTGTCGTTGTACGAGGAGCGTACGTGGATCCGCACCCCGTATTTCATGCCAAACTCGACGGAGCGGATCTGGAGGACTTTGGCCCCGAGGCTGGCGAGTTCCAGCATCTCCTCGAAGGAGATCTTTTCCAGTTTCCGTGCGTCCGTGCATATGTTGGGGTCCGTGGTGAAGATGCCGTCCACGTCGGTGTAGATTTCGCAGACGTCTGCGGAAAGGGCCGCAGCAACCGCCACGGCGCTCGTGTCGGAGCCGCCTCTCCCCAGCGTGGTGATCGCTCCGGAATCGTCGATGCCCTGAAATCCCGCTACGACCGCGATCTCGCCGTTCTTCAGGGCGGCATGGAGGGCGGTGCCCTCGATCTTCCGGATTCGTGCCTTTGCGTGCGCGTCGTCGGTCAGCACCGGGATCTGGAACCCGGTGAACGACCGCGCCTTGTATCCCATTTCGGTGAGGGCGATCGCGAGAAGCCCGATGGTAACCTGCTCACCGGTCGACGCCACCACGTCGAGCTCACGTTCGTTGGGCATTTCCGAGAGCTGCTCCACCAGACCGAGCAGCCGGTTCGTCTCCCCCGCCATCGCGGACACCACGACGACCACATTGTTTCCCTGGTCGTGCGTCTTGGCCACGCGCCGGGCGACGTTCCTGATCTTTTCGATGGTCCCGACGGACGTGCCGCCGAACTTCTGGACAATGAGCGCCATCGATTCTTCATCCTCCCGGGACAAGCGATTTCACACAAGACAGGAATTCGCCGAATCTCGCTTCGTCCGGCATTGCCACCGAAAGCCTTCGACCGGTATCCGCCGAAGTGAGAAATGTAACTCTAATACAGTCTGTTGGCAATAGAGACCGGATTTTTTCCGCCCACTCGACAACACAGATCCTGTTACCCGACAGGATCTCATCGAGACCTATGTCCCGGGCCTCATCTTCCGAGGAAAGACGGTATACGTCCACGTGGCACAACGGCAGGCGACCTTGGTGCTCCGTCATGATCGTGAAGCTGGGACTTACGATACGGTCGGGCAAAATCCCCAGGGCCTCCCCAACCCCTTTACAGAAGACCGTCTTCCCCGCCCCGAGGTCTCCGGTGAGCGCCACCACATCGCCCGGTACCAAAGAACGCCCGAGCGCCCGGGCGATAAGGCGCGTGTCCTCCTCGCCGGAGGACAGAAGTTCAACATGCACGCCGGATCACCCTGTGCAGGAACAGATATCCCCGAATGCAAAGCGGAAGGCAGGGGGAGGACATGAACCTATCCGTCACTCCTCCCCGTCAGGCTCGCCCAGAGTCTTCTGGAGCGCCTCTCGGATGTTGTCGATGACGTCGGTCGCGGAGACGGGCGACATCGGATAGCGCCTGACCAGTATGTCTGCGGACATCCCGTGGAGGAAGACCCCTGCGCAGGCTGCGTCGGTCGGCGATAGCCCCTGGGAGGCCAACGCCGCCACCATCCCCGAAAGTGCGTCCCCCATGCCGCCCGAGGCCATGTACGGGTTTCCCGTTGTGTTGATGAATATGTCCCCCTTCGGCGTCGCGATGATCGTCCGAGCCCCTTTCAGGATCACCGTCACTTTCTTTTCCTCCGCGAAATGCTGAGCCGATCCAACCCGGGATGCCTCGATGGCCTCGATCGACTCGCCGGTCAGCCGGGACATCTCTCCTGGGTGCGGCGTGATGATGCAGGGAGCCCCCGCCTTGCGCAGGATCTCGACCTGCCCTGCCAGCGCGTTCAGCCCGTCGGCGTCGATCAGGAAGGGAACCCGGATCTGGGGAATCATATCCGCCATGAACTCCGCCGCCCCGGGGTAGCTCCCCATTCCGGGCCCCAGCACGACGAAATCGGCACGGGAGATGCTATCGAGGAGTTCCGCGATGCATTCCTTCGGAAAATATCCCTCTCCGCCGTCCTCGATTCCCGCCGACATCACCTCCATCATCTTCGCCTCGACGACCGGCCTCAGGGACCGGGGCACAACGACCGTGATCAGTCCCGCACCCATTCGCATCGCCGCCTGTCCCGCCAGGCAGGGGGCCCCGGTCATACCGGGGGAACCGCCGACGACATACACCCTCCCGGCGTCCCCCTTGTGGAAATCGGGCGGCCGTATGGAGAGCATGCTCTTGACCACCCGTTCCTCGAGTGCCTCCGTCTTGATCTCGATGTCGAAGACGGCCTTGGAGGGGATCCCGATGTCATAGATGTCGGTCTCTCCGCAGTGAATGGAGCCAGGGAGCAGAACCTGTCCGAGTTTGAGGAGCCCGAACGTGCCAGTGTAGTCCGCGCGGATCGCCTCCCCCAGAATTCTTCCGGACGTAGCGTCGATCCCGCTGGGGACGTCGACGGCGAACACACTGGCAAGGGAAAGGTTGATCGTCTCCACCACGTTTCGCACGATTCCCTGCAGGGGGGAGGAAAGGCCCGTCCCGAGGATGGCGTCGACACACAGGTGGACCTCCTCGAGATAGGTCCGCAGATCCTCTACGCCGTCCTGGTCCCGGATTATCCGCCCTTCCACGTCCATTTTCTTAAGGATTTCGTATTGGGTCCGGGCGTCCGGCGACAGGCTTTCCCCCTCGGAAAGGAGAAAGACCTCGACATACACGCCCCGGTTCTGGAGGTGTCTCGCGATCACCATCCCGTCCCCGCCGTTGTTTCCGCGCCCGCACACGATGGCGACCGAAGCCTCTTCCGGGGCGACGACCTTCTCCTGCAGGATGCGCAGGATCTTCTCGGTACAGCAGCGGCCCGCGTTCTCCATGAGAACAAGGGAGGGAATTCCGTACCCTTCGATCGTCACCCGGTCGAGCTCGGCCATCTGGCGCGCGGTGGCTACTTTCATACCGGGATCTCCCCCGATTCGATGATCACGAACGCCATTGCTTTCCCCCCATCGTGGGTAATGCTTACGTGTAACCGAGTTCCGTTTAATTTTTTCATGTATTTATACGCATTACCATAAAGTTTTACTTCTGGTTTCCCCATGGCTCCGCGAACCGTTTCCACATCCCGCCACAGGATCCCCTGCGACTTCCCCGTACCGAAGGCTTTCATTACCGCTTCCTTCACGGCGAACCGGCCCGCAAGCCGCTCGGCTTCCCGGACGCTCTTTTTTGCGTATCCCGCCTCTTCATCCGTGAACACCCGGCGCAGGAATCGGTCCCGGTACCGTGAAAGGATGTCCTTCACCCTTCCCACTTCCACGATGTCGACCCCGATCCCAACGATCATCTGTTTTCTTGGCAGCACGGGCGCTTCACCCGCCGTGAATGAGGTCGGCCATCTCTCGAACCGCCTGCCTCAGCCCTACGAACACCGCCCTGGCGATGATGCTGTGTCCGATGTTAAACTCCTCGATTTCCGGAAGCGAAAGGATGGGGACGATGTTTCGCATATCGAGTCCATGCCCGGCAAATACCTTAAGCCCGACGTTTCTTCCATACGCAGCAGCGGCACGGATCTTCCCGAACTCTCTTTCGTAATTTCCGGTCGCGAAGGCGTAGCAGAAGGCCCCCGTGTGGATCTCGACGGTGTCGGCTCCCGCATGCTTCGCCGCGCGTACCTGTGCCAGGTCCGGGTCGATGAAGAGACTTACCAGGATCCCCGCCTCCTTAAGTCGCGAGACCGTCCCGTGGAGCGATTCCCTTTTCGATAATACGTCGAGCCCCCCCTCGGTCGTAATCTCCTGCCGTTTCTCCGGAACGAGCGTCGAGGAGAATGGGCGGATACGCGATGCGATCTTCTCCATCTCCCCGGTGGCCGCCATCTCCAGGTTGATTCTCGTCTGGACGACCCGCGAAAGCATTTCCAGGTCGCGGTCCTGGATGTGCCTCCTGTCCTCCCGGAGGTGCACCGTGATCCCGTCCGCTCCGGAAAGTTCCGCTATCCCCGCCGCGGTCACGGGGTCGGGTGCGCTACCCCCCCTCGCCTGGCGCAACGTGGCGACGTGGTCGATGTTTACCCCCAGCTTCCTTTTCATATTTACCGGATCTCGGTTCGCGCCTTCTCCGCAAGCGCGTTGACAATGTGTTCGGTTTCGCTCCTGTCCTCCCCCTCTACCATGATCCGTAGCAGAGGTTCGGTACCACTGTAGCGAATCAGTATCCTTCCCCTCTGGCCGAGCTTTTTCTCGAATTCCGCGACCGTTTTGCGAAAACCGGGCAGGTTCTCCAGGGGGACACGCTGCTTCAGTTTGAGGTTGACCAGCATCTGCGGAATCATGGTCATCTTGGCCCCCAGTTCGGCAAGCCGCTTGCCCGACTCGACCATCACCGCAAGAACCTGTAGCGCCGCCAGGATCCCGTCCCCCGTCGTCGCATGGTCCAGAAAGATAAGGTGTCCCGACTGCTCTCCTCCGAAATTGTATCCCCCGGCGCGCATCGCCTCGACGACATACCGGTCCCCCACCTGCGTCCGGACGATCCGGATCTTCCTTTCCCGCAGGAACAGCTCCAGGCCGAGGTTGCTCATCACCGTGGCGACGACGGTGTTTTTCTTTAGCTTTCTCCGCTTGGTCATCTCCTCGGCGCAGATCGCCATGGTCCGGTCGCCGTCCACCACCTGGCCCTTGTGATCGACCACAATCAGCCGGTCGGCGTCCCCGTCCAGCGAGATCCCGATGTCGGCCCGATGCTCCTTGACTTTCGCCGACATCAGCTCGGGGTACAGGGAGCCGCACTTCTCGTTGATGTTCAGTCCGCTCGGGGATACGCCCAGCGGGATGACGTCTGCACCGAGCTCCTGGAATACGAGTGGAGCGATCCGGTAGGCGGCCCCGTTGGCACAGTCGATCACGATCTTCAGGCCTTCCAGGGTCAGGTGCCTCGGAAAGGTGTTCTTCAGGTAGACGATGTACCGGCCCGTTGCGTCGTCGATCCGGTAGGCCCGACCGATCTGTGATGAGGGAGGTCTTACCTCCTTCAACTGTTCCCCCATCATGAGCATTTCGATTTTTTCTTCCTGCAGGTCCGGGAGCTTGAATCCATCCCGGCCGAAAAACTTGATTCCGTTGTCCTGGTACGGGTTGTGGGAGGCGGAGATCACGACCCCTGCGTCGGCGCGCATGGAGTGCGTGAGAAAGGCGATCCCCGGCGTGGGCAGGGGGCCGACGAGCAGCACGTCTCCCCCCATGGAACAGATTCCGGCAGCCAGGGCCGTCTCGAACATGTACCCGGACAGGCGGGTATCCTTGCCGATTACGATCTTGTGCCGGCCGGCCTGGTTCCGGAAACTGTATGCGACGGCCTGGCCCAGCGCCATCGCCGTCTCCACGGTCATAGGGTCGTTGTTGGCAACCCCACGCACACCGTCGGTGCCGAACAACTTCCTGCGCACGTGTTCGTACCCCCTCTACTTCCGGAATCGTATCGTCACGAGGACGCTTGGATTTCCGACGATTTTAGCATGCCCTTCCGGCAAGTTCACTCGTGCCTTCGCCCTGAAGATTCCCTCCGGCACGTCGGGGGCAACCACCTCGGTGTTCAGTTCCTTGAGGCGGGCGAGTTCGTCAGGGAGCGCTTCGACTTCGAGCGTCGGCGGGTTCACCTCCGTCTTTTCGATCCGGGAGCGAACCTCGGGCGTTCCTCCGATCCGGGCACGAACGGGCAGGGTCTTCCTCACCAGTTCCTTCAGAACGATCTCGACGGAAGGAGGGTATATCCGCTCGACTCGTAATCCCGACGGGACTTCGACCGACCGATCGGTGAGGGGAATGATCACTTTTCCCTTCTTCACGCCGGCCAGGTCGATCACCGCGGAGATCTCATTCTGCTGCAGGCCGTTGATGAGCGTGGGGGGGCCGGCAAGCCGCACGTCCACCTGTCGGTCCACCTTGTTGGTGATGGCCATGTCCGCAGGGATGTTGCGGATCTCGAGCGGGACCGCGAACCCCACGTGCACGTTGCTCTCTCCCGCCACAAACCACCACAGGAGAATGGAGAGGCCAAGCGCCAGAGCCTTCAGCCCCAGGTTTCTCCGGAACATCCGTTTCATGTCTCGAACTGCTCCCGAAGGATCTCTTCCAGTTCCTGCGCGCTTGCCGCCATTCGTATCCTGTTGTCGAAGAACGCCGAGACGTTGCCCGTCTCCTCCGAGACCACGATCGTTACCGCGTCGGTCTCGGCCCCCATTCCCCACGCCGCGCGGTGGCGTGTTCCCATCGTCCGGGTAGCCGGGGATTCCGGGGGAATAGGCAGGATGACCCGGGCGGTGACGATCCTTTCCCCCCGGATGACGACCGCACCGTCATGCAAGGGGGAAAGCGGCGAGACGATGGAGGAAAGCAGTTCATAGGAGAAGACCGCGTCGATCTTTTTGCCGTGCTCGATGTATTCCGACAGACCCATGTTCCGTTCGAGCAGGAGGAGGGCGCCGGTGCGGGATTCGGCGAGCAGGAAGGCCGAGGCTGCGAGGTCCTCGAGGAATGCAGGCCTCCGGGACAGGGGGGGCCAGCCGAAGATCCGTATCCGCCCCATCCGGGCGAGCCCTCGGCGGATCTCGCTCTGGAAGATCACCGCGAGGATGATGATAAACCCTCCGAAAAAATTTCCGACGACCCACTGGAACGTCACCATCCCGATCCTCTTCGAAAGGATGAACACCCCCATGAGGAAGAGAAGCCCGAACAGGATCTCCACGGCACGGGTGCCCCGGATGAAAAGGAGGATCCAGTAGAAGATGACGGCGACGAGCAGGATGTCGAGAATGTCCACCAGGCGAACAGCGGGGAGGGTTCCTAGCATTCGATTCCTCCCGCCACGGCGTGTGCCACACGGACCGCGTCCATCGCCCCGCTCACGTCGTGAACGCGGACCACGTGGGCCCCTCCCAGCACCGCCATCGTAACCGCCGCAGCGGTCCCGAACGCCCGGTCGTCCGGCTCCCTCCCCGTGATCCGCCCGAGGAAGGCTTTGCGCGAGGGGCCAAACAGGATCGGCTTGCCAAGATTGCGCAGGTCGGACATGTGACGGTGCAGAGCCAGGTTGTCCTCGAGACGCTTGCCAAACCCTATCCCGGGGTCGACCAGGATCCTGTCGTGGGGGACCCCTGTATCTTCCGCCGCCGTAACCCGTTCATGAAGCGTGTCCAGGATCTCGTCGAAGAGAGACCGGTACGACGGGGAGTGCTGCATCGTCTTGGGGGTGCCGAGCCGGTGCATCAGGACCACTGCACACCCGGAATCTCGGACAACGCAGGCCATTTCCGGGTCGTCACCAAGGGCGCTCGTGTCGTTTATTATGCAGGCTCCCGCTGCGACCGCCTCCCGGGCGACGATCGCCTTTGTCGTGTCGACGGAAAGAATCGTCTCCGTGCGTTCTGCAAGTGCCCGGAGGACCGGGACCACCCGGGAGATCTCCACGTCGGCCGGAACCGGGGTCGACCCGGGCCGGGTCGACTCTCCCCCGACATCGAGAATGTCCGCACCATCTTTTACCATCTCCAGCCCGCGTTCCACGGCATGCTCGAAGGAGAGGTACTTCCCCCCGTCGGAGAACGAGTCGGGCGTTATGTTCAGGATCCCCATGATCCGGGGAGCTCCTGCCAGGGAAAGCGTGCGGTCTCGGCAGGACAAAGCGTATTTCCGGTTCCGGTGCCTGTCGATGGCCTCGCGCAGGGAAGCGAACGGATCGCCCGTTCCGAAGGGATCCTGCTCCGTGTGGTTCAACTGCGCTTTCGATGACACGGAAAGTAGCAGGACGTCCCGCCCCCGGGCCCACGGGATACCCTTTTTTTCAAGAAGCGGCGGAAGAACCGGAAAAACCACGTCCGTCAATGGAACGCTTACGAGAATTGCACGAAGATTCGATATGAGATGTTTCGTCTCTGCTTCGTTCACGCCTAGTAAAGCGATTCGCCGATGCGCCTGCTCCGGGTCCGAGAAATGCAGCACCCGGATCATCACGACGTTCCCGGAATCAGGCCGGGGAACCGGCTTCTGCCGCGGGCGGTTCTTCCCCTCCGGGCGGGGTCACCAGTTCCTCGATGATCTTCTTGATCGCGAAACCGTCGACGACTTCCTTCTCGAGGAGCGTCTGCGCCACCTTGTGCAGCACGTGGATGTTCGCCTTGAGCATCGTCCTCGCCCGCTCGTAACAGCCAAGGACGATCTCCTTGACCTCGTTGTCGATGTCCCGGGCCGTCGATTCGCTATAGTCCTGGTGGCGGCCGAACTCCCTTCCCAGGAAGATCGCCTCCTGCTTCTGCCCGAAGGTTACGGGCCCGAGCTTCTCGCTCATCCCCCACTCGCAAACCATTTTTCTCGCGATGTAGGTGGATCTCTCGATGTCGTTGCCGGCTCCGGTCGTCAACTCCCCTCGAACCAGCTCCTCGGCGACCCGCCCCCCCATGAGGATCGTGATGTTGTCTTTCAAGTACTCCTTGGAGTAGGTATGGCGCTCGTCGATGGGGAGCTGCTGTGTCACCCCCAGGGCCATTCCCCTCGGAATGATGCTCACCTTGTGGATCGGATCCGCACCCGGGATGAGCGTCGCGACGATTGCGTGTCCGGCCTCGTGATACGCCGTCGAGCGCTTCTCCTCCTCGGGGATGATCATCGAGCGGCGCTCCCGCCCCATCATCACCTTGTCCTTGGCCATCTCGAAGCATTCCATCGAAACGCTGAAAAGCCCTACGCTTGCGGCGTGCAGCGCTGCCTCGTTGCACAGGTTGGCAAGATCTGCCCCCGTGAATCCGGGCGTTCCCTTGGACAGGACCTCGAGGTTTACGTCCTCGTCCAGGGGGATCTTCTTCGTGTGGACGCCCAGGATCTGCTCCCTGCCCTTTACGTCGGGCTTGGGGACCACCACCTGCCGATCGAACCTGCCCGGCCTAAGAAGAGCGGGGTCGAGCACGTCCGGTCGGTTCGTCGCGGCGATGAGGATCAGCCCCTCGTTCGCCTCAAATCCGTCCATCTCCACCAAAAGCTGGTTTAACGTCTGCTCCCGCTCGTCGTGCCCACCGCCCAGGCCAGCGCCGCGATGCCGACCCACCGCGTCAATCTCGTCGATGAATATGATGCACGGGGCCGACTTCTTCCCCTGGATGAAGAGGTCGCGTACGCGCGCGGCCCCCACGCCGACGAACATCTCAACGAAGTCCGACCCGCTGATGGAGAAGAAGGGGACCCCCGCCTCTCCCGCGATCGCACGGGCAAGGAGGGTCTTCCCCGTCCCCGGGGCCCCGACGAGCAGGACCCCCTTCGGGATTCGTCCTCCCAGCCGCGTGAACTTCTTGGGGTCTTTGAGGAACGCGATGATCTCCTGGAGCTCCTCTTTCGCCTCCTCGATTCCCGCCACGTCCGCAAACGTCATCTTCGTGCCGGTCTCGGTCAGAAGCTTCGCCCGGCTCTTGCCGAACGACATCGCCTTGCCCCCCCCCGCCTGCATCTGCCGCATGAAGAAGATCCATACGCCGATCAGGAGCAGCATCGGCAGCCAGGAGATGAGCAGGGTCATGTACCAGGGGTTGTCGTCGATCGGTTTCGCGGTGATCCGGACGTTCTTGGCTCGGAGAGTCTTGACGAGGTCCGGATCGTTCGGGGCGTAGGTTTGAAACGCCTTCTTCGCCTTACCGGAAGATTCGACGTACTTGCCGTTTACCTCCTGCCCCTTGATGGTGACCTCCTTCACCAGCCCGGAGTCGACCGCCGTGATGAACTCGGAGAAGGGGATCTCCTCGTAATCGACCTTCTGCGACTTGAAGGTGTTGAACAGGAAGACCATCGCGAGCGCGATGATCATCCATAGGGCGAGATTTCTGTAGAACTGGTTCAAGATGTCTTGTCTCCTGTCGTTATTTTGCCCACCGAGGTTCTCACCAACAGGGGGATGCGCCTGTTCGTGCAAAGATTGTTCTACTAATTTAGCATGGATGAACCCCCCTGTAACCCGTCTTTAGGACGCAGGTTCCCCGATGTCCGCCCGCAGAACGATCGTGTGCCTTGTCGCAGGTGTCACGACGGCATCGGCGGACCGCAGGATCCGGGGAATCCAGACGATCCTCCCTTCGGCATCACACACCACGGGTCTTCCCCACCGCTCCTCCCGGGGAACCTTTCGGTCGATCAGGATCTCCTTTATCTTCTTGTCGGCCTTTAGCCCCAAAGGTCTTACCCGGTCCCCTGCCTTGAGAGACCGGACGGAAAGCGGAAGGCGGAGCAGTTCTGCGTCGAATACGGCCTGCCGTTCGCCCTCCGCTACTTTACGGATACGTCCCGGCGCGATCTTTCTCCTCTCTTCCCAAAAAAAAGATACGAGGGAACCGGCTACGACGACCCCGCTTTCCCGGGCAGGCTGGTTCCACCGATAGATACCTGGACCCTCCATCCTGATGACGGGTTCTGCGGTCCCCCTCGTTTTTGCCGCTCTTCCCCTTTCTTCTCCCTCCCGGCCTTTTTGTTCCCTCCCCTTTTCTTTTCGCCCGAAACGTGCCCCCCCTGCCCCTAATGTCGCTTTTTCCCCCGTGGGGGAAAATATTGCCTCCTCGTAGCGACACCGCAGCGCGTACCCCTTCCCTATGCTCAGGCGGGCCGAAGGACTTCCGGACACGATGAGTCGGTCCATCGACCCGAGAAGGCGCTCGCTGGGGGACGTGCCGATCCACCGGAAACAAAGGATCTGCAGGATCCGCATCCGGAGAAGGGAGGGTAAGCCGCCATAGGCTTTTCGCGAAAACCGTACGGTTTCCCTGGCAAGGCGGTTATTCTCTCCCTTTATTTCTGAAATACTACTGTTTTCTTCAAGCCATTTATTGGCGTTTATTTCAACGAATACATCAATTTCCCGAAAACGCTCTCCAAGCGTGAAGATCCTCTTCCTGACGGACTCTCCATAACGTTTGGCAAGCAAGGGGAGAAGAACATGCCTGATCCAGTTCCGTTCGAATCGGGTGTCGAGGTTCGACCTGTCAACGCGATAGGGGATATCGTGTTCTTCGAGATACCGGAGAATATCCCCCCTCCAGGTGTCAAGAAGCGGCCGTTCAATCCCCTCTTCCGTTGAGCGCGGAATCCCTTTGCATCCCGAAATTCCCACCCCCTCCAGTACCCGCATCAGGACGGTCTCGACTTGGTCGTCGGCCGTGTGGGCAACGAGGATCTTCTTCGCGCCGTGCTTGTTCCTGATATCCTTCAAGAACGCATACCGGGTATCCCGTGCCTTCCTTTCGAATCCCGGCAGCCACCGATCCTTGTCACTCTTAGATCGTGTGCGTTCCGCCTTTTTTCGAGATCGGGTCATCCCTATTTCCAGAGGCAAACCAAGTTCCCGGCTTAACCGTTCCACGAATTTCCGGTCCTCTTCAGATGCTTTACCCCTGGCCCGGTGGTTGTAATGGGCGACGACTATCCGAGGAGAACGTTTGACCAAGTGGTAGAGAAGATATACGGAATCAGGCCCTCCTGATACCGCAACGACACTGACGAAACGTTTCCCCTTATTCTTCATAGCCACATTTATATCATTCCCACCTGGTTTTCTCAGGGCTTTTTCCATCCTGTCGCTGATCAGCGGGTTATTTTAAGATAGGGAACACTGACTATACAAATAGCACCATCAGGGAAGAAACCGATGAGAGGGAAAAGGAATCACCACAGGTAAATTTTCGGGAATATTGGGAGATTAATTCCACAGCAAAATGATTACCCAAGGATGCAAAACAGGTAACTATCCGGTTTTTAAACGATATTCCAACGAACGGCACCGCTATTTTTCAGGCGCAAGACTTGCAGTTCATAAAGATACTTACGAGGGCAAAGTTACGATGAAATATTTGGATATAAATGGTTTTCCCCCCTGTAAAATCGGTTTCCCGCTCGATTTTTCCCCGGAAGAAATCGTTACCCTCGCCGATCCCATCAACACTCTTCTGAAATGCAATTCTCTCCTCGGCACTTCAGTCGATTTCGAGGATTCGATCAAATCGCTGTTCGACATCGCCTGCGAGATCGCGGGAGTTGACCGCTGCGCCTTGATCACCGTGTCGCCCGATACCAACGACTTCGAAATTGCCGCCAGTCGACACCTCCCCTCCCACGAAACCGGCGATAAACAGTCCCTGCTCCTTCCCGCCGCCCTGGCAGGATCGTTCAACAAGGGGATCCACCTGGAGGAGGAGAAGGACCCGAAATTCAAAAAGGCATGCAAGGAATGGCAGGCAACCTCGCTCGTCGCCTATCCCCTCCGAAGAAACCTGGAATGCATCGGAGCACTTGTATTCGGCAAGAAGGAACCGCCACCGTTTACCCCTGCACAGATGAAGCTCCTCTGGGTCCTTGTCGGCTACGCAGAGAACCTCGTTTTCCAGAGCGACGCGGTTAAATCCCTCTCGTTCTACGCGTTTTTCGATCCGCTGACACACCTGCACAACCGTCGGTATTTCGATGATCTGCTCGAAAAGGAAATCCTCCGTTCGCGCCGAAACGGCATCCCCGTATCTCTCCTCACATTGGACATCGACGGGTTCAAGGCGTACAACACTGCATTTTCCCCTTCCTCGGGCGATATCGCGCTGCAGGAAGCGGGGACCATACTGCAGGGCTGCGTCAGGGAGATCGACACGGTCGCTCGCCTGGGAGGGGACGAATTCGCCATCATCCTTCCGGAAAGTAATGCAGCCGACTCCCGGCTCCTCGCCCGTCGGATACTCGAACGGCTGGGAAGACACCTGTTTCCCGGCATAGGGAATGTGCGCACCGAGCACCTCTCCGCAAGCGCAGGAATCTCCGCCTTCCCTGGGGACGCGTTTGACAGGCAGGACCTTACGCAAAAGTCCGACCGGGCGCTCCAGATGGCAAGACATGAAGGCGGGGGGAAAGCATGTCTGTACCAGGAAATTGCAGACCTGGTGGCCCCGCGTTTCGAGGCTCCCGAGATCCCGGTCCAGAAGATCTTCGCTGCCGCCAGGTCCGTTGTCGATATGGACAGGTTCCTGGAGATCCTTCTCTTCACCGCCATGCAGGGGATGTCCGCCGACCGCAGTTCGATCGTCGTAATCAATTCCGACGGCAACTACAACCTACGGGCCGCGATCGGGTTCAGAAACGGAGAGGAGCGCTTCGCCCCGGGAACAGCCGTTTCCCCAGGTGCTGTGACCTCCTGGGTTGCGGAAAACAAGGAACCGTTGCTCGTCACCGGGCAGGCTGATCTCCCGCCCCTGGTGCAATGGAAGGGGAACGGGTACGAAAGCGACTCCTTTCTCTCCATCCCCCTTCTCGAAGATGGGCGTGTGCTGGGAGTCCTTCACCTGACGAACAAAAGGGGAAACCAACCCTTCACAAGGGACGATTTGACATCGTTTGAGCCCGTGGCAAGAGAGATCACAACGATCCTTTCCCAGGGAATCTCCTTCCATGAAAACGTGAAAACGTATTCTTCCACCATCCTGCGGTCGCTCTCCACCGCGCTCGAGGTGCGCTTTCCCTTCCTGGGCGGCCACGGAAAGCGCGTCCAGGATCTTTCCTTGCGGGTCGGTAAACGGCTCGGGCTCCCCGACGGGGAACTGACCACTCTGGGAACGGCCGCCGCCCTGCACGACATCGGGATCGTCGGCATCCCGGGGGAAATCCTGACCAAGAACCGGAAGTTGACCGATAGGGAACTGGAAATCGCACGGAAACACCCATTCCTGGGCGCCAAGATGCTGGAAGGAATTCCCGGCATGGAGGAAGCCGGCAAGATTATCCTGGAGCACCAGGAATACTTTGACGGATCCGGGTATCCCTATGGATTGCAGGGAGAGGATATTTCGGTCGGGGCACGGATTGTCAGCCTGGTGGAATTCTACGACTCGATTACCTCTGCCCGCCCGCATCGGGGGGGATTGCGCACGGAGGAAGCACTTCAACTGGTTCGGAACAACATGGGTACCATGTTCGATGAAAGGGTCTGCCGTGCGTTTTTCGAGGAAACAGGAACTTCAGCCCCGGAGTATTCTCACGCCACGGAATTGCGGTAGGTCTTCCAGTTGATATCCAGGGTCTGAATCTTGTAATTGAGCACCCTTGGGGATATTCCCAGCAGCTGCGCCGCTTCCTTCTGCACTCCATGGGTCGCCCGAAGCGCCCGGATAATCGCTTCGCGCTCCAGTTTTTCCAGATTGAGCGTTTCCCCCCAGGTCATCTCCCCCTCCTCCTGGGGAACTTCCATCGTCAGGTTTTCGGCCTCGATCACCTCTCCGTCGCACAACAGGACGGCACGCTCGATCGCGTTCTGCAGCTCCCGCACATTGCCCGGCCAAAGGTACGACCGCATCTTCTCGATCGCCAACGGGGAGAAACCCGTCACTTTCTTCTTGAAATCCACCGCGTACTGATTGATAAAGAACCGCGCAAGCGGAAGGATATCCTCCCGGCGCTCCTTTAGAGACGGGACCCGCAGATTCACCACGTTCAGCCGAAAGAACAGATCCTGTCGGAACCGCCCCTCCTTCACCTCTACGCGCAGATCCTTGTTGGTGGCTGCCACCACCCGGACGTCGACTTGGATGCTTTTTCCGCTGCTTCCCAGCCGCTCGAACTCCTGTTCCTGAAGAACGCGCAGGACCTTCGACTGCGTCGTCGGACTCATGTCCCCGATTTCATCGAGGAAGATCGTTCCCTTGTCGGCCTGCTCGAAGCGGCCGATCCGTAGCTTCTCCGCGCCGGTGAAGGCCCCCCTCTCGTGTCCGAACAATTCGCTCTCAAGCAGGTTTTCGTGGAGGGCTGCGCAGTTCACCTTCACAATGGGTCTATTGGAGCGCATGCTTCCGAAATGCAGGTTTGTGGCCAATAGTTCCTTTCCCGTCCCGGTTTCCCCCGTGATGAGGACCGTCGCGGGGGTAGGCGCCACCTTCCGGATGACGGAGAGAATATCCTTCATCCCGCGGCTCTCGGCCACGAGCGCCCCGCTCTCCAATGCGTTCTGATACGAAGCCTTCTGGTAAAACTCGATTTCCCCCTGCATCTTTCCCATTTTCAGGGCAGTGCGCACCCGGTGCTTCAATTGCTCGAGGTCGAACGGCTTCTGGATGTAGTCGAACGCCCCGAGGCGAAGCGCCTGGATGGCCGTCTCGACGGTTGCGTACGCGGTCATCAGGATCACTTCCGTACCCGTGTTCACCTCCTTGGCTTTTTTCAGGATGTCCACACCGGTCAGGTCCCCGAGCTTGATGTCGCTTACGACGACGTGAAAGGATTCGGTCTCAAGCTTGCGGATCGCCTCTTCCCCATTCGCCGCCTCCTGGATGCCGTAACCGGAATCTTCCAGTGACACCCGGATTCCCGCTCTAAGCGTTTCGTTGTCCTCTACGATCAGGATCGTGTCCGCCATTCCTGCCTCACGGGAATTTTGATGATGAAGTCCGTTCCCTTTCCGGGCTCGCTTTGCAGATCCAGAACGCCGCCGTGCGCGTGGATGATCTTCTGGGATAACGGCAAGCCAAGGCCGGTGCCTGTCTTCTTGGTGGTAAAGAAAGGAACGAAGATCTTCTCCTCGATATCGTGGGGGATCCCCGGTCCGTTGTCGTGGATGGTGATCCGTACGAATTCCTCCTCATTTCCCGAATGGCCGTGGACCATCGGATCCCGTTTTCGGCCAAGCCGCAGGAAATCGCTGAAGTGGCGAGTGATCCCGAAGGATACCTCCACGTATCCGTTCTCATCGCAGGCATGCACCGCGTTGGCGATTATATTGTTTACCGCCTGCTCGATCAGTCCCGCATCGACCTCGGACTGATACGACACGTCTGCCTGCTTCTTCACCTTGAATTCCATTCCCGGGTACAGAGTGCGGAATCTCTCCACGATGCTCTCCACCACCCTGTCGACCTCGACCTGTTTCAGGCCAAGTTCCGCCGGGCGGACAAAATTCAGGCACTCGCTGATGATGTATTCCACCTTGTCGACTTCCCGGGCCATCATGTTAACGGAAGTAAGGAGTTTTTCGTTTTTCGACAGATGGTCCTTGAGAAGGCTGCAGTGTACGCCGATGCTGGCTATCGGATTGCGTATTTCATGCGCCAGTCCCGCAGCCATCTGTCCCAGGAGGAGAAGACGCTGTTTCAGGTTCTCGCTCTCTTCCGCCATCTCCACGTGGGTAAGATCCTTGAAAAAGGCACAGATGCCAATCTTGTTATCCCCTTCCTTGAGCTCGGAGAGAGTGAATCCTATGTTCTGGCGGTCGCCGTCCTTTCCCGGAAGTTCTATTTCGATCCGCGTGGGCAGATAGTGCATCGTGAGAGCTTCGCTCAAGACCCGGAAGAAGGAGTTTTCCCCCGCTCGCAAATGGATATTCTCTCCCTCGGCAAGCGGGCATCCTTCCAGGATCTTTGCCCCGATGGGGTTGACATAGGCGACCGTTCCGTCCAGTTTCAGCGCCACGACGCCGGCTCGAAAACTCGACAGAATCGTATTTCCCAGGCTCATACTCTTCTCGACAAGAAGGTTCTCCTGTGGAGAAATTCTACTCGATGAAGGCAGGGGGGGCAATTTAGAAGGAAAACGGCGCGCCGGGCGAGAAACCGGATTTCATCCCGTTTAATGCCACGGTTCGGATCGAAACGTAATAGGTAACGCCTTGCGAAAGGAAAGGAGAGAGATTGGCGAGGTCAAAAGAAGTCGTCGGTTGTCCGGTTCCCGATTCTGTCGCAGACACTGTAGCCATCTCATTGTCTGTATCGGAGAATGTGCCATTTTCTTTAATGTAAATTTCAAAACTGTCCAGATCCGTCACGGGGTTGAGAGGTGTCCCGTTGGTATACTGGGAAGGCGGGCTCCAGGCCAGAATCTTCGCAGGGTAACGTTCCGATCCGCCTGAGGTCCCCCCCCCTCCCCCGCACCCGGAAAGGAATGCAACGATAATAACGAAGGGAAGAATTGTGTGAATACGCCTGAATGGAATCGCCAACTTGTCCTCCTTGCATATCGTCTGGAATGCCTTGGGAAGGGCAAGAGGCGTACCACACAGAAAACTTTTGTAATTAGCAACTTATGATATAAATGCCACAATTGATATTTCAAAAATGAGATGGGAGTAACGAAATCGTAATTTGACTAAAATGTTACTTGAGCATTCGGCAGAGCCGAACAAATAAAAAAACCGCCCGAATAAGGGCGGTTTATTGTTAACCTAACTATATGATAATTATAGACTATCTGTTTTTCCCGAACAAATTTCAAGAGGTATTCTCCATGGACGTTCTTCACCATGGGCTTAGCCGGTTTTGTAATCTGAGCTGCTTCTCTTTGACATGCGTTAGACGTTGCAGTCCAGGAAAACCTACTCTGCCGTGTCCCAAGCAGTTTATCATATGGG
>Ga0307417_10000158_pt1 | contig 29158 bp, 22 predicted proteins | sample SalMarWE160210MG_2_FD_202514 | JGI IMG/M metagenome (GOLD analysis project Ga0307417, IMG submission 202514) | Salt marsh sediment microbial communities from the Plum Island Ecosystem LTER, Massachusetts, United States - WE1602-10 | ecosystem: Environmental > Aquatic > Marine > Intertidal zone... | reverse complement strand
ATCCGAACCGCGCCGCGGTTTCCGCCCGCACGCGACGAAACACCTCGTCGGCCGGAAGCGCCCCGTCGATCCGGACGATCCGGCCCGGGTGCTCCGCCTGCAGGCGGAGGTACCCCTTCCTGACCTTGCGGTGAAACTCGATGGTCTCGGACTCCATGCGGTCCGCCGCCCCCCCCCGTCCGTGGATCCGCAGGAAGCCGTCTTCGGGGTCGATGTCGAAGAGGAGGGTGAGGTCCGGGACAAGTCCCCCGGAAGCGAAGGCGTTCAGACTCTCGATTTGTGCGGCGTCGATCCCCCGGGAAAACCCCTGGTAGGCGGCGGTGGCGTCGCTGAAGCGGTCGGACAGGACGGCTTTCCCCGAGGAGAGGGCGGGAAGGATGACCGTGCGAACGTGCTGGGCGCGCGCGGCCTCGTAGAGGAGCAGTTCGGCCTCCGGGAAGACGCGCTCCTCGCGCGGAGAGAGCAGAAGCACCCGGATCTCGTCGGCCAAGGGAGTTCCGCCCGGCTCCCGGGTGACGACGTGGGGAATTTCTTTCCCGGAGAGGTATCCCGACAGGAGCCCGGTTTGCGTCGTCTTGCCGGACCCCTCGATCCCCTCCATGGTTACGAACGGGGCATTCACGACGTGCCACCGGCTTCCGGGAGAAAGGAGTCTTCGAACCCGGTCAGCACTCCGAGAATCCGCACGAGCGGCACTTGAGACACCCCTCCTGCATCTCGACCTGGCTGCCGCAGTCGGGGCAGGCTCCCCGCGAGATCTCGAACCCCTCGCTGCCGAGAGCGCTTACCTGCCGGGAGGCGTCCTTCCCGCCGGTGGAGGACGGGGGTTCCCCCGGCTCCACTTGGGCGGAGAACATCCGGTCGACGTTGTCGATGTACCACTCGACGGCCTTGGCGACCGCATCCGCGCACGACATGATCTTTGCGCCGTTTCCGGCCCACGCCGGGAGGTGGCACGATATCCCTTTCAGCTGCTTGACGATCATATCGGGCTTGACCCCCGAGCGAAGGGCCAGGGAAACGAGCCTCCCGATCGCCTCGGACTGGGATGCGGCGCATCCGCCCGCCTTCCCCATCTGGTTGAACACCTCGAAGATCCCCTTCTCGTCGCAGTTCATCGTCACGTAGATCTTTCCGCAACTGGTCTTCATCTCCTTGGTGACCCCGAGAAGGGTGTCGGGACGGGGTCGTGTGGAGACGTAGCCGGATTCTCTCTCCGTCGCCTCGGCCGTCCCGGCCGGCTCCACCCGGTTCACCTCGCCGATGTTCAGCACCTGCTCCTCCCTGCTCTTGTCCCGGTATACGGTGACTCCCTTGCATCCCAGTCGACAGGCGAGGAGGTACACCTTGCGGATATCCTCCCGGGTCGCGTCCGAGGGGAAATTTACCGTCTTGGACACCGCGTTGTCGACGTGCTTCTGGAAGGCGGCCTGCATTCGTAAGTGCGCTTCGGGCGAGATGTCGTGGGCCGTCACGAAGATCCTCCGCACCTCCTCCGGGATCCCCTCGATATGACGAAGACTTCCTTTCTGGGAGACCGCCTTCATCAGGTCCAGCGAGTAGTCTCCCCTGCGTTTCATCTCCTCCTCGAAGAGAGGGTGCCCCTCGACAAGGTGGTCGTTGTCCATCACGTTGCGTATGTACGACAGGGCGAATATGGGCTCGATGCCGCTGCTGCACCCGGCGATGATGCTGATGGTCCCCGTCGGGGCGATCGTCGTGGTTGTCGCATTGCGCCGGGCGATCTTCCCGTTTTCCGGGAAGATGCTCGTGGCGTAGTTCGGGAACGGGCCCCGCTCGCGCGCCAGGAGCGAGGAAGAGTTGACGGATTCCTCCTGAAGGAAGCTCATCACCTCCTGGGCGACGGCCAGGGCCTCGTCCGAGTCGTAGGGGACGCCCAGCTTGATGAGCATGTCGGCGAACCCCATCACGCCCAGCCCGACCTTCCGGTTTCCCATCGTCATCTGGCGGATCTCGGGGAGGGGATAGTTGTTCCTGTCGATCACGTTATCGAGGAACCGGATCGCGTCATGGATCGTCTCGCGCATCCTTTCGTAGTTGATACGGACGCTCCCGTTGTCGCCCGTCACCATGCCGGAGAGGTTGATGGAGCCCAGGTTGCAGCTCTCGTACGGCAGAAGGGGCTGCTCCCCGCACGGGTTGGTGCTCTCGATCGCACCGATCCTGGGTGTGGGGTTGTCCCGGTTGATCCTGTCCAGGAAGATGATCCCCGGTTCCCCGTTCCTCCATGCGGCCTCCACGATCTTCTCGAACACCTCGCGGGCGGAAAGCCTCGTGACGACCTGGCCGTCGTGGGGATTGACAAGCTCATACTCGGCGTCCGACTCCACCGCCTTCATGAAATCCTCGGTGAGCGCCACGGAAATGTTGAAGTTGTTCAGGCGGTCGTTCTTCATCTTGCAGAAGATGAAATCGAGAATGTCGGGGTGGTCCACCCGCAGGATCCCCATGTTCGCCCCGCGCCGGGTTCCTCCCTGCTTGATCGTCTCGGTTGCGGCGTCGAACACGGTCATGAACGAGATCGGCCCCGACGAGATGCCCTTGGTGGATTTGACGACGTCGTGCTTCGGGCGCAGCCGGGAAAAGGAGAATCCGGTCCCCCCCCCGCTCTTGTGGATGAGCGCGGTGTTCTTGACCGCCTCGAAGATCGACTCCATCGAGTCGTCGACGGGGAGCACGAAACACGCCGACAGCTGCTGCAGCTCCCGCCCGGCATTCATCAGGGTGGGCGAGTTGGGCATGAAGTCGAGGCGGTTCATCATCGCGTAGAACCTCTCCGCCCACTGCAGGACGACCTCGGGCACGGAGCCGTAGTACAGGCCTTCCGCCAACGCGATGTCGTACGCCACGCGTGCGAGCATCTCCTCGGGGGTCTCCATCCTCTGCTCCCCCGGATCCTTCTTGAGATAGCGGCGATCGAGCACCTTCCGGGCGTTTTCCGAGATCGGCATCGGGCCGTACTTTGCATGCATCCTCTCGGCCCATTCCTGCGGAGGACGATCCGGGAGATCCCTGGTTCCGGAGACAAAGGGAGTCTCCGGCTTGTCGCCCGCCGGAACGGCGGAGGCGGAAACCGGGCGGTTCAATTCCATCGTGGCAGCTCCCCTGTAGGTATTATCCCACTTTAACGATAGTGTATCTTGTGGTCTATGATCAGTACGCATACAAGATATGGTGTCAGGGTAGGGCTGTCAAGGAAAAGACGGGAAAAAACGAAAAAATTTCTAACTCCTCCCGGTGGAGTGGTTTCCGCCCGGATAAAACATCCGCCATTCCACGGACGGCTTGACGCCCCCAGGAATTTCCCCGGTGTGGGGGGGGATGGACGGGGACCGCCGACGTATCCGGCAGAGGTTCTTTCCGATGGGCCTTTTTCCGGCAAGTCCGGTGCAGCCCTTGCCGCTGGTGTAACGGCGATTTTTTCTACATAAATCTTCAACAGAAGGGGCGGGACCGCGTCCGTGGAAGGAAAATTCGTCTTGATTATTGGGTGTTGATGAGTTATGTATACAGTCGACAATAATCGGAATGGGTCGCATATCGGGGAAACGGCATTGAACCCGCCTCAATTTTCTCTAAGGGAAAGGAAGGGAGCGATCATGTTCCCCTTGTTCCGGGGAAGGACCCGCATTGCAGGTCTTGTCGGAGTAGTTGCACTCCTTTTGGCATTGAGTCCCTCTTTGCTGCTGGCGGGAGAAAACTCCGATTGCCTGGATTGTCACGGGGACGCGGACATCCTCTCCTGGTCGCCCGAGGAATTGGCGTCGAACGTGGTCCCGGGCGGACCGGTAAAACCCCACCGGGCCATTGCACCCTTCCCGGGGACCAGCCTCCATGTGGACAGCGGGCTGTATGAGGCTTCGGTGCATGCGGACCTCTCCTGCACGGACTGCCACGAGGATGTCAAGGAACTGCCGCACACGGCCCGCCTCAAGCCGGTCGACTGTTCCGGCTGCCACACCGAGGAGGCGGCCGTATTCGCGAAAAGCCGGCATGTGGTCGGCCGCAAGGCGGTGGTGGGGATCGACGCCCCGGGCTGCACGGACTGCCACGGGGCGCATGCGATTTCCAAAACGACCCTGTCCACCTCACCGGTCTATTTCCGGAATGTCGCCGCGACCTGCACGCGTTGCCATGGAAGCAAGGAGGTGATCAAGAAGGGGGGGATCGCCATCCCCGGCGCCGCGAGGATGTACGGGGAAAGCATCCACAACATCGCGATCGTGGAGAAGGGGTTGAACAAATCCGCCTCGTGCGTCGACTGCCACGGGGCGCACGACATCAAGGACCGTTTGGATCCGAAATCTCCCATCTACCGCATGAACATCCCCGAGACATGCGGGAAATGCCACTACGGCGTGTTCACGATTTTCCGCGAGAGTGTGCACGGGGTTGCTTTCTTCCGGGGCGTCCCGGATGCCCCGGACTGCACCGACTGCCACGGGGAGCACGAAATTCGCCAGGCGTCGGATCCCCTGTCCCGCGTATCCTTCATGGTCGTTTCGGAAAAGACGTGCCCCTCCTGCCACGCCGCGGAGAAGCTTGCCGCACGGTACGGCGTCGAGGCCGGCAAGGTCAAGGGGTACCGGGAAAGCTTCCACGGCCTCTCCCAGCGGCTGGGGGACCGAACCGTGGCGAACTGCTCTTCCTGCCACGGGGTGCACGAGATTTTCGCGACGGAGGACCCGCGCTCCACGGTGAACCCGCAGAACCTGCCGGTGACCTGCGGGCAGTGCCACCCCGGCGCGACGGCGAACTTCGCCAAGGGGAACATCCACGCCGGCCCGGGCGGAGTCGGGAGCTCCATCAAATCCTGGGTGAGGAGTATCTACATCTGGCTGATCGTCATCGTCATCGGGGGGATGGTCCTCCACAACGGCGCCGACTACATGCGGAAGATGCGGGCCCTCTACCGGGAAAGGACGGAAAAGTGGTCGGACCCCGGATACGAGCGGCTGAACCGCTCCGAGCGGATCCAGCATCTCCTGACGCTTTCGAGTTTCTTCGTGCTCGTGATCACCGGCTTCGCCCTCAAATTTAAATGGTCGATCCCTTTTCTCGCGGACGCCACGAATGTCACCCTGCGGGGGAACGGGCACCGTGCCGCCGCGATCGTGATGGTGGGGACCTCCCTCTATCACGTCTTCTATGCCGTCTTCACAGCCCGCGGGCGGGACCAGCTGGCCCATATGATGCCCCGGTGGCAGGATGCCCTGGACGTCGTGGCGATGCTCAAATACTACGCGGGGCTTTCCGATCACAGGCCGAAGTTCGGCCGGTACGGCTACGTGGAGAAGGCCGAGTATCTCGCCCTCGTGTGGGGAACGATCGTGATGGTCGTCACCGGGTTCATGCTCTGGTTCGAGAACGAGACCCTGAAGGTGATCCCGATATGGGGGCTGGACGTCGCCACCCTGGTCCACTACTACGAGGCGATCCTGGCCACCCTGGCGATCTTCGTATGGCACCTGTACTACGTGATCGTCAACCCGGATTTCGCCCCCATGTCGTTCACCTGGATCGACGGAAAGCTCTCCCGCCACCACATGGAGCACGAGCATCCCCTCGAACTCGAGGAGATCGCCGAGAGGGAGCGGCGCGGGGAAGCCGTGCCGGGACCGGCCACCCGGCCGACGGAGGAGAAATGAAATCGCTGCGATCGTTCCTTATTGCCGCACTCCTGGCCGCCGCGGCAGTCGCGCTTGCCACGACGGCGGGCGCGGGTCCCACGGTCGGAGATTGCCAGGAATGCCACGGGGACAAGACGATGGAGAAGTCCCTTCCCGACGGGAGGACGCTGTCGCTGTTCGTCGACGGAAACCTGTTCCGGGAATCGGTCCACGGCAAGGCCGAGTGCACCGCGTGCCACACGGACGCGACGGTTCCGCACGGAAAGCTGGCGGCGGTAGCGTGCGGAAGGTGCCACCCCGACGCGCAGAAGTCGTACTCCCAGAGCACCCACGGGATCGCGCACGCGAAGGGGGTGAAAGACGTCCCGGGGTGCGAGGATTGCCACGGCAAGCACGACATCCGCAAGGTACAGGACCCCAAGGCGCGCACGTTCCGGCTGAACATCGTCGGGGTCTGCCTGAAATGCCACGAGGACAGGGTGATCGAGGAGAAGTACGGGCTCCCCGACCAGAAGGTGATGGAGGCATACAGGAACAGCGTGCACGGAATGGCCTCGAAGAAATCGGGTCTATTGGGCGCCGCGGTCTGCCCGGACTGCCACGGGAATCACATGATCCTCCCGGGGGACCAGCCCCGTTCCGCCACCCACCGGCAGAACATCCCGACGCTTTGCGGGAAGTGCCACTCCGGCATTCTGGAGGAGTATGAGCTCTCCGTGCACGGAAAGGGGATGCGCGCCGGGATCGCGGAATCCCCGGTGTGCACCGACTGCCACGGCGAGCACACGATCACGAAGATCACCGACCCCCGGTCGAAGGTCTACGTGATGAACATCCCCAAGACCTGCACGGCGTGCCACGGGAACGAAGCGATCTCCACCCGGTACGCCTTGCCGAAGAAGCGTTTCTCCACCTATATGGACTCCTTCCACGGGGTCGCCCTGGAGTACGGGATGACCAAGGCGGCGAACTGCGCCTCGTGCCACGGGTTCCATAAGATCCTTCCGTCGTCGGACCCCGCTTCGACGGTCAACAAGGCGAATCTTCCGAAAACCTGCGGCAAGTGCCATCCCAACGCGGGGGTGAACTTCGCCAAGGGGGATATCCACGTGGAGGTGACCCCGGAGAAGGCGATGGGCGTCTTCGCGGTCCGCATCTTCTACACGATCTTCATCGGCGTGCTCATCATCCTGTTCGTCCTGCACGTGGGGATGGACCTTCTGGGAAGACGCAGGCGCCTGGAAACGAAACCGGAAGAGAAGAAGGAGTGACAACGATGAGTGAAAAATCCAGGGGCCCGGTGTACGTGGAGCGGATGTCGATCCTGTTCCGCATACAGCACCTGTTGCTGATGATCTCCCTCCTGGTCCTCGCCATAACCGGTTTCGCGCTGATGTACTACGAAAACGCGCTGGCGCAGGTCCTGATCCGCCTCGAAGGAGGGGTGCTGTACCGGGGGATCATACACAGGTCCGCGGCTGTCTTCCTGATGGCCCAGCTGGTCTACCACGCCTTCTACATGCTCATATCCCGCGAGGGGAAACGGGAGCTGAAGGAAATCTGGCTCACCCGGCGGGATTTCGACGATTTCCTCCAGGCGATGCGCTATAACCTCGGGATGGGCAACGAATACCCGCGCTTCGGGAAGTACGGGTACAAGGAGAAGTTCCAGTACTGGGGCGCCACGGCGGGGGTCTTCCTCATCTCCGTGACCGGGATGATCCTCTGGGCGGAGACCTTCTCTATGCGGTTCCTCCCCAAGTTCGTCCTGGACCTGACCCTGATCATTCACGGGTACCAGGGACTGCTCATTTTCGTTATCCTTCTGTTCTGGCACCTCTACATCGTACACCTGCACCCGTCCGTATTTCCGATGAACTGGGCCTGGCTGACCGGGAAAGTGGACGCCGAGTGGATTCGGGAGGAGCACCCGCTCGAATATGAAAAACTCAAAGGGGAAGGGGTACTATGAGGGGGAAGTTTTTCGCGGCATGGGTCATCGTCGTCCTGGGGATCTGCGCCCAGGGGTTGTCCTCCCCCGCGGAAGCCGGAATTTCGCTGGAAAAGTGCACGCTGTGCCACGGCAAGCCGGAATTCCGGAAGATCCTCGTCGACGGGCAGATCCGTGACCTGTTCGCGACGGAGGACAGCCTTAAAGGCTCGGTTCACGAGAAGAAAGCGTGCGTGGACTGCCACTTCGACGTGAGCGAGATACCCCACCGCCAGCGGCCCAAGCGCGTGGCCTGCACCCACTGCCATTACAAGGGGAACGCGGAAGGGGCCCCGCAGTCGGACGCCTACCTGGAGTATTTCGGCTCGGTCCACGGAGTGGCGATCGCAAAGGGGAACACGAAGGCTCCGCTGTGCCAGGATTGCCACGGGAGCCACAACATCCGCAAGGCGAAGGATCCGGCGTCGGCGGTTTCCCACGGGAATGTCGCGGAGACGTGCGGACGGTGCCACATCAAGATCTACGCCAAGTACAAGACCTCGATCCACGGCGTGGCGGTATCCAAGGGGATCGTGGACGCCCCTTCGTGCACCGGCTGCCACGGAGAGCACAAGATTTACGGCCACCTGGATCCCAAGTCCTCGGTGTACGCGACCCACGTCGCGGAGCAATGCTCGACGTGCCACGGCTCCGTTACGATCATGAGCAAGTTCGGCATCGAGACCGAGCAGGTGGCCACGTACAAGAACTCGTTCCACGGCGTGGCGGGACAGTTCGGGTCCCGGACGGTGGCCAACTGCGCCTCCTGCCACGGCGTGCACGACATCCGGCCGCCCGAGGACCCGCTCTCGATGGTCAACCCGAAAAACGTTCCCGCCACGTGCGGAAAGTGCCACCCCGGAGCGAACCCCAACTTTGCCGTGGGGAAGATGCACGTCGATTCCCACAAGAAGGAGTCCGGGATCATCTATTACACGGCCCTGTTTTTCAAATACCTCACCATCGCCACCATGCTCGCCCTCATCGTGCACATCTTCCTCGACATGTATGGGCGGACCCGGAGGCTTCGCGGCGAAAAGTAGGGATTCTGCGGCCAACGGGAGATAACCTACCAGCGGGAAAGGAATCGAATGTCGATGAACGAGAAGAAGGATCCGAAGCAGGAGACCCTGGAAGGAGAGATCGAGGCAGCCATCGCCGGGGAGACGGCCGACCTCGACCCTTCCGAAGCGGAGAAGATCCGGGAAAGGGTTCGCGCCCGCGTTCTCGAGGAAGTGGAGCGGGAAAAACGGATCCGGACGGCGGCGGAACGCAGGGAGGAAGCGCGGAGGCGCCGGGAGGAGAAACGTCGGGAAAAGCACCACGAGGAAGGCGAGATGTTCCAGCGGTTCAACAGGAACTTCCGCTTCCAGCATATGGTGATGTTCACATCGGTCATCCTCCTCATCATCACCGGGATGCCGATCAAGTTTCCGGACTTCGTGCTCTCCCGGTACCTGGTGAATCTGTGGGGGGGGATCCACAACTCCACGATGGTGCACCGGTTCGGCGCGGGCATGCTCATCTACTTCATGGTGCACCACCTCTTCTACACGGTGTTCTCCCGGCAGGGCAGGCGGGATTTCGTCCTCCTGATCCCCACCCCCAAGGACGCAAGGGACGCGGCGCAGAACATCCGGCATTTCCTGGGGAAAAGCCCGGACAAGCCCCGTTTCGGGCGGTTCAGCTACATCGAGAAATTCGACTACTGGGCCGTCTACTGGGGGTGCGTCATCATGATCGGCTCGGGACTCTTCCTCTGGTTCGAGGGGATCGTCCTCAAGTATTTCCCGAAGTACGTGCTGGACGTCGCCCACGAGATGCACAGCGATGAAGCGATGCTCGCCACGCTGGCCATCGTCATCTGGCATTTCTACAACGTCCACTTCAACCCCGACCGGTTCCCCGGAACGCTTTTGTGGTGGCACGGGCAGATCTCGGAGCATGAGATGAAGGAGGAGCATCCGCTCGAATACGACGAGATCATGGCGAAACGGTCGAAACAGGAGTCGGCGGAGGTGCCCAGCCGATGAAAGAAATGTTTCTTGCCTGGTGGGACCTCGTCGTGAAAAACCGGAAGCCGCTCCTGGCCATCGGGGGCGTCGTCCTGGGGATCCTGATCGTCTTCAACGGGGCCTTCTTCGTCGCCGCCTACTTTCCCAAGTCGTGTGTCGTCTGCCACTACATGGACCCGTTCTACGACCAGTGGAAGACGTCAAAACACGCGGACGTCTCCTGCATCAAGTGCCATTCCTTCTCCCCCGTGTTCATCACCGTGACGACGCTCAAGTACTGGACCGGCCTGTACAACCCCAGGCCCCGTGCGAACGTGCCGGACAAGGCGTGCCTTAGCCAAGGCTGTCACGAGGGGCGCATCAAGAAGGGGAAGGCCATGCTCGGCGCCATCATCTTCGATCATCAGGAGCACCTGACGAAGCTCAAGCGGGGGGAGCAGCTCCGTTGCACGACGTGCCACTATTCGATCGTGCAGGGAGAACACATTGCGGTGGACACGAACGTTTGCTTCCTGTGCCACTTCAAGGGGATAAGCCAGGGGCAGGCGCTCGGCGGGTGCCCCGGGTGCCACGGGACTCCGAAGAAGACGGTGGAGCACAGTGGGTTCACCTTTTCCCACGATTCCTACCTGAAGATCGGCGTGCAGTGCAAGCAGTGCCACCTGAGAGTGGCGGAGGGGGACGGAAAGGTCGAGGATTCCCGGTGCTTCAACTGTCACGTCGGCAGACTCCAGGAGAAGTCCGATTCGCTTGCCCTCCACCGGACGCACGTCACCCTGAACTCGGTCCAGTGCTTCCAGTGCCACGAGAAGATCCGGCACGGCGAGATCGAGATGGTCAAGACCTTCGAGGTGCAGTGCGACGCATGCCACAAGCATCTGCACAACTACCAGAAGGAGATGTACATGGGAGCGGGGGCGCGGGGCGTGCCGGACACCCCGTCCCGAATGTTCTCGGCCCAGGTGTCCTGCGACGGTTGCCACACGAAGTCCGTGGAGGTGCGGGAATCCGGCGTCGCTTTCCCCGGGGAGAAGAAGCTTACGGCCGAGCGGCAAAGCTGTGTCGTCTGCCACGGGAAGAACTACGACCGGTTGCTCGACGACTGGATTCGCGAATCACGCGTCCTCGTCGCCAACATGGAGGCGATCGTCTCCTCCGGGGAAGCGGCCGTCGGGACCGGCCCCGCCAAGTCGCAGAGGGTTACGGAGGCCCGGACGCTGGTGGCGGATGCCCGCGCCAATCTCAACCTCCTGAAGGCCGGACGCGGCGCTCACAACATCGAGTATGCCTACCGAATCGTGCGTGCCGGGTACGACCAGGTTTCCGCTGCGTTCAAGGCCGCCGGGATAGGCGGCGGGCCTCCCCGCCCGTCCATCCTGGCCAACTCCTCCGCGTATTGCATGACGTTGTGCCACCAGAGGGTGCGGCCGCCGGGAGAACTCTTCTTCCGGGAGATGGAGGTGCGCTTTCCCCATTCGCTGCACGTCCGGGACGTGGGGATCCAGTGCACCAAGTGCCATTCTCCGGACATGCACAAGATGCGTATCGTCACCAAGTCGGAGTGCATGGCGTGCCACCACGAAAACCGGGACATCGACTGCGGGCAGTGCCACAAGCCGCAAAAGGCGCTCTATGAGGGGAAGGTCAAGCCCGTCGGCGTCTCCCCGCACCCCGACGTGATGGCCGAGGCGGATGTGGGATGCACCGATTGCCACGAGCTGAAGAAGGGAACGCAGACGGTCCTCACCGTCATGGCCAAGTGCGAGGAATGCCACGACGCCGAGTACGGAAAGATGCTCATCACCTGGAAGGAGAAGATCACCGCAAAGGAGAACATCATTGCGGTGGGGCTCGAGGAAGCCAGGGAGTATCTGGATCGCAGCGAAAAGCTCGGCAAGAACGTCGAGCAGGAGAAAACGCTGCTCCAGGGGGCCGAGACGAATTACCAGATCGTCAGCAACGGTCGGGGGACCCACAATTTCGAATTGAGCATGGAGCTTCTGAAATCGGCGCAGTCCGCCCTGGACAAGATCCTGAAGAAGAAGTGAACGGCCTGAATGCGGTTGCCGTTCCCGCTTCAGTCCTCGATGAACACGTCGTACTCGTCGTAACTCATGAGCTGCTCCAGCTCTTCGGGCTCGGCTATCTCCACCTCGACGAGCCACCCCTTCCCGTACGGGTCGATGTTGATCAGGGAAGGGTCTTCCACGACGTTCTCGTTGATGGCCCGGATGGTGCCGGACAGGGGAGAGACGAGTTCCACGATGGTTTTCTGCGATTCGGACTCGCCTACCGGCCCGCCCTGTTCGACGAACTTCCCGACCTCGACCAGCGTCACGGTCAGGATCTCCCCGAGTTGTTCCTGGGCGTAATCGGAGAGCCCGACGCGGGCGGCATCTCCCATTTCCAGGACCCAGAGGTGGTCTTCGGAAAACTTGAGTTCGCTTTCGTCTACCATAGGACATTTATAAGGACGGGTTTGGTCGATGTCAATAAACCTGGGAATCTTTATTACCGCTTCTTTTCCAGGACGGCGAGCGCGGTCTCCACGCTGCCCAGGGGAGCACTTACCTGGAAACCGCTCACGCGGGGGGAGACGCGCGAGATGGTGTTTCTCGCGATGTCGATCCCGGTACGTCGGCTCTCCTCATTCGTCCGGCAGCGTGCCATCCGGTCGAGGATCTTCCCGGGAACCACCACGCCGGGGACCTCGTTGTTCATGAATTCGGCGTTCTTGTAACTGACCAGCGGCCACACTCCCGCGATGACGGGAATGCGGCGGGAATGCCCTTCCACGCGGTCCAGGAAGCGGAACAGGGCCTCGACGTCGAAGACCGGCTGTGTGATGGCGAACTCGGCCCCCGCGTCGATCTTGCGGAAATAGCGGTCGATCTCCCGCTCCCGTTCCACGGCGCACGGGTTCGCGCCGACGCCGATGAAGATGCCCGTCGGGGGCTCGATCGGGTTCCCGCCGATATCGAACCCCCGATTGAGGTTGGCCGTGACCTGGGTGAGCCCGATCGCGTCAACGTCGAATACCCCCGTGGCCTGGGGGTAGTCTCCCACCTTGGGGGGGTCTCCCGTAATGATCAGGAAGTTCGCCAGTCCGGCGGCGTACCCGCCGAGGAGGTCGGACTGCATCCCGATGAGGTTGCGGTCGCGGCAGCAGTAGTGGAGGATCGTCTCGATGCCGACCTCCTTCTGGATGGTGATGGCGGCGATCATGGGGGAGATGCGGGCGCTTGCCCGCGGCCCGTCGGGGATGTTGATCGCATCGACGCCCGCCTCGGCGCACGTTCTCACCTTGGCGAGCATCCCCGAGAGGTCGCTGGAACGCGGGGGCGCGATCTCCACGGAGGTCACCTTTTCCCCCGCGAATATCTTTCGCGCAAGTCGCGACTTCTTCTCGGGCGGGACGACCTGGACCAGGACTCCCTGTCGAGTGGGTACCCGGACCTCGATATGCTTTTTCACCCCGCTCAGCGACTTGACCGCCCGGCTGGCCACCCGGATGTGCGCCGGTGTGGTCCCGCAGCATCCGCCGACTCCGCGTACGCCCAGCTCGATATATTTCTTGGCGTACTCGGTAAAATATTCCGGGCTGGTGAGGTAGAGCAGGCGTCCCCCGACATCCCGGGGGAAGCCCGCGTTGGGCATCACGACAACGGGCTTTCCGACCAGGGGGAGAACGGATTGCAGCGCGTCGAAAACCCCGGCGGGGCCGGTCCCGCAGTTGATCCCGACGGCGTCCACGTTCTCGTCGGCGTCCAGCGCCTGGGCGATGGCGCTCGCCTTCACCCCCGTGGCCGTCTCCTCGCGGTCGTTCAGCACGAAAGAAGCGAGTACCGGCGCGCCGAGCCTCCTGGCCGCCTGGGCGGCCAGCCGGATTTCCTTCAGGTGAGTGAACGTTTCCAGCACGACGAGATCGATTCCTGCCGCGACCAGCGCCCCGATCTGCTCGGAGAAGGCTTCCTCCACCTCCCCGGTGTGCTCGTCCGGCATGATCTGGTCCGGGCGAATGCACGGACCCACGGCGCCCGCCACGTACACCGCATCGCCCGCGATCTCCCGGGCAATGCGCACCGCCTGGCGATTGATCTCCACGACTTTCTCGGAAAGCCCGTACGGCCGGAGGGCGATGCGGTTGGCTCCGAAGGTGTTCGTCTCGATCACCTCGGCTCCGGCCTCCACGTATTCCCGGTGGATCTGCCCGATGAGCTTCGGATTGGATAGGGAGAGTTCGTCGAAGCAGGTGTTGATGAAGACTCCGCGGTCGTAGATCATCGTTCCCATGGCCCCGTCGAACACCAGCGGGGATCTCTTCATCCGTTCGAGGATCGGCTCCACCGCCTACTCCATCTCGTCGAAGGTCGCCTTGGGCGCGTAGCACATGGGACAGACCCACTCGTCCGGCAACGCCTCGAACGCCGTGCCGGGAGGAATATCCCCCATCGGGTCGCCCACCTCGGGATCGTAAATGTAACCGCAGTTCGTGCAGATGTACTTCTTCACGGGGTTTCTCCTTCGGGTGGCTATATGGCGAAATACTTCGCCTGCAGGTGGTGCGCCACGATGGCCGAGGTGGTCTGCTCGGGCACCATCTCCATTGTTTCGGTGAGGGTGACCCCGATCGTCTCCGGCCGGAGCAGCTCGAATACCGGCCGGTGGGCCTCCAGGTCGGGGCATGCGGGGTAGCCGAAACCGTACCGGGATCCCTGGTATTCCTGGACGACGTACCCTTCCGGACCGGACGGCTTCTGTTCCGCGATGCCCAGTTCCCGCCGCATCACCTCGTGCCAGTATTCGGCCAATGCGTCGGTAAGCTCGACGGAGAGTGCGTGCAGCATCAGGTAATCATGGTATCGGTTCGCCTCGAAGAGTTCCCGCGTCGTCTGCCCGAACCGCTCCCCGATCGTCGCCACGAAAAATCCCGCGATATCGCCCCCTTCCGCCGTCGTCCGGAAGTAGTCGGCGATGCAGAGATGCGGCGGGTTCTTCTGGCGGGGGAAGGGGAAGGCGTGGTCCCGTCCCTCGTGCCGCACGACGAGGGTGTCGTCCTCGGAGAAGCAACGGAAATACCCGTATGCGACCATCGGGCGCGAGAGGCTCTCCTCCACGCACCGTTGTTTCAGCTTCTCGTACATCGGCTTCACCGTCTCCTCGACGAGCCGGCGGTACTCCCCGGCCTCCATCTTCCCTCGTCGGTACCCCCAGCGTCCCCGGAACAGCGCCTGCTCGTTGACGTAGGGGAAGAGGAGATCCGTGCGGATATCCGTGACGTGGCGGGCCCCGAGGAACGGGGGCTCCGGAACCGGATTGTCCCGGGAGATCCGCGCTTCCCTGCGCCCCGGCGCGGTGGCCTTCTTCCCCGTGTCCCGGTACGTCGTGGAATGGAGCGTTCCGGCCTCGAGCTCCTGCATCGCCGTAAGACCTGCGAAGGCGTCGGCGCAGTAGACCACTGGTCCCCCGTACCCCGGCACGCACTCCTCGGCCACGAATTTTTCGGTGAGCGCCGCGCCCCCGAGGAGGATGGGCATGGAAAGTCCCGCCTCCCCGTACTGGAGCATGCTCTCCTTCATGATGATGGCCGACTTGACGAGGAGGCCGGAAAGGCCGATCGCGTCGACGCCGTATTCCCGGGCCTTCCCGATGATCGTCTCCGCGGGAACCTTGATGCCGAGGTTGTACACGCGGTACCCGTTGTTGGAGAGAATGATGTCGACCAGGTTCTTTCCGATGTCGTGGACGTCCCCGGCGACGGTCGCCAGCAGGACCTTTCGGCCGGTGTCCCGTTCGGCCTTGACGAGAAAGGGCTCGAGGTAGTCCACGCTCTGTTTCATGACTTCCGCGGACTTGAGCACGAACGGGAGAAGGATCTCGCCTCTCCCGAACAGCTCCCCCACGTGCCGCATGGCCGGCACGAGGATCTGGTTGATCACCTCGCCCGCCGTCCTTCGGGAGAGCAGAATCGACAGGAGATCCTCGATTCCGCCCCTGTCGCCGGCGACGACTTTTCCGGTCAGCGCCTTCTCCGGGGAGACATCGGCGCCGTTCTCCGCGGAAGGTCTTCCCTCTTCTTCCGTCTTGCCGGAAAAATGCCCCAGAAACGCTTCCAGCGGAGGGTTTGCGCCCTCCGTCCGCCGGTCGTAGAGCAGGTCGAGGCAGACCCGTCGGTCCTCTTCCGGGATCTTCGCCAGGGGGAGGATTTTCGCCGCGTCGATGATGGCGGCGGTAAGCCCCGCCTCGACCACCTCGTGGAGGAAGACCGAGTTGAGGATGCGGCGGGAGGGCGGGGACAGTCCGAAGGAGACGTTGCTTACCCCCAGGATCGTGAACGCGCCCGGCAGTTCCTCCTTCGCCCGGCGGACGGCCTCGATCGTCTCCGCCGCGGCGTTGTGGAGGGACGGGTCTCCCGAGCCGACCGTGAAGGTCAGCATGTCGAACAACAGGTCGTGGGGCCTAAGCCCGTACCGGCGGACCGCCAGATCGTAGATTCTCTTCCCCGTGGAAAGCTTTTCGCCGGCCGTCATCGCCATTCCCGTTTCGTTTATGGTAAGGGCCACCACGGCGGCGCCGTATTTTTTCGCCAGCCGGCAGATCCGGTCGAGGTTCTTCCCGCCGTCCTCCAGGTTGATGGAGTTTATGAGGCACTTCCCCGGGTGGATCTTCAGGGCCTCTTCGATGCAGTCGGGCGAGGTCGAGTCGATCACGGTGGGGACGCGGACCGCTTGGGCGAACAGGCGGGTAAGGGCGGTCAGGTCCGCCATTTCGTTCCGCCCGGCATACGCCGTGCACAGGTCCAGCGCGTGCGCGCCGTCTTCCTGCTGCTGCAGGGCGATCGCGAGCGCCCCTTCATAATCGTCCGCGAGGAGCCGCTCGCGGAATTGGCGCGACCCGTTGGCGTTCGCCCGCTCCCCGACGAGAAGCGGCGGGATCTCCTGACGGATCTCCACGGCCTGGTAAAGGCTTGACAGGGAAGGTTTTTCCTCGACGGCGCGCGGAGCGGGGCGCACGGAAGACAGGCTTTCCGCCAGTCGCCGGATATGCTCCGGGGTCGAACCGCAGCATCCCCCCACGATGCTCACCCCCTCCCCGGCCACAAACGCCGAGAGCTCCGCGGCGAACGCCTCCGGAGCGAGGGGGTAGAACGTCCGTCCCCCGACGACCTGCGGCATGCCGGCGTTGGGGATGCAGGAAACCCGCCCGGGCCAGTGGCGGCTCAGGTACCGGATGTGGGATTTCATCCCCTCCGGCCCGGTGGCGCAGTTCAGGCCCAGGGAGAAGAGGGGGAACGGCTCGAGGGCCGCCACGGCCGTGGCCACGTCCGTTCCGACCAGCATGGTGCCCGTACTTTCGATCGTGAGGGACACCATGACGGGAATGTCCCGCCCGAGCCGGGAAAGCTCCTCGAAACAGCTCACCAGCCCGACCTTCACCTGCAGCAGGTCCTGGCAGGTCTCGAACACGAGAAAATCCACGTCCGACTCGACGAGTACGCGGATCTGCGAGGCGTACGAACGGGCCAGTTCCTCGGAGGGGATGTGTCCCAGCGAGGGAAGCTTGGTCGTCGGCCCGATGGAACCCGCAACGTACCCCCGGCCGCCGTGCCGCACGATGGCGGCACGGGCGTTCTTCACGGCGGCGCGGTTGATCTCCTCCACACGGTCTTCCAGTCCATACTCGGCGAGGACGACGGAGTTGGCGCCGAAGGTGTTTGTTTCGAGCACCATCGCCCCGGCCGAAAGGAACGATGAGTGCAGTTCCTCGATCGTCTCCGGGGCCGAGAGGTTCAGGTATTCGTTGCACCCCTCATACTTCCCCCAGGCCGAAGGCCCCAGGGGAAGGCCCTGCAGATTCGTCCCGCATGCGCCATCGAAGATGAGAACGGTTTCGTCGAACAGACCCAACGGTGCCCCCTCCTGTGCAGTTCCGGTTCCCGATGCCGGGGGATCAAATAAGTGCCCTATACTACAAAGGAAAACCCATGATGTCAAACCGCCGTTCTTTCGGCTTGACTTGTGGGAAGATTTCCTGTTATTTAGGTATCGGCTTCTGTATACGGTATACAGTCTGCGTACTTCGATTCAAACTCTTGCGTGCCAATAGATATCAGCAGCTCGTACTCCTGGCCGGCACGGCTCCACAGTGAGATAATAGTCTTTTGCAACGGATGTGTGGTGTCCGCTGTGTTCGCCGGGTGAGCGGGGGACGGAAAGGCGACTTCGGCAAGGAGTCTTCCATGTTGTCATACAGCGGAGAATGGGGTCTCACATCAAGCGAAAGGGGGTTTGCGGCATGGCAAAAGTCGCGGAAAGGATGACCATGAAGGAAAAACTTTTCGAGAAGATCACGGCACACCGTCCCCGTACCACCAAGCTCAACAAGGAATTCGGGAACGTTATCATCGACCAGGTGACTATCGCGCAGTCGATCGGCGGTGCCCGGGGAATCCGCTCCCTGGTGACCGACATTTCCTACCTGGACCCCGAGGAGGGGATCCGTTTCCGGGGGAAGACCATTCCCGAAACGTTTGCGGCGCTTCCGAAGGTCCCCGGGTCCGACTATCCGTTCGTCGAGGGATTTTTCTACTTCCTGATGACCGGCGATGTGCCGACGATGGAGCAGACCCTGGCGGTCGTCGAGGACTTCAAGTCGCGCTCCCGCGTTCCCCAGTATGTCTTCGACGTCCTGCGGGCGATGCCCCGCGACACCCACCCGATGACGATGTTCTCCGCCGCCATCCTCGCAATGCAGCGCGACTCGATCTTCGCCAAGCGGTACGCCGAGGGAATGACGAAGATGGAGTACTGGGACCCGATGTACGAAGACGCATGCAACCTGATGGCGAAGCTCCCGGCGATCGGCGCGTACATCTACCGGATCAAGTACAAGGGCGATACTCCGATCGCCCCGGACCCGAAGCTCGACCTGGGCGGCAACTTCGCCCACATGATGGGAATCGGCAAGCCCTATGACGATGTGGCCCGGATGTATTTCATCCTCCACTCCGACCACGAGTCGGGCAACGTCTCGGCCCACACCGGCCACCTGGTCGCCTCGGCCCTGTCCGACGCCTACTATGCCTATTCCGCCGCGATCAACGGGCTGGCCGGCCCGCTCCACGGCCTGGCGAACCAGGAAGTTCTGGGGTGGTGCCAGGGCGTGTTCAACAAGCTGGGAGGCAAGCTCCCCACCGAGGAGGAACTCAAGAAGTTCCTGTGGGACACCCTGAACAGCGGACAGGTCATCCCCGGGTACGGCCACGCGGTTCTCCGCAAGACCGATCCGCGGTATGTATCGCAGATGGAGTTCTGCCTGAAGAACCTGCCGGACTATCCTCTGTTCAAGCTGGTCAACCTGATCTACAAGGTGGCCCCGGGCGTGCTCAAGGAACACGGCAAGGCGAAAAACCCCTGGCCGAACGTCGATGCCCAGTCCGGCGTCATCCAGTGGTACTACGGCGTCGTGGAATACGACTTCTACACCGTGCTCTTCGGTATCGGCCGTGCCCTGGGGGTCCTGACCAACATCACGTGGGACCGGGCGCTCGGCTATGCCATCGAACGTCCGAAGTCGGTCACCACGGACATGCTCGAGAAGTGGGCCGCGGAGGGAGGCAGAAAGCTTAGCTGATCGTCCGCGGATTCGCAGGCGAGACGGAAACCCCGCCCGGGAAGAATCACCTTTCCGGGCGGGGTTTTTTTATCGGTGGCGGCATCCGTTTCCGCGGGCACCGGGGCCAGGGAGGCTGCACGTCTCGGGAAATGCAAGGGATCTCTCGATGCGATGGAACGGGAACCCGGGAGAAGGGTTCCTTGTCTAACGGGTCAGGACGGAACCGGCCCGCATCCCCGGCAGGCTCCCATGACGTGCAGGTCCAGGGAGTTTACCAGGGAGATATCGGGTTTCCCATTCCACTCGAGTTCCTCGAGGCACTGCGGAAGCGGAATGTCGAAAACCGCCTGGCACTTCGTGCAGTGAAAATGGGCGTGGGGAGCGCACTTCCCCTCGAACAGGGAAGAGGACTCGCTGTTCGTGCGGATCTCCTGGACCATCCCCTGTTCCCGGAGGAAATTGAGATTGCGGTACACCGTCCCAAGGCTTATGTTGGGGAGAACCTTGCGCGCTTCGTGGTAGATCGCCTCCGCGGTCGGATGGCACCCGCTCTTCCGGAGGATTTCCAGGATAACCGTGCGCTGCTTGGTGTTTCGGGACTTTTTTACTCTTCGTTCCATTATTTCGTATCGTATTTTTTATGGCCGAAAATGTCAAGGAGATTGAACCGCGTGTGCGATTGGGTTATATAGGACTGATACCAGCGTAAGGGAGGTACGTCCTTCGATGTCGTATATGGGAATGGGATCCCCTGTGACAGCGGCCGCATCCGGCCTGTTTGACACCCGGGTTTTCCAACATGTTCTGCTCGCCGGGCCTATCGTAAAACTGGTGCTCCTGATGCTCGTCGTGTTCTCCGTCGTTTCCTGGGCCATCATCTTTCTGAAGTCCCGGCTTTTCAAGGGGATAGAAAAAAACCAGGTCGCATTCGCCAAGGCCTTCGCCGAGGGGAAGAACCTCGCTTCCCTGTATGACCTGGCGGAGAAGTCGGATCGGACGCCGCTCACCGAGGTGTTCCGGACAGGGTATCTCGAGTTGATGAGAATCCAGCGGGGCAGATCCGCCGACTCTGCGTCGCCGGCCGAACGCGTGAGCCCGTTTCCCCTGGACAACGTGGAGCGGGCCATGAAGAAGGCGACCAACGAGGAGATCGCGCTCATGGAGGCGTACCTCCCCTTTCTCGCTACGACGGGGAGCGCGACGCCCTTCATCGGGCTTTTCGGCACCGTCTGGGGGATCATGAACGCCTTCTCGGGCATCGCCATGACGGGCAGCGCCACGCTCTCCACGGTCGCCCCGGGAATCGCCGAGGCGCTGATCGCCACCGCCGCGGGGCTGGCCGCCGCGATCCCCTCGGTCATGGCGTACAACTTCTTCCTGAACCGGGTGCGGGGCATAGCCACCCGGCTCGACAGTTTCTCCATCGAGTTCGTAAACTTCCTCGAGCGGAACCTGGAGAAGGTATAGCCCGATGGCCATGTCCAACGGAAACGGGAGAGAACGCGGGATGATGGCGGAGATCAACGTCACCCCCCTCGTCGACGTGATGCTGGTGCTGCTCATCATCTTCATGGTCACTGCTCCGATGCTCACCCAGGGAGTCGACGTCAATCTGCCGCAGGCGAATGCCAAGGCCCTGCGGTCGGAGGAGGAGCGCCTCGTGATCACCGTGGACGCGAACAGCAGGATATTCGTCGGGAAGCAGCCGATGAAGTTCAACCAGCTGAGCGCCGCCCTCAAGGCCATCGTCGAGCGGCGCACCGACCGCCAGGTCTATTTCCGTGCCGACCGCGCGGTACCGTACGGTTTCGTCGTGAAGGTGATAGCGGAGGTACGCAACGCAGGGATTGAAAAGCTCGGGATGGTTACCGAACCCCTCGAGCGTTGACAGGCGGGGAACCTACGGACAAGCGGATGTTCCCCCTCGCGATTAGCCCGATGGAACTGCTCTTCCGCAGGATGATCGCCGTTTCGGTGGCGCTTCACGTGGTCGCCCTGGGCATTTGTGTGTTGTGGGCGGGTTTTCGTTCCCCTCCCTCCCGGTTCCTCTCCGTGACCGTGGTCGACCTGGTCGGAGGAGAAGCCTTCGCGCCGCCCCCCCCGGAGCGCGCGAAACCGGCAGAGCCGGCTCCCCCTGTCCCGACGAAGTCCGCGAAGGAGGAAAAGGCGCCTGCGCCCCCTCCTCCCGTGACGGCGAAGGCGGAGAAGAAAAGCACGGTGGAGAAGAAAAGCAGGGCGGAGGAGAGACCGGACGCCATGGCCCTTGCCGAGAGCCTGCGGAAAATCCGCGAGAAGAGGAATTCCGCGGAACACGTCCAGCAGGCGGTGCGGACGATCCGGCGGGAAAAGGCCGCTCGCTCGGCGATCCGGCAGATCGGGGAGCGTGTCGCCCACCGGATCGACCTGTCCGCCGTGCGACCCGCACCGAAGAGCGCCGTTCCCTCTCCGGCAGAGGGACTGGCGGGCGCCTCGGGGAACGCCCGGGTCCCTCCGGAGCATCTCGCCTACTTCCGGCAGCTGGATGAGAAGATCCGGTCGAACTGGACCGTCCCCGCGCTTGCGACGGGAGAGAAGGAGAAGCTCATCGTGCAGCTTCGGATCGTCATCGAGCAGGACGGGCGGGTGTCGCTGGTGCGGATGGAAAAGACCTCGGGAAATACCTACTTCGATGATTCCGTCCTGCGGGCGATCAACAAGGCGAGCCCGCTTCCCGTCCCTCCCGAGCAGCTTCGCGGCGGGGAGGACCACTACGAGATTGGATTCCGTTTCTACGGGTCCGAGGGGGGCGCATGATCCGTTCCGCGGGGAGATTGCTGCTATTCCTTGTTCTTCTCCTGGTTCCTTCCGTTTCCGGGGCTGTCCTGTACATCGACATCAACGCGCCCGGCGGAAAGAGGATGCCGATTGCCCTTCCGGACTTCGTGGTAACGGGAGGGGACGCCTCTCTTGCCCGGAAGCTCCCCGAGGCGATCGGAGGGGACCTCGCCATGACGTCGCTTTTCGATGTCATCCCGAGACCGGCCTATCTCGAGCGGATCGTAACGGAGCACTTCTCGGGGAGGCGGCTCTCTTTTCCCGACTGGAAGATGATCGGCACCGAGGCAGTGGTGATCGGGCAGGTGGAGGTCCGCGGGGACCAGATGATGGTGGAGATGCGTCTCTACGACGCCAGCCTCGGGAAAATGATGATAGGGAAAAAGTACACCGGTCCCGCGAGCCAGTTTCGGAAGATGGCGCACAAGTTCGCCAACGAGGTGCTCTACGCCTTCACGGGAGTCCGGGGGATTTTCGATACCGAGATCGCTTTCTCCGCGAGGCCGGAAAAGGGAAAGGGGAAGGAGATCTACATCATCGGGCTTGACGGCAGCGAACTCCGGCAGGTGACCGACAACCGGAGCTTCAACCTCTTTCCCCGCTGGTCGCCGGACGGGAAACGGCTCGCCTACACCTCCTACCGGACAGGGTTGCCCCAGATCTACCTGCGCAACCTGGCCGACGGGACGGACCGGATCGTGGCACGGTACGGGAACTCGAAGTCCCCGGGATCGTTTTCCCCCTCGGGCGACTCGCTGTACGCTACCCTGAGTGTCGAGGGGAACTCCGACATCTACCGGGTATCGCTTGCCGGCTCCGGCGTGCAGAGGGTCGTAGGCGGATGGGGGATCGAGGTGTCCCCCTCGGTTTCTCCCGACGGGAAGTCGCTTGCTTTCGTGTCCAACCGGGGCGGATCGCCCCAGATCTACGTCAAGGAAATCGGCTCCTCGGGCGAGAGGCGCGTCTCCCGGGCGGGACATTACTCCACCTCCCCCTCCTGGTCCCCCGCCGGCGACCGGATCGCCTACACCTCGTTCATGGACGGGAGATACTCGATCTACACGGTTCGCCCCGACGGGTCGGACCCGTCCCTCGTGGTCTCGGGCAACGGCGACTGCCTCGATCCGTCCTTTTCTCCGGACGGACGTTACCTTGTTTACACGTTCCGAAAAAATGGCTATTCTGAGTTGAAAATCGCTTCCGTGGACGGACGGTGGCAAAGAGGGCTGTTCAAGGGGTTGTCCGCCGCGGGTTCTCCTTCGTGGTCCCCCCGGCGGTGACTGCTCCTTGCGGGATCCCGCAGGAAGGTCAGGGAGATTGCGAATCACAATTCGTTCTGGGGAGGCCAAGATGAGAGGTTCGGCGGGCGGAAAGTGGATTCTTTCGGCGTTGTCGGTAGTTCTTCTGGTGTTTGCAGTGGGGTGCGCAAAGAAGGAACTGGTGAAATCGACCGACACCGCTTCGGGAGCGGAAGCAGCGACGCCTCCCCCCGTGGAAACCCAGGCCGTTCCGCAGGAGCCGATCGTCACCGAGACGATGAAACCCGAGGAGATGCAGACGGCGATGGCGGGTGTGGCGGCGACCCAGGAGAAACCGTCACAGTTCCCCGACATCCACTTCGACTACGACAAGTCGTTCCTCCGGGAGGATGCCAAGCCCATCCTTAGGGAAGTGGCCGATTACCTGAAGGCGAACCCGGCAGCGTCGATCCTCATCGAGGGGCACTGCGACGAGCGTGGTACGCCCGAATACAATCTCGCGCTGGGTGAGCGCCGCGCGGAGAGCGCAAAAACCTATCTTGTCTCCCTCGGGGTAAAAGCCGGCTCGGTATCCACGGTAAGCTTCGGCGAGGAGAAACCGATCGACCCGGGGCACGACGAAGTGGCGTGGGAGAGAAACCGCCGGGGCCACTTCGTGAAGAAGTAGGATCAGCATGAACCGCAGGAACCTAAAGCACCTGGCCTCGGTCTTATGTCTTGCCCTCCTGGGTGCGGCGGCGGGAGGTTGCGCCGTGGCCGACACCGGGGCGTTCGTCCGCCTCCAGGAGGACATGGAATCCCTGAAGGCGGAAGTCGCCGCCATGAAGAAAGCGGAGACCGCTTCCCCCCCGGCGGGCCAGGGCGAAATGTCCTCCCTCCAGAAGAACCTGGCGGATCTCGCGTCGGACAACGACCGGATCAAGGCGGATCTTCTCGCCGTCATCACCCGTACCGACGAGACGAAACTGGAGATGCAGAAGGAAGTGAGCCGCCTCAACGGGGCCACCGTCGAAATGGGACAGGAGATCCAGGAGATCCGGGGGAAAATCGCCCGGCTCGAGGAGAAAGCGGGGCAGGCTACGACGTCCCCGGCGCCCGCCGCCGCCCCGCCCCCGAAGAAGGCCTCGCTGGAAGAGCTTTCGACCCCCGAGGAGATGTACGATTACGCGCTGGGACTCATCAAGAACGGGAACACCAAGAAGGGGCGGGAGGTCCTGAACACCTTTGCCGCGAAATACCCCGACCATCGGCTCATGCAGAACGTCTTTTACTGGAAGGGGGAAACCTTCTACGCGGAAAAGGATTACGAGAGCGCCATCCTCTCGTTCCAGGATGTTGTCGACAAATACCCCGGGGGGGAGAAGGCGCCCGACGCGATGCTCAAGCAGGGTCTTTCTTTTCAGGCGCTGAACGACAACAGGAACGCCCGCATTCTCTACGAGCTGCTCCTGTCGAAGTACCCGAAATCCCCGGCGGCCGAAAGGGCGCGCCAGAGGCTTGCCGAACTCAAGTGACCGGGCCGGCGGCCTGCCCGGAGGATGGATGATCAAGAACTTCGTGCTGGACACCAATGTCCTGCTGCACGACCCCACCGCCCTTTTCAAATTCCGCGATAACCGGATCATCATCCCCATCACCGTCATCGAGGAGCTCGACCGCTTCAAGAAGGACCTGAACATGCTCGGGCGGAACGCCAGGACCGTGTCGAAGATCATCGACCGGGCGCGGGATCGGGGGAGCCTGTCGGGGGGGGTCCCCCTCGAAAACGGCGGGATGCTTCGCGTGGCGTTCGACGGCGACGGGGCGCGCCTTCTCCCGGACGAACTCCAGGGCAACCGGGAGGACAACCAGATCCTCGCCGTGGCGCTTGGCGAGAAGTTGCGGGACAACGATGTGCCCGTCGTGGTCGTGTCCAAGGACACCAACCTGCGGATCAAGGCGGACGCCCTCGGACTGCGGGCGGAGGACTACGAGAGCGATCGCGTCGATATCGAGGAGCTCTACCAGGGCTACCGGGAGATCCCGGTCGAGAAGGTGTGGATCGACGCGTTCTATGCCGCGGGGGATGCCGATCTCCCCCCCGAGGCGGAGGATCTGTATCCCAATGAATACCTTGTCCTGAGGAACGGTTCTTCCCAGTCCGCCCTCGGGCGGTACGATCCCGTCCGGAGGAAGGTCCGCCTCGTCCCCTCGTTCAAGGAGGATGTCTGGGGGATCCGCCCGCGCAACAAGGAGCAGCATTTCGCCCTCGACATCCTGCTCGACGATTCGGTCAAGCTCGTGACGCTCGCGGGGAAGGCGGGAACGGGGAAAACCTTGCTTGCCATCGCGGCCGGCCTGCGCAAGACGTCGGACGAGGAGGCGTACCAGAGACTGCTCGTATCCCGCCCGGTGTTCCCGATGGGGAAGGACATCGGGTTCCTTCCCGGGGACGTCGAAGAGAAGCTCAAACCCTGGATGCAGCCGATCTTCGACAACGTCGAGTACCTCTTCGGGTACAGCAGGCGGAAGCGGCAGGGCATGCGCGGGTACCAGGAGTTGATCAACCTGGGGATCCTGGAAATCGAGGCGCTTACGTATATCCGGGGCCGGTCGATCCCGAACCAGTACATCATCATCGACGAGGCCCAGAATCTGTCCCCCCACGAGGTGAAGACGATCCTCACGCGGGCGGGGGAGAACAGCAAGGTCGTGCTCACCGGCGACCCGTACCAGATCGACAACCCCTTCGTCGATTCGGCGAGCAACGGCCTGGCCTACATCGTCGAAAAGTTCAAGGAGGAGGCGATCGCGGGGCACGTCATGCTGATAAAGGGAGAACGCTCCCCCCTCGCCGAGCTTGCCGCCAACATCCTTTAGTGCCGGCCCCGGGACGTTCCTTAAGACTCTGCGACCGAGGCGCCGGGGACCCTGGCTCGCGGGGGCAGAGCCGGCGAAGCTACGTTCGCGATCTTGCGCCCGCTCACTGCGGATTGCGCTCTTCGGACGGATCCCCGCTCTTCGCGGGGATGATTGCTTTCTCGCTCCATACGCCGCTTCGCGGCCCTCCCCCGCATCGCCTAAGGGTCCCGGTACAGGGCGCAGCAGCCGCAGGAGGAGGGGCGCAGTGAGGTTAAGCGCAGGCGTGCGGGTGCATCGCACGGCGAGCCACGAACGGAGCCCCCCTCCGAGGCTGCGGAGCCCCTTTCCGGGTGCCCCGGTGCAGAATGCGGAGAGCGGTTTCGTGTTCGGGCTCGCCGCTCCCGGGAGCGCGTGTGGTACCGTAATGGCATGCGCGTTCTGGGCATCGAGAGCTCCTGCGACGACACCGCGGCCGCGGTGTACGACTCGTCTTCGGGGCTTCTCTCGAGCGTCGTCTCCTCCCAGGTTCCCGTCCACAGCCTCTACGGGGGAGTCGTTCCCGAGCTGGCCTCCCGGGAGCACATCCGGTCGATTGTGCCGATCATCGAGCGAGCGTTGGCGGACGCGGGGTCGGGACGGGAAGATATCGACGGCGTGGCGGTGACGGCGGGACCGGGCCTCATCGGGTCCCTTTTGGTGGGACTGTGCTTCGCCAAGTCGCTGGCGTACTCGTGGGGGAAACCCCTGTACGGGGCTGACCACCTCGAGGCCCATATCTTCTCCATCTTCCTGGAGAGCGAAGTGGAATTCCCTTTCCTTGCGCTCCTGGTCTCCGGCGGGCACACCTCCCTGTTCCGGGTGTCGGGGTGGGAGGAGGTTTCTTTCCTCGGCGGGACACTCGACGATGCCGCGGGGGAGGCCGTCGACAAGGCGGCGAAACTCCTGGGGCTCGGGTATCCCGGGGGGGCCGCCATCGACCGGATTGCGCAAGAGGGCGACCCCGGCCGCTTTGCCTTTCCCCGGGCATGGCTTGCCCCCGGATCGGCAGACTTCTCCTTTTCGGGTCTCAAGACCTCCCTCCGGGTATTCCTGTCGACTCCGGAAGGAAAGGGAAGCCGCGTCGAGGATATCGCCGCCTCGTTCCAGGAGGCGGTCGTCGACGTACTGGTGGGGAAGACCCTGCAGGCGGCGAAGCGGGAGGGAGTCCTCCGCGTCGTGCTCGCCGGGGGCGTCTCCGCGAACACACGCCTGCGGAGCAGGGTCGGAGAGGATGGGAACCGCGACGGGATCGCGGTATATCTTCCCTCGAGTTCCCTGTGCACGGACAACGCGGCGATGGTGGCCCTGTTGGGAGAGCGCCGCTTGTCGACCGGCAGGGCCTCCGGGCCCGACCTGAATGCGTATGCCGCCTCCCGATTTTCCCGCTGACCATCCCCGCCGTCTCCTGGCGGAACTGGGGCTTTCCCCCAGCAAAAGGCGGGGACAGAATTTCCTCCACGACGGTAACATCGCCCGCAAGATCGTGGCCTTGTCCCGGAAGATGGGTCCTCCGTATCTCGAGATCGGAGCGGGGCTTGGTGCGCTTACCGGTCTCCTGGCCGCCGAAGAAGGAGCGACGGTAGCGGTGGAGATCGACCGGGGGCTCGCGCGGTATCTGCGCGACCGGTTCGCTGGTTCGGCCGTCGAGGTGGTCGAGGGAGACTTTCTCTCCATACCGGCCGCCGGTTGGCGGAGGCGGTTTCCCGGAGGGGGAACCGCCGTCGGGAATCTTCCGTACGCATTCTCGTCGCCGATCCTGCTGCGACTGATGGAACTGCGGGAGGTGTTCTCCCGGGCGGTGCTGATGCTGCAGAAAGAAGTGGTGGAGCGACTCTGCGCCTCCCCCGGCGGGAAGGAGTACGGCACCCTGTCGGTGTATCTTTCCGTCCTGGCCGACATTCGCCGGGAATTCGTCGTCCGGAGAACCTGCTTCACGCCGTCCCCCGAAGTCGATTCCGCCGTCGTCTCGATCCGGTTCCGTTCCGGCATCCCCGATTCCCTCGTCCACAACCTGCAGACGGCAGTTCGCGCCGCGTTCGCGCGGAGACGGAAGAGGCTCCGGAACGCGCCCGTTCCGTTCCTCCCCGGCGGAACGCAGCAGTGGTGCGATCTCCTGGACGGGGCGGGAATCGACCCCTCCGTGCGGGCCGAGACGGTACCGCCGGACAAATATCTCGTGCTTGCCCGAGCGATCCCCCGGGAGGGAAAGGCGGGCTGGCGGACTGACTGACGGCCGCATGCGAGGGGGGGGAGAAATCCCCGTTCGATCCCAAAGGAAATCTTGTGGACTTTTCCGGCCGCCGGCGAATAAAATCTACCGGACATGACCTCCCAGAAAGCACCCCGGTATATCGGCATCGAAGGGGCGATCGGCGTGGGGAAGACCTCTCTCGCCAAGATCCTGGCCCAGAAGTTCAGCGCCCGCCTCATACAGGAAGAGGTCACCAACAACCCGTTTCTCGAGCGGTTTTACGACGATCGCCGCAAATACGCCTTCCAGACGCAGCTCTATTTCCTCCTCTCCCGCTATCGTCAGCAGAGGGAACTTGCGCAGGGCAACCTGTTCGAGAAGGGGTTGGTCTCCGACTACGTGATCGCAAAGGACAAGATCTTCGCCTATCTCAATCTCGAGGAGGACGAGATCTCCCTCTACGAGATGGTCTACAAGCTCCTCGTTCCGACGGTTCCGCGCCCGGACCTGGTGATCTACCTCCAGGCCCGCCCGGAGATCCTGCTGGCCCGCATCCGGAAACGCGGGGTGGAATATGAGCGGAACATTTCCCTTGACTACCTGAGGGTGCTAAGCGATGCTTACAACGAATATTTTTTCCACTATAATGAGACTCCGCTCCTGGTGGTGAACACGAGCGAGATCGATTATGTGGAAAGTCCTCGCGACCTTGAACATCTCGTAAGGGAAGTCAAGAGTGTGAA
>Ga0307417_10000156_pt1 | contig 29380 bp, 30 predicted proteins | sample SalMarWE160210MG_2_FD_202514 | JGI IMG/M metagenome (GOLD analysis project Ga0307417, IMG submission 202514) | Salt marsh sediment microbial communities from the Plum Island Ecosystem LTER, Massachusetts, United States - WE1602-10 | ecosystem: Environmental > Aquatic > Marine > Intertidal zone... | reverse complement strand
CCCTTCCAGCGCTCCCAAAGCTCTGCCTTCTGCTTCGGTGTGAACCATGTCCGCGCATGCACCCCCATCGCACACCTCCCTATCTGACAAGATTAGAAGGTGTTGCGTCGATCGGTTGAACCCACCGCCCAAAGCGGACATTGGCCAAGCGCTGCTCACCAATCTCGATTTACCAATACCCGCCCTGGGGAAGGACAGTGATTCAGTCCAAACATATCCCCGCTCAAGCGAAATACTGCCCGCCATTGGCGCTGAGCGTCGCGCCGGTGATCAGGCCGGCGTCGTCACTGGCCAGGAACACCACACAGCGCCCGATTTCCTCCGGCTCGCCTAACCGGCCGATCGGGATTTGCGGCAGGATGTTCTTCTCCAGCACGTCCTTGGGCACCGCCTGCACCATTTCGGTGTTGATGTAGCCCGGGCAGATCGCGTTAACGGTGATGCCGGCGCGCGCGCCCTCCTGCGCCAGCGACTTGGTGAAGCCGATCTCGCCGGCCTTGGCGGCGGCATAATTGCACTGGCCCATCTGGCCCTTCTGTCCGTTGATGGAAGAGATATTGACGATGCGCCCGAACTTGCGGGTGCGCATGCCCTCGATCACCTGCCGGGTCACGTTGAACAGCGAGCCGAGATTGGTGTTGATCACATCGGTCCACTGCTCCGGCTTCATGCGGTGCAGCATGACGTCGCGGGTGATGCCGGCATTGTTGACCAGCACCTCGACCGGGCCGAGCTCGGCCTCGACCTTTTTCACGCCCTCGGCGCAGGCCTCGAACGACGACACGTCCCACTTAAATACCGGAATGCCGGTTTCGGCCTTGAACTTCTGCGCCGCCTCGTCGTTGCCGTGATAGACGGCTGCGACCTTGTAGCCGGCGGTCTTCAGCGCCTTGCTAATGGCGGCCCCGATGCCGCGTGTCCCACCAGTGACCAACGCTACGCGTGACATATCGTCCCCTCCCAGTATTTTTTTCCGTCATGCCCGGCCTTGTGCCGTGCATCTACGTCGTGTTCCCGACAGCTTAAAGACGTGGATGGCACGCGCAACTCGAGCTTGCCCGAGTTGCGCAAAAATATTTACCAGCCGCATGTCGGGTATACCCGACATGCGATGACAAGCCCGGCCATGACACAGATCAAGTGGCTTGTGTGCGCTGCGGCGATTCAGCGCTCCACGCACATGGCGATGCCCATGCCGCCGCCGATGCAGAGCGTGGCAAGGCCCTTCTTGGCATTGCGCTTCTGCATCTCGAACAGCAGCGTGGTCAATACGCGCGCGCCGGAGGCGCCGATCGGGTGACCGAGGGCGATAGCGCCGCCATTGACGTTGACCTTGGAAGTATCCCAGCCGAGATCCTTGTTGACCGCGCAGGCCTGCGCGGCAAACGCTTCATTGGCCTCGATCAAGTCGAGATCCTCTTTCTTCCAGCCGGCTTTCTTGAGCGCGGCGCGCGAAGCCGGGATCGGCCCGGTGCCCATGATTGCCGGATCGACGCCGGCCTGCGCCCACGACACGATGCGCGCCAGCGGCGTCTTGCCGAGCTTGGCGGCTTCGGAAGCCTTCATCAGCACCACCGCGGCGGCGCCGTCATTGATGCCGGAGGCGCTGGCCGCGGTCACCGTGCCTTCCTTGTCGAAGGCAGGCTTGAGCTTGGCGATCGATTCGAGTGTGACGCCGGCCTTGGGGTATTCGTCGGTGTCGACCACGGTTTCGCCCTTGCGGGTTTTGATGGTGACGGGGACGATCTCGTCCTTGAATTTGCCGGCCTTCATGGCGGCTTCGGTCTTGTTCTGCGAAGCAACCGCGAACTCGTCCTGCATTTGGCGGGTGATCTGCCACTGCTTGGCGACGTTCTCGGCGGTATTGCCCATGTGATAGCCGTTGAAGGCGTCCCACAAGCCGTCCTTGATCATGGTGTCGATCATCTTGAAGTCGCCCATCTTCACGCCGCCGCGCAGATGGGCGCAGTGCGGGGCCATGCTCATCGACTCCTGGCCACCGGCGATAACAATTTCAGCATCGCCATTAGCTATCTGCTGGAAGCCGAGCGCGACCGTGCGCAGACCGGAACCGCATAGCTGGTTCACGCCCCAGGCAGGGCTCTCCACCGGGATGCCGGCGGCGATGGAGGCTTGCCGGGCCGGGTTCTGGCCCTCGCCGGCGCTGAGGATCTGACCCATGATCACTTCGGAGACGCGGCCGGCCTCGACGCCGGCCCGGGTCAGCGCCGCCTGGATAGCGGTCTTACCAAGCTCGTGGGCCGGCAAATTGGCGAATGCCCCGTTGAAGGCGCCGACGGGTGTGCGGGCGGCGCTCACAATGACGATATCGTCTGCCATCGGAAAACTCCTGTTGCGGTCGGTGGGGGCAAGGACGGCTTTTTGGCGCTGCCGCATCCTCAAGGTCCCCGGCAGCCCTGTCAACGTCGGGCGGCATCAAAGATACCCGCTAGAATTGGCCCTTTTTTGATATACCGCAAGAGTATGCCGCAGCGCGGGGGAGGCCCTGCCGCGGCGCGATAAAACGGTGGCCCAGCGAAGCGGAAAGCGGCTATGCTCAAGCCTTGGGCAGGGGCAACGTGTGAACGACATGGCAGAGGAAAAAGAGCCGGTCACCATCAAGAAATACGCCAACCGTCGGCTCTACAACACCGGGACCAGCACCTACGTCACCCTCGAAGACCTCGCCGGCATGGTGAAGGGGGGCGAGGATTTCGTCGTCTACGACGCCAAGACCGGCGAGGACATCACCCGCTCGGTGCTGGCGCAGATCATTTTCGAGCAGGAAAACAAGGAAGGCCAAAGCCTGCTGCCGATCGCCTTCCTGCGGCAGCTCATCCGCTTCTACGGCGACAGCATGCAGATGATGGTGCCGCGTTTCCTCGAACAATCGATGCAGTCGCTCACCAGCCAGCAGGGTAAGTTCCGCGAGCAGATGACGCATGCTTTCGGTGCCGGCGGCTTCGGGCCACTCGAGGAGCAGGTGCGCCGGAACATGGAGATGTTCGAGAAGACTTTCGCCATGTTCGCGCCGCCCTTCGCGCGCGGCCAAAACAAGCCGGCGGCCGACAAGGCGGAAGGCGGCGGCGGCGAAATGGACGAGCTCAAGCGCCAGCTCGACGAGATGCAGAAGCGGCTGGATAAGCTCGGCGAGAAGGAATAGGCGTTTACGCCCTTGCGGCGCGCCCTTGCTCGCCGGCCCAAGGCCGCACATCACCGGCCAGACCGATCAGCGCGCCTTGCAGGTAGTCACAGCCCCACTCCGACAGCAGGGCTGCCGTCTGCTCGTCCTGCACCCATTCGGCCACGGTCTTGAGGCCGAGCCGGCGCGACAGGTCGACCAGCGTGTGCACGAAGGCGCGGTCGTCGCTCGATTTCATCATGTTCTGCACAAAGGCGCCGTCGATCTTGACGATGTCCACACCGAGCTTGCGCAAATTACGGAATGAGGTGTGGCCGGCACCGAAATCGTCGATGGCAATGCGGCAGCCAAGATCCTTGACGCGGGTGACAAAGCCGCGCGCGTCATCCACATCCTGGATCGCCGCGGTCTCGGTAATCTCGATGATCAGACGCTGGGCCGCGCTCGTGTTGGCACGCAGCAGCGCGCCGAGCCCCGCCCACCAGTCAGGATCGACGGCGGAAGCGGGCGAGACATTGACGCTGGCCTGAAGCTCGGGCGCGGCGGCGAGTTCGTTCACCACCAGCTCGAGCACGCGGTGGTCGAGCATGCGCACCAGCCCGATGCGCTCGGCCACCGGGATGATTTCGTTGGCATAGGCGATACCGCCGTCGCCGCGATAAACGCGCATCAGGCATTCATAGAACGCGACCTTGCGGCTCGCCGCCTCGACCACCGGCTCGTAGGCGAGCGCGATGCGCCGCTCGTTGAGCGCGGAGATGATCTCGTCGGTCGCGCGCACGCTTTCCCGCCGCAGGTTTTCGCGCTCCACGTTCGGCCGATACGCGATAAAAGAGCCGTGGCGGCGGGCGCGCGCGGCATGCAGGGCGTCGAGCGCGCGACTGAAGATTTCAGGAACGCTATGGGCATGACGCGGCACTGCCACCCCGCCGATGGTCACCGTCGCCGCGACAAGGCCAGCGGCGGTTTGGATCGGCTCGTCGCGCACGGCGGCCAACAGCCGATCGGCGGCGGTCGCCAATTCGTCGGTGGTACAGCTGGTCAGGATCACACCGAACTTGTTACCGGAGAAGCGGCCGAGATGGTCCTTGGCGCGCAGGTGCGCGCGAATGCGCTTGGCAACCTCGGCGATAACGTTTTCGGCGACGTCGAAACCATAGGCCTCGTTGAGCCGGCCGAGATGGTCGATGGCGATCAGCAGGAAGCCGCAGGCGGTGCGAAAGCGCACCGCCTCGTCGAGGATGGCGCTCAGCACCTCGCTCAGCTGCGCGCGGTTGAGTTCACCGGTGAGCGGATCGAAATTGGCGAGCTCGATCAGCTTGCGCTCGCGCTCGTGGCGCGCATCGATGGCACGCACCACGCCGTGCGCGCGCAAAGGCTTGCCGTCGGGACCGGCGAACCAACGGCCGGTGTCCTCCAGCCAGATTTTTTCGGCCGTGTCCGCGCGCTTGAAGGCGTATTGCGCCTGATAGGAGATGCCGGCACCGTCATCGCCGCGGCCGGACTGGGTAACCGCGTCGAGCCGGCTCTGGCCGTCGGCGGCCTCGACCCGCGCGGCATAGGCGCGGCCGCTGGTGACCTGCCCGGTGTCGGCGACGCCGAGCACGGCGGCGGCGTTGCCGCTCCAGGTCAACTTGTCGGTATCGAGCCGCCATTCATAGGCGGCCTCGCCGACCGAGCGAAGAATTTCCGCAACGTCCGGGTCGCCGGTCGAATGTTCGAAACGGGTCACGCTCGCCCCTTTTTGGGAACGCCACGCCATGCCGGGCGTTGCTCCGCGCATTGGCTGTTGTCGTCAAGCTACGGGTAATCCTTAAATAATTTGAAAAAATAGCGGGATCGAGCGGGCCCAAGCGGCGGCGTTCTCCGGTGGCACGGCGCTTGCGACGCACGAAGTGGGCAAGGGCCACTTGTCCCGAATTGAGACAGGCAGTGCGATGCGAATTGGCGAGATCAGGCAAGCGTCTGCAGGCCGGTCCGGCGTGACCGGCGGCCAGACCGTACCCGCGTCCGAGACCAGCGAAGGCCGTGCGCTGGTCGCCCTGGCGCCGCCCGCGCCGCTGCGCGAACCCGTGACGCACCACCGCGAGGCTCCGTTCCTCGCCCAGCTTCTGGCAGTGAAGGATCAGCACCCGCAGACCCGCGCGCGCCGCCGCGCCGCCCCGCATGAGGCGATCGCGGCCTATCGCGCTGCCGCCGGGCTGAACGGGTACTAATAACCCAGCGCGCATCCGTCCTTGCGCGGATCCGAGCCGGCGATCAGCACGCCGCGATCCCAGTCGATCTTGATGATCTGCCCGCCACCCCAGGGCGACGGCGCCATTACCACATTATGGCCGCGCTGCTTGAGCCCCTCGATGGTCGCAGGCTTGGTGCCTCGCTCGACGATGGTCTGCTCGTCCTCGAAGAAGAAGCGCGGACAATCGAGCGCCTGCTGCACGTCCATGCCGAAGTCCAGCATGTTGGCGATGACCTGCACGTGGCCCATGGGCTGATAATGCGAGCCCATGACGCCGAAGCTCATGTCGCAGCGGCCGTCGCGCATCGCCAGCGCCGGAATGATGGTGTGCAGCGGCCGCTTGCCGGCGCCGAAGACGTTGGGATGCCCGGGCTCTAGCGTGAAGCAGGCGCCGCGGTTGGTCAGCAGGACGCCGGTTTTCTCGGTGCAGATGCCAGTGCCGAAATTCGAAAAGAGCGAATTGATGAAGGACACCGACATGCGGTCGCGGTCGACCACGCTGAGATAGACGGTGTCCTTGCCGGGCGTGGGCGCCGTCGGCAGCTTGGCGCGGCGCTTGAGGTCGATCTTGCCGGCGAGCCGCTTGGCGAAACCCTTGTCGAGCAGATCGGCCACGGCGACGCGCATATGCGGCGCATCGGCGACATGCGTGTCGCGCACCGCATAGGCCAGCCGCGCGGCCTCCAGCACAAGATGAAAGCGCTCGGGTCCCAGCGGATCGAGCGCGGCGATGTCGAAGTTCTCCACGATGTTGAGCAGCACCAGCGCGGTGATACCCTGCCCGTTGGGCGGGATCTCGAGCAGATCGAGGCCGCGGTAATTCGTCGAGATCGGCGTGACCGCATCGCCGCGGTGACGGGCGAAGTCCTCCGCCGTCAGGAAAGAGCCGCGCGCGGCCACCGTCGCCGCCATGTCGTCGGCGATCTCGCCCTCGTAGAAGGCGCGCGCGCCCTTGGCCGCGATGGTTTTCAGCGTCTGCGCCAAGGCCGGCAGGCGCACGACGTCGCCTTCCTTCGGCGCCTTGCCGTCGAACAGATAATGTATGGTGGCGCCGGGATCGGCCTTGAGCTTCGCGACATTCCGGCCCCAGTCCCAGGCCACACGCTGCGATATCGGAAAGCCGCCTTCGGCGTATTTGATTGCCGGCTGAAGTGCGCGCGCGAGATCGAACCGGCCATGGGCTTTTAGGACCTCATCCCAGGCCTCGATCGTGCCCGGCACGGTGACCGCGTGCACCGAGGTCATGCCGACAGCTTCCATGCCCTTCTCGCGCAGCGCCTGATCGGAGGCGCTAGCGCCGGCGCGGCCGGAGCCGTTATAGCCCCAGACCGGCTTGCCCGGCTGCGACACCAGCGTGTAGCAATCGCCGCCGATGCCGGTGCTCTCCGGCTCGACCACGCAGAGCGCGGCGCAGGCCGCCACCGCCGCGTCGGCCGCGTTGCCGCCGGCGCGCAATGCGTCGATGGCCGCGAGCGTCGCCAGCGGGTGCGAGGTCGCCGCCATGCCTTCGCAGGCGATGACGGGCGAGCGGCCGGGCAGTTGGAAATCGCGGCTCATGGTGTTGTGGATGCCGACACAGTCAGTGGACGTGATCGATGCCTTCGATCGTGAGATCGCGCTGCGCGGTGCGCAGCGTCACCGCAAAGCCCCCGAGCACGTCGATGAAGCTGAGCACCAGCAGCAGGAAGAAGGTCGAGGTCGAGGCCTGCGGCACCAGCAGGAATTCGACCAGCATGCCGAGAAATAGGATCAGCGACAGCGCGTGGTCGACCACGGTGCGGATGCCGATGCGGGTCGATTTTAGCACCTCGCCGAACAGCAGCAGTATTCCAAACGCGACCAGCAGGTCGCCGGCCGACATGTTCCAGTCCGCGCCGGAGACCATATGCACGGTCGTGATCACGCCGGCCCAGGTCACGCCCGGCATCAAGAAGGTAACGATGTTGTAGATCGCGAACGTGATCAGCAGCAGGGGAAAGCCGATGAGGAACATGACAAGCTTCCCCTTGGGAGCCTTACGCCTCGGTCTTCACCTTCAGCACCTGGCGGCCCTTGTACATGCCAGTCTTCAGGTCGATGTGATGCGGACGGCGCAGCTCGCCGGAATCTTTATCCTCGACATAGGCCGGGCGCTTGAGCGCGTCGGCGGAGCGGCGCATGCCGCGGCGCGACGGCGAGGTTTTTCTTTTCGGCACAGCCATGGACAAAGACTCCTAGGAAATCGCGATATCGGTTTAATGTCGGTTTGAAGCCGGGCTTATAGAGGATGGCTCCGGCCAAGGCTAGGGGGTCCGGCGCACGCAGGAAGCCGCGGCGGGCGTACGCCTCGACCGATCGACATAGAGGCTGGCGAGCCGCCGCAGGCCCGGCCGCGGCCGGCGCGCGTTGCGTCGGTGCGGATTGGGCAGCACGGCCGCCAGCAGCGCCGCCTGGTAATGTGACAGGTCCTGGGCGGATTTCCGGAAAGCGTGCCGGCTGCCGGCCTCGGCCCCGAATTGTCCGTTCGGGCCCCATTCAGCGATATTGAGATAGATTTCGAGGATGCGCCGCTTCGACAGCACCAGGTCGATCCACAAGGCCAGCGGAAATTCCAGCGCCTTGCGCAAGTAGCTGCGGCCCGGCCACAGGAACAGGTTCTTCGCCACCTGCTGGGTGATGGTGGAGCCGCCGCGCACGTCGCCGTGGTCGTCGGCTTCGTTGATGACTTCGCGGATTTCCGCCAGATCGACGCCGTAATGGCCGCAGAAACGGCCGTCCTCGGCGATGATCACCGCCAGCGACAGGTTGGGTGAGATGCGCGACAGCGGCACATAAATGCGGGCGACCGGCTCGCCAATCATCCGCCGCCACAGCATCACGGTGGAGAGCGGCTCGCCGAAGGCATAGAACGGCGTGATCGCGTAAGGCAGCAGCAGCAACACCAGCACGGCGATGGCGGCCGCGCGTAGCGCCCGCGGCACATGCGGCAGCCGCAGAATGTCATAGGCGAGGCTCATTCTGCTGCCTGGGCGAGGCTTGGCGGGTCGAACCATGCGGCCGAGACTAGCCCATCCTGGCCGCCGATTGCGGCGGGCGCCGCACTAAAGCTAAATGGCGGACATGGGCGCGAGTTCTATCCATGATTTTGGCACCCGACTGGCCGCGGTGGCAGGCGAGGCCGAAGGCGTGCTCGCGCGGCTGCTGGACGATGCCGCTTTGGACGGCGAGATCGCACGGCCGCCGCGCCTGCTCGCCGCCATGCAGCACGCCGTGCTCGGCGGGGGAAAACGCCTGCGCCCGTTCCTGCTGGTGGAGACCGCCGCGCTGTTCGGCGCGGCGCGCGAGGGCGCGCTGCTCGCCGGTTGCGCGCTCGAACTCGTGCATTGCTACTCGCTGGTGCATGACGACCTGCCGGCCATGGACGACGACGAGCTGCGGCGCGGGCGGCCGACCGTGCACAAGGCGTTCGACGAGGCGACCGCGATTCTCACCGGCGACGCGCTGCTCACCTTGGCGTTCGACGCCATGGCACGCACGGAGGTGCATCGCGATGCGGCGGTGCGCGCCGCGCTGGTCAAGGAGTTGGCGCGCGCTTCCGGCGTCGGCGGCATGGCGGGCGGGCAGATGCTTGACCTCGCCGCCGAAGGCCGCTTCGAGAAAAAGCGTGCACTGACAAAGGATGAGATCGAGATCTTGCAGGCCATGAAGACGGGCGCGCTCATTCGCTTTGCCTGCCGCGCCGGCGCCATTCTTGGTGAAGCCGACGCCGGCGCGCTCACCGCCATCGACCGTTTCGGTGTGGCGGTCGGGCAGGCCTTCCAGATCGCCGACGATCTGCTCGACCTCGAGGGCGACGCCACGACTCTCGGCAAGGCCGCCGGCAAAGACGCCGCCGCTGGCAAGGCCACGCTGGTGGCGGCGCTTGGACCGGCCGGCGCCCACACCCGGCTCGACGAACTGGTCGCGCAGGCCGATGCCGCGCTGGCGCCGTTCGCGGCCAAGGCCGATACTCTGCGCGCCGCCGCCCGCTTCATCGCCGCGCGTCGCCGCTAGCCCCGAGTCCCGCACCATGCCGCCCGACGCCACCCCGCAAACCATGCTGCGCCGCCGCTGGCCGCGCATCCTGCGCATCTTGCGCGCGCGGCCACGTCTGTTCGGTGCCGTGCTGGTCGGCGTGATCCTCGCAATTGCGCTGCGCGGCATGCCTTCGCTGGCCGAGCGACTGTTGGTGAGCTGGGACGTCACCGTCCTGCTTTATCTGATCGCCGCCTACCAACTCATTATCACCGGCACCGACAAATCATTGCGGTACCGGGCCGAGATCGAGGACGAGGGACGCATCGGCGTGCTGGTTCTCACCGTCGCCGCTTCACTGGCAAGCCTCGGCGCCATCGTCATTCTGCTGGTGAGCAGCCATGCCGCCCTGCGCGGCCCTTGGCGGCTCGGTCTTGCAACTTTGACCATTCTGCTGTCGTGGGCATTCATCAACACGATCTTCGCGTTCCACTACGCGCACGAATATTATGGCGTGCGCGCCGGCAAGACGACCGCGCTCAAATTTCCCAATGACGCTGCGCCGGATTATTGGGACTTCGTCTATTTCTCCTTCGTCATTGGCATGACCTCGCAGGTATCCGACGTGGCGGTGTCATCGAAGCCGATCCGCCGCACCGTCGCGGCGCATGGCATCATCACATTTCTGTTTAATACCGCCCTGCTCGCGTTGATGGTGAACATCGCGGCGAGCGCGATGGCGTCGCCCTGAATCGACAAGGATTTCGACGCGATGACTGCGGTCATGCAGACTCTGCTATTCATGCTGGCGGTGCTGGCGGCGGTCGCCGTCGCCGCGCGGCGGCTGAAAATCGCACCTTCGATCTTGCTGGTGATCGCCGGCATCGGCATCGCCTTCGTGCCGGGCCTGCCCAAGGTGCAGCTGGCGCCGGAAGTGGTGCTGCTGGTGATCCTGCCGCCGCTGATCTATTCGGCCGGCGTCGCCATGAGCTGGCGCGAATTTCGCTTCAACCTGCGGCCGATCGCCTTGCTCGCCTTCGGCTGCGTGGTGTTCACCAGTTGCGCGGTGGCGGCGGCCGCGCATTACCTGCTGCGCTTCGATTGGGCGACCGCCTTCGTGCTTGGCGCCATCGTCGCGCCGCCCGATGTGGTGGCGCCGCTGGCGATCGCGCGCCGCCTCGGGCTGCCGCGCCGCATCGTGGTGGTGCTGGAGGGCGAGGGACTCGCCAACGACGCCACCGCGCTTATTCTCTATCGCTTCGCGGTCGCCGCCGTCGTCACCGGCGCCTTCTCGCCGGGCGAAGCGGCCAGCACTTTTGCGGCGATCGTGGTCGGCGAAATTATCTGGGGCATCGCGGTCGGCTGGCTGAGCCTGCGCCTGCGGCAATGGGCGCGCGATCCGCGCGTGGAAATCACGCTGTCGCTGATGACGCCCTATCTCGCCTTCTGGGCGCCGGCGCATCTCGGCGGCTCCGGGGTGCTGGCGACCGTCGCCTGCGGGCTGTACGTGAGCTGGAACGGGCCGCTGCTGATCTCGTCGGCGACGCGGCTGCAGGGAATCTTCTTCTGGGACCTCATCGTTTACCTGATCGAGGGCATGGTGTTCCTGGTCACCGGCCTGCAGGCCCGCACGCTGATCGAGGATACACGTCTGTTCTCGATCCCCGATCTGCTGATCGCGACCGCCTTGACCACAGCGATCGTGATCGTGGCGCGTTTCGTCTGGGTGTTTCCGGCAACCTATCTGCCGCGCTGGCTGATCCCGCCGGTACGGCGGCGCGATCCGTCGCCGCCCTGGCAAGCAGTGTTCCTGCTCGCCTTCACCGGCATCCGCGGCGTGGTGTCGTTGGCAGCGGCTCTCGCCATTCCCTACACCGTTGCCAGCGGCGCCCCGTTCCCGCACCGCGACCTCATCCTATTCGTGGTGTTCGGCGTCATCATCGTGACGCTGATCGGGCAAGGGCTGATACTGCCCAGCGTGGTGCGCTGGCTGGGCCTCTCCCGCCTCGGCAGCGAGGAGCGCATGAGCGAGATCGACGCCGAGCTCGCCGCGCGCCAGGCGGCACTGCGCGAGGTCGAGCAGCAGCTGGAGAAATTCGCCGCCGAGCGCAAGCTGCCGGAAAACGTGGTCGAGCTGCTGCGCACGCGCAACTTAAGCCGCAACCAAATCCTGCCGCGCGACATGGCCGACGGGCTCGATCACATGCGCCTGTCGGCGGCGGTGAAGAAGGAGCTGATCGATACCGAGCGCGAATTCATCTATCGGCTGCTGCGCGACGGCAAGATCAGCGACGAGGCGCGCCGGCGCATCGAGTATGAGCTCGATCTGGAGGAAGCCGGCGTCGCCAACCGCGGTTATGACGGCGGTGGGTGGATGTAGCCTCCGCTGTGGTCTCAACGACGGCAGAGTCCCGCAGCGTTACGCCGCCAGCTTGTTGTAGATCCAGGCGATGATGAATCCCGCGACGAAGCCGTCGATGACGGCCCAAATCACGCCGATGATGGCGCCGACAATTGACGCGCCATAGCCGATGTAGAGCGAGGCCAGCGCATCGACCATGGCCACGCCCCAGCCGAACATCGCGAAAATCGCCAGGAAGAAGACGTAGAGGGCCCAGAGCACACCGACGGCGATGCCGAGAGCCGGAGCTTTAAGCTCGTTGTTCATGATGGCTACCTCGCTTGATAACGGGTTCCCAAACCACGTCCTATTGAGACTCTTCTACCATGTCCCGCGCAAGCGGGAGACGACGCCGCACCGGGTCGACGCCCCGCTATTGCGCCGCGACGAACGTCAAATGCACGAATTTCGAAGGATCAAGGGATTTCGTGCGCATCTTCATGGTATCCGAAGCGGCAGCGCTCGGCGCATAGGTGATTTGAACCGACTGGTCCGACAGCCATTTGATTTGCGGCAATGCCGCACGCCGCGCCGGTTCGGCGCAGGGGGCCGCGAAGACCTCATAAGCCTTGTCGCTTTCGGCGAAGCTGTCCGGGTAGACCGACAGGAAAATCGAGACTGTGTCGAAGCAAAACGGCTTAGTTCCGCCGCGCGCGATCATTTCCCGCACCGCCTTGTATTTGCCGTCGGGCGAAACAACCGCGGTCATGGTTTTGTCGGTTTTGTCGACGGTTTCATTGACATAGATCGAAACGGCCGCGATGGCGACGACGACCACGAAGAAGCCAAGCAGAAAAGGTTTTGCTTTCACGCTGCATATCCCTCGTTTCGATTGCGCTGAAGCGGCGCCGGGCGGAATCGATCGTTCTCGCGCTCAGCCCTGCGCGCGCCGCGGCGCATCGACCCGTGCGATCAGGTCGTCGATAATAGGGCTTGACGCGAAGGGCATGAAGCGGATCGGCGCGCAAAAGGACACTTGCTTGCCAAAAAGGCTGGCTTTTCTCAACGACAGCGTAACGCGCGGCGGGCTCATGAGCGGCGTGTAATTGATGTTGATTATATCGGACAGCGCAATGCGGTCTTCCTGATTGCCATTCTTGACGAGCAGCGCGTCACCAAGATCCACGACTTCATCGACGAGATCGAAAATGAGCTTCTTCATGAGAATGTAAAAAATGACGATCATCACGATGGGAGCAATAAAGAACTGCAGCGACAGATAGCGGCCGCCGGCGGCACCGGTGAAAAACGGAATGGCAGTGAACAAAATCAGAAATCCGATAAAGAGAGCTGGAAATATGCGTTTATAAAAGAGCGTCGCCTTCGACGACAAACGCACCATCGGTCATGCCCTACTCAGCCGCGGTGCGCGTCCCGCCAGCGCCGAAGCGGCGCTCGATATAGTCGATCACCATCTGCTTGAAATCGGCGCTCAAGGTCGGCCCGCGCAGCGTGGCGGCTTTCTTGCCGTCGATGAACACCGGCGCCGTCGGCTGCTCGCCGGTGCCGGGCAGCGAGATGCCAATGTCGGCGTGTTTGGACTCGCCCGGGCCGTTGACGATGCAGCCCATGACCGCGACGTTGAGGGTCTCGACGCCCGAATAGCGCGTCTTCCATGCCGGCATGGAGTCGCGGATGAAGCTTTGGATGTCGGAGGCCAGTTCCTGGAACGTGGTCGAGGTGGTGCGCCCGCAGCCGGGACAGGCCGCGACCAGCGGCACAAAGGTGCGCAGACCCATGGTCTGCAGCAATTCCTGCGCCACCTGCACTTCGCGCGTGCGGTCGCCGTTCGGCTCGGGTGTCAGCGAGATGCGGATGGTGTCGCCGATGCCTTGTTGCAACAGCACGCCCATGGCGGCGCTGGAGGCGACGATGCCTTTGGAACCCATGCCGGCTTCGGTGAGGCCGAGATGCAGCGCGTAGTCGGAGCGGCGCGCCAGCTCCGCATAGACCGCGATCAGGTCCTGCACCGCCGATACCTTCGCCGACAGGATGATGCGGTTCTTCGGCAGGCCGATCTCTTCGGCGCGCGCGGCCGACAACAGCGCCGACTGCACCATGGCCTCGTGGGTGACTTCGCGCGCGTCGCGCGGATTTGTCGATTTCGAATTCTCGTCCATCAGCCTTGTGAGCAATTCCTGATCGAGCGAGCCCCAGTTGACGCCGATGCGCACCGGCTTGCCGTATTGAAGCGCCATCTCGACGATCTGCGTGAATTGCGGATCGCGCTTGTTCTTGAAGCCGACATTGCCGGGATTGATGCGATACTTGTCGAGCGCCTCGGCGCAGCCCGGATGATCGGCCAAGAGCTTATGCCCGATGTAATGGAAGTCGCCGACCAGCGGCACGGCGACACTCATCTGCGCCAGCCGCGCCTTGATCTTCGGCACGGCGGCCGCCGCCTCGTCGCGGTCGACCGTGATGCGCACCAGCTCGGATCCGGCCTTGCTAAGCGCCGCCACCTGCTGCGCGGTGCCCTCGACGTCGGCGGTGTCGGTGTTGGTCATCGACTGCACGACGATGGGGGCGCCGCCGCCGACTATGACGCCGCCGACGTCGACGGGAACCGTTTTGTGGCGTGCTTGCGTGCTCATCGGGCTTTTCCGGACCACCGGGGTGCCAGACAAATATGACACGGTCAACGCAAGTAAAAGAGGCCCGCAATGACGAGCTTTATCGCGCCCTATTCACCAACACCAGCCCGCCGGCGACCAGCGCCACCGCGGCGGCAAACGTCGGCGTCAAAGGCTCGCCCAGCACCAGATGCCCGGCGGCGACCCCGAACAGCGGCGTCAGGAAGGTGAAAGCCGAGAGCCGGTTGGCGGAATAGCGCACCACCAGCGCGTACCAGAGCACGAAGGTGACGCTGACGATCCAGAAGGTCTGGTAGGCGAGCGCGCCCATTGCGACGGGTGACGGCATATGGGTGATGCGCTGGCCGGAGACGAAAGCCGCCAGCGCCAGCGCCGGCGCCGAAACTACCAGCTGGTAGAGCATCACCTTCTCAGCAGAGATGCTCACCAGCCGCGTAGTCTTGGTGATCAGGGTGGTGGCGGCCCAGAGCATCGCGCCACCCACCAGCATGACGTCGCCGATCGCCTGGCGCGGGTCGAGCGCCGGCGTTGGAACGCCAAACGCAAGCAACATGCCGACGAAAGAGAGGCTTAGGCCCAGCCATTGCGCCGGGCTGAAGCGGTCGACGGGCAGGAAGATGCGCGCGCCCAGCACGACGAAGAACGGCGCCAGATAAAGAAACAGCACCGCGCGCGTGGCGGTGGTGTAGGCGAGGCCCTGATAGATCAAGGTGAACTCAGCGCTGAAGCAAATCCCGACAATGAGGCCGGCGGCCAGCGTGCCGTCGCGCGTTAGCAGCCGCACGCCCCGCGCCTTGCACCAGGCCGCGACGATCAGCGTGGCGCCGGCCGAGCGGATGGCGGCCTGCACCAGCGGCGGGATGTCGTGGATGGCGAGCTTGGTGGCGACCTGGTTGAAGCCCCAGGACAGGCACAGCAGCACCACGACGCTCGCCGCCAGCGCGTCGAGCGGGCGGGTGGTGTGGTGGTGGGGAGTGGATGGGGCGGACATAGAATTCCCGGGCGGCGAGCGCAGTGGTTCTAGCGCGCTCAGGCGCAAGAGGCCATGCGGCGCTCAAGATAGTGAAATGCGCGCGAGGCAATCTCTCTTGCCCTCTCCCCTTGTGGGAGAGGGTGGCGAGCGCGGAGCGAAAGCGAGCGCGAGCCGGGTGAGGGGGAAAGTGACTCTCGATAGGCACTTGCCCCCTCACCCGCCCTCGCTCGGCTTCGCCTCCGCGAGGGCACCCTCTCCCACAAGGGGAGAGGGAAGCGTGGTCGTCTCACGGGCGAAGAAATTACGTCGCGCTTTTACAATGCGCGCAGATGCCGGAAATCTCGATCACCGGCGTCTTCGGCGTGAAGCCGGCGGCGCGCGAGGCCGACTTGATGGTGTCGGCGACGGCCGCCGAGGCGGCCTCGCCGACCGCGCCGCATTTCTCGCAGATCAGGAACACCACCGGGTCACCGGTCTCGTGATTGTGCACGCAGGCGATAAAGGCGTTGCGGCTTTCGATCCGATGGACAAGTCCCTGCTCGCGCAGGAAGTCGAGCGCGCGATAGATGGTGATCGGCGCCAGCCGCGCGCCGCGCACCGACAAACGATCGATCATCTCGTAGGCGCCAAGCGGGGCGTGGCTCGCCAGCAGCGCCTCCAGCACGCGCCGGCGCATCGGCGTCAGCCGCTCGTTGCGCCCGGCGCAGATCGCCTCGGCATGGGCGATACCATCGCTGGTGCAGCGGTCGTGGTCGTGGTTAGGCGCCGGGAACACCGCGCGCAAGTTTGTCTTTCGGGCCAATTGCTCCGCCTTTCGAATCCCAAGTGTAGCGCGACTAACGTCGAAGCGTGAAAACCGGGCGCGCCCCCTATATATTGCAATGCAGCAAAAATGGGAGCAGGTTCCCGGCCCTGCTTCAACCCCCATATTCGGCCACGTGGCCGCAGGTAACGAGGACTGCCATGTTGAAAGGCAAGACCGCGCTGGTCACCGGCTCCACCTCCGGCATTGGGCTGGCGATCGCCCGCGCGCTGGCCAAGGACGGCGCCCATGTGATGCTCAACGGCTTCGGCGACAAAGGCGAGATCGAGACGATCCGCGCCGGCATCGAGAAGGAGTTCGGCGTCAAGGCGCGCTACTCATCAGCGGATATGAGCAAGCCGACCGAGATCGCCGCCATGATCGCCGCCACCGAGAAGGAATTCGGCGCGCTCGACGTGCTGGTCAACAATGCCGGCATCCAGCACGTCGCCAACATCGAGGATTTCCCGGTCGAGAAATGGGACGCGGTCATCGCCATCAACCTTTCGTCGTCGTTCCATACCATCCGCGCCGCGGTGCCCGGCATGAAGAAGCGCAAATGGGGCCGCATCATCAACATCGCCTCGGCGCACGGATTGGTGGCAAGCGGGCAGAAGGCGGCTTACGTGGCGGCCAAGCATGGTGTCGTGGGCTTGACCAAAGTGGTGGCGATCGAGACGGCCAACGCCGGCATCACCTGTAACGCCATCTGCCCGGGCTGGGTGCTGACGTCGCTGGTGGCACAGCAGATCGAGGCGCGCGCCAAGGCGGCGGGGCAATCGTTCGACGAGGCCAAGCGCGTGCTGGTGTCGGAGAAGCAGCCGATGCACGAATATACCAGTCCTGAGAATATCGGCGCGCTCGCCGTGTTTCTTTCGAGCGATGCGGCCGCGACGATTACCGGCTCGGCCTATTCGATCGACGGCGGCTGGACCGCGCAGTGACGGGCTCAACGTCATACCGGGGCGCGAGCGCAGCGAGCGAACCCGGAATCCAGACACGCGCACTGATTATGTATCTGGATTCCGGGTCCGGCGCTGACGCGCCGTCCCGGAATGACAGTAAGGGCGATCAATGATCGAATTTCTTTCGCGCGCCTTCGGGGGCGACAAGCCGGGCAATCCGAAAAGCGGCAAACGCATCAATCTGGCGCTGCAAGGTGGCGGCGCCCACGGCGCCTTCACCTGGGGCGTGCTTGATCATCTGCTCGAAGATGGCCGGCTCACAGTCGAAGGCATTTCCGGCACATCCGCCGGCGCGGTCAACGCGGTGATGCTGGCCGACGGGCTCAAGCGCGGCGGGCCGGAAGAAGCTCGCAAGCGACTCGCCGATTTCTGGCGGGCGACCAGCCTGGGCGGCGATCTGCCGGCGGTGCAGCGCGCGGTGCTAAACCGCTTGTTCTCGCTAGTGCCGAGCGAGGGCTCGCCTACCTTCGACTGGCTGAACGCCTGGTCGCGATACTTGTCCCCGTACGACGTCAATCCGCTCAACATCAACCCGCTCAAGGACTTGATCGAGCGCTTCGTCGATTTCGAGGGGCTTCGCGCCGATAGCCGACCGATCTTCATTGCCGCCACCAATGTGCAGACCGGACGGCTGCACATCTTCCCGCACGAGAAGATTTCCGCCGAGGCGGTGATGGCCTCCGCCTGCCTGCCGGCGGTGTTCCGCGCGGTGGAAATCGACGGCGTGCACTACTGGGACGGCGGCTACCTCGGTAACCCAGTGCTTTATCCGTTCTTTCGCTCTAACGACAGCGAGGACGTGCTGATCGTGCAGATCAACCCCATTGTTCGCAGGAAGTTGCCGACCTCGACGCGCGAGATCATGAGCCGTGTCAGCGAGATCACCTTCAATTCCTCGCTGCTGGCGGAATTACGCGCGATCGAGTTCGTCAACCGGCTAATCGACCAGGGCCGCGTGCCGCGCGGCACCGGCAAGAACGAATATCGCCGCATCAACGTGCACCGCATCGTGCTCGAGGGTCTAGGCGAGCGCTTCGCCTCGGCCACCAAGTTGCGCAACGACTACGAATCTTTCCAGCTGCTACGCAAGCTCGGCCAGCGCGCCGCCCGGCGGTTTCTCGACGCCCATTACGGATCAATCGGCGTCGAGAGCAGCATCGACCTCAAGGCCGAGGTGTATTCGGAGCGGGGGTAGCTGCTTCGCGCTGACTTCTTTGCTGTCGTCCCCGCGAAGGCGGGAACCCATACGCCGTGTCCATCGAGGGGATACGGCGTATGGGTCCCGGCCCTCGCTTCGCTCGGCCGGGACGACGGCTGAGATGCTATAACGTGGTTATGACCATCCTCTCCGCCGAGATCGGCGCAACCCGCCTCGACATCATCGTCGCCGACATCACCACCCTCGATGTCGATACAATCGTCAACGCCGCCAACCGCACGCTGCTCGGCGGCGGCGGGGTGGACGGCGCCATCCACCGCGCGGCGGGGCCCGAACTGCTGACCGAATGCGAAACGTTGGGCGGCTGCGAAACCGGCTCGGCCAAGATCACCCGCGGCTATCGACTCAAAGCGCGCCACGTCATCCACGCGGTCGGGCCGGTCTGGAGCGGCGGCGGGAAAAATGAGGAAGCGCTGCTGGCGGGCTGCTATCGGAGTGCGCTCGACCTGGCGGCGGACAACGCGCTCACCTCGATCGCCTATCCGGCGATCTCCACCGGCATCTACCGTTTTCCCGCCGATCTGGCCGCCCGCATCGCGGTCGGTACCGTGGCCTCGGAAGTCGCCGCCCACCCGCGCGGGCTCGCGCGCGTGGTGTTCTGCTGCTTCGCGCCCGCGAGCGCGGAGCATCACAAGGAGGCGTTCGCTGATTTAGGGTTGGTGTGAGATATCTTACTACGCTCGCCCCGCGAACGCGGGGATCCGGAGCGACGAAGGGTGTGCCCTCATAAATCGCGACCGGTGAGCAACGGTTGATCAATGTCCGCTTTGCCGCCATTAGCGGACTTGATAATTATGCGGTGCTTCGACGGCTTTTTCATGCCATCCGTTATTGCTTCAAACTTCGGTGCCAAGGCCTTTACAGTGTCGGCGAGCCGAGCTGTGCGGCTTTGAGCGTCTGGTCGCGTGAGTGTGAGTGTGGAATCTTTCGAGCCATCAGAAGGAGAACAGTCCATACGGAAAACGTAAATCGGTTCGCCACTCTGCTTGAGCGCTACTTCGACGACGCCATGCGCCATAAAACGCCGGAGTTCTTCGAATGAGGCGAGTCTGTCGATAAGGGGGGCAACTCTGTTGGCGTGCGCGCGCAAGGGACCAACTTCGGTCAATAGCATGCGAAGACGTTCGAGTTTTTTACCCATGAGGTGCGGGAACGCTGGCTTTAACGTCTTGTATTCGGGTAGTGCGGCGGCGTGGATGAGGACTCCATTAACGGCGTGTTCGACCTGTGCGAAAAGGTCGATCACTTCGCCTCGCAACATTTGAGCCGCGCGTTGCGCCTTGTCATATCCACTTTTCTGTAAAAGCTGCACATCGCCTCCCATTTGGGCCGGACACTAACGATTAGCAACTGCAGCATAGTTTTGGCTGGTGAAGGAATGGTTTTCGACGTTAAGCCGCCAACCGGTCGTCAGTTAATGTTCGGTACCGGCAGAGAATAAAATTCGATTTAGTAATTGAGGTTCATTGCACCGACGGCGCGCGTTTAGTCCGGTAATGATCATAAGCGGACATCCCACGATATCCCGCAAATGGTCTGCTTTACACCCGAAAGCGGGCATTGAGCGGCCCATCCGAAAACGCCTTTGGTTGTCTGTTTGTGAGTCCGCGCCGCTTGCGCGGGAACAGAGCGGAGGTCGTGGCTACGCCGCGGCCGAAGTCAAACCTTCGGCTCCACGTCCAGCCGCGCGATCCAGTTCGCCAGGTTCGGCGCCGCCGCCGGATAAATTTTCAGCACTTCCGGATCGTGCCCGGGCACCATGTGCTGGCGCGACGAGGCGAGCTTGAGCAGCGTCCTGTAGCCCTCGAGCGTATCGCCGACGCTGTAGGTGATCGGGAACACGCGGCCCTCGTCGATGTGTGAATACAAGTGGCAGCAGTCGGAGGCGATGACCACATAGCCGCGCTTCGTCTTCACCCGCACGCATTGCAGACCCTTCGAATGACCGCCGATCTTGTGCACGGTGATACCGGGTGCCAGCTCCTCGACGCCGTCATGGAATTCGACGCGATAGGCGTAGACCTTGCGCAGCATGGCGTGCACATCGCTCTCGCTGAACGGAATGCGCAGCATCTGGTGGCACATGCAGCGGCCGGTGCAATAGGCCATCTCGGTATCCTGCACGTGATAGCGCGCGTTCGGGAACAGGTCGTAATTGCCGGCATGATCCCAATGCATGTGGGTGGCGATGACGTGATCGACCTTGTCGGGTTGAATACCGAGCGCCTGCAGCCCCTCGCCCACCGGATGGATGATCTTGCGCCCGCGCTCCTTGGCGGCGGCCTCGTCGAAGCCGGTGTCGCAGACGAAAACGCCATGCGGGCCTTTGATCACCCAGACGTAATAGGCGATCGCGGTCATCGCGTCGTGCGGATCGCCGAAGATGTAGTTCTCACTACGCATGCGCGAATGTTCGGCGTATCGGACGGCATAAACCTCGTGGATGTCGTCGTTCATGATTTCTTCCCCACGGTGACATCGGCGCGCCGCTCGATCATCTTAACGATGTTGGTAAAATCCGCGTCGCCGCCGAACTCGGTATTGGTGAGTTCCCATTGATCGAGGACGGCGCTCATCACCGCGTTGGGCACGCCCAGCGCCCGGGCCTCGGCAAGGCACAGCCGTACATCCTTGAGCATCAGTGCGGTGGCGAAGCCGAGATTGAATGTGCGCGGGATCACCGCCTTGGGAAATTTGTCGGTGGAGGCGGTGTTGCGCCCGGTGCCGTGATTGATCACGTCGACCATCACCGCCGCATCGAGGCCGGCCTTGACGCCCATGACCACCGCTTCGGAGGTCGCCACCATGGCGGTGGCGGAGAGGAAATTATTGGCGAGCTTCATGGTCTGCCCCATGCCGGGCTTGTGACCAACGACGAACACCGGGCCGAACACCGAGAGCGCGTCCTTGACGAGGTCGATATCGCCTTGCGGGCCCGACACCATGACCGCGAGCGTGCCCTTGACCGCGCCGGCGACGCCGCCCGACACCGGACTATCGATTTGCACGATGTCGCGCTTGGCGAGGCCGGTAGCGATCGTCGCGGCCATCCGCGCGCCGGTGGTGGACAGATCGACGAAACGCTTGATGCGCTTGCCGTGGAGGAGGCCGCCCTCACCGACCGCGACCTTGGCGACCACCTGCGGCTCCGGCAGGCTCGCCATAACGGTTTCGACACGGTCGGCGACGTCCTGCGGCGAAGAAGCAAGCTGCGCGCCCAGCGCCACGAAGGGCGCCACCGCGTCATTGCGGGTGTCGTAGACGATGAGCTTGTGGCCGGCCTCGATCAGCCGCCGCGCCATCGGCGCGCCCATATTGCCCAGCCCGATAAAGCCGATGTCCATTTCCTTTTCGTCCTTTTGCATTTCTAGATTTCAGTTTGCGCGGCGCGCTAGCGCGCGTCGATAGAGGCGGCGGTCACCGCCGCGGCCAGTTTGCGGTTGCGGCGGCCGCGGCGGAAGCCCTCGATGAAGACAAGGGCAATGACAACGACCAGGACGTGGCCGATATATTCTTTGGCGAAGTAGCCGAACCCGTTATTGTCGAACAGCAGAAGCGCACGGCGCAGGTTTTCGTCGGCGAGCGGCGCCAGGATGACACCGAGCACGACGGGCGCTGCCGGGAATTTGAACATGTAGAAGGCGTAGCCGAGGAAGCCGCCCGCCACCATGACCCAGACATCGAACATGTTGGTGCGCACCGCGTAGGCGCCGATGATGCAGATCGGGATGATCAGCGTCATCAGCAACCCGCGCGGCAGCGAAAACAGTTTCACGCATGGCTTGATCAGCGCCAGCGCTGCGCCGAACATCAGGAAATTGGCGATGATGAGCAGCGCATAAATGAGTTGGATAAGCCCGGGCTGGTCGATATTGATGGTCGGGCCGAGCTGCACGTTCTTGAGCTGCAACGCCGCCATCAGGGCGGCGGCCGGCGCGCTGCCGGGAATGCCGAGCGTCAGCGTGGGCAGCATCGAGCCGCCGACGCAGGCGTTGTTGGCAACCTCGGCGCAGACGATGCCCTGAAAGCTGCCCTTGCCCCACTTGGCCTTTTCCTCCGGGCTAGCGCGCCGGCGGCCGACATCATAGGCCAGGAACGCGGCGATGTTGGCGCCGGCGCCGGGAATGGCACCGATCACGGTGCCGATCAGGCCGGAGCGCAGCGCAGCCGGCATGTGGCGGATGAGCAAACCGACCGAGGGAATCGCGCGGCCGACATTTTCCGGCATCGGGGTGTGCTCGCGCTGCGGCAAGACTTTCATGATCTCGGCCAGACCGAACAGGCCGATCAGGATGGCGACATAGCTGATGCCGTCGTAGAGCGCAGGGATATCGAAGGTGAAACGCGGCACGCCGTGGATCGTGTCGTAGCCCACGAAGGCGAGCAGCATGCCGAGCCAGCCGGTGATCCAGCCCTTGAGCGGCATGGAGCCCGAGGTCATCGTGCCGCAGATCGAAATGCCGATGACCGCCAGCAGAAACATCTCCCAGGAGCGGAACTCCAGCGCGATAGCGAGGATAATCGGCATGCAGGCCACCAGCAGCAGGATGCCGACCCAATTGCCGAGAAACGACGCGGTGATCGACAGCCCCAGCGCCTGGCCGCCCAGGCCGCGCTTGGCGAGCGTGTGGCCTTCGATCATGGTTGGCACCGAATCGGGCGTGCCGGGAATGTTGATCAGCACCGCCGAGATGGCGCCGCCAAAGGTGCTGGCCGTATAGACGCCGAGCATGAAGGCAAGCGCGACATCCTGCTTCATGCCGACCGACAGGCCGATCAGCAGCATCATCGCCATGGTGGTCGATAGGCCCGGCATGGCGCCCCAGAAAATGCCGAGGCAGACGCCGGCGAGCGTGACCAGTAGCAGATAGGGTGACAGCGCCTGCAGGAATGCGTCGACCACGGGCGGATCTCACGGCAAGGGGGTTTGGAACAGCATGCGGAATACGATCGAGAGAAAAGCGGTCCACGCCACCGTGACCGCCAGGCAGGCCCACAGCGGCGCCCGCCAGTAGATCCGCAGCAGGCCGGTCAGGAACACGATCGACACCGGCTCGAAGGCGCCGATGTAGAAATGCAGCGAGCCGACATTGAAGCTCGCCTCGAACGGCACGACTTGCAGCGCCAGCACATAGAGCACGACGATGCCGCCGAGCGTGAGCGAACGCATGGCATCGGCGGGGATTTCGAAATGATCGAGCGCGCGCGGCATGGCGCGGCGGCGTTGCAGCGCCGAGGCGCTGAGCAGCAGCGCCATTACCAGCAAGTTCGCCGCGGTGAGGAACGGCAGCAGGCCGGGCGCGGTAAAGATGACGCCCCCCGGCACCGGCAGGCGCAGCGATGCGACCGCCAGGAAGATCGCGATGACCGCGACGACGATGGCCGCCGACAAATCCATAATCGGGGTGGCGAGACCCGCATTGGCGTCTTCCGATATGACGCGCTTTTCGTTGTCAGCCACTTCGTCGCTGGCCATCACGTCGACCCTCGAAGGCGCTGCTGCTTTTGATTGTCAGGATTGCGGCGAGCGGGGCATGCCCCGCCCGCCGAAGCAGATATTACGCGCCGACCGGCTTGTAGCCCTTCGGCGGCCACCACTTGTCGAAGTCCTCGGGCGAAGGCAAGCCAAGCTCCTTGGCCGTCTTCACCTTGCCGCCGATCTGGTCCTTGTTCGCGTTGAACAGGAAGGCGGTGTTGACCTCGAGCTGGGCGGCGCGCTTGTCGGCCGCTTCACCGGTGAGGATATGGCGCTCGAAGAACTTCTTGTCGCAGACCGCGGTGAAGGCGGCGGACTTTGCGGCTTGGACGAAGGCCTCGGTGATCTCCTTCTGGATTGCGACCGGGACCGTGCGCCGCATCAGCAGATTGTAATTGCCGCCGAGCGGCAAGAGCGGCTTGGTCGCCGGCCGCAGCGTGCCGATCGAGGGCAGCACCTTGCCGTCCTTGAGCTTGATATCGGCAGTCCCGCACTGGAACAGGTTGCGCAGCTTGCCGGCGCGGATCAGCTCGATGTGCTCGTGCACGCCGCCGCCGGCGATCATGGTCTCGCCCTGCAAGCCCGCCAAGGTGGCCGGCTTGCCGCCCTTGTAGGGCACGAAATGCACGGTGATGCCGAGCTGCCTGGCGATCTGCATGGCGACTTCGTGCCAGATGCCGCCGGTGCCGGAGGTGGAGATGGTGAGCTTGCCGGGATTGGCCTTGCCGAACTTGACCACGTCATCGACGTTCTTGAACTCCGACGCCGCGCGCACCGACCAGCTGGCGAGCGAAGAAGCCGCCTGCATGATGGTCCAGTCCTCCCAGCACTTGCTGGTGGTATGGCCCATCACGCGCACGAACTTGTTGAAGTTGGCGGCGCCGAGCAGGGTGTAGCCGTCAGCCGGCTGCTGAAGCACGTAATTGGTGGCGATGCCACCGACCGCGCCGGGCTTGTTGACCGGCTCGATGCTCCAGCCCTTGGCTGCCGCCATCTCCTTGGCGATCAGGCGCATGACGACGTCGGTGCCGCCGCCGGCCGCGTACATGATGACCAAGGTGATCGGCTTGTCCGGCCACTTGGCGGCCATCGCCGTTCCCGGCCGGATAACCAGCATGCTGGCCGCGCCCACCGCGCCGGCGAGCACGTCGCGGCGGCGGATAGGCTTGTTGTTCCCACTCCCGTTGGGCGTCGTCATTTGGAATCCTCCCAAGTGATGCCAGCGCGTTTTATTCGGCAAGCGCTTGGCCGGCAGTCTACGTGAGCGGCGCGGCGCTTGTCCCGGCTCCCCCACGCAAGGCGCGGCAACAAGTCCTGCCATGCGGGACACGCGCGTCTGGCCGCGGCTGACGATGCAGTGCCGCCGAAGCATCCCCTGGAAGACCTATTGACCTTATTATAAGCTAGCTTATTATAATGCTGCTATTGGAGAGCGAGGATCATGCCCGACCTGCCGGTCAATCGCGAAATCGCCTTTACGATCATGGACGTAGCTCGGATGCTGCGGACCTACGCGGACCAGCGGGCCCGCCAGTTCGGCATCTCGCGCGCGCAGTGGGGCGTGCTGGTGCGGCTCGACCGCTCCGAGGGCCTCAAGCAATCCGAGCTCGCCGATATCCTCGACCTGCAGCCGATCTCGCTCACCCGCCTGCTCGACCGCCTGGCCGAGAACGGACTGATTGAGCGCCGCGCCGATCCGAACGATCGGCGGGCCAATCGATTGTATCTCATGCCGGCGGCGCGGCCGCTGCTCGAGCAACTCGCAAGCCTTGCCGAAGACATGATGGCGCACGTGCTCGCCGGCCTCGACGGCAAAACCAACGCGCGCCTGCTGCGCGACCTAGGCACGATCAAGGACAACCTGCGCACCGCCATCACCCGCCAGGCAAACGAACAGCAAGCCGCCGTAGTTGAAGCGTCATGAGTGAACAGAGTTTGAAAGTCGTTCCGGCGCCCGAGGCCAAGACGGGGCCGGCCGAACCAAAGACAAGCGAAGCGCCGGCGAAGCCTGCGCGCTCGGGGCGCAAGCGCCTGCGCATGATCCTGCTGGTCGCGCTGCCGGCGATTGCCGCGCTCATCGGAGCCGGCTTCTACATCATGGGCGGCCGCTATATCTCCACCGACAACGCCTATGTCGGCGCCCAGAAAGTCCTGATCACACCCGACATTTCCGGAAAGATCGTCCATGTCGCCATCGTCGAGGGTCAGCACGTCAAGCCGGGTGATGAATTGTTCACGCTCGACGCCGAGCCCTATCGCCTGGCGCTGCAACAAGCCCAAGCTAAGCTCGATACCGCGCGCACCGACTACAGCAAGCTCAAGGCCACGCTCGCTTCGCTGACCACCCTGGTCGAACTTGCCAAGAAAAACGTCGCGCTCAAGCAATCCGACGTCGAACGCAAGCAGAAACTGTTGGCGTCGCACGCAACCTCGCAGTCCAACGTCGACACCGCCGCCTCGGCCTACGTGACCGCACAATTGCAGGCGCAGTTTGCCAAGCAGCAGTTGGCGACCACGCTCAGCCAGCTGCTCGGCGATCCCGATTTGCCGCTTGCGCAATTCCCCGCCTACGCGCAGGCCAAGGCCGCGCTCGACGACGCCCAGCGCAATCTCGACCACACCATCGTGCGCGCGCCGATGGCGGGCACCGCCACCCAGGTGGACAATATCCAGCTCGGCCGCTTCATCGCCGCCGGCACGCCGGTGCTGAGCGTGATCGACGACCAGGCCCCCTGGGTCGAGGCCAATCCGAAGGAAACCGACATCACCTATTTGCGCGTCGGCCAGAAGGCGACGCTCGACGTCGACTCGTTCCCCAACCACACCTTCAAGGGCACGGTGATTGCGGTCAGCCCCGGCACCGGCGCGCAGTTTTCGATCCTGCCGCCACAGAATGCCACCGGCAACTGGGTCAAGGTGGTGCAGCGCGTGCCCGTGCGCATCGCTTTCGACAAGGACGAGGACACCCACCTGCTGCGCGCCGGCATGAGCGTGAACGTCGATATCGACACCGGCCACAGCCGGCTGCCGTTCTTCTCGGCCGTCGCCAAAGAAAAATGAATCCGCGCGTCGCAGCGATGTCGCCGAACCTGCGGCGCATGCTGGTGACGGTGTGCGCCATGACGGCGACCATCATGCAGGCGCTCGACACCACCATCGCCAACGTGGCGCTGCCTTACATGCAGGGTTCGCTGTCGGCCTCGCTCGACCAGATCAACTGGGTGCTGACCTCCTACATCGTCGCCGCCGCCATCATGACCGCGCCGATCGGCTGGCTCGCCGACCGCTTCGGCCGCAAGAAGCTGTTCGTGCTCTGCGTGGCCGGCTTCACCGTCGCCTCGTTCCTGTGCGCGCTGGCGCAGAACATCGAGGAGATCGTGCTGTTCCGACTGCTGCAGGGCATGGCCGGCGCGGCCTTGGTGCCGCTGTCGCAGTCGGTGCTGCTCGACGCCTATTCGGTGGAGGAGCGCGGCTCCGCCATGGCGATCTGGGGCATCGGCGTGATGCTGGGGCCGATCATGGGCCCGACGCTGGGCGCCTGGCTGACCGACAATTATTCCTGGCACTGGGTGTTCCTGATCAACCTGCCGATCGGCGTCATCACCGTGCTCGGCATGCTGGCCTTCATGGAGGAAACGCACCGCCACGAGCATCTGCGTTTTGACTGGTTCGGCTTCGTCGCGCTCGCCATCGGCATCGGCGCGCTGCAACTGATGCTCGATCGCGGCGAGCAGGTCGGCTGGTTCGGCGCCAGCGAGATCTGGGTCGAGACCATCGTCTCGATCGCCGGCTTCTACTATTTCTTCGCCCATTCGCTGACCACGCCGGAGCCGTTCGTGCGCTTCGAAATGTTCAAGGACCGCAATTTCGTCAGTGGCTGCGTGTTCATGGCGGTGATCGGCGTGGTGCTGTTCGGCACCATGGCGTTGATCACGCCGTTCATGCAGATCCTGCTCGGCTATCCGATCCAGACCGCCGGCTTCCTGCTCGGCTCGCGCGGCGTCGGCACGCTGCTCACCATGATGGTGGCGCCGCGGCTGATGAAGCACTTCGAGACGCGCTGGCTGATCCTCGCCGGCCTCTTGCTGTCGGGCGGCACGCTCTACCAGATGACCGGATTTTCGTTCGACACTACGCAGCAAACGATCGTGGTGATCAGCATCGTGCAGGGCGTTGGCCTCGGCCTGCTGTTCGTGCCGATCACAACGGCGGCGTTCCTCACGTTGCCCGCAGACCTGCGCAACGGCGGCACCTCGATCCTGACATTGATCCGCAACATCGGCTCGTCGGTCGGAATTTCCATGGTGATCGCCAACCTGACCGACAAGACCACCGAGATGCACGCGCGGCTAACCGAATCGGTGACGCCGTTCAACGACGCGCTGCAGATGCCGGACGTCGCTTCGCATCTCGACACACACAGCGAATTGGGCCGCGCCATGCTCGACGCCATGGTCACCCGGCAATCCGCTATGATCGCCTATATCAACGACTACTGGCTGTTGATGGTGCTGACGCTGGCGATGATTCCGATGATCCTGATCATCGGCAAGAGCAAGCAGACGCCGAGTGAGGCTGACCTGGAAGACGCGGTGGTGGTGGACTAGCTCGCTTCTGCTGTCGTCCCGGGCGAGCGACAGCGAGCGAGGCCCGGGACCCATATCCCCTGTCATCGTTATACAGACGGACAGGGGTTATGGGTCCCCGCCTTCGCGGGGACGACGGCAGAAATTTGGCGCTACTTCGTGCCACCAAACTCTTTCCTGATCATCTCCGTATGCTCCCCCAGCTTGGGGATCGGGCCATAGCTGCGCTCCTGTCCGGCGCGCAGTGGCGCCGGCGCGGGTAGCGAGACCGGCCCGCTCGGCGCGCCGACGGTGATCCTTCTGAGATGCGGGTGCGTCGCCAGCAATTCCCAGTCGTTGACGCGGGCAAAGGCGATATCGGCCGCTTCCAGCATCTTGCTCAGCGGCGCGACGTCGTGGCGCGCAAACACCGCCGCCACGATGCCATCCGTTTCGGCGCGGTTCTCCACCCGCTTCGGGTTGGTGGCAAATTTCGCCTGCGTGCCGAGCGAGGCATCACCCAGCACCTTGTCCGCCAGCACGCGCCATTCGCGGTCGTTCTGGATGGCGATCAGGATGTCGGCGCCATCGCGGGTCTTGAACACGCCATAGGGCGCGATGCCGGCGTGCGCCAAGCCGATGCGCTTGAACGGTGTGCCGCCCTCGCCGTGCAGCAACGGCACCGTCATCCATTCCGCCATGGCGTCGAACATAGAGACTGAAATTTCAGCACCCACGCCGCTGCGGGTGCGCGCGATCAACGCCTCCAAGATCGCCTCATAGGCATTGAGCCCGGCGCCGATGTCGACGATGGAGACGCCGACCCGCGCGGGGCTTTCCGGCCCGCCGGTGACGGAGGCAACACCTGACTCGGCCTGGACTAGCAGATCATAGGCCTTGCGCTGGGCGTAAGGCCCGCTCTCGCCGTAGCCGGAGATCGAGCAGCAAATGAGCCGCGGGTAGTCCTTGCGCAGCCGCGCAAACGCGAAGCCGAGCTTGGCAAGCGCGCCG